>ORJL011919064.1_pt1 | contig 12378 bp, 9 predicted proteins | sample 1779941 | NCBI WGS metagenome assembly ORJL01 (sample SAMEA104232317, study PRJEB22302) | groundwater metagenome | biome: forest; feature: aquifer; material: groundwater | place: USA | collected 2011-08-07 | depth 5.8 m
CACAGGATCACGCCGGGACGTTCGTTCCGGGGGCGTCGGAGTTCATTCGACCGGCAGAGTCGACCTCCAAGGGAACCGGCAACCTCAACCGTTGGCACGGGTGGCGACCCAAATCGAACCAACCGTTCGATCCGTCGCGCGGCCCGCTCGCTCCGTACATCGGCGCCGACGGAGGCGTGCGACAGTGTCCCGCGTTCATAGTGACGGAGCTTGTCGCCGGCAAAAGCGGGTTCGAACGTGGGTGCGGCGGCTATGGCTACAACAACCGCTACGTTGGTCGTCGCACGGTCGAGCGGGAAGACGGGCCGCAGATCGTCACCGACGACCGCGCCGGCGCGGCGTTGCACACCATCAAACGCCCGGCGGAAACGATCATGTTTGCCGACGCGGCGTTCGTCACCACCGGTTTGACGGAGTACAGTTTCGCCGAGCCGCGGTTCCACCCGGAGAGTCCGGCGAATCGCGCCGATCCCTCGATTCACTTTCGTCATGGTGATCGCGCGAGCGTCGCTTGGTGCGACGGACACGTCGATGAACACAAACGCACGTTCACATGGTCGAGCGGATTGTATTCGGCTGACCCCGCGCCGCTGCACGTCGGATGGTTCGGCACGTCAGACGACAACGGGTGGTTTGATCTGAAGTAGGGTGGGTTCTACCGAACCCACCCCTTCCCGTGCGAACGAGAACCGTTCACCCATCGCACGATGGTGTCAACCGCGTCGCTCGTCGAAACGGTCGGCGTTCAGGCGTAGCAACCTAAGGTGGGTTCAGTAGAGCCCACCCTAGGTGGGTTGGTGCCGTCCGTCGGTTGACGACTCGGTGGGCAATGCCCACGCTACGGGAATGGCGATCATCGCGGGGATTGATGAGGCGGGCTTCGGACCGGTGCTCGGGCCGCTCGTGGTATCGGGTGTTGCGTTTCGCGTGCCGGACGCACGGGCGGGCGTGTGTCTGTGGGAACTCCTGCGCGGCGGGGTGTGTCGGAAAGTGGCGAAGTCAGAGCGGCGACTGCCCGTGTTGGACAGCAAGAAGCTCTATCGCTCCGGCGAGGGGTTTACCGCGTTGGAGCGAACGGCGTTGGTGATGCTGGCGGCCGGGGGATGGAGGCCGACGACGTTCCGATCGCTCTTGCAACAAGCGTCTCCGCGAACCGTGGCCGATGCTGAACACTATCCGTGGTATGCGGGGCGGGACTTCGCGCTCCCCGCGGCGAACGGGGAGTCGGCGGCGGGGAGCCGGACCTCGCCAGGGGCACCGAACGCGAACGACGAAACGGCGATTGCGCTGCGTGCGAATTCGGTGCGCCGCGAACTGGAATCGAACGGGGCGGCGTTCCTCGGCGTGTTCAGCGAGGTGCTTCTTGAGGGGCATTACAACCGCCTCGCTCGCACGACGCGGAACAAGGCCATCGTGCTCTTGGGGTTGGTGATGTCGATCGTCGACCGCATCATGAAGGCGTCGCCGAACGAGTCCGTGTGCGTGTACGTGGACCGCCTGGGCGGTCGAACGCGGTATCGTGAGCCTCTGTGTACGTCTCTGCCGGGGTACGAACTTGAAATCCTGGAGGAGTCTTCGGAGCGAAGCGCGTATCGGCTGACGCGTGCGGCGCGGAGCTGCTCAATCAGCTTCACGACCGAGGGAGAGGATCATCATTTCCCGGTCGCCCTGGCGAGCATCTACAGCAAATACCTCCGCGAGCTCTCCATGATGTCGTTCAATCGCTATTGGTGCGATCAACAGCCCGGTCTCCAACCGACAGCGGGGTACTACGCGGATGCTCAGCGGTGGTTGGCGGATGCGGACGCCACCGTGCGACGGCTCGGTATCCGCAAGGACCAGTTGGTACGCGAGCGGTGACCAGTAGGGTGGGCACTGCCCACCACGCCCGCGCGTTCGGCAAGCTCGGTGGGCAATGCCCACTCTACGACCTTCGGGTCACGCGGCGGAACTGGAGTCGCGCGTCGATCGATCCGATTGACAGCCTACGAAGGGTTCCCTAGGTTACGTGTCGCAACGGAACCGGGACGCAGGCGGCGGTGATCGAGGAGCGTTGGTGTGACGATCGAACAGTGGTCTGACAACATTTTGGTGGTCGATCTGCAGGACGATCCGGCGTTCACGGATGACGTCGCGTCGCTGTTGGATCAGGTGGACGGGAAGGCCGAGTTCGACATCGTTCTGAATTTCCGCGGGGTCACGTATCTGAACTCCTCGAACATCGCCAAGCTGCTGAAGCTCCGCCGAACGGTGCAGGCCCAGCGGCGGCGAATCGTCCTGTCGGAGATCGACACCAACGTGTGGGGGCTCTTCCTGGTGACGGGGCTCGACAAGGTTTTCGACTTCACCGACAGCGTCGCGACCGGACTCGCCACCCTCCAACTTTCCGCCGGTCTGCCCATCAACGAAGAGTAACGGCTGCGACGCTCGCCGCCGAGTCCGAGCACGCAGCACCAAAGAAAAGCGCGAGCAGCGTACGAGCCACAGGCGCAAGCGCGTGGTCTTCCCGCCCCGGAGCGATGACGCGCCCCGGTTCGCCTTTCACGCCCAGAGACTCCGTCCCCCACCCTCGCAGTAGCGAGGATGGGGCGCCCACGCTAGAATTCGACCGGTTTCTCAATCGAACGAGGGTAAAACGGATCATGCTCCCAACCTACGCACCGGAATCGTACGTCGATTTTTCCCAGGAGTCTCCGCGCGCAAGGATGCTGGCCGCGCTCGATTCCGTCTCACGGCAACTGGGGCGGTCGTTCCCACTGTGGATCGACGGGCAGCGCGTTGAAACGCGAGAGACGTTCCACTCGATCAGCCCCGCGGATCCCAAGCGGGTCGTTGGAGTTTTCTCCAAAGCAAACGCCGATCTAGCGGATCGCGCGGTTCGCGCGGCCGCAAGCGCGTTTTCGATGTGGAGTCGAGTCGAGCCGGATGTTCGAGCGCGGGTGCTGCTGAAAGCGGCAGCGATCATGCGCCGACGAGTCTACGAGCTTTCCGCCTGGCAGTGCTTCGAGGTGAGCAAGAGCTGGCTGGAGGCGTTTGCCGACGTTTGCGAGGCGATCGACTTTCTGGAGTTCTACGCGCGGGAAATGATGCGCCTCGGCGGATCGCACCCCACGACGCCCCTTTCGGGCGAGGAGAATGAGGTTCGCTACATTCCGCTCGGCGTCGGAGTGGTGATTCCGCCTTGGAATTTCCCGTTGGCGATCTGCGCCGGCATGACGACGGCGGCGCTGGTCACGGGGAACACGGTGTGTCTGAAACCCGCGAGCGCGTCGCCGGTGATGGCCGGGCTTCTGGTCGAGATCCTCCACGAAGCGGGGTTGCCTCCGCAGGCGCTCAATTTCGTGCCGGGTCCGGGTGCGTCGGTGGGGGATACGATGGTGTGCCACCCGATGACACGGTTCGTGGCCTTCACCGGTTCACGCGACGTGGGCGTCGGCATTTTCGAGAAAGCGTCCAAGGTTCCGCCGGGGCAGATTTGGCTCAAGCGGACCGTCCTCGAGATGGGCGGGAAGGACTGCATCGTCGTGGATGAAACCGGCGATGTCGCCGCGGCGGCGGATGGCGCCGTGGCCGCGGCGTTCGGTTTCCAAGGGCAGAAGTGTTCCGCGTGCAGTCGGTTGATCGCGCATCGAGACGTGTACGACAAGCTGCTGGAGATGGTCGTCGCGAACGCGAAGGCGTTGACGTTGGGCGATACGACCACGCGAGAGAACTTCTTCATGGGCGCGGTGATCGACGAGTCCGCGCACAAGAAGATCAACGAGTACATTCGCGTGGGAAGGACGGAGGGACGCGAGGTGTTCGGCGGCGGGACCGTCCCGCGCGAAGGGTACTTCGTGCCGCCGACCGTCATCGCCGACATCGCCCCGAACGCGCGCATCGCCCAGGAAGAAATCTTCGGTCCGGTGTTGGCGGTGATCAAGGCGAAAGATTTCGACGACGCCCTACACATCGCCAACGGAACGGAATACGGATTGACCGGAGCACTGTATTCGCACGACCGGTTTCGGCTGGAGCGGGCGAGGCACGAATTCCACGTCGGGAACCTGTATCTCAACCGCAAGTGCACCGGGGCGCTCGTCGATGTGCATCCGTTCGGCGGGTTCAACATGTCGGGCACGGACTCCAAAGCCGGCGGGCGGGATTACTTGCAATTGTTCCTACAGGCGAAGTCCATCTGCGAACACTGGTAGCACTCAGCGGTTTGTCGGCCGGGCGTGTCCGCAGCCCCATGTTGCCCGTTACGCCGATCACCAACTCTTGGGCGATTCCGTGATGGATGCCGACAGGTCCGACGTGAGGAACCGTCGTCAGAACTTCACGCGGAACACAGGTGCGAGCACGAGCGCGGTGATCATGGATACGATGAAGAAGAAGACCACCCAGTAGTCCGCGCCGGACACGTACGACTGGACCGATGGGTACATGATCTCGATGTTCCGCACAACGGAGTTTTTCGCGAATGGCGCTTCCACCGGGTGGAAGAGTCGATCCAACCAGTGCGACCCGGGGCGCATAGCGCTGACGCGGGTAAGCGAATCGCCCACGACGATTTCCTTGGATATCTCGACGGGGTCCGGAACCGTCGTCAGAATACGCAACGTATGTCTGCCTGCCGTCAACGCGCGAATGCGCCAAACCCACTCGCCTCCGCCGGGCACCGGACCGACCTCAACCTCGACGCCCTCATGGGGTGCGAGGGTTAGACCTTCGAGCCCGCTTGCGTCGGGGGCCGCCCTCAGTTTGAGGATGGCTCGCTCACCTACGTGCAGTGGTCGCCACTGATAGCGGAGTCCCATTTGCGCCAGAATGAACAACATGGGTAGTAATGACCATAGAACGGGCGCGAGGACGTACCGCTGCAGTCGGACCGTGGCCGCAAGGAGGCGAAGCTGCGAGAGAAAAACCACGCGAAGGTCATCACGAAAAAGCTTCATGGCGAGGAGGCTGGCCTTGATGTCGTCTTTGGCCCGTGCGATCGCCGTCTGATTCGAAAGATGTCGAAAGGCGAACAGCATGACGACGCCGAGAATGGCAGAGACGAGGGTGATCCCCAACCAAGTGGGCAGAGGGGCGATCGCTGCGAAACAGGCGTCGCCGATCCTCACGCATACAGGATTCACCCAACCGAACAACGGCGAGAGGATCGGGTTCAGCACCGCGTCAAGGAGGTTGCCGATCCACGCGAGACCGCTCCGTGTGAATTCCCATAGCGCAAGAGCACAATCGCCTAGGAAGATCAGAAGTTTTCCGACGAACTGCATCATGGCCATTGCGCCGGGCGCGTTCGCCTACTCCAAATACCCCAAACCGCGAAGGCGCTCAGTGACTTCCGCGTCGGAACTCGCGGACTCCAGCGTTGACAATTCCTTCTCCAAAACGTGAACGACAAACTCGTCGGCGGATGCATACCCCGCGAGTTCCGAAATCTTCTTCACGCGCTCATAGAGCGCGTCGTCGATCTTTACCTTTGCCATACTCGGTTCTCCCAGTCTATTCGTTCGCCCTATTCAACCCCGGCGAGAATGCGGGTGCGGCGTCCGCGGAACCTCGCGTCCCGAATAAGTTCCGTCCTAACATCGCCGGTCCCGGTGGAACGTCGAACACCTTGAGGATCGTCGGCGCGAGGTCCGTAAGATCCGGGTGCGAGAGTTCTATGGCTCCCTTGCCGAACAAGATCCCCGGCACTTCGTCGGCCGCAATGCAATGGTCGGCGCTCCACGCCTTATCGTTGTCGAAGAGAATCTTCCCGGCCACATCCCCCAATACGGTCGCCCAGGAAACGCGGTAGTTTCGATGGTAGCCCACGATCAAGTCCGGCGCCTTCGACGCATTCGAGCCCGAGTAGACCCGATCGGTGCGATACACATGCTTCACGACGGCCGCGCCGTCCACGGGGTCACGCAGCGCGAGGAGCTTCTCTTCCAGCTCGCTGAGAAGGTGCTCGCGTTCGCTCGCCTCCACGATCCCGTCCCGTTCGCGCCCTTTCAGATTCAGGTATAAGCCATTGAGCCCCAGGCCATAGGCGCGAGTCTTGCCCCAGTCGGTCGATCCATCCGTCAGCGAACGTGCAGTCGTCGGCTGCAAATAGCCATTGTCCCGGAGCCAGGTGTTGAGGTCGAACTGTCGGCGGAAGTTGCAGAAGCCATGATCGGACATGACCAAGATCGTGGCGCTCTCACCGTATGCCTTGACCATGTCTCCGACGATCTCATCGGCGCGGCGGTAGAGTTCCACAATCGTGCGGTGGTACTTGTCTGCGTCCGCCTCGGACCGCGTCGGATGCTTGTCAGTGGAATCCCACCAGAACATATGGGCCTGAAGGTCCGTGCTGGAAAAATAGAAAAAAAGAAGTCCGTCACGGTAATGGTCCTTCGCGTACTTCAGAAGAGTGACGCGCTCTCCCAGTACATAGTCCGCTTGCTGCTTGTAGTCCGCGTCGGTAAACACGCGATTGGAAAGTGCCTTGTGATCCTCCTGGAAACCCGCGGTGTAGAAGAGACCAAGTTCGCCGGAAATCGTCGTGACGAAGCTCTGCGGCTCGGAAATCTTCTGCTCGCCGGGTTCCGACGGGTCGATGTTCAGGGGCGTTACATAAATGGTGGTGTCGGGATGGACGGTCTGGAGGTAGAAACGGCAAATCCCGTTGACGTGTGAGTCAGGAAGGAAGGACGGCATTTCTAGGGCGAAGTCCACTTGTTGCCAATCGCTCCACTCGCCCTTCTTCAAGACCACTGTGCTGCTCGCCAACTCAATGCGAAGCCAATCCTCCGTGGGGTGGCGATAGACCGTGAACGACGCCTCGGCACCGGATGGGCCACTCTGCTGCGTCGATGTCGCCAAGGTGGTATTGATGGGGCCCAATAAACTCGCCTTGGCGGTGTCCTTGTGGAATGAGAGGGGGAAGCGCATACCTCCCTCCTCTTCCATTGGCAATATGACTCGCTCGGAGAAAACCTGATACGTGCCGTATCCGCCGCGCAGGTCGGGCACGCCCATACCGGAGAGGCAACACATGTGTCCGTAGTGAGACGGGCTCGGTGGGTAATTGGCGGGAATATCATAGATGCGGGTCGGGATCGCCGCCGCGTCGAGGTAGTCCCAAAAGGGAGCTCCGTCGCGGCGCAGCAGAGTCTGGGTCGGTGTGTGTTTGAACGGCCAGAAGGTGAGAGGAATCTTGTGGTTGCCTACTTCCCATGCGTCGGTTCCGCCGACCGTCTCGGCCGCGGAGTAGAAGGGCGCACATTGTTTCTGAGGGTCGCGATGAATGAAATCAAAAATGCCATGAACCCCGGGATTCGCACCGGTGATGAAACTCGCCCACGCAACCGGACTCTGAGGCGGGATCGTCGTTCCCAAGCGCCGATAACCTCCTGCGTCGCGCATTTTGCGCAGGTTGGGCAGAGAGCCTTCGTCCATGAGCTTCTCACACAGGCGCGGGTCCATTCCGTCGAAGCCCAGGACAATGACCCGCGGAAGTTCCCGGGCGCCGCCGCCACGACAACTCGTCCAGCACATCGCGGCGGCGACTGGGAGTAAGAGCGCACAGGTAATGCGAATGCGTCGACGGCGATGGGTCACGGATGATGAGCCTCCGACGTCCGGGCGGTGGATGGTTGTGCCGCCTCGGCGGCGACCTTCGCGGACTTTCCGTTTCGCTTCGAGGAGCCGTTTCGTGAAACGAAGGCGCCATTTGCCTCCGCCACGGAGAGCGGCACGCCGTCCATGTGTGGACTTACCGGGACACCGAACATTTCCAAGACCGTCGGACCGAGGTCCATCAATCGCGGATTCTCGGCGTCGATCTTTCGGTTGCAGAACAACACGCCGGGGACCAGCTTGGGGTCAATGCAGTGATCGCCGCTCCATGCCTTGTTGTTGTCATGGAAAACCTGGTCGGTGGGTTGACCGATGGCCGCTTCCCACGACACACGATACCCTCGGTTGTATCCCAAGATGATGTCCGGCGCTTCGTTCTTGTACGGTCCTGTGTAAATGCGGTTGGCATTAAAGGCGCGGGACACGGCCACGTCGTTGCACTGCTCATCACGAATCCCCGTCAACTTGGCGCAGATTTCATCGCGCAGCGCGTCCGCATCCTTGGGGTCGACAGTCCCTTGTGATTCCCGACCCTTCACGTTCAGCCAGATCCCGGCAAGTCCGAGGCAATACGCCTTGGTGTGCGACCAATCGACCCCGGCCAAATACTTCTTTCCACGTCCATCCGCGTGAAGTGCCAAATATCCATTCTGCTCCAACCACACATTCAGATCGACCCCGCGTCGAAATGGGTTGAAGCCATGATCGGAGATGACCATCAATGCGGTATGGTCGTCGTCACAGACCTTCATCGTCCGTCCGACGAGATCGTCCATTCGGGAATACAACTCGGCGATGGCGTCGCGGCGCTCGCGTCCGCCCTGGCCGGCGTGTGCAGGATGCTTTGGATCAATATAGCGCCAGAACATATGCTGAATGCGGTCCGTTCCGTCGAACACACAAACGCAGAGACCGCGCCGAACCTTGTCGAGAGCGTCAAAGAACATCTTCTCGCGCTCGGCGTCCGCCTCCAGGCATTGGTGCAGGAAACCCTCGTCGTCGAGCACGCGACCATTGAGCCCCCAGGTATCTTCGGCCAAGCCGAGGGTCGCATACTTGCCTTGGGACTTGGAGAGGTAGGTCGAGTACACGGACGGGTGAGAGATCGGCATGGCCGGTTTGTCCGGGTCGATCTGGATCGGCGTAACATACAATTCGAACTCGGGCTCGGTGTTGAGGAGCAGGAATTCGCAAATGCCTCGGACTTTGATTCCCGGTGCGGCGGAGAATTCCGCTTCCGTCCACGGCGTGTATGCCCCCTTTTCGAGGCGAACGCTTCGACCGCAGATGTGTAGTTCCGCATTGCCCGGGCTCGTAATTGTCACCTCGAACGGGCATTTCATGTTACCGCCGGACTGCGCGAGGGTGTTCTCGGGGCCGATGAGGTGCGATCGAACCCGCGTGCCGCTCCGTGTCACATGAATGCGTTCGCCGCCGGTGTATTCGTCCTCGCCTTCGCGCCGAGTTGTGTAATAGGAGAATGTGCCTTGACTGCCGCGCAGATCAGGCACGCACATGGCCGAGAGCAGAACGCCGTGGAACGATTCCGGCGGGAATGTGATCGGAACGCGGATGATGCTGCTGAAAATTCCGTGATCGCCCAAGATGTTCCAAAACGGCGTTCCCTTCCGCATGCCTCGGATGTCCGGTTTGCCATAGGGGATGCGGAACTTGCCGAACTTCAGCGTCTTCGAGGAGCCTCGAATGCTCACCGACGAGAGCAGCGGCAGATACGTTCGGCGATCGCGTGTGAGGAAGTCGAAGATGTTGTGTTTGCCGGGATTGCAGCCGGTCAGGAAGGTGGACCAGGCGACGGGCGAGAGCGGCGGGGCGGTTGTACCCAATCGATGAAAGCAGCCCTTCTTCCGCAATGCGGCGAGATGGGGCATCTTCCCTTCGGCCATGTATTTTTCGGCGAGCGTGGGCTCCATCCCGTCGAGCCCGAGGATGACGAAGCGCTTTACCCTCGCTTTCGCGTGCGCTCGGCGACCGCGGCGCGAACGGATGATCCACCGAACCGGCCAAAGAAAGATCGCTGCGAGCCCGGAGAGGAAGGCGAGGAAGAATGCGAAGACGGTTGACCCGACTGCGAATCCAGCGCCGGGCCCGATGTACGCTTCTGACGTAGCAGGAAAGACGAGCAGCGTCGCGGCGAGCGAAATCGCGCCGATCCAATTCGTGCGACCGAGGATCGGTTGTTTGTTGATTCGTGTCATAACCCGAGTCCATCGGACTGCTGAACGGGGCACGATGGTCGTGCGGCAACGGAATTCCGCCCGTGACTATGCGGTCTGGAAGCCCGTAGCACAGCGTCCTTCAACGGATCCTGACCGGCGGTCCGGTCGTTGCCTGCCGAAAGAAGCCATTGTAGCGAATCGGTCACGCCACCGCAGCGCGGGCGTGGCGTCCATCAGGACGACCGTGTTAGAATTCGGAACGGACGCCGTTCGATCCAGGTAGCCAGGCGGATTGCGCCGGTGGCACGGGAGAGTTTCCATGTTTCAGTTCCTGCTGTTGAGCCTCGTTGCGGTTTCCTCCGTCGCTTGGAGTACTTACCCAGAGTCGGACCCGGTTCAGTCGGACCGTCCGGTCAGCGTGGCGGATCGCTATCGGGAACGCGCGGACCGGATCATCGCCGCGGCGCTCGCCGGAAACGACGCGTTCGCCAAGCTCGAACATCTGACGCTCCGGATCGGACACCGTCTCAGCGGTTCGCCGCAGCTCGATCAGGCCATCGACTGGGCGGTCGCCGCCATGAAGAAGGACGGACAAGAGAATGTACGCCGCGAACCGGTCATGGTTCCGCATTGGGTTCGAGGTAAAGAATCCGCGACCCTGATCGAACCGCGGAAGAGCACGATGCAGATGCTCGGCCTGGGCGGTTCGGTGGGGACGCCGCCGGAAGGAATCACCGCCCCGGTCGTGGTCGTCGCGGATTCGGACGGGTTGGACGCGCTCGGCGACGGCGCTGCGGGGAAGATCGTCCTCTTCAACAAGGTGATGCCGCCGTACGATCCGGTCCGGGGATCTCGTTACGGCGAGACGGTGAAGTATCGACACATCGGCGCGGCGCTGGCTGCGGAAAGAGGGGCGGTCGCCTGTCTGGTCCGGTCGGTCACGGCGCGGAGTCTTCGCTCGCCGCACACCGGGGCAATGAGCTATCGAGACGCCAAAGTGAAGATCCCCGCGGCCGCGCTGTCGGTCGAAGACGCCGAATTAATCGTGAGACTCGCCGCCGCGGGTGAGAAGGTCGTCGTGAACCTGAAGATGGAAGCCCAGACGTTGCCGGACGCCGAATCCGCCAACGTGATCGGAGAGCTTCGCGGATCGACCGCTCCCGACGAAATCATCGCCATCGGCGGGCACATCGACTCCTGGGACGTGGGACAGGGCGCGCACGATGACGGCGCGGGGATCGTGATGGCCATGGAGGCGATCCACGTCCTTCGGAAACTGAATCTCATCCCGCGTCGAACGATCCGCGTCGTGCTCTGGACGAACGAAGAAAACGGACTCGCCGGGGGAAAGGCCTACGCGATTGAACATGCCGGTGAGCTGGTTAAACACGTGGCGGCGATTGAGACCGACAGCGGCGGGTTCAAGCCCAGAGAGTATTCAGTGGGCTGTGACGATCCTGGGAAACAAGGCGTCGCTGTGGAACAAGTCGGCGAAATCTTGCGGTTGTTCGAGTCGAAGATCGGTCCCATGACGGTCGAGGCCGGCGGCGACGGCGGCGCCGACATCAGCCCGATGAAGCGAGCCGACGTCGTTCTCATGGGGCACGAAGTCCACGGCGACACGTACTTCGACTATCACCACACCGACGCAGACACGATCGACAAAGTCGATCCGTTGGAGCTTTCCCAGAACGTCGCGGTGCTCGCGACGGTCGCGTATATCCTCGCCGACATGCCGGAACGGCTGGGGAGTCCGTTCGGCGTCGACGCTCCCACGGGAACCAAGTGACGGGCACCTGCGCGATTCGTCCATCATCTTCGCAGATCGGAAGAACCACGCGCTTGCGCTCGCGGAGTGTACGGATGCGCGACTTCGCTTCGATGCGTCGCTGCTTTCACGTTTCGACGTGTTGACCATCCGTCCCCCACCCTCGCAGTAGCGAGGATGGGGCACCCAAACGAGAGCCGGTCGAGATGGCGAAAGTCTCTGCAAACGTGAGCGGCGTCACGCGGCGGCGTAGACCGCTCTGCGCAGAACCGCTTGTCGTTCCGCGTCGCGTTGACCGATGCCGGCCAGAAGCGTCTGCCGCGAGCTATCATCGATGTTGCCGAGGTGGCATTGGATGGCGAGGCTCTCGATTTCCTGCTCCTCGGACGGTAACGCGTTTTGCTCGAACCCGCCGAAAAGCGTCAACGACGCGACGCTGTCCTCGGGTCGACTGATCTCCGCCAAGCCCTTGTCCCAATCGCCGGGACGCAACACTCCGCTGCGGATCAACTCGCGCAAATCGAGAAACTCCGCCGCGAGCGTCGGCGACTTGATGCTCGTGCCGCCGAAGATCGTAAGAACGAACGGCCTGCGTCGCCGCATCGGTCCGTCGGGATTCTGCTGCCGCGTAGCCAGAATCTGCCGAGCGAGGGTGGGGCGGATCAACTCGGTCCCGCCGAACATCGTGAAATACAAGAACTTCGATCCGCCCAACTGGCCTTCGTGTCCGGCGAACATGGTGATGTGGAGCATGACGACTTCCCGTTTTCCGGTCCGGTCCTGGTTCTAAAGCGGTCTCAGGGATCCTGTCGCGTCGCCCTTCATGGGCGGCGA
>ORJL011520712.1_pt1 | contig 12373 bp, 10 predicted proteins | sample 1779941 | NCBI WGS metagenome assembly ORJL01 (sample SAMEA104232317, study PRJEB22302) | groundwater metagenome | biome: forest; feature: aquifer; material: groundwater | place: USA | collected 2011-08-07 | depth 5.8 m
ACCGGCGCGCATCTCTGGGCAGACCGTTTCGACGGCGGCCTCGAAGACGTGTTCGAGCTACAAGACCACGTGACATCCCGCGTGATTGGCGCCATTGCACCGAAGCTGGAACAGGCCGAGATCGAGCGCGCCAAGCACAAGCCGACCGACAGCCTCGACGCCTATGACTATTACCTCCGTGGGATGGCGAGCGTTCATCGCTGGTCCAAGGAGGGCGTAGGCGAGGCGCTGCAGCTATTCTACAAGGCAATAGAGCTCGACCCTGATTTCGCTTCGGCCTATGGGCTGGCCGCCTGGTGCTACTTTTGGCGCAGGGTAAATGGCTGGATGACCGACCGCGTGCAAGAGATACCGGAGGCCATTCGGCTGGCCGGCCGAGCCGCGGAGTTGGGCAAGGATGATGCGGTCGCGCTTTCTTTCAGCGGGCTTACGATTGGTTGGGTTGGCGGCGACGTTGAAGCAGCTGCCGAGTTGACTGATCGCGCGCTTGTTCTCAATCCGAACCTAGCAGCCGCTTGGAGCTCCAGCGGGTTTTTGAGAACCCTTCTCGGCGATCCGGAGGTGGGTATCGAGCACTTGGAGCGCGCCATGCGGATCAGCCCTCTCGATCCTCTGATGTTCTTTATGGAGAATATTGCCGCGCTCGCTCATTTCCTTGCTGGTCGGTATGACGAGGCCTGGCTACTGGCGGAAAGAGCATGCCGGAAACAGCCGTATTTTTTGGGCGCTATCCGAGTCGCTGCCGCAGGCAACGCCGCCGCCGGACGCCTAGACGATGCGCGAAGGTGGATTACACGTGCACTTCAACTCGATCCCGAGTTGCGCGTTTCCAATCTCAAGGATCGGGTGTCATGGTTTCGCTCGGAAGATTTCGCCAAATACGTCGAAGCGCTGCGAAAGGCGGGACTGCCGGAGTGATCAGCCTCTTGCACTCCCGCACCGGTCAGGTGATCGAACTAGCGGCGGGACCTAGTGTCCGCGATTGGCCCATCGCGTCGATCCCGGGATTGATCGAGAGGGCCGCTATCGAAGGGCAACCGGACCACCTTGCAAAACTCGGAAGACTGCGGCCCATGAGACGTAGCGAAAGAGCGCAGGCCATCGCAGGTTAGTCGGTTGGAGCGTGCAATCGACTATAGCATCATAGCGCCACGGCGAAGCAATAGTGCCCATCTTCATCGGCCCGTGGCGCGCCAATTTTCCACCATTCCCAACAAAACTGCGAACCCCACCGTCGCGCGGACCTTAGGTATTAAACTAAGCTCCATATTCACTCAGATGATTTGCAGTTCGTCGGCTGGGCGGCCGGGCTGCTCGATACGCGGCGTTTGCCCGCCCCGCAACACCGAGTTGCCTTCGTAAAGCGTTCGCTGATCGATGGCGGATGGCGCCAGCCAATGCTCTTCCTTCATTTCGGTATTCAAGCCGTAGACATTCAGCGCGTTGTCATAGACCACCTGGCGGATAGCTTCGGCGCTGACGCCGCGCTGCGCCATGAGGCGAGCTGTCTTGGCGACCGCTAGCGGATCCGACACGCCCCAATCGCACGCGGAATCGATTATCAAACGCTCGGGGCCATAGCTTTCGACGATAGCAGCCATTCTTTCGCTACCCATCTTCGTATTGGGATAAATCGAAAATGCGCACCAATATCCGCGGTCGCGGACTTCGCGAATGGTCTCTTCATTATTGTGATCGATGACGCACCGCTCTGGGTCAAACCCGTGCTCTTTCAATACATCCATTGTACGTAGCGTTCCCGGCCGCTTGTCGCGATGTGGGGTATGAATCATGATCGGCAGTTCGAATTCCTTGGCCAGCTCAATCTGAGCTCTCAGCGCCTTGTCTTCAGGCGGGGTTTGTTCGTCGTAGCCGAGTTCGCCCATGGCAACGACGCCCTCCTTGACGAGAAAGCGCGGCAGCGCATCGAGAACCGCCTCGGCCAAAACTTCGTTATTGGCTTCCTTCGGATTGAGACCGATCGTGCAATAGTGACGGATGCCGAATTGACCGGCGCGGAAGCGTTCGAACCCGGAGATCAGGGAAAAATAATCGATAAAGCTGCCTACATTGGTGCGAGGTTGCCCGAGCCAGAATGCGGGTTCGATGACCGCTACGATACCTGCTTTGGCCATCGCTTCATAATCGTCGGTTGTACGAGAGATCATGTGCGTGTGCGGGTCGATGATCATGCCGGCATAATGTCCTGCGCTGGTAGACTGTTGCGCACCTTGATCGGCGTTATCGAGGACACGTCCCTGGGCCAGCAGTTGCACCTCGTCAAAAAGGCGGGCGAGCTTCTCGGACGTCAGCCGCCCGTTGCAACAGGGACAGGAAAGTGTGGTGCCGCCGAGCAGCTGTTCAAGAGAACCTGAATCACACGCGAATGTACCAAAAGGGGGCGAGCCAGTTGCGGTCATTTGTCGAGCGTCCTTACATAGGCGATAATCCTGAGGATCTGATCCTGCTTCATGCCACGGCGAAAGAATGACTGCATCGCACCGCTTGCACCGCCATATATGATCGAGAACATGCCGGGGTCGGTCAACGCCTGAGGGTAGACAAGATCTTTGCCGACAACGGTTGGGCCCATCTTTCCTGTGCCATCTGCTCCATGGCAAACGATACAATTCGCCGCATAAAGTGTCTTGCCCTCCGCAATCGCGTCGGCATTGATGCGATATTCATTGACACCGGTTGCTTTGAAATTCTTCACGGCCGGCGTTTCGACCTCTCCCGTCTGGAGTTGGAACGTCATCGGCGAATTGTCCAGCGGGCTCTTGAAGTCCGACAAATCGCCCGCGCTCGCCGGTGGTAGACCAACTATACCCGAAAAACCGATTAGAACGAACCTAGTCAGGCGACGTAACGAGACCATTTCCAATTGCATCGATCGAGCCTAGCACTTCATGATCCTGAGCACGTCATTGCCCGCAATATTTGCGGGCAATGTTAGCTGTTCGGTCAGAAAGGTCTAATTTCCTTTTGTCTTTGCAACCTCCATGCCTGCCGACACTTTGTCCGCAGGAATCACCCGCCATAGCGCGCCCACAGGATTTGCATTCGGACCCTTGTCGTCGGTGTAGAAGCAGTAGCAGTTGGTCGCGAGAACGAAACCGTCAGCGTCGACGTTACCGGCGGTGAACTGCAGTTGGGTCTGCATGAACTCCTGCATCTGCCACTTGTTGGCGCTGCCGTCCCAAGCCACACCAAACAAGCGGCCGGTACACCAGTCTCCAACTAGATAGGTCTTTGTCAGACCGCCGTAGTTCGCGACGCCAAGCCCCTGGGCTGAGCAGCCGTAACCCTCTTTGACCTTTGAACCGTTCTCAAACGGTTGTTCGTGGGGATATTCTGCCGCCGGCAATGTCCCGACGATTGGGCATTTCTGGTCGGCCGACAAGGCTGGATGGCAGTAGGATCCTTGATTGAATTTCCATCCATAATTCTCGCCGCCCTTCGACGACGCAGGCTGATAGTTGATTTCTTCCCAGTGGTTTTGACCAACATCCGCGATGAACAGGTCGCCCGATTTTTGGTCGAAATGAAACATGTAAGGATTGCGCAGACCATAGGCCCAGATTTCTGGCCTCGAGCCGATCTTGTTTTGAGCAAACCCCTGCTCGTTGATGCCGAACAACGACATCAGTTGTGCCTTATCCGCCTTGGCGAAAGGATTGTCCTTTGGAATGGTGTAGGGTTCATCGCCTGGTGCATCGACATCGATGCGCAAAAGCTTGCCCCACAAAACATTGAGGTTCTGCCCAGCATTGAGCGGATCGCCTTCCCAGCCGGCATCGCCCTTGCCGATATACAACTTGCCATCAGGTCCAAACGCGATCATGCCGCCGTAGTGATTGTAGTAGGGTTGCGGGATGTTCATCAAAACCTTCACGCTCTTCGTAAGCTGTTCTGACGTGACCTGGTTCGGGCTCTTCGGGTCGACAGTTATCCGCGCAATGATCGAGGCGCCGTTAAACGGCAACGACGCGTAGTGAACGAACACGTAGCCGTTATCCTTGAACTTTGGATGGAGTGCGATTGACCACAGACCCTGCTCAACGAACCCGGTTTGCACGTCCGAGCCAAGCGGATTGAAGTTGGTTAGATCGATAAGCGGATCGGGCAAAACCTTTCCATCTTTGCCGACTATTTTGACACGACCGGCGCGTTCGACGACAAAGATGCGTCCCGATCCGTCATTTGCTGCTGTAACGCCGACCGGATCATGAAATCCGTCGGCCACCTTTACGAGCGCTAGCTTCGGAGCGCCCGGAATTTTTCCACCCGGTTGCGCAACTTCCGTCGGGGTCGCCGGCACCTGCTGCGCGTAGGCTGCGGGTATGCTCACACTTGTTGCTGCCAAAACGACAGCCAGCGTCATCGCTTTCATGATGCTTGAACTCCTCGTCCTGCACGTTTCCCGGCCTGCATTATTTTTTTGTTGTCTGCGGCCATCACGGACGATATCACGAATGTCCATCGCCAGACAGCATCTAGCTGTCAGGCCAACCGATCGTCAGCGTGGCTGCGACGAGCAGCATCAGTGCAGCATTCACGGCGTGCAGTCCGACGCCGATCGGTATCCGGCCGTCAAGTGCGCGGTGCACAAGAACGTATTGCAGCGCAATTTGTAAAATCAGCAACGACGCCACAACGACGCGGCGCCCGCGCGGCTTACCGCAAAACCAAGAAAATATCGGCAGTGGCAACACCAGCCATTGGAAAACACCGACCCAAACCTTGTGGTAAGTCCACCAATCCGGGTTCGTCACGAATGACATCCCCGCGATAAAAAATTGAATAAGGATTGAAAGGGTAAGCAACCCTGACAGAAGCTTCAGGAACAAACGGCCGATCGTGCCGATGCTCGCAAGCTGCGCCCCCGTTCATGCGAGATCGCGCCAGCTCATTTTTTCGGAAGCCAGTCTGGTCTGGAAATTTGCAATTTCATCCGCTGGCAGATCGGTGCGAATTTGTGGTGCCGTCCGCAGTGCGAGCGCGATTGCGAGACGTTCCTTGTCGCCTCCCGCATTCCAGCCATGCGCTAATGCCGCGACGCCTTCGCTATCGGCGTGCGGCACGACGCATCGCCACAGCTCTCCACTGACGGGTCGCCGCGCAGCCCAGCGCTCCTGCGCCAGTCCGACGAGCATGCGCGCAAGACGGGGATTGGCGCGGTCGTCCAATCCCTGAATGGGCCAAAGCGTCGAGCCCATGAAGAAAGCTTTCACTACCATCTGATTCCACGCGTCCTCTGCGAACGTTTCGCGGGGATATGGATTGCGGTGCGCAACGGCCTCGAACACCGGCTTCATTCCGGAACGAACCGCTTCGCGCGCCCGCGGTTCGATCAGCGCTGCATTCGGATAAACGGGCAGGCCGCGGCAGAGCGCGATCAGCTCATTGATTTCGGCCGTGGCGCAAAAGCTGTCAAACCGCGACGCGAAGGCAGCGTCGTCCCCTGCATGACTTGCGGTCATCAGCGCGATGCGGGCCAACTGATCGATGCTCCAATCGCAGGGGTCGAGGCCCGGACGCAGCGCCTCTGCTCGCGCCAGTTCGGCCTCCGAGAGCGCGAGATCGGCTTTACCGAGTCGCCTGGGCGCAAGACCGATTGCAACACTGAGCGCTCGCTCGTTTGCGGCATGCGCCACATCGTGGATGGCCCCGCGAAACCATGCGACGCCGCGATCGTCTGCCTTTTGCGAGACCCACCCGTCGGCGAGTGCAAGAAATCCATCCAGTACGGCGGTCTTGCCGGATTCTTGGTCTGAGCTGGAGGTATCAGGCATGGGATAAACTATGTCCCAGGAATCGATTTCTGGAATAGCCGCGTGAGCGGATAGCCTAGCATACAGATCGCGACCGGCAGAAGGCCGCCTCCCGCCAGCGCGATCGCCAGCGCATCCACCAGGCAAATCGCCGCGATCAGTCCGGATACCGAAAGCGGCACCGCGCCCGGCGCCGGCCGTCTCACCAGTAACTGGATCGCAAGCGCGTCAGCCGCTAAAAGCAGAAGGAAGGCAACGATGACGATCCATCCGCTGAACACAGCGGGCAGGGCGACGAACAACGGCACGGCAAGCAGCGCGAGCGGCCAAAGGTTTTCCATCCGATCGAGACTTTCCCGCTTGGCAGCGTAGGTGATGCCTGCCACGTGGCTCGCCAGCGCAACGGCGCCGACGATCGTTGCATGCGAGGTGCTGCCGGTAACCGCCACGGCGGTCCCGATGTAGACCAGCGCGCGGCACAACCCCATGACGATCGGGCTGAGAGCGTTGCCCTTGTGCCAGACATCGTAGAGCACGATCACAGCCGCCAACAGCGCACCCCAGATCATCGGAACGAGACCGAATGGAATCATCAGGACGATGCCCGCTGCGAGCAGACAGAAGCCGATCCATGAGACCGTGACCGCGCGAATTTCGCCGGCATGAATCGGACGTCCCGGGCGGTCCCGCGCATCGATGGCGCGATCGAAGAAATCGTTGAGGTACATGCCGCCGACGTAGAAGGCGGTCATTGCTATCAGGATCAGCGCGATCTGATCCGGATGCTGGCCACCGCCGGCAATGACTGAACCGGCAAGGACGTTGGTCCAGACTGTCGGTACGTTGGAAATCCGGCCAAGCCGCAACAGCGTCGACAGGCTGGGCATCTGGACGGCGGTCACGCTCATCCGACAAGTTCCTTCAGGCAGAACGAAATCTCGCGCGCGATGTCCGCGGCCTTGGAGCCGGTTCGCAAATGGTCCGGCAGAACATCCCAGGTGTAGGTCTCGACTTCCAAATGAGACGAGCGTGATTTCCGCCGAAACGCCGCCAGGACAGCCTCAAGATCGGCACGGGTGGATCCGATCTCGCCGAGGTCGGAAAGAAACAGCGGCACGTGGCAGTGAATACGCCATTCGCCATCGGCGCGGCCTTCTTTGAATGCAGCGACAGCGTCCGGCAGATCGACGTAGCGCGTCAACCCTGAAGGGCTCCGCACGATCGTCTGATGCAAATAAACGCCGTCGTCGTAGCGCATCACGGCGTCGACCAGTTCATGGGTCATGAACGGAATGCGCATCGCCGCTGAAAGCTGGACTTTTGGCACGCTGATTCCCGCAGCGAGCAACCGGTCCAGCGCCGCGACCGAATCCTCGTATTCCACCGAGCCATGGCAAACATCGTAACAGATGCCGAGATGGCGGCGCAGCATGGTTTCCGCGCCGTCGCGGTTCACGCCGATCCTGGCCGCGAGCAGGTCGAGCGATTCAGGCTTGAACAGCACTGTTTCGAAGAATGCGATGCTTTCATCGACGGTCTCGAGGAAGCAGCACGGTTCGGGCTCCAGTGCGAGTGCGATGCGCTTTCCGGTTCGCCGCTCCGTCGACACTAGATCCGCGACCGCCTCCATCATTTTTGCGGTCATTGCCATGACGGCGCCGTCTTCTCTGCCGTTCGGTTTGAATGCTCCTGGCACCGTGGAGATGCTGCCTTCAACGCCATCCGGAAGGATCTCGGCGAGGACGGCGGCGCTGTCGGCTGTGAACGTGACGCGCTCCGCACTGCGCCAGTCCGGAAGATAGACCTGTTCCTTTACGCGCACGCCGTGGAATGGACCAAACGGGAAGGCATTGATGGTAAAGACGTAGCCGCCGAGGGCTGCAAGCTGCTCGCGAAACGCGGCGAGCGCATCCGGCTGCCGCGCGCTTGCGGCCGCTTCGCCCGACAACCGCAAGCCGATGCCGAGCGCGCGATCCGGTGCAACGGCGGCCTTGATTGCGGGGACATGAGCATCGAGGCTCGCGCGAATGTCGGGCCAACTCTCGCCGGCGTGAATGTTGGTGCAGTAGGTGAGGTTCACATTGCCTGGAAGGCGGTCGAGCCTCATGGGGCCGGCGCCTGCTGTTGCAGCCAATCGATACAACGGCCTACTAACTCCGCGTTCATTTCGTGCACCTCGATTCCACGGCCGATGTCTGCTAGCAGCGTGATCGTCAGCTCGCCACCGAGGTGTTCCTGAAAGTCGGCAAGGCCCTGCAGCAACGATAGCTGCCCCGTCACATTTTGCTGTCGCAATGCGTCATGCCACAGGGTGAAGCCCAGCCTTTTCAGAACGTCGAGTACGCGCTTGTCCTCGCCCTCAGCGAGCAAACCCGTCATGACGGAGTATCGGGTATCGAGAGCAACACCGATCGCTACCGCCTCGCCATGATTGACTTCGTGCCGCGTGAGATGTTCGAGTTTGTGGGCAGACCAGTGTCCGAAATCCAGCGGGCGCGCCGATCCGGTCTCGAATGGGTCGCCGCCGAGCCGGATCTGGCGCATATGCAGTTCCGCGCAATCCTTGATCAGGCGGTCGAGATGCCGCGGCGAGAATTGCGCGAGCGCAGTCGTATTGCTTTCGATCCAGCGAAAGAAATTGCCATCGCGGATGAGCGCGACCTTGACGGCCTCCGCCATGCCCGCGCGTTTTTCGCGTGCCGGCAGATGGTCGATAAAGGCACTGTCATTGATAATGGCCCATGGCGGCGCGAAGGTACCAACCAAATTCTTCAGGCCAAGGGAATTGATGGCGTTCTTGACGCCGACGCCGCTGTCATCCTGTGCCAGCACAGTGGTGGGTAAACGGATATGGCGCACGCCGCGGTGGAATATTGCCGCGGCATATCCGACCGCATCCAGCACCGCACCTCCTCCGACCGCGATTACAAAGGAGTGCCGGTCGATCGCGAGCTCCGAGAACTTTGCGAGCAGACGTGGAACGGTATCGGGATCGTTCTTGCAACGCTCGCCGCCCGGCACAGGAACAAGCTTGCCAGCGATCTCGAGATGTCTGGCGTGAAATGAGGCGTAGTCTGAAATCCGATCCGCGAGTTCCGGCATCGCCGACAGCACTCCATCGTCGGCGAAGATGGCGCATCGGTGAAGCTTGTCGGTCTCTCTGCGCGCAAGAGCATCGATCAGGCAGCGGTTGGTGGGGCTGAACGCATCGCGGGTGAACACCACGGGATATTCGTAAGCGATACTAAACGATTGCAGCCGAACGTCACTGACTGTGTTTGACGGTGTATCGAGCATGGAACTCTCCCTATACGACACCTTTTGATTCCGTTCTCGAACGGTGTCGTCAGAGGCTTCTTAGATATCGGGCGACACATCCAGCGATGCCGCCAACGACCTCGTGCGTTTCCTTTTTCCGATCAACAGGGTGCCACTTCACTTACGGGTTTGGCAAGCTGGTTTGCGCTTCTGGAGAAACCTGCAAAGATGATGTTCCGACAATTCCGGGTGTGGCCAAGAAACCGGTAAAATACCGGTTACCTTCAGCGAGGGAAGATTTGAAACCGGTGCTGGCGATGATTGTGGTCGGGCTTACGCCGCGCCATCTGGGACCTCTGACGCCGCGTCTCTCGGGGCTTGCCCGCGAAGGCGCCATGGCGCCGCTCGAAACCATCATGCCGGCCGTCACGTGCAGCGTTCAGGCTAGTTTCATGACCGGGCTGACGCCCCGCGAGCACGGTATCGTCGCCAACGGCTGGCTATTCCGCGACCTAATGGAAGTGATGCTGTGGCGGCAATCCAATCGGCTGGTCGAGGGCGAAAAGGTCTGGGAAGCCGGAAAGCGGCGCGATCCCGCGTTTACCTGTGCCAACATGTTCTGGTGGTACAACATGGCATCGAGCCATGATTTCGGTGCGACGCCGCGACCGATCTACAAAGCGGACGGTCGCAAGCTGCCCGATTGTTACACCGTGCCTGACAGCCTGAGGGATCGCCTGATCGAGCACCTTGGGCCCTTTCCGCTGTTTCAATTCTGGGGGCCGGCAACGACGATCGCATCGACGCGGTGGATTGCGGACGCGACTAAGCTTGTCATGGCCGAAAATAATCCGACCCTCACATTGGCCTATCTGCCGCATCTGGATTATGACTTGCAGCGCTTCGGTCCGGATGAAACCCATCCCGCGATCAGAAAATCGTTGGCCGAAATCGATACGGTCGCCGGCGATCTTGCCGATGCGGCGCGCGCCAGCGGACGATCCGTTGTCGTGCTGTCTGAATACGGCATTACCAAAGTCGACCGTCCGATCCACATCAATCGCGCGCTTCGCGACGCCAGACTTGTGGCGGTGCGGGAGGAGGACGGTGGCGAATTGCTGGACCCGACCGTCTCGAAAGCGTTTGCCGTTGCCGATCATCAGATCGCTCATGTCTATGTGTCCGATCCGGGATTGCAGCCGAAGGTGCGGGAAGTGCTGGAAGGCTTGCCCGGAATCGAACGCATCTATGACAAAACCGACGTTCACGTTCTCAATCTCGACCATCCACGTTCGGGCGAGCTCGTGGCGATGGCGGATGCGCGCTCGTGGTTTACCTATTATTACTGGACCGATGATCGGCGGGCGCCGGACTTTGCGCGCACCGTCGAGATTCATCGAAAGCCGGGGTACGATCCTGTCGAGCTGTTCCTCGACCCCGGCATATCGTCACCGAAACTGGCGATCGGAAAGCGTCTCCTCATGCGTAAATTGGGCTTCCGTGCATTGATGGACGTCATTCCCCTCGACGCATCGCTGGTCAAGGGATCGCACGGCCGTGTTACTGATGACTCTCGTGACGGGCCAGTTGTCATCTCGGACCGGGCAGATCTGCTCAACAGGAAGAATTTGAGAGCTACCGACGTCAAGGAGCTCTTGCTGGATGCAGTCTTCTCATAGGTGCGAAATGGGCGGTGTTGGGTAGATGAGGCACACTCAGTCATAATCACGCCAAACATTATGTAATAATTTCAATGACATATGAGTTCGCAGCTTTGTTCTGAATGGCGCGCCATTTATCAGTATTATCGGCAACCTGGATTTCACCGCGTTACTTCGGTTGGAATTCCAGCGCGTCTCATGGGGCGACGAGCCCCAAGCGATATTCCTCCGAAGACCGATCCCCGCGGGAATGTGAACGCGTTCACGCACGTGACCGTGCGCCCACGGGACAATGGTAACGATTTCTGGTGCGATGTCGGCACGCCGATGCGCAACCGACCTGGGAATGAGGACTCATCATTGGCCCCCCGGTCATGGGCCGTCATCAACCAGGACAAGTTGGCCTGGCTTCAGGGTTCCCGTTGATCGCGATGGTTTCCCCGCGCGTAGGGTGAAGCGCCCTCTCCCGGGAAGCTATCTTCATCCATCGTATTCGGCCCAACAATCCGGAGTTTCGAAGACGCGCACGGCAGAAAGGTTGGCGAGCGAGGGCTTGATATTGCGCCAGATCCAGGCAGCGATATTTTCCGCGGTCGGATTCTCCAGCCCTTCGATTTCGTTCAAGCAATGGTGGTCGAGCCGTTCCAACAGTGCCGCGAACGCAGCCTCAATGTCGAAGAAGTCCACCAGAAAGCCGGTCGTTTCGTCGACCTGCCCCTCAAGTATGACTTCGATGCGGTACGAATGACCGTGCATTCGGTGGCAGCGGTGCTCAACCGGTACTTTTGGAAGCCAGTGCGCCGCTTCAAATCGGAACGCCTGCATGATCTTCATCGGACGTCGATGGTCTTGTGCGATTGCAAACTCAGTCTCCACGGCAGGTGCGACAGACGGTATTCGGCGAAGAGCCAAGTATTAGAGCCGGCATCAGGCGCCGTCCACCGGCCGAAGACGGAATCTGTCCGGAACCGATACAGGACGGCGGTGTCGACCGTGGCGCGCCATTCATGGTATTGTTATTCGTTGGCTGAACAATTCGCGCACGACGCGACGGATGAACCGCTGACGCCAGAATTCAAAGCGGCTAGTCGGCCAACGGCGCCTCCAACAGTGCAGAGGTGGCCACCATTCTCATCCAGCCCCGCCATCCATGACCTTACCTTCAGTCACCCCCTCGCAAGTCCGCTGCGCGCTGCTGCTGCGCGATGAAATCGCGCTGCTCGATGTGCGGCACGAGGCGGTCTATGCCACCGGCCATCCGCTGTTTGCCGCCAACATGGCGGCCGACCGGATCGCGCTCGAAGCCGGGACCAGACTGCCCCGCAAAGACGTGCCTGTTGTCGTTTACGATGCTGGCGAAGGCCTTGTTGCGCAGGCTGCGGATCGCCTTACGGCATTGGGCTACACCGACGTTCGTCAGCTCGACGGCGGGCTCGGGGCATGGCAGGCGGCGGGCTTTGAGCTGTTCCAGGATGTCAATTCCTACGCCAAGGCCTTTGGCGAACTGGTCGAGTCCCGCCGACACACGCCCTCGCTGCCGGCGGACGAAGTCGCCGCGCTGATTGCCAGCAAAGCCAATGTCGCCATCCTCGATGTCCGGCGGTTCGACGAATATGCGACCATGAACATCCCCGGCTCCGTCAGCGTGCCCGGCGCCGAACTGGTGCTGCGCGCCATCAG
>ORJL010220912.1_pt1 | contig 12371 bp, 7 predicted proteins | sample 1779941 | NCBI WGS metagenome assembly ORJL01 (sample SAMEA104232317, study PRJEB22302) | groundwater metagenome | biome: forest; feature: aquifer; material: groundwater | place: USA | collected 2011-08-07 | depth 5.8 m
AATTTACAAGAATATACTGCCGACCGCGGCGGGTCGGCAGTGGTGTTATCGTTAATTACGGATAAGCACTTAAAGGGGGTTGTTGCCGAAATAGTGAGTGTGGTCGGATCGGGGAGGGGCGACATTCCTGTCGCCCACAATAGTAAGCTAATAATCCGGCGGGGTGGCCCGACTTACTCGTCAAGTCGGGTCTCAAGATTTGAAACCCCACTTACAAGCGAGTGGAGCCGCACATCGCCCAATCATTACAGATTTCGGGTTTGGGCAGCAACCCCATACGGTCTATCCGATAATGCCGAAAACCCCAAGAATGTTGTCATACCGGCGAAAGCCGATGCCCAGTGAAGTAATTGAATTATAATGACTCGTCTGGATTCCCGCCTGCGCGGGAATGACGCGCCTGCGGCGTGTTTTGGCATTTTCGAACAGACTCTGAAACTCGCCCTCCAAGAGACAACAACCATAATCTGCACCCCTTAATAACAACCACGGGCCTTTAATGACACGGATCGAAGAGGCTTTAGCCTCTTTTCAAAATCACAGCGCAACCATCGGGGTAGTCGGCATGGGCTATGTCGGCTTGCCCCTCGTTCTTGAGTTCTGTAAGAAACAGTTCAAAGTGATCGGGATCGACATCGATGGCCGGAAGGTAACGGCGCTCAATGCCGGACAATCCTATATCAAACACATTCCTTCGGCGCATATCAACCATATCCGCATGAACGGACTCTTCGAGGCTACGACCGACTTTGTCAGAGTTCAAGAGGTCGATGCAGTCCTCATTTGTGTCCCGACGCCGTTGGGCAGGCATTGGGATCCGGATATTTCCTACATCGAATCGACCGCCCGTTCCATAGCTCCTTTTATTCACAGCGGGCAGCTTATCGTTCTGGAGTCAACCACCTATCCAGGGACGACCGAAGAGGTGCTGATCCCGATACTCGAGCGAGCATCCGGCTTGAAAGCGGGAACGAACTTCTGGGTTGCGTTCTCGCCGGAAAGAGAAGACCCTAACAACGGGCAGTTCTCAACCTCCACGATCCCAAAAGTAGTTGGAGGATACACTCCCGATTGCCTGAGGGTCGCCCGGACGATGTATGATCAGATCATCATTCGCACGGTGCCGGTCTCTACCTGCGCCGCGGCAGAATCGACGAAGTTGTTGGAGAACATTTTCCGCAGCGTGAACATCGCCTTGGTCAACGAGCTGAAGATTGTGTTCACCAAGATGGGTATCGACGTCTGGGAGGTAATCGAAGCTGCCAAATCGAAGCCGTTTGGCTATATGCCGTTTTATCCGGGACCGGGACTGGGGGGACACTGCATTCCCATCGATCCCTTCTACCTGACATGGAAGGCGCGCGAATATGGCGTCGTCACCCGATTTATCGAACTCGCCGGAGAGATCAACACGTCCATGCCGGCTTATGTTATCGACTCGACCATGCGAGCGCTCAACACCTATAGTATGGCGTTGAAGGGATCGAAGGTTTTGATTGTCGGACTAGCTTATAAAGCGGACGTCGATGACATGCGGGAGAGCCCTTCGCTGCACCTGATCGACCTCTTCGAGGCAGAAGGTGCGTCGGTCGGCTTCTACGATCCTTACATTCCCATTATTCCCGATACCCGCGAACACTCACACCTCTCGGGCCGCAAGTCTATCGCGCTGGATGAGGCGGGCAGGTTCGACGTCGCGGTCATCTCGACCAAGCATACCGAGGTCGATCATACAATCTTCGCCAAGTCTTGCAAGCTGGTCATCGACACGCGTAACGCATTGGATGGTAAACTGGAGAATGTATTCAAGGCGTAGGATTTGAGATTTGAGATTTGAGATTTGAGATTTAAGCCCCGCTCCTTTCGATAGATTGAGCGGGGCTTTGTGTTTAGAGTTCAAGCTCTAACCACTCGAAAAATTCTTCTAATACGGTAGGTTGCTTCCAGACGGCTTTTTCCGAAAACTCAACATTGTATGATCCGTAGCCAAGCCTTGACATCGGTCGAAAGTTTAGATATAATAAGAGTCTGCTGAAAAAGTGCGAAACTTAACCGTTTTCGTCCAGGCGGACGCCCTCGTCCGCCGATGTCGTAAGCATAAAAGAAGAGCGGACGAGGGCGTCCGCTTGGACACTAAAGAGACTTTTTCAGCAGACCCCATTTAGCCCATCACAAATCGCCGCGATAAATCGCTGCGCTATCTATCATAATTGCCTTGACACATCACGAGGGCGTCTGCCAGCGGATTAGTAATGCAACCAGAAACTTGAACTCCTAACAATCCGTCCTTATATTATTAGTGAATTCTTCAATGCAATAGATTATGGGCGCACCATGAGATTTCAGCTTTCGAACCGTCACCTGGCAGCAGCATTGATTTCGATACTGATGCCGATCTGTCTCTCCGCCCAACCACTCGACGAAGCCTACCACAACAACGCCGAGATCATCGCCGAACTACGCCAGCTTGCCCGCCAATACCCCGACTGGATGTCGCTCGATTCGATCGGGCATTCCGCCGAAGACTCCCTGCCGATCTGGTGCGTAAAACTCTCCGACAACTCCGATCAGATAGAACCGGAAGCCGCTCTGCTCTTCATCGGACAAGTTCATGCCGAAGAAGTCGTCGGCGTCGAACTCGCTCTGCAGATCATGAAGGAGATGCTGGAGAATAACGATAATAACCTGATGAGGCAGCGGCTCGAAGGGCTTGAAATCTATATCATCCCGACCGCCAACCCGGAAGGGCTGGAAGTCGTTCACTCCGGCCGCGACGTCACGTTTCGTAAGAACAAGCGTGATAACGTCGGCGATGGGCAGCTTCGGATTTACGATGGCGAGGGCTGGGACACGTCGGGCGTCGATCTCAACCGCAACTTCGGCATGCACTGGGATCGAGGAGATACGCTCTACCGCCCCGAACAGAACTTTCGCTACAACGGGTATCGGGGATCGGCGCCATTTTCCGAGCCTGAGTCGCGTGCTATTCGCGACCTCGCCCTTAGCAGGCCTTTCCTCTACTCGATAGTTTATCACTCCTCACGATCGGGAACCAATGCTGAGCTACTGATTGGCCCCTGGTATTGGGCGCAGAACGGCGTGATCAAGCGCCCGCCGGACGCCCCGGCCATTAATGCCCTCGGCGAAACTCTCGCCGACCTGATGCCCGTCCAAAATTTCGATTCTACTTATTGGTACGGTCAATCGACGCAGCGCAAGGGACAGCTTCAGGACTGGTTCTACGTCGAAACCGGCTGCATCCAATACATGGCCGAAATTGGTGAAGACATCCACCCTGACTCAGCCGGGATGCGAGAGATCGTCACTGACCAGCTAACGGCGGTCTGGTATCTGATGGACTTGGCGCTGGGGCTGGAGGGGCTGGATGGGTTCGGGACGTTGACGGTAATGGCGGCGGATGCGGAGACGGGGGAGCCGTTGGAGGCAATAGTTGAAATCGATGAAGGCACTCACCCAATTCTGACGCCACGTAAAACGAATCTCGAAATTGGACGGTTCGACTGGCTTTTGGAGACGGGTGAGCATCCGCTTGACATTAAAAAGCTTGGCTACGAAACTCAATCTTGGGGAAATTACCGGATACCAGATGGCGAACGAACTGTGCTTGAAGTAAGACTTGAACCGGTTCGACCGGTCAGATACACTTTCAATTTGCGAGAATCTTCCGGTGAACCTTTTTGGGCTGGCGTCAATTTGGTAGATATGGATGGGCGGGGTTCGTTAGGCTTTTCATTCGACCAAAATGGATTGACTATTGAGTTACCTCCGGCTCGCTATAAACTTATCCTAGGGGGTAGATCTGGCCATCATAGTCTTCTTCCGCGTTCCTTTCCAATAGAAATCGCCCGGGACGATACGCTTGAATTGACCTTGCCAAAGGCAGGATTCATATTTTGGGAGACATTTGAGCGCGATTTGGGATGGCGTCGCGGAGGCAATGGCGGGGATTGGGGGATCGAACCGGCTGATGGTCGTGACTTCAACGGCAGCTTGACTGAGAGTATCCATGGCGATTATTCGAACGATGCAGACTCCTGGATTCAACTCGACAGTATTTGCTCTCTCGATAGAGCGCACTTAGCCTCGATTCAAATTCGACATCAGCCCTATTTTGAGCCGGGAGTTGATTATGGAGAAATCTCGTGGTGGACTAACCCGGAAGAAGTTAGGTCGGCTCGCTACAGCAAATTGAGAACGACTTATCATGATGATTACTTTGATTTGGATGATCTGGAACCTGGTCCCTTACAAGTTAAGTTTCGGGTAGTATCCGATGAAGCCATTGGCGAAGATGGCTGGAGAATTGGCGACGTCTTTATATGGATGGAAGGTTATCAAGATGCCCCTGCTGAGCCTCCGCTTACACCTTGCACTTTGAACCTTGCACATCCTTATCCCAATCCGTTCAATTCGACTGTGAGTATCTTCTTCTCGGTAGGGGCGCAAGGCCTTGCGCCCCTACGGCTGGGCATTTACGATTTGCAGGGAAGGTTAGCAGCGGATTTGATTGACAAGCGGGGACGCTTATCCTACGCGGCGGGGGTGCACAAGGTTGTCTGGGATGCAACCGATCAGATGAGCGGGATATATTTCGTCAGGCTTCAAACCGATAATAGAACATCAACACGGAAGATCATCCTGATCCGATAGGAAGTTTTTGAAAGCGCCCTGCCTCAGGACGTCCTCATCCTGCGGTTGAATCTGAAGACCTGCGCGACGGGGTGAGGACGCCCCGTCGCAAAGTAAAAGGCTTGACATCCATCTGAATTCTTGATATAATAAGATGTGAATATTTACTCAACTCCTTTCTTTCCTTGGAGGTTATCCATGAATCGCCGCAATTCCCTTTCCACAACCTTCTGCATACTCACATGCGTCGCACTCGGCTACGCAGAAATCATCGTCGTGCCTTCCGGTCTTGCCGTCAGGGCTGAAGGCGGCGATAACTTGAATACCGGAGTATAACTCGAGAATAGCCTCGACGAAGCCGTCAACTTCGGTTTAAAATTGACGGAAGTCGATCACCAGCAGAATCGGCTTCAAGGGGAAGCCATTCAACCGGAACCGACTCCCTGGCGGGATCGCCGCGGCGAACCCGACGACGCCGGGTATTTCTGGATCGACTCCAACGAGGACGACGGCCCCGATTACCAGTGGCAGGACGTCGCCAACCGCGAAGGCGCGCAAAGACTTAACCTCGGCGATAACGGCAACAGCGGAGAACTCGATCTGGGATTTGAGTTTCCCTGGTACGGTGAGTGGTACGAAACCGTCCGCGTCTGCACAAACGGCTGGTTTTCGTTCGATCCCGAACAGGATGGCGTCTTCGCTCAAATGCCTGAATTCCCAAACGATGACGCCCCAAATAACATTTTAGCGGTCGATCTACAGGACTTCCAGCTTCAAAATCAGGGTTCCATGTACTATTGGACAGATCGAGAGGGCGTCGCAGTCATCTCCTGGATTTCGATGATGACACAGAATGGTCCCGGTGTCCGGCAAAACATCACATTTCAAGCGGTTTTAACCGCCGAAACAGCGACCGTTCTTTTTCAATATGGGATTCAAATGGGCTTGCAGGCCGACCAGGTAAATGTCGGATACGAGAATCAGGATGGAACGCTTGGATCGAATTACCTTTACCATCAAGCGGGAATAGCCGAAGGGCTTGCCGTGGCTATTACCGGGCCGTTCTCCAAGTGGCTGGTGATAGAGCCTCGTTCCGGACAGATCGAAGCGAATAGCGCAGTCGATCTGGAACTTTCGTTCATCCCCGGGGATCTCGAGGCCGGAACTTATGAGACGCTTGTCGGCGTGACCGGGATTGCTCGAGCAGATCAGGATGACGCCGACACTTCGAACACAGAAGTCTCCTTTGTTATGACAGTTGACAGCCCAACATATAACATCACTGGCAGTGTAATCGAAGAGTTCGACCAAGACCCAATCGCGGGAGCAACTGTCAGTCTCGATTACTTCGCTATCGCGAGATCGACCGACGAAGAGGGGAGATTCGAGTTCACCGATCTGCCGGAAGGAGAGTATCGACTTAACGTCACAGCGCGCGACTACCTGCCCGGGTCGGGTGAAGCGCAGCTCGCCGGAGGCGACGCTGAGGCAGTTATCTCTCTGCTTCAAGCACAATTTACGCTGGATCCCGAATTCATAAGCGAGGAATTACCCTTGAACGGAAATGAGAGGATAAGCATCCTCGGTTCCAACTCCGGTAACGGTCCACTCACCTACTCGATTGACCGACGCCTTCCCGGTGACGCGAACGCTGAACCGTGGGAACTTCGTCGCGTGTATAACGTCGCGGAAGCCCTTGACGACGACCGGATCGAAGGCGTCGCGTTCGATGGCGAACGATTTTACCTGTCTGGAGCCAACGGGGAGAATCCCAACACCATTTACGTCACCGATCGTGAAGGAGAGCCATTAAATTCATTCATTCAACCGGGTGAATCCCGTTATGGGATGAAGGATCTCGAATATGATGGCGAATTGCTGTGGGGTTCCGGCGAGCAGCGCGTCTTCGGCTTCGATACCGAAGGCCGTATTGAGCATGAATTCCAAGGTCCTTTCAATCCGAACATCAACATCGCCTATGACTCCGACCGCGATCTGCTCTGGCTTGCGGGCACGACGTCGAATATCGTCGCCTATACTAAAGATGGTCAGGCAACAGGCGCAAGCCTTAACCGGCGCGGCTTGCGAATGTACGGGCTTGCCTATTGGCCGGACGATCCCGATGGTTATCCACTCTACGTGCTCAATTCGCCAGCCGCCGGAGTGATGGTCATTCATAAGTTTGACCCGGAAACCGGCGACACGATGCTTGCCCGCGTGCTTGACCCACCGGATGGGGCTTCTCCGACCGGTTTGTTCATCACCAATACCTTCGACGTCTATAGTTGGGTTATCATGGTCGCCAATAATATTCCACCCGAAAACGGTGGCGACCGCGACCTCATTTATCAGCTCGATGCGCGCAAGGACTGGTTCGAGATCGAACCGACCGAAGGCGTTATCGAAGCCGGAGGCCGACAGGAATTCGAACTACTGCTTGACGCGACCGATTTACCAGCGGCGGAATTCGTTGGCGAAATTGTGTTTATGCATGATGGCGTCGGGCAGGAGACAATTCTTCCCATCGAACTTGACGTCATTGCCGGGCCTGTCCACGCCGAGCGAATCCTTGCATTATCAAATGGCTGGAACCTCGTATCGACAAATGTCGATCCCGACCAGCCGAATATCGTCCTGTTGATGCAGCCGCTTGTCGATCAGGGTCGCCTTGTCTTGATGAAGGATGGCTTCGGCCGGTTCTACTTGCCGGCGAGACAATTCAATAATATCCCTGCCTGGAATGTCGAAGAAGGCTATTTAATCAAAGTCAATCAGGCCTGCGAATTAAATATCATCGGCGCGGTGATACCTCCTGATCAGCCAATTCCTCTGGAAAGAGGATGGCAGAGCATCGCCTACTACCCGCGTGATCCGATCGACGCCGTAACAGCATTTTCGGGCATCGTCGATCACCTCATATTGGCCAAAGACGCGCTCGGCAGATTCTATATTCCCGCGCGAGGCTTCAGCAATATGGGCAATCTGCGCGAAGGGCAAGGTTATCAGGTGCGGGTTGACCAAGACGTCGAGCTCGTCTATCAGATGGGCAGACAGCGCCGAATCGCGGCGCCAATGAACGCACCGGACAGCCCGAATCACTTCGGATTTGCTCCTTCATCCTGTTTCAATATGAGCGTTCTCATCACCTGCGTCGATGGCGTTTCGCTATCCCAAGGGGATGAAGTGGCGGCGGGGAGTTCATCGGGGGGCTTGGTGGGGGCTGGCCGAGTTGTTGAGGATGGGATGGTCGGACTGGCGGTTTGGGGAGACGATCCATTCACCGAGAGTAAAGACGGGCTGGTTGACGGGGAGAAGTTCAGCCTGAAACTTTGGGATGGCGGTAAGGCACGAGAGACCCTGATTGACGCTTCGGAGTCGCCGCAGCGTGGAGGATTAGTCTACAAAACCGACGCTCTCGTCGTGATCGACGCCGTCTCAGCTGATCCAAAGCCTGAATTGCACTACCTCCTCGGGAGCTACCCCAATCCGTTCAATTCGGTCATTAAGATAACCTATCAACTTCCGTTATCGGCGAGGGTTTCGATTGACATTTTCGACTTGTCGGGTAAGGAAGTGGCTCAACTCGTTGACCGAAATGTTTTAAGAGGATATCACTCGGTTGTCTGGGACGCCAAAGGGTTGGCTTCCGGGGTTTACCTCTTGCAAGTAAGAACTCCGGGCTATCGGCAAACGCAAAAGATCGCTCTGGTGAGGTAGTGATGTGTCAAGGCAATTATGATAGGGTAGCGCAGCGATTTATCGCGCACAGATGGCGTTTTGGACGAAAGGCGCGATAAATCGCTGCGCTACCCAAACCACATAATAAAATATCGGAGGGTATTAACAGGTAGTGATTTTGACTCCTGGAGGGCGGGCAGGAATGCCCGTCCTCCAAGAGCCACTACGAGTTAATACTCTCAAAAATCGTGGACATTTCATCGAAATAGGATATTATTAGGTTGGTATTTGTTGCCGATTATGATGAAAATTCCGTATTTTATGAATCGACAAAAGGATTTGTCATTTCCAAGCGCATCGAAGGTAATTTCACCGCCAATTGACGTGACCCGTGAGAAACTAATGACCCGATTATTACTGCTGCTTTCCTTACTGACCTTCCACTCGCTCGCGCGTGGAATGCCCCCGGCGCCTGGTCTTATCGACCGGCTCGATCGTGAAGGTCGTCTGGGCGCCCTTTCAACCCTTCACGCCAATGCCCGGTCGAATGGCGTCGACGCGCCGTTCGATAACGATATCGACGATCTGCGCCGCGACGGCGCCGATGAAGTCGAATACCACGTAATCTGCATTCTCGTCGATTTCGCCGATAATGAAGCCGACACTAATGTCGCCCCTCGCGAACACTTCCAGGAAATGCTCTTTTCCCAAGGGGAGTACCGTTCCGGAAGCATGAGAGACTGGTATCTCGAGAACTCATACGAACAGGTCAACGTGACCGGCGATGTAGCAGGTTGGTATCGTATGGAAAGAGATTATGCCTACTATGTCAATGGTGTGCAGGGCTTCGGTCAATACCCGAGGAATGCGCAAGGGCTGGCAAGAGATGCACTGCGAGCCGCCGACGCCGATGTCGATTATCGCGATTACGACAACAATAACAATCGCGTGGCTGAAGGAGTTTTCATCGTTCATGCCGGTATGGGAGCCGAACAGACCGGATCCGACGACATGATCTGGTCGCATGCCTGGGGCGTCCCGCGTGACCTGCGCCTCGATAACATGACCTTTCAAAGCTATGCTATGGAACCGGAAAATGGTAAGATCGGCGTCTTCGGTCACGAACTTGGGCACTCGCTTTTTGGGCTGCCCGATCTTTATGATACAGACTATAATTCAGCCGGCGTAGGTATATGGTCGATGATGTCCGGCGGGGCATGGGGCGGCGGCGGCGACAGCCCCGTTCATTTCGACGCCTGGAGCAAGGCGCGGATAAGAATGGTCAGCCCTTTTCCGATCATCGAAGACAACCCTGACCTGTTCATGGAACCGGTGGAACAAACCGATGACGTCTTCATCGTTTGGCGCGCCGGCGCTCTGCAGAACGAATACTTCCTGGTGGAAAATCGCCAGCGTCAGGGATTCGACGTTTCCCTGCCGAGTTCCGGATTATTGATTTGGCACTGCGACGACGACGCCGAGGGCAACAACCATCCTTGGTGGCCCGGACAGGGAAACCAGCATAATATCGTTGCGCTTGAGCAAGCCGACGGGGATTACGATCTGGAACATAACGCCAACAGTGGCGACGCAAGCGATCCTTTCCCGGGAGACGCCTGGAATACGCTTTTCGACGACGACTCCTCCCCCGACTCAAAAGATTACACCGGTCGAGCCACCAATGTAACGATTACCAATATCGAACCAATCGAAAATAACCGGATCCGTATGGGTATCTATGTCAATAACGCTCCGCAACCGATCGAGCCAAATCTCTTCCTTCTCGAACGCATCCCTGAAGATCATGTTTATCCCCATCCAGACTTCCCCGGGGATACTACGAACGAAGTGACTCTGGTCAGCAGATACCTTCGCTGGATGGGAGCCTCCCCCAGCGCTCACGCTGACGTTCTCCCCGAAGATATTTTCCAATATAACGTCATCGTCTATCTCGAATCATGGCGCGACGGCGACGACCCAGCCCCCGGCCTTTCGCTCGACGAACAGTATGATCTGAGCCTATTCCTCGAAACCGGCGGCATGCTGCTGATGATTGGACCCGATATCGCCACGACGCTCGCAGGCGACACACTGCTTTGGCCATATTGCAACGCAGTTTTGAATGGGGATGGCGATCCACGTCAGACAGGAAATTTACGGCGCTTGACCGCTAATCCCGAGTCGAGAATCGCCGGCCAGAACTTCGTCTACCGCCAGCGAGGCATTACCGATCATTACATTGACATTGTCGATCCCGGCGAGCGTGGGCTGGGACTTTTTTCAGACCAATCCGGCAATTCGCGGGGCGTCATGGTAAGTGGTGATGGTGGTTACCGTCTGATATTACAACCCTTCCTGTTGGGCGGCCTCGTAGATTGGGGCGGCAGCAAAGCCGATCTCATGCGCACCTACTTCGAGTATTTCAGGTTTGTTGTGACGGCAGCAGGCTCGGAAGCTGCGCCTGCGTTCCCTGCCGATATGACTCTGACCGAAGTCTTCCCCAATCCGTTCAACAGCGCGTTGAGGCTTGGCTGGAACAACGCTCCCGAAGGCGCCTGGGTCAATATCTTCGATAGCAATGGCAAAATCGTCGGGAGACTTAATTTGACCGCAGGACCCGGTTTTCGAACCTGGAAACCGACCGGAATACCCTCCGGCAATTATTTCCTGCAACCAAATTTGCCAGGAATTGCTGCTCGCCGGGTAACATTCCTTAGATAAAATGACGGGAACCTGAATTCGCTGATGTTCGTAAAAGAGTCAGTCGGAAGCGGGGGGCGCCAAACTACATTCCATTCAACTAATTGAGTAATCAATGCAAATAAATAACTTTTTCATTCTCACGTCAGTCGCTCTGACCTTAGGTATGTCAGATATCTCCGCCAAAGAGACTCCCCAACCAGCCAAACCTGTTCTACCCGTGGACATTTCTATCGATAAGACAGCGTTGGCAACGTCGGCGCTGGAAAGCCTATACCGGGCCGATCTACCGGCGCTTTCCCTACTATTTACCAATAATTTTATCGACTACGACGCTGGTGACTCGTCGAGCGGTATCGGGAGTATGATTAAATTATCCAATGAATTAAGAATGGCGTTGCCCGATGCAAATTTTATGGTTGACGAGATTCAAGTCTTCGAAAATAAGGTCTTGATTCTCGGAAAAATCTTCGGATCCCATATTGGTCCCTTTCGTGGCATGATTCCCAGCGGCAGAATGGTCACGCTTAAGACAGCAGATCTATTCGAATTTGAAGGCAGGTTGATCAAATCCCGCCGCGGGGTCCGCGACCTCATGCCGCTTACCGTGTTAGCGGATCCAAGCCTTGGGTCAATCACCGCTCCAGTTTATCCTATACCATCGATGACTACTTCGAATATCGAAAATAAGGATAGTTTAAGACCTGTGCCAGTCTCCCAGCCGCCCGATGGCAAAAAGAAGAGTCTAAATTCAAAGGATTCGAAAAAGAAGAAGGGCAAAGGAGACCATTCCTCGGACACAAAATCATCGGGGAAAACAGAGAAGAAACCGACTTCGAAGTGACCTATATGATGAAATAAGGCTCAAAAAAGCGATCTTAATGCAATTTGGGCAAATTCTTTTCATCATTCCACCTTCAAACACTTGACTTTCGTCGATAATGCCTTATCTTAAGACGAACCAACTTCAATTCACACTATCGCAAAGGAGGGTCTAATGGACGATATGGGATATTGCGTCAAGTGCAAAACTTCGCGCAAGATGTCCAAAGCGCAACAGGTTACGATGAAGAACGGACGGCCTGCGATGAAAGGGTCGTGCTCAGTCTGCGGAACCGGGATGTATAAGATCCTCTCGTCAAAGAAGTGATCTAATACCCGTTTCTAAGGTAGTCGGAACCCCTCCTTGCGCGAGGGGTTCCCTGTTTTTGTTACACGTCCCACTTGTCAGGAAGACGCGTCTCCGAACACGTCGCGTAGGACGGGCATCCTGCCCGTCGCAGGCTTTGTCGGGCTGGAAGCCCGACCTACGCGGATTGAAAACACTTTCAAGAAACACTATA
>ORJL010517053.1_pt1 | contig 12371 bp, 9 predicted proteins | sample 1779941 | NCBI WGS metagenome assembly ORJL01 (sample SAMEA104232317, study PRJEB22302) | groundwater metagenome | biome: forest; feature: aquifer; material: groundwater | place: USA | collected 2011-08-07 | depth 5.8 m
CTGCTCTCCACGTTCTTGGCGGCAACGCAGTACCGGAAAGTTCTAGTCCTGGTGAAGGGCACAAGCTCGCTTTCCAGACCGGTCTGACTCTCCAGCGCTTTCTTGGTGTTTGATACAATCTGACCTGGGTCTTGGGGCCTAATTCCAAGGTCGTCACTTACCTTTAAGATATAGGACCGAATTCTAGGTTCGGACACCGCATAGGTCTCCTCTGCAGGCAGATACCAGTTGCTTATCTCCTGGGCCGAAGCCTTGACGCTCACGCCGTTATATCGATACGCGATGGGAGTACTGAGCTGACTCTGCAGCGCGCGCCGTGATTCCTCGAGATCTATTGATGGCGGAGATGGGATGACGATCTCTACGGGCACTTTTATGATACTTTGGCCCGCCTTGATTTCACGTACTATCATTTCCTGTAGCTGTCCAACTTCAAGTTCGTACCCTTGCTCCGCCTCCCTTACCGTGAATTCGCTGTGGTCCAACGACAAATGCGCGTTTACCGGCGCCTTGCGAAAAGCAGGCTTTAGCACCTCAGCCTGTAGCCTAAGCCTCTCCCGGTCGACGGATATCGGTGGATCTAGGGTTCGAGAGGTAAGCAGGTTCATAGCCGGCAGCCAAGACGGGGTCTTCCTGGCTTCGGGCACCAGCTTACTATAGTCTGGACTTATACCTAGATCGGGCAGCGTCACTTCGGCAGATCGGCCATCATAGACCAATTGCACTGTTTCCGGCAGTAGCTCCATCTGCCGTATCTTACTTTCTACTTGATCGTAGGGCAGGTTCCCTATATTGGCATTCATGACTTTTGTCTGCGGGTACATCCTCTGTGAGTAGTAGACGTAAAGCACGGTATTCATTGCACAAAACATAAATATGGAAATCAATGCTACACGTAACAGCATCCGCGGAGGCGATTGACAACTTCGTCGCAAATTGCATCCTCTCTGGTCTGAACTAAAATAATGCACTTAGAGTGTATAATGCCTTAGTACCAACTCTATCAGCAGAGGCCATATGTTCCGCTCGTCCTGAGGTTCTCCTGAGCGTCGTCCTGAGGCTCCCGAAGGGCCACGTCGAAGGATGGTTCCCTTCGGCCCAGCTCAGGGTACTCGGCTTAACATGAGCGGAAACATTACCAAACCATACGCTCATTTATAGTCTCTGTAAGCCCGTTGGTATGGGACTATCAAGATCCTCGGGTACCGGATTTCCTTGGCGATTATAGCCCTCCAACGCCACAAATATTTCGATGACGCTACAAAGAGTTAGGGTGACCAAAAGTGATGGGCATATTGCGTGGGCAAGCTTCATCACTGGCGCCTATGCGGCCGGCAATAGGCATTTATCCTACGTATCTGGCGCGCCATAAACAAAAGACAGATGTACTGAGTTCCTACCGGGTTGTGGTCATCTGACAAAACGCCGGTAACATTTCATCATGGCTACTTGATACGCAAGGCACTTTCGACAAGTAGTCTGGTCCGGAGAGAGTGCAGAACTCAGCGAGAAGCTTGCCCTTCTCCTTCTTGCCCGCCGAGCGATAGCGCTTTCTCATATTCTCGTATACTAGCCGGGGTTATGTTTCATCCTAGATTTCAGTAACACTTTTATAAGGCAACATTATCATTTTCGGGAACACTTATTATGAGCCGGATCGCGGGCTAGACATCTGTGAGGCTGCGTCGGTATTCTGCGTAGCTTGATAATGCGGCCATTGCCCGTACCGCCCGTTCGGGATATGGATATACCGGTAGACCTGCGGCGCCCAGCATCTCACGACCGAGAGCAAAGGTTGCTCCGCCCATATACACTGACAACACCGGTTTGCTCGCTTGCCTTGCCAAATGCATTATGGACCTCGCAACGACCTGCGGCTCAGTAACACGCTGTGGAGTAAGCAGCACTATGACCCCATCTACATCATCATCGGCCAAAAGCTGCTCCAGAGCTGACTGATAACCCATAGCTGTAGCATCTCCTCGTAGGTCCACCGGATTGTCCATGCTAGCTGCCTGCGGAACCAGGCTCCGTAGCCTCGCCTGCAAATCAGTAGACAGCGCGCTCAAGGCCAGACCAGACCTCTCCATGGCGTCCACAGCCATAACCCCGGGGCCACCCGCGTTTGTTAGAATAACAATACGCCGTCCCGGCGGCAGAGGCGAGCAAGCGAAAGCTAGAGAAAGGTCAAACAACTCTTCCATAGTGTAGGCCCTAATCACGCCGGCTTGCCGAAAGGCAGCGTCCAGGATCTTATCTTCGCCAGCCAGAGCCCCGGTGTGAGAAAGGGCTGCCGCCGCTCCACTGGCACTATTGCCCACCTTCATAAGCACCACCGGCCGTCGCGCACTGGCAAAACGCGCGGACTCCAGGAAGACTCTTCCGTTACGAATACCTTCCAGATAACCTGCAATCACCTTGCAGTGGGGGTCCGTGGCCCAGGCTTGGAGGAGATCGATCTCATCAATATCAGCAGTATTCCCTAGAGATACAAATTGTGAGAAGCCGAGGTCCACAACACGCGCCCAGTCTAGGATAGCAGTTGCCACCGCACCGGACTGGGTCATAACGGCTACACCACCTTCCTTTGGCATGCCCACCGCAAAACTGGCGTTGAGGTGATGCGTCGTGTTGAGTATGCCCAAAGAGTTTGGTCCGAGTATCCGAATTCCGTGAGCCTTGGCAATATTGACCAGCTTCTGTTGAAGAACAGCCCCTTCCGGACCAACTTCACCAAAACCGGCGCTGATGATCGCGACAGCCTGCACCTTTTTGATTCCGCAAGACTCTAGCACGGGTTCTACAGCGGGCGCGGGCACGACTATGACGGCTAAATCGATGGTGTCTGGCACATCCATAACATTAGCGTATGCTGTCACGCCAAGTACTGGCGAGGCCCCCGGGTTGACAGGATAGACCCTTCCTTGGAAGCCATAACGTAGGATGTTATCCAGAATGAGATACCCCAGCTTTCGCGGGTCACGGGAGGCGCCTATTACGGCCACACTCCGCGGCCAGAGCAACTTTTCCAGCGTCTTATCGAGGTTGCCAAGCATGCCAGCCCCTCGCCATGCTCACATCGCATGGGCTTGTGTTCGTTGGAGAGACACAAAGAGCCTGATCAGCTACGCATCAGGCCAATCTCCGGCTCTGTTTTCATAATATAACGTCCAAGATATAACGTCCAAGGCTAAGAAAGCACAAAATAAATTTTGACATTGTGATAAGGTCAGGCGACCAAAGAGTGGCCGGTAACAGAGAACCGAATTCTTGCTGTTCCCAGATCTGAGCCTCCGCAGCAGCTTTCGCTTAATTCGGCGTAGGGCCTGGGGCCGAGGATATCTGGTACTGTACTCGAAAGACGCAGTATACCCGCGCTGCGACGACGCGCTGTGTAGGCAAAATGCAGATTCAAGATGTTCTAGCAAAGTCAGCGAGTTGGTATCTCGCGCAGGCGCTCCACGTCTCGTATTGTGAGCGTATGCCCATCTATTTTTATCGACCCGTTAATGATGAGAGAGCCAAGAGCGCGGTTGACAGCCTCTCTGGAAGCGCCGATCATGCTACCTATATCCCCTTGGGTCAGCATCAGGTCGATCTTCAAGCCGTCCGGACCCTTGCGACCAAATTCCTGCGCCAGCTCCAGGAGCTTCCTGGCAAGCCGCGAACTTACGTCTGAGAACAGGCAGTTGGCAATCATCGCATTCGCCTGTCTTAGTCTGGCCCCCAGAGCCACCAACAGCAACCAAGTCACTTCGGTATGGCTCTGCATGAGCCTCAAGAAATCATCTCTGTGGAGCACTAGGTTCTCTGTTCTCTCAACGGCAACCGCGCTGGTCGATCTACGCTGGCCGTCCAGCAATGCCAGCTCGCCAAAGAAATCGCCTGGTCTTATAAGTGACAAAGCGATCTCGGTTCCACTCTCGGAGGGAAGGCATATCTTCACCATTCCAGATACCACCAAGTGGAGGGTAACACCGGGGTCATCCTTCAAAAATATGATCTGGCCAGGCTGATACGTCTTGGAAAAAGTCTTTGAAGCCACTTTCTTCAAATCTAAGTCCGTAAGAGATGAAAATAGAGGAAAGGCGGCTAGCTGTGTAGCTTGGTCCCTTTCAAAGTCCATCGCGTGCCCCCATCTGATTAAGAATTCTCTCTATGTGCCTACAATAAAGCTCGTACCTTACAAACCCCTGACATCATAGAGCGAGGAGAGACTCTATTGATATGACCAGAGAAGTGTAACAGCGGGCGACTCAAAGTTAAGTCGCCACGACGACTTGGAGAACTAGAGCTGGTGTAAACAGCGCAGCCATTGAAGAGTCGCCATGAAGCCGTCGCACAGGTGACTTAGAGTCGTTGGCTGGCGCCACGGCCCCGTGAAGAGAGGGCAAAGTGGCGCGGCCGGAGACACAGGAATCCGCCTTGCGCAGTAACGCAGATTGTTCTCAGTCAGGTGTGGAATCAACTGCCTCGGTTACCCTTAAAGGCTCCTGATCAGCCATTTCCTGTAGAGTGACCAGGCGGTTATCAAAAATCTGCCTGGCCACCTCTAGCAGGGCGAAAATACTAGCATCGATTACCTGGTAATAGACGTTGCTGCCCTGCCTGTGTCCTTCAACAATCTGATGCGATCGCAAGACACTCAGCTGCTGCGACATCGAGGAAGACTCTATCTGTAACCGGGTCTGTAGCTCTGAGACTGTCAATTCCCCGGAGCGCAGACACTCCAAAATCCGGATGCGGGTAGGATGTGCGAGTGCTTTGAATAGCTGAGCTTTGAAAACCTGCAACGATTGTTTCTGCAACGGCGACCTCAACTCACGTAGTCATTATATCCTAAAATCAGTCGCTATTTTAGCATGTTATATCAATTTCGAGAATATCCGAAGTGATACGATATTACAATATTGTGGTTCCATAAGATATACTCTATAATCATACCATCCGCATTCTGGTATTGAGAGGCTGAGATCCGAGTTGTTTGGGTATCGAGGGCCTGTGGATTGCTCGTTTGGAACGCCGCAATCCACAATTGGAGAATATTTAGAGGACACAGATCGTGACAAAAGCGTCACGGGTATAACATCGAGCGCTCTGTCACAGAAAGCGAGGAGATGGAATGGAGGGACAGCAGGATAATTCTTGCCAGCACCACTGGATATTGACCCCTTCTTCAGGATCGAACGAGACGACGGGGAGATGTAAGAATTGTGGAAAGGTCAAGACGTTCTTTATGAGCCTCCCAAGTTACGCCCATAACGGTTATGGGCGTAAAAACCCAGCTTGGCGTCAGATAAGCTAGTACCAAGTCTTCGGCCCAGACTAGATAATCTGTCGTGTTCGGCTCGATGCCCGTACGCGAATATGCGACCAGCTACGCTCCGGCCGGACGCTCACTATGGCTTTGTAGTGGTGTCCAAAGTACCAAGTCTTGCCGGACGAGGTGCCGGCGCACTACCGGAAGGTCACCTGTACATCTTGCTGTACCGTGTCAGGCGCATTGAAGAATTCGGCCTCTTTGAAGCCGCCCATACCGGCGACCACCATGCTGGGAAAGGTACTAACGAGGGTATTGAGCTTTAGAACTTTTGCGTTGTAGTAGTTTCGAGCATACGAGATTTTATCTTCCGTGTCCCCGAGTTGGGTCTGAAGGTCCTTGAAATTCTGGTTTGCCTTCAGGTCGGGATAGGCCTCAGAGACTGCAAACAAAGACCGTAGAGCTGAAGTGAGCATATTGTCCGCCCGGGCCGCGCTAGCAGGGGTTGCAGCGCTCTGGAGCATGGACCGGGCGTTGGTAACGTTCTGTAAAGTGGCCTGCTCGTGAGACGCATAGCCCTTCACAGTTTCCACCAGATTAGGTACCAGGCTGGCCCTCCGCTGGAGCTGCACTTCGATGCCGGACCATCCCTCGCGGACCCCCAGACGCTCTTTTACCAGGCCGTTGTAGGTGATGACAAAGAACCCTATCATTGCAACGATGGCAGCCACGACGAGTACCGCGACGAGATCCATAATTCCCTCCTCTGTTTATTGGGCTGACCAAGAATGCGCTTACCAGCTTCCACCCCCGCCACCACCACCACCTCCTCCCGAGAAACCGCCACTAAAACCGCTGCCGCCTGACCCACCGGGTGTGCTCACAATGACACTTGAAATATCTGATGAGAGGCCGCGCAGGCTATTGGAAAACGCCCGGGAGTCCATACCTGGCCCACTTCCGGTGTACCATTCGCTGTAGTACCCCGCGGCACTCGCGGCGCCTTCGGCCGCAGGCAGGACGCCCAGAGTCGTTGCCCATTTATCAACGCAACGAAAAACCATGGCATACGGTAGGTAGGTGGCAAATATGTTTGCATCCTCATTATAGCGCTGGCGTTCGGTCTCAGCAGCAGCCAAATACTTACGAAATCCCAGGGTACGCCGCAGCATCTCCCTGCCCATCGCTGAACGTCTCGGCATAGCGCTGGCCAGAGCCACTATCAACGCTCCCCCAAGCACCATGGGCACGCCTAGTAGACCTGCACCAAAGACCGCTCCCAGACCGAGAAGAACGACTAGGCCCACCCCAAGCACCCCAGCTCCCAAAACCTGCCGCCGTGTGCGCACCCTATCGGGACGGTTGGGGAAGAACTTGCGCCTATAAGCGTAGTCGTAGAGCAAGTCCTGAGAGTCTTTTAGATAGCCGTGAAACTTCGTCTTGAGGTCGGACAGCACGGAATAATCACCATTCTGGAACAGTCCCTCCAGAAGCTTCTCCTCGTAGGGGAGCAAGGTATCTTGGGAATTGTGCTTTCGGGTAAACCGCCAGTCGTTGCCGCCGATGTCCAGCATCCCTAAGAGCTTCTTGTCCACTTCGGTAATATGCAGGTGTCCCCGGGCCGCCAGATCGATGATTGTCGCTGTCGCATCAAGAGTATCGGCCCGCTCATCGTGGAGCACGCCAATCACAGCGGGCCGTAGCTTCTCCGGCGGCTGGTACTCTATCACGACAGGATCGCTGGCTAGCAGGGGCGCCACCTCCTCCCGTGTGTCTTCCGTGAGGTAGTGGATAGTTAGAAAGCGACGGTCCCTTCCCTGGTTCCACCAGATCCATCCTAGAAATCCAACGACCCCGAGCAGCACCCCAGCGCTTCCGCCAACTGTATACGGGGTTATCTCAAAGAAGTCCTTGAAGTCCCGCGGCCGCGGTTCCAGGATGGGAGCAGGCTCCGGAACGATTCCCTTGTTGAAGCCTATCGCAAGGGTCAGTTGCTGGTTCTCCGGCAATACCCGGGTCGACTGGAACTCAGCGGCCCGCCCGCCACTTTCTCCGACGCAGGTCTCCATTGAGCCGGTGGGGCCTTGAAAGCATACGAACTCCCGGATGCCGTCACGTGGCAGCTCTACCAAGACCCTAACGCTTTCCAATGCGACAGGCCACAGTCCCGTTGCATTCCAAAACAACTCGTCGTGTTGAGGAAAGCTGTTAAGCGCTCCCACAACTGTGTAACTAATCACATAACTCTGTTCGCCAGAGATCGTCGCATCGGGATCGCCGATCTTGATGCGGAGAAAGCTCCCTTCCCGTGACGTCTCATACTCGTGCGGGCGGCCCCTCGTGTCGGTGACGGCACGGATATCGAGCTTGTAGACCCGCTGATGCGCTTGGTCGTACTCATAGACGATGGGAATATCGCGCAAAATGCCGTGCCTTCGCAGGCCACGGAAGTCTACCAGTAGCGTTTCGGTAATCATGAGCGACCCGTCTGAGTGCACCTGGACCTGCGCCTCGAAGTTGTTGATTACCCAGCCCTCGTCAGCATGGGCCAGGGTAGCTCCCGCCAGCAACGCGAGGAGGGTGCAAGCGAGCAGCAATGTCGATGGCCCATGTCTCAACCCCAAGGGCTTCATCTTAAGCTCCCGCCTCGGTCACGTGAGCCAAGCTTCGAGCTAGAGGAGCCACTAATTTTGGAGATTTCTTGCGTATAGTCATTTTCTCCAGGCGCTAGTCATAGATTATGCCGTCACTCTCTCCGATTCTATTGGAAGCTTTACAACGGATCAACCATAGGACTCTGCGAACACGTTCTATGTGTACATAGTGAACAGATACCCTTTTTACAATCGCCTTCCTCACAAGATTCTCATGCAACCAGCCCTTTCTTCATGAAATCCTCACATAATTGCTTATATCCTTTTGATGAGCGCTACAGACGCTTGGCCAGAGCAAGAGTCACGAAAGAATGACTCGGTCTCCTGCCTCCACGATGGTAAGAACATTCAAGAATATGGCAGGCAGCTCTCGATCGAAGATCGGATAGGAGGTCCAAGATGACATGTTAGTAGTTAGGCGCATTACGGTGATTGTTGGAACCCATTGGCGTGGCCGTGACATCCTATTGTCGGGCCTATTTCTAGTCCTAGCCGCGGTCGCCTTCTTGCTGGCGATTGGTGTCTCGGTACCAAATACTTTAGGACCGTGGGTAACAAACTGGTACAGCTTCCTAAACAATCTGTTCCTGGTCTTTGGTCTTCCCATAAGAGAGCTTGCAGAGAACATTAACATACCGCTATTGACAGCGGTATTATTAGGCACGGTTGGCGCCCTAGCCCCGTGCCAGCTCAGCACCGGTGCAGCGGCTCTTGCCTATCTCTCGCCAGGAATGGTACAACAAAAGTCGTATGCCAGCGGCATCGCCGCGTATACGGCTGGCAAGATTACCGTCTATACCGTGCTGGGTGGAGCAGCTATTATGGCGGGTCTTCAAATGAATGATTCAGTTCCCTTTATACAATTTGTGCGCAAGGCGTTGGGCCCGATAATGCTCCTTCTGGCGCTTCAGCTATTTGGCATTCGGAGGTTCAGGTTCTCTATCGGCGAAGGGATCAGTCAGTGGATCGAGGCGCGCTTTGCCGGAAGAGGGACACTTCGAGCCTATTTACTGGGGATTGCCTTTTCATTGGCATTTTGCCCCACAATGCTTTTGCTTTTCTTCGGACTGCTTATTCCATTGGCATTAACTATGCCTATGGGTATCATTTACCCTGGGCTCTTCGCATTGGGTACAACTCTGCCACTTATCGTCCTGGCCACCATGCTGGCTCTCGGGTCAGGCTCTTTAGGAGAGTCGGTCCGCAGGGTGGGACGAATAGAGCGATTTATACGACCGGCGTCAGCAGTGGTGCTGCTACTGGCCGGCCTAAACGATACAATAACATATTGGTTTATTTGAAAGGATTAATGTGAATGGCAAGACCTTCCCAGCCTAAGCATGCAGATTCCAGGGCCAGGCGCCGCAGAGCGGCTGCGGACACCAGAGCAACGCAAACGAAAGTCTCATCGGACGGAGCACCAAGGAGCCGAGTCCTCGGAGCACTGGCGATCGGAGGCGCTGTACTGGGCATAGCTCTCCTGGCAGGCGTAGTATACATGATCCTAACAGGCGAGAACCCTTTTAGAAGTGACATTGGCACGACGCAGACACAGACCAGCTCCGAAGCCCGACCTATTAGCACTCTTTACACTAGTGATTTCCACTCCCTTGCTTTTAGTCCACAGGACCCGGACGCTGTTTATTTTGGACATCACAACGGTCTTATGATAAGCGAGGATGGGGGTTACACCTGGCAGTCGTGGTTGAACCAACGCAACTGGGACGCCATGGGGCTGGCAGTCTCAGAAGGGGCGTTTTACGTCGCGGGACACGACATCTTCTTCAAGAGTGCCGACTGGAAAAACTGGGAGCCGGTAAGACATAATCTACCTGGCACCGATATTCATGGGTTCGCCGCCGACCCGGACAACCCTCAGGTGCTCTACGCTTTTGTCGTGGGATACGGCTTGTATACCAGCAACGACGGAGGCAGCGTCTGGCAGAGCGCTGGCGCGAAGCTGCCCCAAGGTATTATGGCCCTCGCGGTCACCGCCGGGACTCCGAAGGCCATAGTGGCGGGTGACATGCAGTCTGGGCTTCTACGAAGCACTGATAATGGCGCGACCTGGAGCAAGGTTGCCGGAGGGTTCGCTGGTAAATACGCTACAGGAGTAGCGGCTGCGCCGAAGACACATGGACTGTTATATGCGGGTAGCAACCAAGGGCTTTTTAGAAGCAACGATGCTGGCGCGACATGGCTGCCTCTCAGTCTTGGAGTGGAGGCTATGGGGATTGCAGTCAGTCCCACAGACGGACAAATAGTCCTAGTCGTGGATGCTAAAGGTCAGGTGTACCGCTCAGAGGACGGAGGGGCGAGCTGGGGAGGTTAATAGCGAAAGACCGCGAGCAGACCGACGGAGTCCATGCGACTACTATAACAGCGAGTACTATATTGGTCTAGATCGTGAGTGCGGCCTCGCCATGGCGAGGCCGCGTGTCCTTACACCTTCCGATAGCGCCTTTCCGGGACAGTGCCCACCAGCCACGTACCGCCCGAGCGCTCTGGCTTCATTGAGTTCCTAGGCTACGCCTCCACAATAAGTTTGTTCGTTTGAATAACGATGTAAGTGTGCTCCGTCGTCTTGACAGGGCATCGCTCTATTCCCGAGCCCGGTGGTGCTCCTCTCCCGGCGGGCGGTTCCACGGCTCAAGCAACATCCCTAGGCAGGTCCTTGGGTGGAACCAGGCTGTCGCCCGCGTTGAGACCTCTCTTGGCGGAATACTGCCGATCTGCTCCATCCCTGCCGCCACGGCTTGCTCAACGAAGCGGTGCACATCCGGAGCAAAGGGAGCAGTGTGATGGTAGACGGCACCCAATGTTGCTCGCGTGGCTACCAGCCTGGCTGTGCCGCTGTCATCGGTCGTAGGGTGGCTGATCTCAATGACTGTGCCGCCAACTGGGTATTCCACGATATAAACGGGATCACTGGCGGCCCCGCGACGCCTGTCGGGGTCGTTTGCATCCTGCGCTCGCCTCGTCTCCCAATCCCCTCCACCGCTCCTGACGATCATGTCCTCTCGCAGCCCAAGGATACCGCCCCAGAAGCTGCGGGACTCCTCCGGATGCCTGGCGGCGATGCCGATGTGACCCATGCCGGTACAGTTGCCATTACCCTTGAAGTAGGGGTGAACATAGTAGTGCTCTTCCGGAGTTATCTGTATACGCAGACCAAGAGAGCTGGCTGGATCGAGGAAGACCGGACTCTTGCCGTCCCAATCGCCTTTCAGCTTGCTCCCGCTCTTAAGTATTCGGTCGACGTCTTTAGCCATATCATCGCTGGCTAGAGAGACGTAGTACATGCCGCCCCTTCCGTTGCTTTCGGCAAGGAATCGGCCGGGTTCGCTCTCGGAATCATTGGGCTTTGCTACCTCGTAGAACATCTCGCCGATAGGGAACTCCAGAACCGTGGTTCCATCGTATCCTGGTCGACCTTGGGGTAGGGGCGTGCGGTGCTCGTCGACTGAGAGGCCGAAGCCCTCAACAAGGACATGCCGGGCCTGCTCCAGATCTCCCGTCACCAACCCCACGTGATGAACCCTAGTAATCGCCATTGCGCCCTCCTATCCTCCTATAGAATACATCAGAATACATCGCTAGAGGATATTATAGCCCTCCCATCAAATGAAGAGAAGCCAATCTCCGTATACCGCGGGTAATTCAATCAACTCGAAGCTATTCTAATCTGTCGTGCTGGTCGTGCCAAGTCTAGAGATTACGAGAGCACAGGAACGGCTATGCAGGGTCTTTCAAAAATCCGTGGCTGCTTCATCAGCCCGCTCATGGTGAGCCTGGCATATCCTGAGGTTTGTCTTGAGCTTGGTCGAAAGGCCCTCGAAGGGAACCATGAGTTGGTGCTCCCCACCGCCCTTTGACAAGCCCTTCGACGTGGCCCTTCGAGAGCCTCAGAACGAGCGGACGGAGTGCAGCAACTTCATAACCAAAGGACCTCAAAGACTGAAGTTGAATATTAGCAGTCTCGATGATAGGATCGAACGGCGCTCAGGACTCAGATTACGCTCCTATCTATACTAATGATTCTCGTTCTGCAAGGATGTACGAACGCCGGTGAGGTGAGGCCACGAGACACGGGGGCCGCGCCGCCTACTTCTACGCCGATAGCCGATGGCTCTGTAAGACCCGCTAACCCCACACGGATGCTGCCACAGACTATGGGAGGCAGCCCGACTGCGATCGCTCAGGGTCCGACCCTGATCTTATCGGACCTGGTTAGGGCCTGGCAGGACAAAGGCATGGAAGTGGCCATCGGCGCTCCAGGAGCAGGTTTCGGCGGCTTTCGTGTTGCCCCTCAGGGCAGCGTTTCCCTTACCAGGAACGGTCAATCTATGGAGGCATCGATATTCGTTTACTCCGGCGCCGATCTGAGGGAAGACTGGACAATTGTCGAAGGTCAGCCACCGCAACCGAAGGACGGGCGCAGGCTGCCCGAGCATATA
>ORJL010545763.1_pt1 | contig 12371 bp, 7 predicted proteins | sample 1779941 | NCBI WGS metagenome assembly ORJL01 (sample SAMEA104232317, study PRJEB22302) | groundwater metagenome | biome: forest; feature: aquifer; material: groundwater | place: USA | collected 2011-08-07 | depth 5.8 m
GAGGCCGTGCGCGGGTTGCTCGCGGGAACGCCGGCGACGGTGTTCGCCGCGGAGCTCGCCGACCTGCCGCAGAGGGAAACCCTGCGTCGGCGGCGGGCCTGGTCCGACCAGGGCTGGCAGGGGGGCGTCGGTCGCGCGTTCGTCTGGGACGAGGAAGGGACTCCCGCGGTCGTGCTGGACGGGCTGCAACGCGCCGACGCGCAGGGTGCGTTGGTCTTCTCTCCTTCCGCTCCGCTGGTCGACCTGGGGATCGCGCGCTGCATTCGCGAGCACCTCGCGAGCGCGTCGTCTCTCCACATGGCCTACAGCGCGGCGCCCCCGGGACTGGCGCCCTGGGCGGTGAGCGCGGATCTCGCGGGCGACCTGACGAAGATGGGGTTGACCCTCGGCGAATGGCTCGACGTCGTGCGGCGGGGCATGAGCGCGCTCCTGGAAGCGGGCTCCCAGGCCGCGTGCATCGGCCTGCCCCTCGCCGTCAAGGCCAGTCCGTTCCGCTTCACCTGGGACTCGGACCATCAGACCGCGTTCCTCGCTGCGCTCTGGCAGGGCCTGGGAGAGCGAGCGGAGGATGCGGGCGCGGAGGACTGGGTGCGTGCTGCGGCCGCGGATCCTCTGGCGACCCGCGGGGACCATCCCCGGCTTCTCGAGGTGGAGCTGACAACCGAGAGCCCGGTCCGCTGCCGGCATTGCCCCCTGGGGGACCCGTGCGGGCGGGGCGGTCGGATGGAGCGCGCGCTGGCGGAACGAATCCTCGCGTGGGCGGGGACCTGGGACGACGTCCTGGTCACGCTCGGCGGGCGGGGCGATCCGTTGCGGCACCCGGACCTCCCCGACCTGCTCGAGGCGGCGCGCGCCGCGCGCATCCGCGGAGTGCACCTCCAAACCCAGGCGCTCGACCTGCACGGGGCGCTGCTCGATGCCGTGCTCAGCGGAGCCGTCCACGTGGTCTCGGTGTGTCTCGACGCCACGGGGCCGGATTCGTGGAGCCGCGTGAAGGAGCCCGCCGGATTCGCTGCTGTGGTCGCGAACCTGGACCGCTTCCTCGCGGCCCGGAAGGCGGCGGGGCGAGCCTGGCCGTTCCTCGTAGTCGAGATGGTCCGCACCCGTGCCAACGAGAACGAAGTGGAGTCCTTCTGGGACGCCTGGCAAGGCCGAGCCGACGCGGTCGTGATCCGCGATCACGACTCCTGCGCGGGGCAGCGCGCCGACCTGAGTCCGATCCATCTGCATCCGCCGGAGCGCGGGATCTGCCGCCGCTTGCAGAGCAAGCTCACGGTCCGCTGGGACGGGACGGTGCCCCTGTGCGACGAAGACCTCGAGGGCCGGGTCTGCCTGGGTAACGCCGTGTCCGACTCCCTCGATGCGCTCTGGGCCGGAGCGCGCATCGAGGATGTGCGCGTGCGGCATCGCGCGGGCCGCTTTGCCGAGCTGGAGCTGTGTCGGGCTTGCACAGTCTGGCACGCGCTCTGACCGGGATTCGCGCCATCCGATCCGACCCGACCGTACTACGGATTACCGCCCAGGCCGTGCTCTCTGTAGGATCGGGAGAATGGATCGAGCGTCCCATGGGCTTCGGTAGGCACGCGGGGCTCCCGCCGGGGAGGTGAGCAGAGAACGGGGACCCCACGATCCGCCGCAGGACAATCCGCGCAATCGGGCCAATCCGTGAAATCCGTGTTCGGTTCGCCTGCGCACCTCCACGTTCGCAGCCCTCGAATCGGCGTGCGGAAGCCTCTCGGCCATCGAGCGGCGAACCGGTACTCCGCGCATGCCATCTTCGTTGGGCAATGCTCCTGCGGTAACCGCAATCCAGACAATCCGTGTGATCCGTAGTTCCGTCGGTTGCGGCGGCCGCCGCGCCGGGGCCTACGGGATGCCCGCCAGGCCCGATTCCAGGAGCCATTCCGCCAGGCGGAAATCGAACTCGCCGTCGATGTCGACCGAGCGTTCGCGGGGCATCTCGTGGACGGCGACCCGGTCCTGCAGCCAGGTGTTGTGCGCGAAGAGCGCGTCGCGCCGGTAGACGTACACGCTGCCGTTGAGCGCGTACACCCGGGGCGCCGCCTGGCGCCGGACCACGGCGTCGTCCAACCGCTTGACGATGCGGGCGAAGCCGCCGTCGACCTCGACCATGTCGAAATAGGGATTGCGCGGGCTATCGTAGACGCTGACCGCGAGGTCGGCGCCGCTGCGCTCGAAGGTCTCCAGGCAGCCCAGTACGTCCGCAGGCGTGCGCAGGGGCGAGGTGGGCTGCAGGTCGACGAGCACGTCGATCGGCCGGCCGAGTTCGGACTCCACGAAGGACACGGCGTGGCGCAGGACCGGGCGCTTCCCGATCTCGTCCGTCGCCAGCTCGGCGGGACGGAGGAAGGGCGCCTCGACGCCGCAGGCACGAGAGATCGCGGCGATCTCGGGGCTGTCGGTGGAGACGATCGTGCGGTCGAAGCGGCCGAAGCCCCGCGCCAGCTCGAGGGTGTGGGCGATGAGCGGCTTGCCACGCAGCGGCCGGACGTTCTTTCCCGGGAGCCCCTTCGACCCCCCTCGGGCGCACACGGTGCACAGGACGTACACGCGGTCACTCCCGAGCGGCGGCCGGGACGGACGCGACCCCGCGCGGGGGCAGGTTGTACGGTGTGTGCAGGCGGCGCGCTTCGGGCCAGCGCACGTTCCCGAACTTCGGCTCCCCGTGTCGCGCGCGCCACAGCTGCTCGTACTCGCGGATGCGGCGCAGGTCGCGCTGGACCATGAGCTCGCGCAGCCCGTAGAGCTCCACCGGGGACAGGTTCTCGCACAAATTGCCGGTGATGCGGGTCGCGTCTCCCAGGTCGTCGAGGTACGCGTCCAGGTCGCCGTCGTACTGGGCGAGGATCCGCTCGCGATAGCGGTGGAACCACTCGGTGCCCGGGTAGGCGGTGGCGAAGAACGGCTTGACCTGGATCCCCAGGCGTTCCCAGGCCTCCACGCACTCGATCAGGCTGTCGAAGAAGTCGTCGGGGAATCCCATCATCTGATTCGGGATCGGTCGGATGCCGGCGTCCAACGTGAGGCGAATTGCGCTCTCGTTCTTCTCCGGCGTGGCGCCCTTGCCCACGTTCGCGAGGACGCGCTGCGAGAACGACTCCAGGCCGTAGAGCAGTTGGGTGCAACCCGCGCGGCGCAGGGTCGCGAGGATCTCCGGCTGGATCAGGGCCGCGTGGCTGGTGGCGCCGAAGTGCACGCCGCGGCAGCGGTCCGCCGAGTGGGGGACCCCGTCGCGCACGCATTGCGGCTGCAGCCCTTCCGCGATCCAGAGACGGCAGAGTTCGGGCAGCCAGGTGTGCCGGGACGCGGTGTCCATCGCGATCAGGTTCTCGTCCAGGAACAGCACGAAGTCGACCCCGTAGGTGTCGCGCACGTACTTGACCAGGTCCACGACGTAGCGTGCGGAGTGCCAGCGGTTGACCCGGTCATGGGTGAAGCGCACGTCGCCACCGACTGCTCCGGGCGACTCCACGTACTGCAGGTCGCCCGCCGTGCCGAGATGGAAGCAGAACCGGCAGATGAAGGGGCAGCCATAGGACGCATTGATGTCGAGGCGCCGCCGTGCGGTGAAGGATTCCTCGCTGTACAGAAGCGAGCTGTTGCGGAAATAGATGTCGAGCGGGAAGTACTCCCAGGCCGGGCGCGGCAGCGAATCGATGTCCGCGAGCAGCGGCCGTGGCGGCGTGAGCCGCAGCTCGCCGCCGCGGTCGCGCCAGATGATCCCGGGCACGTCGTTCCAGCCGGGCTCCCGGCTCCCCGCGCGCTCGACCACTTCGGGGAAGGTCTCGAAGGCTTCGCCGACCACGCCCACGTGGAATTGCGGCAGCAGGGTCATGACCTCTCGCGGCAGGCTGGTCAGCAGACCGCCACCCACCACGCGCAACGCGCGCGGGGCGTGCCTCTCGGCCAGGCGGGCGATCTTCTTCACGTAGCCGTAGACCGTCGAGATGCCGCCGGTCGCCACCACGTCCCAGTCGTCCGCCTCCAGCGCCTCCGCGATGGCGCGGTCGGGCGGACGATGCGCGTTGGCGTCGAGGACCTGAAAGCGATGTCCGGCGCGTTCCAGGCAGGCGGCGATCAAGGCGAGCCCGTAGGGGACGTGCTTGGGGGCGTCATCCTCGCGGATGACCGGATTGATCAGCAGGACTTTGGCCATGCCAGCTTCTCCCTTGCGGGTTTGGTCGGTACCGGCGGAGGTCGACTGCGGCGTCCTTGCCGCCGCATCCCGAGAACGACGTCCGGTTCGAGCCGCTACGCGGGCGCGGGAGTTCGCGCGTCCAGGAACGCCTCGAGGGGCGTGAATTCGATCCCCTCGCCGAATACGGTCCCGCCCTCGGTGCAGTTGTACGTGCGGCACGGGGCCTCGCGCGCGAGTGTCAGGAAGATGGAGCGGTACCACCAATACGTCGGGTCGGTATACCACTCCTCGCCGAGGTGCGGGTTCGAAATCGGAATGTACGCGTCGGCGACGCGGTCTCCCAGCAGTTCCTGCAACTCGTAGTAGTACTGGGTGCGCAGCAGGGGTGTGCCCGGCCGGTAGCCGAGGTCCATCCCCACCAGAGCGACTCGCCGCTTGCCCAGCACGGAGTGCGCGAGGATCCACGCCGCGGTTCCGCAGTTGCCGCCCGTGACCATGCAGGGCGCGCGATTGAGCCGATGGAGCGCGCGCGTGACGCCCGCCGGTTCGGCCGGGTCGTCGCAGATCGGATTCCACCAGTAGAGCGGGAGACCCGCCTCCTCGCAGCGGGCGGCCACCCCCGGATCGATGCAGGTGGCGGCGACCGCGCGCATGTCCGCACCGTGCCGGTTCACGAGTTCGATCATCTCTCGATTGCGCCGCCGTTCGTCGTCCGCCATCGCGGAATCCAGGTCCTGACGTCGGAAGTAGTCGTCTTCAGCCCGCTCCTCGAGCCGCGGGTCGCCGAACCAGCGGACGATGCGGTCGGGGTGGGGATCGAGGGTGAGCACGTAGTGGGGGACGAGGCCCGCGCGCAGGCAGTGACCGAGCGAGCCGTCCACGGCCACGATCGCGCCCCCAAAGCCGGAATCGCGGATCCGATCGATCGAGCGACGGTGGTGCAGGCTCGGCCCGGCACAGACGACGATCGCGGAATCCGGGTCCGCGAGCGCGGGCGGGTCTTGCTTCAGGTCGGCGATGGTGCGGCCCAGGCGCGGGAGGTTCCGCCGGGCATTCTCCAGGCCGAGATCAGCGGTCTTGCGAAACGTCGCCTCGCCCAGCTTCTCCGCCAGGCGTTCCCCGAGCGTCTGGCTCATCCGGTCCCATCCACACGAAGCCAGCCGACTTCTTGACGAAGGCGATGCTGCCCCCCAGCTTGCGCAGGGCCTCGGCTTCGAAGGCGTGCTCCAACGGTTCCGCTTCCGGGTTCCCGGCCTTCGGCCCGCGATCCAGAGGGTAATTGCCTTTGAGCATCGGGTCCATCCAACGCCACCTCCACGGACCATGCCCCGGATGTTTATCGGACGCTCGAGGTGAAAACTTGAGGGCCGTGCGAAAAAAAGTCCGCCGTGCCGCTCAGAGCGGCGTTGCTCCCGCCCCGCGCTGCCGCCGCGATTACGGGGTGCGCGACCGGCATGGCGACGCCCGCCGCGAGGAGAGATAACGAACCGAGAGTGCCGGCTCACGGTCACGGTCCACGGTCGCGGTCGACGCAGGCAGAGCAGGGATGGCGGCATGTTCGCAGCCCGTGGGCCTAGCATCGTGACCGTGCGCTGTGCAATGCCGGTCGTACACCCTGCCGGCCCTGCCGGCTTGCCGGCTGGGGGGACTTGACAGTCTTCCCCCCACCCGATAAGGTGGCGGCGTAGCCTGATCTCCCGACCTTTTTGGGGTCGCCCATGCTCGTCACCACCACCCGATTCGGCGCGGTCGAGGTCGCAGACGCCGCGTTGTTCACCTTTGCGGACGGCTTGCCAGGCTTTCCGCACCGGCGTCGCTTCGCGATCCTGGAGGCCGAGCGCTTCGCACCGTTCCGTTGGCTACACTCGCTGGAAGACCCCGGTCTCGCCTTCCTGGTCATCGATCCTCTGCTGGTCAAGCCCGACTACCGTGCCGAAGTCACACCGGAAGAGGCGGCCTCGATCGGGCTCCAAGCCGCGGAATCCGGGTTCGTGCTCGTCATCCTCACCGTGCCCGACCATCCGCGGGAGATGACCGCGAATCTCAAGGCGCCTCTGGTCTTCAATCCGGGCCCGCGCCTCGCCCGGCAGTTCATCCTCCTCGGAGCCGACCATCCGATCCGGCATCGGGTCTTTTCTGCAGCAGCCACCGGACCTGTCGTTCCCGAACCGGCCTAGCTAGCTAGCTAGTTTCCCATCAAGCCTGAGCGGTTGTCCCAATGACCCGGACCATGAGATCGGGCTCGAGGGGCCACTAGTAGGGAGCGGAAGGCGCACCATGCTCGTGCTCACCCGCCTCCTCAACGAGGCGATCATGATCGGGGATGAGATCGAGATCACCGTCCTGGAGATCCGCGGGGACCGGGTGCGCATCGGGATCCGGGCGCCGCAGCAGGTGCCGATCCATCGGAAGGAAGTCTACCAGGCGATCCGCGAGGCGAATCTCGAGGCTGCCAAAGCAGATGCGGTAACGGTGAACGACCTCGGCGAGCTCGGCCGCACGCTGGTGCGTCCCCCCTTTCCCACGCCCCCCGAAAAATCCGAAAAAGAGTTCAAGTCTCCCGGACCGCCTGCCGATAACAGAGCATAGATGGTTCTTCTTTGTGTGGGCAAGTAGAGGGGTTCCGAAAGGAGGTGTCGCTGAGTAAGGCCTGAACTTGGCGGCGATCGCCACGTGGCCCGGCAGAGCCACGCCATTCAGCTTCTGCTGCAGCGAAGCGTGTACTCGAGACATGGATGTCCAGGGCCGCTGAGCTGAACGCAAACCCAATCTATCAAGGAGGATAGCGATGGGCCTGCGAATCAACAACAACGTCACTGCGCTCCGGGCACTCCGGAACCTCCAGATCAACGACCGGAATCAATCACGGAGTCTGGAGCGGCTCTCGACCGGGCTGCGGATCAACCGCGCCTCCGACGACCCCTCCGGACTGGTCATCTCCGAACAACTGCGCGCGCAGATCAGTTCCCTCAAGCAGGCGGTGGACAACTCTCAGAATGCCGCCGGGCTCATCGGCACGGCGGACGCCGCTCTGCAGGAAGTCGCGGATCTGCTGATCGGCCTCAAGGACTCGGCCGTGTTCGCCCTGAACGAAGGCGGATCGAGCCCCCAGCAGGTCTCCGCGGAGCAGGCGGCGGTGGATCAGGCGATCAGCGCGATTTCGCGGATCGCGAACACCACCCGCTACGCGGGCCGCAACCTGCTCGACGGATCGTCGAGCTTCAAGTTCCTGTCGACCGCATCGGCGGCCTTCAACGACGTCACGGTCCGCCGCTTCGATTTCGCGACGGGTGTGACCTCGTCCGCGGTGACGCTGTCGGTCGCGACGGTGGCCCTCCGCCGGACGGTCACCATCGGCGCGGTCGGCACCGCTGCCGTGATCCGGATCTCCGGTGACCGGGGCACGGTGGATGTAGGTCTGGCGTCGGGAGGGTTGGCGCCGTCGGTCGCGAGCGCGATCAACCGGGTGTCCAACTCCACGGGGGTGTTCGCCAGCGGCGTTCTGGCGTACTCCGAGGAGTTCGGAAAGAACCGCCTGAACACCATCACGGTCGTCAGCGGCACCGTCGCCGGCGTCGCCGCGGGCGGTTCCCTGGCCCTTGCTGCCGCTGGCGTGGACGGCAAGGTCGTCGTCGGCGGCCAGCAGTTCACCGGTGACGGGCGTTTCTTCGAGGTGAACACCACTCAGTTCTCCATTTCGTTCAACCTCCTGTCCGGCGCCCCCGGCATGTTCCCGGCCGCGGGCACCCGCTCGTTCAAGATCAGCAACACCGGCCTCAACTTCCAGTTGAACGAGCGGGCCCAGGGTACCGATTCGCTGCGCATCGGCATCGGATCGGTGGTCGCCTCGGCGCTCGGCGCGGAGAAGATCGGCGATCAGATCGCACTTCACTCCGGCGCGGTGGCGGGGACCACCCAGTTCGGCTTCCTCGACAGCCTCAAGACGGGCGGCGATAACGACCTGGACTCCAATGCGGGCAACGCTCTGAGGATCGTCAACAAGGCGATCGACCAGATCAGCGCCCTGCGCGGGTTCCTCGGGGCCGCGCAAGCCCAGACCATCGAACCGAACATCGACGCCCTGGGAGTGGCGATCGAGAACCTCACTTCGGCCGAGAGTTCGATCCGCGATCTCGACTTCGCTGAGGAGACCTCGATCTTCACTCGGACGCAAGTCCTGTTCCAGGCGGGCACCGCGGTGCTCGCATCGGCGAACCTGATTCCCCAGAACGTGCTCACTCTGCTCCGGTAACGTACGATCCTCCGACGCGCCCGCCCGGTGGGAGCCGGGCGGGCGGCGGAGGTGACCTTGGCGGAAGATCCATCGAGACAGAACCATGGCCATTGCAGTGACGATCGGTCCGAGCGCAGGTGCGTTCGATCCTTTCGCCGCGACGGGGGAACCTCCCCGGCTACGGCCGCAGATCCAGCTTCCCCAGGTCAGGCCGCAGGTGGAATCGCCTCAGGCGCCCCCGAATCAAGAGTTCGACTCCGAGGCGCCGCCGGATGCCGGGAAGGAGCTCCAGAAGTCCCTTCGCGCACAGGTGGATCAGGCCAATCGTCGCGCGGGACAGCTCAACCTGTTGTATCGTTACGGCATTCGCGAGGGCACCGGGGACTTCTTCGTCCAGGTGCGCGATTCGCGGCAAGACCAGGTGCTGCGCACCATCCCACCCGAATTCATACTCGATCTGCGCGAGCGGCTCAATGCGGGGCTGGGGGTGCTTCTCGACCAGGAAGCGTGATCGCGGAAACGGACAGGCCGAGGGCATCGCCGCAACGACTTGCGGCCCTGCTCGGGGTGTACGTGACTTGACCAGGAATTAGAATTCGTTGGCGGATGCGATGGCCAGCCCGATCCGCTTCGACGGTCTGTTGTCCGGGATCAACTACAGCGGCATCGTCCAGCAGCTCCTGGACGTGGAGCGCCGGCCGATCACCAAGCTCCAGACCCAGATCGGCCAGACCAAGCTGGAGAAGACCGCGTACCTGGAACTCTCGGCGTCGTTGCTCTCGCTCAAGACGAGCGCGGACGCTCTCGCCCGGTCGAGCTTTTTCGCCCTGACCAAGGTGAAGTCCTCGAGCGAATCGGTGCTGCTCGCCTCCGGTGGCCAGGTCGGCAGCTTGGGCGCCTTCACCTTCACATCATCGCGTCTGGCGACCTCTCACCAGAGCGTGTCGAACGGGTACGCCGCCGAATCCTCCCTGGTGCGCCCGACCTCCCAGGGCAGCAAGGTGAGCATCGAGATCGGCAACGGGTTCGTGGACCGCGCCACCCGCCTGACCGGTCTCAACGGCGGCAGCGGGGTGGACCGCGGCAAGATCAGAATCACCGACCGGCTGGGCGGCAGCGCGATCGTCGATCTCACCGACGCGGTCTCGGTGCAGAACGTGCTCGACCGGATCAACGGGCAGACCGCCGCCAACGTGACGGCGCGGGTTTCGGGTGACCGGATCGTGCTCGATGACCGGAACTCGACGGCCGCGGCCGGGAGCCTGCTGGTCGAAAACCTCGCCGGGGACACGACCGCGACCGACCTGGGGATCGAGGGGACGCGCAGCGCGGCGGCGGGCGCGGCGCTCTCCCTGTTCGGCTCTGCGGTGCAGCGGATATCCGGGGCCACGTCGCTGGCCGAGCTCAACGACGGGCTCGGGGTGCGGCGGAACGGCGGCGCCGACTTCACGGTGACGCGCATCGACGGCACGTCGTTCTCCGTGGATCTGGGCGATGCCGACAAGACCCTGCAGCACGTCATCGACAAGATCAACTCCGCGGGCGGCGGCACCGTGGTCGCGGCGATCAATTCGGGAGGGAACGGTCTTACCCTGGCGGATTCCACCGCGGGTGCGGGCAACCTGACGGTCACGAGCTCGGGCGCGAGCAACGCGGCGTTCGACCTCGGCCTGCTGGTCGCCGCCGAGTTGAGGGGCGACACGGCCGCCGCTTCGGGCCGGGGCTTGATCCATGGCGCGCGCCTGATCGCCGGCCTCGAGAGCGTGCTGCGGCGCACCCTCAACGGCGGATCCGCGGAGTACGAAGCCGACGGCGGCCCCTTCGTGGGCGACTTCTCCGGCGTGCGCGACGGCTCGGTCCTGTTCCAGGATCGCACCGGGGCGAGTCGAACGGTCAGCCTGGCGACCCGCAGCTATCGAACGCTCGATGCCGCCGCCGGGGCTGGTTCGACGGTTCTCGACCTCGCCAGCCTGGACGGCGTCGCCGTCGGCAACTCGATCCGCCTGGTGAACTCGACGACCGGGGCTTCCGAGGTGCGCACGGTCAAGGGAATCGTCAGCGTGGTCGCGGGGACGATCGAGCTCGATGCGGCGACCACCGTGGCGTTGACCGCCGGGTCGTTCGCCATCGCCCAGAACGACAGCGTCGGCGACATCCAGAACCAGTTCCGCTTCGATCCGGTGGTCAAGGCCGACCTGCGGTTCAACGCGCAGGGGAACGGTTTCCAGGTCGTGGACCTGAGCGGCGGGTCGGCCGCGGCGTTGAAGGTCCTGAACACCGGGGGTGGCTTCGCGGCGACCGACCTGGGCATCGAAACCCGGTTTGCCGGGGCGGCGACCTCCTTCTCCGGCAATACGTTCACCGACGCCGCACTGATCGGACTGCCCGACGACTACTTCAACGGGGCCACCGCCACGCTCGCTCCCGGCGGCACCCGCACGGTCACCGACTTCGACGGCGTCACCGGCACCGTGACCGTCGACGGCGCCGCGCTCGCGGCCGCGCCGGCCTACACCCTCGAGGGGATCAACGCGACCAGCCTGTCCGGGCGCGACGTCGACGCCCAGTACATCGGCGAGCAGACCCTGCTCGCCTCGCTGCGCCCGGGCAAGGGCGTCTTCCAGGGGTCGTTCCGCGTGATCGACACCGACGGCGCCGCCTTCAACGTGGACTTGAGCCAGTCGACCGACACCACGATCCTCGCGGCGATCCGCGACCTCAACGGCGCCGCCCTCGCCGCCGGCAGCGGCGTGCGCGCGAAGATCAACGACACCGGCGACGGCCTCTTGCTGGTCGACACCAGTCCAGGCACCGGCACCCTGCGGGTCGAGGATCTCAACGGCGGGACCACCGCGCGCGACCTCGGCATCGCCGGGAGCGCGGCGGTCGCCCCCCCCACCCGCATCGACGGCTCGAACGAGCGCGAGTTCGCCGTCGGCGCCACCACCACCCTGCGCCAGCTTGCCGACGCGATCAACTCCGCCGGCCTCGGCGTGTCCGCCTCGATCATCCGCGACGGGAGCGGCGCGAATCCCTACCGGCTCAGCCTGCTCAGCACGGAGAGCGGAGAGGCCGGCCGGCTCGCCGTACAGGGCGACATCCGCGCACTCAGCTTCAGTACCGCCGCGCGCGGACAGGATGCGGTGCTGCTCTACGGCGTCGAGGGCCCGGGCTCGGATCCCGTCCTCCTCACCAGCAGCAACAACACCTTCAAGAACGTGGTCCCCGGGCTGACCCTCGATCTCGTGTCGGCGTCCGCCGGCCCGGTGACGGTCACCGTCTCGCGGGACACCCAGGGGATCACCGACCAGGCGAAGCGGCTGGTCGACGGGTACAACCTGGTGTTCGACAAGGTGCGCGAGCTGACCAAGTTCAACGCGACGACCAACAAGTTCGGGCTGCTGTTCGGCGATTCCACGCTGCAGGGGATCGATCGCAGTCTGAAGTCGCTGCTCACCAGCCCGGTGAGCGGCATCCTCTCCGCGGACCTCAATACGCTCTCCGAGGTCGGGATCCGGGTCGCGGCGGGCGGGAACGTCACCTTCGATTCGGCCAGGTTCAACGGTCTGGTCGAGACCAAATTCGACCAGGTGAAGGAGCTGTTCGCGCGCCAGCGGCCGCTGGAGGCGATCACCGCGCTCAAGGACCTCAACGACGGTCGGGGCGTCTCCCAGGAATCGGGAGCGGACTTCAAGATCTTCACTCGCAGCGGCAGCTCGTTCGACGTCGACCTCGCGGGCGCCACCGACGTGCAGGGGGTCCTCTCGGCCATCAATTTCGCCCCCGGGAACGCCGGCAAGGTCGTGGCCTCGATCGCGACCGACCGGAAGCGGCTGGAGCTCGTGGACTCCACCGTCTCCTCCGGCTCGGACTTCAAGGTGCAGCCCGTGGGCTCCGCGCGAACCGCCGCCGAGCTGGGCATCCAGACCAACGTCGGCTCGGCGGAGTCGGTGATCCGCGGCTTCGAGGCGCTGCTGC
>ORJL010196836.1_pt1 | contig 12370 bp, 8 predicted proteins | sample 1779941 | NCBI WGS metagenome assembly ORJL01 (sample SAMEA104232317, study PRJEB22302) | groundwater metagenome | biome: forest; feature: aquifer; material: groundwater | place: USA | collected 2011-08-07 | depth 5.8 m
ACATCCTGGCGCCCGAGGTGGCGGAGCGGATGGTGCGCACTCTGCCCAAGGGGACGCTGGTTACCATACCTGACTCCGGCCATCCCGTGCCGGCGGAACAGCCGGCCGCCTTCGAGCGCGCGGTGCGCCAGTTCTTGGGGCTTCAGAAAATTCCAGGCTAGTATTTGATAGCAAACGTACATGGGCATAGCCATACGGGTACGGACCTTCGCTTAGCTCAGGGTGACAGCATAGGCAATGTCATCCTGAGTGAGCGGTGTCGAAGAAGTTACAGCCTGCCTCCACGGCCCTGTCCATAATGGCGAAGGAGGCTGCTCATCGCATTGGCCGCCGAAGGTCATGCACCCCAGACACAACTCCGACACCTTGAGGCCGGTCCGCCCCATCCTTTTTATGCGGCATATGCCTCCCCTCCTCGATCGCCGCCCAGGTTAGCGGGCGCGGACGGCGGTGTAAGCGCCAGCAGCGGGCAGAGGCGCTTGCCGCGAGCTGGCCCCTCTCCAGTAAGCGTTGACAGCCATAGTAAGCAGGGCCAATACTGCCGGCGGTCTGGAAACGTCCAGCGCTGACTTTGAAAGGCTGCTTGGAATGGCCGGTGAAGTGCCACAGAAGGCCCCAGGACAGGGCGCTGAAGCCGCGGACGCCGAGCAGGAGCGGGCGGCCACGGTCGAAGCCGTCAGGGCGTTCTTCAATCCGCGCTCCGTCGCCGTAATCGGCGCCTCGCGGACCCGCGGCACCATCGGTGGGGAGCTGTTCCACAACCTGCTCAGTTATGGCTTCGCTGGCCCGGTCTACCCCGTGAACCCAGCCGCCGACGTGGTGGAGGACGTGCCTGCCTATCCCAGCGTGGAGGCGGTCCCGGGCCCGGTGGACCTGGCCCTCATCGCGGTCCCGGCGCCCCGGGTGATGCAGGTCGTGGAGGAGTGCGGGCGCAAGGGCGTGCGGGCCCTGGTGATAGTCTCGGCGGGGTTCGCGGAGACGGGCCAGGAGGGGAGGACTCGTCAGCTAGAGCTGGTGCAGCGCTGCCGCGCCCTCGGGATGCGGCTGATCGGGCCCAACTGCATGGGCATCGTCAACACGGACCCCGCGGTGCGGCTGGACGCCATCTTCGCCCCCCAGGCGCCTCCGCCGGGCAACGTTGCCTTCTCCTCCCAGAGCGGCGGCCTGGGCCTGGCGGTCATAGACTACGCCCACTCCCTGGGGCTGGGGCTCTCCACCTTCGCCTCCCTGGGCAACAAGGCCGATATCTCCACCAACGACCTGCTGAGCTACTGGGAGTCGGACCCCCGGACCGCGGTGGTGCTGCTCTACGTGGAGTCCTTCGGCAATCCCCGGAAGTTCTCTCGTATCGCCCGCCGGGTGGGGCGCAGCAAGCCCATCGCGGTGGTCAAGAGCGGGCGTTCGCCCGCCGGGGCGCGGGCGGTGTCATCTCACACTGGCGCCTTGCTGGCCGCCTCGGATGTCACCGTGGACGCCCTCTTCCGGCAGGCGGGTGTCATCCGCAGCGATACCCTGGAGCAGCTCTTCGACGTGGCTGCGCTGCTGGCCCATCAGCCTCCGCCGCGGGGCCGTCGGGTGGGCATCCTCAGCAACGCGGGCGGCCCCGCGATCCTCTGCGCCGATGCTTGCCAGGCCGAGGGCCTGGAGGTCACCCCGCTCAGCGGCGCCTCCCAGGCCCGTCTGCGCGATTTCCTGCCCCCTCAGGCTACCGTCGCCAACCCGGTGGACATGATCGCCTCCGCCAGTGCCCAGCACTACCGGCGGGCGATCCCCATCCTGGCGGCAGACCCCAACATCGACGCCCTGGTGGTGATTTTCATCCCGCCCCTCAGCACCCCGGCGTCCCAGCTAGCCCAAGCCATCGCCGACGGGGCGCGGGAGCTCGCCGGGCAGAAACCCATCCTCACGGTATTCATGTCGGCCCGCGGCGCGCCGCCGGAGCTGCGGGGCGCCGATGTCCGCGTCCCCTGCTACGCCTTCCCCGAAGCGGCGGCCATCGCCCTTGCTCAGGCCGTCCGCTACGGCGAGTGGCGCGGGCAACCCCTCTCGGTCCCACCCGTGTTTGAGGACATAAGGAGGGAGGAGGCCGCGGCCCTGGTGGAGGCGGCGCTGCGGCGGGGAGGAGGCTGGCTGGCGCCCGACGTGGTGAGGGCGCTCTTGACTTGCTATGGCCTGCCCATGGTGGAGGAGCGAACGGTGACAGGCGTCGGGCAGGTCCGGCAGGCCGCCCAGGACCTGGGAGGAGAGCTGGCGCTCAAGGCCTGGGCGCCCGGGCTCGTCCACAAGACCGACGTGGGGGCCGTGCGGCTTCACCTGACGGGGGTGGAGGTGGTGGCCAGCGCAGCGGCGGAGATGGCGCAGGCCCTCCAGGCCAGGGGCTATGAACCGGCCGGTTTTCAGGTGCAGCGCATGGCGCCGCCGGGCGCCGAGATGATCGTGGGGGTGGTGCACGACCCCCTTTTCGGTCCCGTCGTGGCCTGCGGAGCTGGCGGCGTCCTGGTGGAGCTCCTGGGCGACGTCGCGGTCCGCCTCGCCCCTCTCACCCACGCGGACGTCTCCGCCATGTTGCGGAGCCTGAAAAGCTACCCCCTGCTCACCGGCTTCCGCGGCGCGCCGGCCAGAGACGTCGGTGCCTTGGAGGACGCCGTCCTGCGGATCGGCGCCCTGGCGGAGGACTTTCCCCAGGTGGCAGAGCTCGATTGTAATCCCATCATCGTTCACCAGCGCGGAGCGAGCATCGCGGACGCCCGCGTCCGGGTGGCGGCGCCCGAACCTCCCCCTGCGTCGGGAGCGCGACGCGCGCCGCCCGCGTAGCCCCTGCGACAGATAGTAAGGCTTCACTACCACAATAGCGCCGGTTATCCATGCCTTCTCTCCTGCCGCGAGGTAGGGTAGCGACGAGGGTGCCCAGGAGCCCCTAGCCGCTGCAACGCCGCTCTCAAGCTTGAGGCAAAGAAGGAGGCAGCGATGAGGCTGGAGGGGAAAGTCGCCATCGTCACCGGCGCGGCGCGCGGCATCGGCGCGGCCACAGTCCGCAGGTTCGCCGAGGAGGGGGCCAGGGTAGTGGTCGCCGACCTCCTGAAGAGCGAGGGGGAGGCGCTGGCCCGGAAATTGCAGGCCGCGGGCTGCGAGGCCCTCTTCATCTCCCTGGATGTGACCGACGAAAGGCAATGGGAGGCCACGGTGGGCGCCGTCAAGGCGCGCTACGGCGCGCTGCATGTGCTGGTGAACAACGCGGGCATCCTGGCCATGGAGGGGATCGCCGATACGTCCCTGGAGACGTGGGAGCGGGTAATGCGCGTCAACTCGACGGGCGCGTTCCTGGGCACCAGAGCAGCGGTGCGGGCTATGCGGGCCAGTGGGGGCGGCTCCATCATCAACATCTCCTCTATCGCCGGCATCGTGGGGACGGCGGGGGCGGGCGCTTACCACGCCTCCAAGGGTGCGATCAGGATGCTCACCAAGGCAGCGGCAGTCGCCTATGCCAAGGATGGCATCCGGGTGAACTCGGTCCACCCCGGGCTGATCGAGACGCCGATGACCGCAGGCATGGACGCCGCGGCGTTTCAGGGGTTCGTCAGCCTGCATCCCCTGGGGCGGGCGGGGCGGCCGGAGGAGGTCGCCAACGTCTGCCTCTTTCTGGCCTCGGAAGAGTCCTCCTATGTCACCGGGGCCGAGCTGGTGGTGGACGGTGGCTACACCGCCCAGTAGACTACGCCTGGCGGAATGGGCCGCTGAGCGTGGGGTGAAAGGAGCAGTCCATGTATAGACGGATCGTCGTCGCCCTCGATGGGTCGGGGCTGGCGGAGCAGGTGCTGCCCTATGTGCGCAGCCTGGGGAGGGGCCTGGAGGCCAAGGTGCTGCTGCTGCGGGTCTTGGACCCGCTGCCGGCGGGCCTCACCGATCCCGGTCACGGCATTTCGCGCGATAAGGTCATCGCCAACATGCGCGCCGGCGCGGAGGACTACCTGGAGCAAGTGGCGGCATCGCTGCGTAAGCAAAGGCTGACGGTCTCTTGCAGCGTGGGCGAGGGAGCCCCCGCCGAGCTGATCGTCAAGGAGTCCAGCAAGGAGGCCGCGACCCTGATCGCGATGTCCACTCATGGGCGCTCCGGGGCCGCCCGCTGGCTCCTGGGCAGCGTGGCCACCAAGGTCCTCCATGCCACTGCCAACCCGCTGCTGCTTGTCCGGTCGCGGGCACCAACGTCATTTACAGAGGAGGCGAGGCTAGGCACGCTCATCATCCCCCTGGACGGCTCGACCCTGGCGGAGCAGGCCCTTCTCCCTGCGGGCGCCCTGGCGAAGGCCCTCAACCTGAAGACCATCCTGGTTAGGGTGACGCCTAGCCCGGAGGAGTACTACCGCTTTGCAGAGCCAGGGTATTTCCCACCGGCTGACCTGCCCGAGGCAGTGGACGCGGACGCCAATAGGTATCTAGGGAGCCTGAGCCAGAAGCTGCGGAAGAAGCGTTTTCCGGCGGTGGAGGAGCGCTTGCTGCACGGCGATGCCGCCGCCGCCATTATCGATCTGTCAAGGCAAGTGGCGGATAGCCTGGTGGTCATGACCAGCCATGGGCGCTCGGGAGTGGGCCGCTGGCTCCTCGGCAGCGTAGCTGACAGAGTCGTCAGCCATGCCACGGGCCCAGTTCTGGTCATTCGAGCGGAGGAGAAACGCTCCCCCTAGCGCCTTATCAAGAGGAGGTGCCCATGCCGGCTAGCGGCATCTACACGCTGAGCGCCTATCCCAGGGAGTTCACCCTGAGGGACGGCACTAAAGTGGTGTTGAAACCCATGACCCCGAAAGACGGCGAGGCCCTGTTGCAGTTCTTTCTGAAACTCCCTCCCGAGGACCGGCGCTACCTGAAGGAAGACGTGACATCGCCCAAGGTGATCCAGCGCTGGGCTGCGGAGCTGGACTACGACCGGGCTCTGCCCCTCCTGGCTTGGGTCGATGGCAAGGTGGTGGCCGACGGGACGTTGCACCGAAGCCGGACCATGGCCCGCCGCCACGTGGGGGAGATACGGATCTCGGTGGCGCCCGAGTACCGCAATCGCGGCCTAGGGACGGTCGTAATGCACGAGCTGGCGGCCATCGCCAATGAGAACGGCCTCGAAAGGCTGCTCTTCCAGGCCGTGGCCGAGCGGGAGGAGCCAGCCATCAAGGCGGCCGAGTTCGTGGGCTTCGGCAAGGTCGCTGTCCTCCCTGGCCACGCCAAAGACCTGGACGGACACCCCAGAGACATAGTCCTCATGGAGATGCCCCTGGGAAAGTGGTTCGACTGGTGGTCGTTCTGACCGCGGCGCGCCGAGGACGGGCGCAGACGGGGAAGACGGGAGTGGTAAGAAAGGCACCGGCCAAGGCTACGGCACAGGCGATCCAGGGGATCATACCCCTGGCCCGCTCTGCCCACACCTTCCTCAGCGTCTACCTGCCGACCGGCCCGGCCCGGACCACCACCGAAGGGAGCCGCCTGCGGCTGGCGGCGCTGCTGGAAGAGGCAGCCCAGCGCCTCGCCGACCCCGCGTGGGCCGCCGGCTTCGAGAAGGAGCGCAAGGCGGTCGTAGCCTACATGCGCTCCCTGCGGCCGGGCGGCCAGGGGCTATGCCTTTTGAGCTCCGGGGAGGCTGGGGAGTGGCAGGCGCTCTGGCTGCCGGACCAGGTCAAGGAGCATGTCCGCTTCGGGCCGGGGGCGTACGTCCTCCCGCTCCTTGACGTCCTGGACGAGTGGGAGCCGATGGGCGTGGCCCTGGTGACCAAGGACGTGGCCCGCCTGATGGTGCTGGACGCAGGCCGGATCGAGGAGGTGCGCCGGGTGGATAGCGACGTACCCGGCAAGAACAAGGCCGGTGGCTGGGCCGCCTGGGAGAGCGCCCGCATCCAGCGTCACCTGCTGGTCCACGCCCAGGACCACCTCAAGCAGGCCGTGGAGGAGCTGGCCCGTGAGCACCGGCGTCATCCCTTCCGCCGCCTCTTTCTGGGGGGTGCCCCCGAGGCTGTCGGCCTGTTCAAGAAGCTTCTGCCCGCGGAGCTGAAGGGCAAGCTGGCGGGAGAGCTGCCCCTCGACCTCTTCGCCAGCGATGACAAGATCAGGGCCCAGGCCATGGAGGCCGGTCGCGCTGTGGAGCGCAAGGGAGAGCAAGCCCTGGTGGAGGAGCTCATCACCCGAGCGGCCAAGGAACAGGGCGCGGTGGCGGGCCTGGACCCTACCCTCTGGGCGCTGAACCGTCGCGAGCTACACCTGCTGGTGCTGGCTGGCGAGATGAACTAGCCGGGGCGCTACTGCCCAGCCTGCGATATCCTGCTGCCCGAAGAAGGCGTCGCCTGCCCTCAGTGCGGGGCCAAGACCCGGGCCGTTGACCTGTGGGAGGAGCTACCCCGTCTGGCCCTAGGCCGCGAGGTGGGCATCGAGCTGGTGCATGGCGAGGCGGCCTCGCGGCTCTGGCACCACGACGGCCTAGGCGGGCTGCTGAAGCCGAAGCCGCGGTAGGGCCCGACTCGCGGGGTGGGTTGAGCCCGGCCCCCAGCGCTGGCCCAAGCAGCCCGTCGGATATTCCCTCAGGTGCCGGCCTCAGTGACCACCCACGACGCCAGCTTCGTGGTAGGCGCCGATCTCGCTGGAGTTGAAGCCCAGCTCCCGCAGCACCTCGTCGGTGTGCTGGCCCAGGCTGGGCGGCCCCTGGCGGAAGCGCGCCGGGGTGAGCGAGAGCTCGACCAGGGTGCCGAGCTGGCGCAGCCCTGGGTAGTCGGGATGGTCGTGGGCCACCACCATCCCCAGGGCCTGGGCCTGGGGGTTATCGAACCAGCCTTCCAGGTAGTCCTCCGCGGCACGCTCCAGGGGCAGGTCGTGGGCGATGGCCACCTGGACCCACTCCTGGGCACTGCGCGTTCGAAACAGGGGCGCCAGTCTGTCAACGAGGGCGGCGTCATTGCGCGCTCGCGCCTCTGGCGTAGCGAAACGCGGGTCGGCTGCCAGCGCCGGGGCTCCCAGGGCCGGGCAGAGCCGCGTCCACTCCTTCTGGGCCAGACAGGCCAGGAAGAGCCAGCCCTCCGCCGCGGGGTAGAGGCGGTAGAGGGCGGAGAAGCCGTACTGGTCGAGGTCTAGCAGCCGGGGCTCGGGCTTGCCTTGATAGTCCAGGAAGTGCTCGGCGTTGAGGAGGAGCCCGTTGCCGAGCAGGGAGGTCTCTATCTTCTGGCCCCGCCCGGTGCGGTTGCGCACGTGGAGGGCCATCAGGATGGCGGCGACGCTCACCAGGGGCGTGGTTATGTCGCAGACGGGGGGCCGCAGGAACACGGGAGGGTGGGCGCGGCCTCCCTGGGCGGCGGTGATGCCGGTGGAGGACTGGAACAAGGGGTCGTAGCCGGGCTTGTGGGCCTCGGGCCCCCGCGCGCCGTAGGCGGCGGCGTGGAGGTAGATGAGGTCGGGCTTGATGCGCGCCAGGGAATTGTAATCGAGGCCCAGCCGCCCGGCGGCGGCGCTGCGCATGTTATGGGCCACGATGTCGGCCCGCGCCACCAGGCGGCGGGCGATCTCGCGGCCCTGGGGGCGCTTGAGGTCCACCGCGAGGCCGCGCTTGCCTCGGTTCACGGCCACGAAGTGGGCCTCGATAGCGCGGAACGCATCGCCGGTCAGCGGCTCCCCCTTGATCACGTCGGCGCCCAGGTCGCCCAGCATCATGGGGCAGAGGGGCCCGGCGATGAAGGCCGAAAAATCGACCACGCGCAGCCCCTCCAGAGGCGCTGCTGGTGGGCGGGCCGGGGAGGGAGGCGTCCTGAGGCCGGGAGGGGGCGGGGCCTTGAGTTCGTCCAGGACCTGGGCGGTGTGCTGGCCCGGCAGGGGCGCCGGCCCCCGGATGGTGCCCGGCGTCTCGAACAGGCGCGCCGGCTGGCCGATCTGGAGCATGCGCCCGCGGTGGGGGTCGTCGACCTGGGCCAGCAGCCCATTCTCCCGGGCCTGGGCATCGTCCCGCAGCTCCTCTGTCCAGCGCACGGGCGCGCAGGGGACATCCCCGGCTTCCAGGAGATGCAGCCACTCCCCCCGCGGCCGCTCCCGCAGCCGCGCCCCGATGAGGGCGATCGCCGCCAGCCGGTCCTCCTCCCGAGGCCAAGAAAGGGGCCCGCCCGCGAAGCGGGGGTCCGTCACCAGCTCTATCAGGTCCATGGCGATGGCGAGCTTGTTCCAGAACTCGGGGGTGAGGCAGCCCAGGTGCAGGTACTTGCCGTCGCCGGCGGGGTAGATGCGGTAGGCGGGCATGTTGCCCTGGGGGTCGCCGCCGCGGCCCGGCAGCTGCAGGGCGCCAGCGTCGAAGGCCAGGGCCGCGGCGCGGTAGGCGATGGCGCCCTGGTAGAGACTGGTGGCGACGCCCTGGCCCAGCCCCGTGCGGTCGCGCACATGGAGGGCCGCCAGGATGCCCTGCAGCGCCAGCAGCCCGGCGCCCCAGCTTGCCAGGGGCAGGGCGTAGCAGGTCGGGCCCTCCCGGTGTGTGGTCTGCTCCCACTGGAGGCCGGAGGCCGCCACGAGCTGGCCGTCGTAGCCGGGGCGGTGGGCGTAGGGCCCGCGCTGGCCGTAGGCGGAGATGGAGACGTAGATCAGGCCTGGGCGATCCTGGCGCAGGCGGGCCTCGCCCAGCCCCATCCGCTCGGCGACGCCGGGGCGGAAGGACTCCAGGAAGACATCGGCGCGGGTGGCCAGGTCCCTGGCTGCTTCCTGGCCCGTGGGCTGGCGTAGGTCGAGCAGGATGCTGCGCTTGCCGCGTTGCCAGGTGAGGAAGGCAGGCTCCCGCGCCAGAGGGTCGCCGCCAGGCGGCCCGACATGCACTACGTCGGCGCCGTGGTCGGCCAGGAAGAACGTGGCGATGGCCCCCGGCAGGCCCCGGGTGAGATCAGCGATGCGCAGCCCTTCCAGCGCCCCAGCCACTGGGTGTCAGGGCCGATGCGTGGCGAGTGGCTCTACGGCGTTGACGGTTGGGCTTATCTGGCTCAGCCGTAGCTCGCGCACCCAGGGGATGGCGGCCGCGATAAGCCCCCCCGCGACCAGGGCGGCGGCCGACGTCACCTTGACCACGGCCTGGGCCCCGATGAAGTCGACGGCCGTACCGGACAGCAGGGAGGCGACCGGCATCAGGCCCATGGTCAGCATGAAGATGCTGGTTACCCGCCCGCGCATGGCGTCCGGCACCGAGAGCTGCAGCAGGGTCATGTTGGTCGCCATGTATACCATCTCGCAAAAGCCGGCCACTACTAACAGAGGGAGCGCGGCCCGCATAGAGTCCATGAACGCAAAGCCCAAAAGCGCTCCACTGGCCACGACCAGCATCGCTAGCTGGAGGGCCCCGCGCCGCTCGAAGCGACCTAGCGAGGCGGCGAAGAGCGCTCCCAAAAGACCTCCCAGCCCGGAAGCGGACAGCAGCAGCCCTAGCGCGCCGGGCCCGCTGTGGAAGACGTCTTTGGCAAAGACGGGCATGAGGGCTATGAAGGAGGGGATGATCAGGAAGGGGGGGATCACTGCCAGTAGCAGTAGCGTGCGGGCCGAGCGCTCCCTGGCAACGTAACGGAATCCTTCGGCGATGTTTTCGACCAAGGAGCTCTTCTGTGGAGGGCCCTTCCTTGCTGGGAACACGATCAGCGCGATGCAGCCGGCGGCCCCCAAGTAGAGGGCGCTCTGCAGGAGGAAGTTCCCCTGGGGCCCCAGGGCTGCGATAAGCAGGCCAGCGGCGCTGGGACCCAGCACGCGGGTCACGTTGAACGCGGCGCTGCTAAGGGCCACTGCATTGGGGATCACGTGGCGCGGCACCAGATCGAAGACGACCGTTTGCTGCACCGGCATGAAGAGTATCTGGGAGGTGCTGCCTATCAGGGTGAAGGCGAACAGGTGCCAGACCTCGATGCGACCGGCCATGAACCCCAGGGCCAGCAGCAGCGTCGTCAGGACGATGACCATCTGGGTGCTGAGCATCAGGTTGCGCCGGTTCAGCCGGTCGGCGGCCACACCGGCTAACGGGGCCAGCAGCAGAAACGGGATCGCGCGCATCCCGTTTATAGCGCCCAGCAAGGTGCCCGAACCGGTGATGTCGTACACGATCCACCCCAGCGTGGCCATCTGTACCCACATGCCCGCGCTGGAGAAGATGTTGCTGGACCAGAGGAAGCGGTAATCCCGTAGCCCCAGGGCGTGGAAGGTCCCGACCTGGGGTGCGACCGTGGTTTTTTCCGCTGCACCTGCCCGGTCGACGCCGCCTGAGAGAACGCTCCTGGCGGGGCTGGGCTCGGCACGTGCCAGGGACGACGCCGCGTCTAGTGGCGCGGCTGGGCCAGGGGCCTGTTCCCGGTGGGCTTGCACCGACTCCCTCCTTGGACCCTCGCACCCGCCAACTTTATCAGACCGCCCTAGCCGCGTCCACTGGGCTTACGGGGATACCGGCTTTGCGAGGCCCCGTCCCCTTAAGGCTGGAAGGCGAAGTCGGGGAACTCCGCGCCCGCGAAGTCCTGGGGCCAGAGCGCCCGCGCCAGCTCCTCGATGCCCCTTAGGTTCCAGAAGGAGAGGGTGCTCAGGTAGCGGTTGGGGACCACCAGGACGCGCCTCTCCGGCTCCTTCAGGGCCCGCAGCCCCTGGAGCGCGGGATGGCCCAGGATTTCGCTGCGCACCTGGGGATTGGCGGGGTCATCGCCCGGTGTGAGGATGTAGTCGGGGTCCAGTTGAAGGATGATCTCCAGGCTTAGCGGCTTAAAGCCGTCGATGCCGGCCCGGGCGGCGGCGTTGAGGCCCCCCGCGGCCTCGATGATGGCGTCGTTGGTGGTGCCACGCCCGCCGGTGACGTTGCCTCCGGAGAGGGCCAGCACGGACGGCCGCTCGCTCGGGCTCTTCTTCGCGACCACTGCATCGACCCGCTCGCGGCGGGCGCGGACGGCGCGTAGCACTCCTTGCGCCTTCTCCTCCTCGCCATAGAGGTAAGCCAGAAGCAGAAGGTCGCTCTCGTAATAGAGCGGGTTCGCCGGACGCTGGGTCTGGAAGACCTGGATACCGGCATCGGTGAGCTGCTGGATGAGCTCTTTGCGGCTGAAGGGGCTGACGACTACCAGGTCGGGACGGGCCGCGATAACAGCTTCGGCGTTGCGTGGCATTACCGGGATGCCGCGCGCCTTCTCCACGACATTAGAGATGCCGTGGTTGGTGGCGAACTCGCTGGTGCCCACCAGCCTGGTAGGGGGTACTAGCGCCAGGCTCAGCTCGTCGTGGCCCAGGGATAGGGTGAGGATGCGCTCGGGCTTGCGCTTCAGCTCCACGGGGCCGGTCACGCTCTTCACCAGCCGGGGCCAGCCGTGGTTGGCGGGGTCCACGATTTGTGGTATCGCCGCCCAGGGGTTCGGTGTAGGCGTCGCCGCCGGGCTAGTGGCCGCCGCCGTGGGGCTGGGTTGGGTCGCCCCTCCGCAGCCCAGGGCGAGCGCTGCTACGGCCAGAGTGGCCAGCGCCAGGACCTTCCGTACGTGCATCTCTCTGCTCCTTCCTTATACCGTGCCTTGTAAGCGACAACCGGGCCTTGTGACAACTACCAGGAGCGCAGCTTGCGCCGGTTCAGGTGCAACAGCACCAAGAAGAAGGGCGCCCCCACCAGGGCGGTGATGATCCCGACGCGGAGCTCCGCCGGGGGGAGGGCGACCCGCGCCAGGATGTCGGCCAGGATGAGGAACGCCGCTCCTGCCAGGGCGCTGGTAGGCAGCAGCACCCTGTGGTCCGGGCCTACCAGCAGGCGCAGGACATGGGGCACCACCAGCCCCATGAAGCCGATGGAGCCGCTGATGGCTACTGCTACCCCGGTCAGCAGCCCCGCCAGGGCTAGCAGGGCAGCGCGGTTCGCCCCTAACCTCATGCCGAGCCCCTGAGCCGTCTCCTCACCCAGGAGCAGCAGGTTCATCCCCCGGGCGAAGGCGAGGCTCAGAAGGGCGGCGCCCAGGATGAGAGGGGCGGCGATGCGCACGTGGGTCCAGGACGCGGCATCCAGCCCACCGGCGAGCCAGAAGATGATCTGACGGACGGCATCGAGTTCCTGAGTGAAGGTGAGGACGGCGGAGATGCAGGCCACCAGGAAGGAGCCCACGGCGATGCCGGCCAGGAGGAGGGTCGGGACGGAGAGACGGCCCCCGGCGGCGGCGATGCCGAATACCAGCAGACCCGCACCCGTCGAGCCCAGGAATGCTGCCCCGGGCAAGGCCAGCACGTGGAGGGCCTGGAAGTTGGTGGCGATGGCGATGACCGCTCCCAGGGCGCCGCCGCTGGACACGCCGATCACCGCGGGGTCGGCCAGGGGGTTGCGGAAGAGGGCCTGCAAGATAACTCCGGCCATGGCCAGGGCCATCCCCACCAGTCCTGCCGCCAG
>ORJL011255735.1_pt1 | contig 12369 bp, 9 predicted proteins | sample 1779941 | NCBI WGS metagenome assembly ORJL01 (sample SAMEA104232317, study PRJEB22302) | groundwater metagenome | biome: forest; feature: aquifer; material: groundwater | place: USA | collected 2011-08-07 | depth 5.8 m
CGGCTTAAGCGTGGTAGAGACCTCTGGTTGGACGCAATCAGGCTTAAGTTCTGAGTCGCCTATCTTGCATCCTACGCCTTATGGCTCTTGGACCGCGGCTTGGACACACAATGATTACGGCGATAAGAGCAGGGTTTATACTGCAGATAGTGATCAGGACTTTACTTTGTATCTGGAATCTAAAGTGGTGCATGTCTGGGAGGCTAAGACAGATTATGTTTATGATGCGGCGCAGGATAAACTAAACTTCAAGAGTTATCTCTTAAGAGATGGTACTATGGCTGGTGAAAGGGATGCTAATGGAACGTTCTTTACTATTGCCGCGAACTCTACCATAGAGATATACAATGCTACCGGTTTTCTGATTAGAACCGTAGGCCCGGTCAATGTTACGGGTACCAGCGGCTTCTTTGCTTCAGAGTGGGCTTCCACAGGCTTGAATGCTTCCCAGAGTTATAATGGCATAACTCAGATTATGACTACTTTAGGAGGTAAATTCAGGACTCCCTTCTTGTTAAATATCGTTCCTTCCGCCTCGCTCTATGATGTTACTCAGCAGACCCAGAACCAGACGCTGTTGATGATTGGCACGCTGAATGCCACCAATGTCTCTAGCGCTATTGCCCAGGGCGGTATGATTGGGATTATGATTACCAAAATGAATAATCAGACTCAGACTATAGAGAACAAGATGAATGAAACCGTGACCATTATTACCAATAAGACCAATGAAATGTCTACCAGCGTAAACCAGACCCTGGCCAGTTTTGAAAACCAAACCTTTACCGCAGTGGCGATGTTACAGTCAGGCGCTAACCAGACCCTGGCTGCTGCCGCCAATGCTACTACTTCTGCAGCCTTACTCGAATATACGGCCAAGAAATATTCCTGGAGCGCTACGGTTTCGCCTAACCCGGCAGTAGTGGGAAATAAAATAACCTTATCCTGTCAAGGCCAGCCCAGTTTATTGCCGGTTTTAAGTGTCTACAGCCACGACAATAAATATATTATCAGAGACCAGGTGCTAAGCCCGGATGCGACCAGCCCGGGATTATACTCCTATAAATTTAACATCGATACCAAATTTACGCCTGGCAAGGCCTACACCTATATTGTCTCAGAATCCACCACCGGAGGCATGGTCGCAGGTTCCGGGTCTGTAGAATTAACCCCCTGGTATGCGACAGTAGCGCCCAACCCGGTTTTGGCTAATGAAAATATCACCATTTCTGCGCAAGGCCTGGAGAGTTTACAGCCTATTATTACTCTTTATGACTCAAAGGATAAGGAGATTGTCAAAGAAGAGAAAATGACAGAATCCAGCACCACCAAAGGCCTCTATGTCTATAAGGTTAAAGCTGATTCTAGATTTGAAGCCGGCAAGGCCTACACCTTTACAGTAACCGAACCGACATCAGCGGGTCGCGTGATGGGCACAGGTATGGTGGAATCCGTGAGTATCACCACCATCGCAGGACTGGCAGCCGCAGCTCCGGAAGCAGCACGCGCAGCTAAGCAGGCCATAGACGCCATTTCCGCCTTACAAGCAGTAATTCTCTCCCGCGACGATAAGAATATCGGCCTTACTTTAAAGAACCTGCAATCAGCAGTAGAAGGTATCACTGCGGCTTTTGCCAAGGAAGGGCAGGCAGGAAGCCTTAGCGCTGAGACCTTAAACGAAATATCAGAGCGCATCAAGAAATTAGCCGGAGAAGAAGGCTATGATTTTAAGACTTTATTGGAGAAGAGCTTAAGCGAGACTCCGACGATGAAAGATGTGCGCAGCAAAACCGACAATATCAATACCATTGTCCAGCTCTTAATGAAATTATTCGAAGCCAGGTTTGGCGGTTATGAGGCGCCTGTTGTCTCCGTGGGAGTAGAAGCGGGTAGTGTGGTCTTTAGAATCATTGCCGCCAACCCTTCCCGCAGTAAAACCCAACGCACAGATATTAAGAATTATCTCCCTCAGGAAGTAAAGCCTAAAGATGTCATCGATTCAGGCGGACTTGACCTGGAATATGACTCCGAAAAATCCATTTACTATGTGTATAAGCGGGGCGTGGAACTTGCGCCTTCAGAGATACGCGTCTTCCAGATAGAGGTAGAAGATATCTGGTTTGTGCAGGATAAGACTATCTCTACTGTAAAACAATTGACCGATAATATCCTTATTCGCGTGGCCAACACCGAGTATTACCTCAGAGCCAAAGAGATAGCAGATACCATTTATACCCGGCTGGATGGAATTGTCGAGTCGCAGAGTGATGAGGCCATAAGCCGGGAAAAGCATATCGGTATTTACCGCGAAAATTTGATTACTCTGGAGCAGATCAAGGAAGACATTGCGCGGTTGGAAAAGATTCTGGCTACAGCCGGAGGGCCACTGGCTCCTGAGATGCTATCTAAGACTAAGATAAAATCCGAATCACCTTCAAAGACGATGACCTGGGTAGTCATTTTTGCCATGATTATCTTTGTGGGGCTCTTGGCAGGAATTCTTTTCTTTACCTGGCAAAATCAGGCGCGCCTCACGCGAGAGGAGCTCCTGGCTGCTAAAAAATCTTCTTTTCCGGAAGCAGAAAAAAAAGAAGACTCAAGTTCCCAAAAGCAGGAACCTCAAGAAGGGGCGCAATAGAAAGTAAACCCCGCTAAAGAGTGTTTCTCATCGCATACAATCAGATAGTATTTTTGAGAGAAAGCCGGCCATGTTATTAGATGTCACACTCTCAACGCTACGTAAAATAGTCTTTGCCGGTAAGGCCAAAAGGGTTATCTTGCCGGGTGAACAGGGTGTATTTGAGGTGTTACCGTTTCATAAACGTATCTTAAGCCGCCTGATTTCCGGGATACTGCTTATAGATGAAGAGAGTTTTCCTATCAAAAGAGGCATCGTCAAGGTCAATCAGAATAAAATAATCATAATTGTAGAAGAACGGTAAATTTTCCCGCAAAAGCGGGATCCCGCAAAATGCGGGAAAGAAAGAGATGAGTCGTAACCTCGTCATCATTATTATCTTTACGCTTTGCATCTTAGGGCCTTCAGCGGTATTTGCGCTGAGCAGCTTTGCTAGTATCCAGGCGCTGGGCCGTAATCCATCGAGCGCCCCGAAGATTTTTACCGGGATGATTATTTCCCTGGTTTTTGCGCAGACATTAGCCATTATTGCCATGCTCATTGCCTTTCAGTTATTGAGCGCGCCGTGAGCCGGATGCATATTACCTACGAGGTGAATATATGCTTGTGGTAGCATTGTTAATATTGCAGCTTTTGATTTTTGGTGTGCTTATCTTCGTATTCCGCAAAATTATGTCACAGAATATTGTCTCGGCTACGCAACACCTCTCTGAGTTGAGTAAAGATTACGCCGAGAAAGAGAAGAAAATAAACCAGCAGCTTGAGGAGTCAAGGCACAAAGCCCAGGAACTCCTGGCCAAGGCCCAGGAGGAAGTAGAGAAGATAAAGGCTCAAGTTGTGCAGGAAGCGCAACAGGAACGGGATAAAATATTACAGGAGGCGCGCACCCATGGCCAAGAGCTCGTGCAACAGGCAGAGAAGTCACGCCAGCAGTTACTCTCTGAATTAGAAGAAAGGATATCCAAAGAGGCTACGCGCAGGGCCTGCGAACTCATTCAAGGCACTTTACCAGAGTCGTTCAGGCAGCTGGCGCATACGCACTGGGTAGAAGATTTAATTGAGAGCGATTTTACGCATATAGAGCGGTTACGCATACCCGATGATTTACGCGAAGCAAAGATTATTTCTGCCTTCAGTTTATCCGCTGAACAGCGCCAGAAATTAGCCAAGAAATTAAAGAGCGCCCTGGGCAGGGAGGTTAGCTTAAAAGAAGAGGTTGATGCTAAGGTGGTGGTAGGTTTGATTATCAATATCGGAAGCCTCACCTTAGACGGAAGCTTAGAGAATAAGGTTCGGGAGCAGGCACGGGTATGACAGGCGATACACAGGTAAAAAATCTTAAAAACACCGTCAGATTTGAAGTTCGTGAGGTAGGCCGAGTCCAGTCTGTACGTAAATTTATCGTCATTGCTAAAGGGCTCCCTTCCTGTATGAATGGCCAGATTGTGGAATTCGCAAACGGCACCCTGGGTTTGGTTATGGGCTTTAGTGAAGAGAAAGTGCAGATTTTGGTTTTAGGCGATGCCGCCTCCATCCGCGCCCAGGACGAGATTTATAATAAAGGCGCATCTTTAAACTTACCCGTCGGAGAAGGATTCCTGGGACGTATGGTTAATGCCCTTGGCCAGCCGCAGGATGATTTGGGTCCCTTGGAGGCATGCGAAACCTTTCCGGTATTTAGAATCGCACCCGGCGTTATGGAACGTACACCGGTCAAGGAAACCTTGGAGACAGGCACCCTGATTTTAGATGCGATTATCCCTATTGCCAAGGGCCAGCGTCAGCTGATTATCGGAGACCGGCTCACCGGGAAAACCTCAGTAGCCATTGATGCCATCATAAATCAGAAAGGGAAAGAGGTTATCTGCATTTACTGTTGTATCGGCAAACCCTATTCGGCATTGACCAAGGTCATAGATATTCTCCAAGAGCACGATACCCTCAAATACACCATTATTGTCACCGGCATAGCTTCTGTGTCGGTAGGCGAGCAGTATCTGTCTCCTTATACTGCCTGTATGTTAGGTGAATATTTCATGTATAAGGGCCAGGATGTGCTGGTGGTTTTTGATGATTTGACCAAGCACGCCTGGATTTACCGCCAGATTTCTTTACTCCTTGAGCGGGCGCCGGGTAGAGAGGCCTACCCCGGAGATATCTTTTATATCCATTCCCAGTTAATGGAGCGCGCCGGATACTTAAAACCGGAATTAGGCAATGGTTCTATGACCTTCTTGCCGATCGTGGAAATACTTCAGGGAGATGTCACCGGCTATATCTCTACCAACATTATTTCCATGACTGATGGGCAGCTGTATTTTTCCACGCCTTTATTTAATAAGGGTTTTAAGCCGCCTATTGATTTTGGGCTCTCCGTATCGCGTATCGGAAATAAGGCGCAGTGGCCGGTAATGAAGGATTTAAGTAAATCCCTGCGTTTGGATTACCTGCAGTATAAGGAGCTTTTACAGATGACCCAGCTGCGTGCCGGCAGCCTTTCTAAAGAGGCAGAGGCGCGGCTTAAGCGCGGAGAGGCCATAAGCCAGTTAATCATTCAGGATAAGAATAAACCCGTTTCTATCGAGGAGCAGATAATTTATCTCTATGCCTTAAACCGCGGGGTCCTGGATAATTTATCTGCCGGACAGATAAGGCAATTTAAACAGCATATTCTTTCCTTTATCCAGAGAGATTATCCGCAATTCCCTGCCGAGATACGTAAGGCCAAGGAACTCACTAGCGAACTGAAAGAGAAACTGGACGGGTATCTCAAAGAGTATTTTAAAGAGGCGTTGAAATAATATGAAAATACTTTCCAGCATAAAGAAAGACTTAGAATTTAATCGCGGGCTCTCTTCCTTGATTGAGGTTTTAAAAAATATTGCCGTGGCACAATACCGCATGTGCGAAAAAAGGATTAAATCTTTTAAAGAGCTGCTGCTTAATATTGAGGGCTTTTTAGAATTTATCGACGCAACCGCAATTAACCACCCCTTCTTAAATCCTCAGGATAAACCCCAGGAGATAGTAGCCATTACCTCTGATAGCGGTTTATTAGGGGGGTTAAATATGCAGGTCATCAGCCACGCTATTTTAGAATTAAAAAATAAGCCAGGTAAACTTATCGTGATTGGCGAGTGCGGTAAAATGTATGCCCGTGAAACCAATGTGCCTTTTGTGTCTTTTCCCGGCATCAAAGATGAAGAGTATTTTGCGCAGGCCATGCAGCTCCGCGACTATTGTATAAGCAGGATTCTTGAAGGTACATATGGCTCTCTTAAAGTGGTCTATCCCCACCCGGTTGTATTTACCGTGCAACGCATAGAGGTAGTTTCCTTTCTGCCTTTTATTCCTTCTTCGCTAAAACCTTCGGCGGGTAAAGAATTTGTCCCTGAGGTAATACTGGAGTCGCGGCTTGAGGACATCATAGAGTATCTGGGGTACCTCTGGGCAGGTGAAAAATTCTATGAGATTTTCGGTTTAAGCCGCTTAGCCGAATTTGCCGCGCGTTTTGTGCATCTTGAGGAGAGCAACCAGAGATTAAAAGAAGTGGATGCCAAGATAAAATTAGAATATTTCCGCGCCCGGCACGAACTCATTGACCGCAACATGCGCGAACTCTTTGCCGCAAGGTTGCTCTTTGCCGGTTGATAAAGTAATCCCAAAATTTAAAGAGCAAAATGACTAAGATTGAATCCAGAGGGCGAGTAGTCTCCGTGCAGGGCCCGGTAGTGGATATTAAGTTCCCCGGTGCCGAAGAGGTGCCCAATATTTTTAGCGTTATCCATACCCAGACCGTAGACGGCAATACGATTGTTTTAGAGGTCGCAGAACATCTCACCGGTAACATTGCGCGTTGTATTGCCATTAATTCCACCATAAATCTGCAGCGCGACCAGGATGCCTATGTCGCGGGAAGCTCTATTCAGATTCCGGCAGGAGATGCGCTCTATGGCCGCATTATCAACATGCTGGGTGAGCCTATCGACCAAAAAGGCGAGATAGTTTCTTTAGAGAAATTTAATATCCGTAAGGCCGAGATGGGCAGTCAAGTGAAGCTAAAAAAGGCACAGCAGAAGAGTTTTGAGGTTATGGAAACCGGAATTAAGGTGCTTGACTTACTCTTTCCTGTGGTAAAAGGGAGTAAGACCGGAATCTTGGGCGGAGCGGCATTAGGCAAGAGTATTTTGACCTTAGAGATTATCCAGCACATTGTGAAGAAGTATCAGGGAAGTTGTGTCTTTGTAGGAATAGGCGAGCGTATCCGCGAAGGGAACGAACTTTATTTTGAGTTATTAAAACACGATGTTTTATCCAAAACGATGTTGGTCTTCGGGCAGATGAATGAACCGCCCGGCGCCCGTTTTGGCGTAGCGATGACCGGTATTACTATGGCTGAATCTATTCAGCGCAAAAATCAGGATGTGCTCCTGTTTGTGGATAATATTTTTCGTTTTGTCCAGGCAGGGGCGGAGATATCTACCCTCTTGGGCCGCGTTCCATCTGAAACAGGTTATCAGCCCACTCTGATCTCGGAAGCCAGCGAGTTTCACGAAAGGATACGTTCTTCTCCTGAGGCAGGCGGTTCCATCACCTCCTTTGAAGCGGTCTATGTGCCTGCAGATGATTTAACTGACCCGGCAGTGGTAGCCATTTTTACTTTTTTGGATTCTATCCTTGTCCTTTCCCGCGAACGCATACAGTTAGGTTTATATCCGGCGATAGACCCTTTACTTTCTTCCTGCGCTAACTTAGATATTGATCTAATTGGGAGCAGGCACTTTAATATTGCCCAGGAGGCCATTAGAATATTTCAGCGCTACGAAGAATTAAGGCGTATTGTCCTGGTAGTCGGAATTGATGAGCTTTCTTCTACAGACCGGATTCTCTATGAACGCGCACGGAAACTGCAAAATTTTCTCACCCAGCCCTTTTTTGTCGCTGAGGCCTATACCGGAAAAAAAGGCGAATACGTCTCTGTAGATTTGACGCTAGAAGGTTGCGAGAGGATTATCTCCGGCCGCGTTGACCAGAAAGCCGAAGAAGAGTTCTATATGATCGGCGCGCTCGCCTAATAAAAACCGCGAGTAACTTATCAGAAAATTGGATAGAGAGCAGAAACTACTGGGAGAAATTTTGCTGGAGAAGGGATTAATTACTGCGGAACAGCTAAAAATAGCCCTGGATGAGCAGGTAATGACCAAGGAATTCTTAGGGAAAATTTTATTAAGGCATGGCCAAATCCGGGAAGAAGATTTGCTGGCGGCTCTCTCTGAGCAGTTTAAAATTCCGGTTATTCCACTTCACGATAAATATATTGACTGGAATCTGGTAAAAAGTTTTAGCGCCTCATTAATATTAGATTACAGATGCTTTCCTGTATCCAGAGATGAAAATTCAGTAACCGTAGCGATTACCAACCCTTTAAATGCCTGGGTAATACACAAAATTGAAGAGGAGGCCAGGGGTTTCCCATTGAAATTGGTCTTAGTTTCTCAAGGGGATATCGATGAAGCAATACACAGGTATCAGCAATACCTGCGGCAGGATATTACTAAATGGTTTTAAGTAAAATATGCCCAAGAAAATTGACTTAATCTTATCGGAGGCTTTAGCAGAAAAGGGTTTACTCTCCAAAAGAGATCTGGAGTCGCTGCTTCAAGAAACAGAGAGAGCGAAGGATACTTTACAGCAGATTTTGCTTGAGCGTGGCTTGCTCTCCGAGAAGAAGATATTAGATGTCTTGGCCGAAAAAATGAAAATTGTTTGTATTGATTTTAAAAGTATCACCATCGATAAATCTGTGTTGGAGAAGGTCCCGGTAAAGATTGCCTCCTATTATAGGTTTATGCCTGTAGAAATAAAGGATAGGAACTTGACTATTGCCGTGTCATACCCTTTGGATATCAAGACACAGGATGAAATCAGGACGCAATTAGGTTATGATATAATCGTTGTGCTCTCCTGCCAGGAAGACATACAGGAGGCCTTGAAAAAATATTATGGCCTGGCTGCAGAGACCTTAGATAAAATTTACTCTGCTGTTTCGCAAGATAAAGGAGCTGGCTTAGAGCTGCCCCATGAAATGGTGGAGGATATCGAAAAACTCGCCGGCGATGCCTCAGTAATCAAATTAGTTAACCAGATAATTCTGGAGGGCTGGAGGAAGCGCGCCACGGATATCCATATTGAACCTTACAGGCAGGGAGTGGCTTTACGTTATCGTATAGACGGTATACTCTATGATGCCCATGTGGGCGCGGAGATAGGAAGCTTCGTGAATGCGATTACCTCGCGTATCAAAATCATGTCCAACTTGAATATCGTGGAAAAACGGCTGCCGCAGGACGGCCGGGCAATTGTGCGGGTGCAGGAGCAGATACTGGACTTAAGGATATCTACCATACCTACGCCTTTCGGCGAGAGCGTGGTGGTAAGAATCCTTCCTACCCAGATGCTCTTTAGTTTGGGAAAATTAGGGCTCTTAAAAAAGGACTTACAGATTTTAGAAAAGCTTATCTTAAAACCTCACGGCATAATCTTTGTTACCGGGCCGACGGGAAGCGGAAAGACCACGACCCTGTATGCCTGTCTCAGTAGAATTAATACCAAGGACCGTAAGATTATTACTATTGAGGACCCCATCGAATACGAGATGGCAGGCATCACCCAGATACAGGTGATGCCGGAAATCGGCCTGGACTTTGCTAGAGGCCTGCGTAGTATCTTAAGGCATGACCCGGATGTCATTATGGTGGGCGAGGTAAGAGACTTAGAAACAGCAGAGATTGCTATCCGTGTGGCCTTGACAGGGCACTTAGTATTTTCTACGCTGCATACCAACGATGCTGCCAGCGGCATTAACAGGCTCGTTGATATCGGCCTTGAACCGTATCTGGTTGCCTCCAGTGTCGAGGCCTTCATTGCCCAGCGTTTAATCCGGGTGATTTGTCCGGATTGTAAATACCATGACCAGCTGGCTCCCCAAGAACTGAACGCGCTCATTGCGAATGACTTAAATATTAAGGCCACAGAAGTGAAGATATCCCGGGGCAAAGGCTGCCCCAATTGTAATTTTACGGGGTTCTTTGGCCGCACAGCCATATACGAAGTCCTCTTCATTGACGATGCCATAAAGGATTTAATCTTAAAGAAGACTTCTTCCGGCCGGATAAAAAAGCTTGCCGTTTCCCGCGGCATGCGCACCCTGCGCCAGGACGGCTGGCAGAAGTGTATTATGGGTATTACTACCCCTGAAGAAGTGATGAAGGTAACTGCTGCCGAAGGCGGTAAAGAAACAGAAGCCAAGCCGCAAGTTGCTTATTCTGAATTTAGCGAAGAACCGGCGGCTCCTGCCTTGGGCTCGGATAGGAGGGCTTACATCCGTCTGAATAGTAAAATTAATTTACGTTTCCGGGTTTTTGAATCGCAAGCCGATTTAATTAAAAGAGGTTTCACTCCCGAGCAGCTTAGCGTCACCAAAGATATCTCCGCAGGAGGATTGCTTTTTGTCTCAGATGAGCTGATACCAGTAGGCGCGATTTTAGAACTAAAGATAGAATTACCTAATGGTGAAGAATTCGTAGAATGTCTTGCCCGGACAGTGAGAGTGGAAGAAGTGGTTCCTCAGAAGCACTATAATATTGCGGTTTGTTTTCTGGATATCACGGGTGCTCAGCGAGGGAGGCTGAATAAATACATAGAGGAAGAAGAATGATATACAAATTTCGCGCCAAAAAAGGCCCCCAGGATATTATCGATGATACATTAGAGGCGAATTCCGAAAAGGAAGCCATTGAAAGAATCAATCAGATGGGGTATGTGCCTGTGCACATCGAGCGCTATAGCGCCCCGGTAAAACCCCGGATGAGTTTTAGGTATAAACCATCGGGTAGAATAAAATCCGGCGAGATTACTATTTTTAGCCGTCAGTTAGCCAGCCTTTTGAAATCCGGGGTTCCTATCTTAAGCGCCCTCAATATCATATTAGAGCAATCCGAAAATCCCGGCTTAAAAAGTATTCTTCTGGATATTCATAATGCCGTAAAGGACGGCGCTACTTTTTCTGTTGTGCTCTCCCGGTATCCGCGCGCCTTTTCTCCTCTCTATGTGGCGATGATTCGCACCGGAGAGGATAGCGGCACGCTTGCCGATGTCCTCTTAAGGATTGCGGATTATCGCAACAAGCAGGAAGAGGTCTTATCGCGTTTGCGCATGGCTATGGCCTACCCTCTCTTTATGGCTTTTGTGGGCTTGGCGACAATTGTGTTTATGCTTACCTTTGTGATGCCGCGCCTTATGAATATATTTATCAATCTCGGCCAGAACCTGCCGTTACCGACACGCATTTTAATCTCTATCAGCCGTGGTTTAAGGCAGTGGTGGATTTGGGCTATTCTTTTGCTCATTGTTTTACTCATCCGCAGGCAAATGCGAGCCGCACCTGCTAAATTATTTTTCAGCCGCTTCAAATTACAGCTGCCTATATTCGGAAAATTCACCTTTAAAGCAGAAATGAGCCGTTTCTCTAGAACCTTAGAGCTCCTTTTAAAGAGCGGAATACCCATATTAAAGGCTATTGAGGTAGCGGTCCCTGTAGTAGATAATGAAATTATCAAAGAAAAATTAAAATTAAGTTACAAGGAATTAGAGCAGGGCGGCTCTTTCGGTAGAAGTTTAAAAACTTCCCAGGTCTTTCCGCTTTTTATGACCAATCTCATCATCGTGGGCGAAGAGTCGGGTAAATTAACCGATGCCCTCTCTGAGGTAGCTACCAGTTACGAACGCGACACTGATGAGGCCATTAAGATAATGACTAACCTTGTAGAGCCTTTGATGATTCTGGTAATGGGTTTAATCGTGGGCTTCATCGTTATATCCATGCTCCTGCCCATATTTGAGATAAATATCATGGCCGGCTAATAAATAAATTCCTGAAAATAAAAAGATGAGATCTTTGAGTGGTATTTTATTTTTTTTTCTTTTTGTTTTTAGTTTTAGATTAGAATCTCTTGGCCAAGATTGGAAACAATTAAGCAGCGAACATTTTTTTGTCTATTTTACTCAAGATGATAATTTCGCCAAGGACGTCCTCTATAAAGCCGAAGGGTATTACAAAGATATCGCTTCCGATTTGGGGTATCCCCGCTATTCGCAGTTTTGGACCTGGGAAAATAGGGCAAAGATTTATATCTATCCTGACCGCGATGCTTATTTAAAGGCCACGGGACAGCCTAACTGGTCAGAAGGGATGGCAGACTACCGGTATAGGCAGATTATCAGCTATGCCTGGAGTAAGGGGTTTGTCGATGCGCTCCTTCCACACGAGATGGCGCATTTAATCTTTCGGGATTTCGTAGGTTTTAAAGGTGAGATACCTTTATGGTTAGATGAGGGTGTGGCGCAGTGGTCAGAAGAAGCAAAAAGGAGGCAGATCAAAGCCATTGCCAAGCAGCTTTTTGAAAAAGATAGCCTGATGTCTTTAAAGGATATGATGCATCTGGATATCCGAAAAGTCACGCAGAAGGATGGCGGAGTACGCGTCAGTTCTCTGCGCCTAAAGGCCGGCAAAGGCGAAATCATCCTGTTAAGCACCGATAAGCTTATTACTACCTATTATATACAAGCGGTTTCTCTGGTAGATTTTTTGATTGGAAGATACGGCTCCGCTATTTTTTTTGATTTTTTTTGTCAACGTCTTGTGGGGCAAAAACTTTAAAAAAGACCTTGAA
>ORJL010985954.1_pt1 | contig 12365 bp, 8 predicted proteins | sample 1779941 | NCBI WGS metagenome assembly ORJL01 (sample SAMEA104232317, study PRJEB22302) | groundwater metagenome | biome: forest; feature: aquifer; material: groundwater | place: USA | collected 2011-08-07 | depth 5.8 m
ATGACCAATGCGCCCGTAGTGATGGAAGCCTTCCCCAGCATGGATTTCGTCTTCAACTGCGACTACAGGTTCACGGACGTCTATGCCGGACAGGCGGATTTCTTCGCCCCCGGCCAGAAACGGGAGCGTGATGCCTCAGGTTACCAGATGCGCAACAATCGGTGGTACACCAATTTCATTCCCGATGTGCGTAATGCCTTCCTGGACGACGCCAACAGCAAGGTGGCAGGCGGACAGCTTACATTCTTCTATATGGCCGGCGGCGTGTCGTCCCACGCATCGGAGTGGCCGGTGGGGAGGTATCACAAGGCCCACTTCCATGGGCCGGGCGTGACCCTTTTGGGCTTGAAGGGCGAGGGATACGTTCTCATCTGGCCCCGACAGTATGGGGTACACCCCTTCCAGGATGGGCATGGAGATAAGGTGGAAAAGGTCATCTGGAAGGTGAACAGCCTCTATTCTCCGGGCTTGCAGGAGTTCCACCACCACTTCAACACCGGACACGAAGCCGCCCGACACGTAACCTTCAGCGCCGGGGACGCCTTCGTTATGAACCGCGCGGCGACGGACCAGAGCTCCTGGGAGGAAGGCAAGGAGTCCGTCAGGAATGGGGGCAACCTCATAGAGTACGAGGACGAGGACCCCGAGGTACGGCGCATGTTCGAGGCGGAGCTAAAGAAGAAGGGCATCACGTGCGCTATGCCGCCTGTGACCCATCGCACTGACCGGTTCAAGCTGGCCTGGCAGGGGTGAAAGCAACCCAGTCCTATTATCGAGAAGAATCCCCCCTGGGTGTCATTCCCGCGGAAGCGGGAATCCAGGCGCGTTGGTCGCAATGCCGTTCCCGTGTCCCTGGATTCCGGCTCGGGGGCCGGAATGATATTTCCATCCTTCGCAGTGCTGTCTGCGAGGCACAGTGAACTACTCCTACCAGAACGAAAGGGCAAGATATGGCGCAAAGACCGGCCATTGACTTCAGGCAGGTGCGAGTCTCCGACGAGTGGATGAAGAAAGAAGGGATACCGATCTACCGGGCCCTATATGGCGTGGAGGACATCACGGAGCTCCCGCGCGGACCGTGGGCGCGTATGGGTGGCAAGGGCACCTTCATCGAGTTGGAGCCGACCTGGGAGGTCGGCAAGATGGTCTACGTGGCCGAGATACCTTCGGGCGGAGCGTTGAACCCGGAGAAGCATCTCTACAATGAGACCCTGTACGTCTTGCGAGGTCGCGGTCTGGCCGAGGTGTGGCAGCCAGGGGAGAGCAAGCGCAGCTTCGAGTTCGGCGACGGGAGCCTGTTCGTCATGCCCACGAACCTTTGGCACAGGCTGGTCAACGGGGGCCGGGAACCTGTCCTTATTCTTGCTCAGACCAATGCTCCTGTGCTGATGGAAGCCTTCCGGGATACCGAGTTCATCTTCAACTGCGACTACAAGTTCGGTAACCACTACTCCGGCCAGGCCGATTTCTTTGCTGCCGGCAAGAGGCGGGAGAGCGATCCCAGGGGCTACGAGATGCGCATGAACCAGTGGTATACCAACTTCATCCCCGACGTGCGCACGGCCATGCTGGACAATGCCTTTGGCAAGGTTTCCGGCGGACAGCTTACTTTCTTCCGCACAGCTACCGGTGATGGGGGACACGCATCAGAATGGCCGCAGGGGAGGTATCATACAGCCCACTATCATGTGGGTGGGGCCATCCTCTTGGGGCTGAAAGGCGAGGGATACGTTCTGCTCTGGCACCGGCGCTACGGTATCCATCCTTACCAGGACGGCCACGCGGACAAGGTGGTGAAAGTTGACTGGAAGGTCAACGGCATCTACTCACCAGGCACTGCTGTGTTCCATCAGCACTTCAGCACCGCGAAGGAGCCGGCCCGGCAACTGAGATGGGTTGCCGGTGGAAGTACCTTTGCCTTCGTCCGGCCGCGGGCGGAGGAACGTGTTCAGACCGGTAGCTCCGTCCGCGAGGGCGGCAGCCTCATCAACTATGAGGACGAGGACCCGGAGATACGCCGGATGATCGAGGCGGCCCTGGCGAAGAAGGACATCAAGTGCACCATGCCGCCAGTGACCTATCGGACTGACCCGTTCAAACTCCCTTACGAGGGCGAAGGGAGAATGCCGGGCGATGGGGGCTAGGACTCCTTGCCGGTTACTCTGATGGCATGTGAGGTACAGGGATTACGCAGAAAACGAGTCCTCGGTGTCATTCGCGCGAAAGCGCCCCGATGCCAATCGGGGCAGGCGCCGCTGTCAACAGGTCTTGCCCAATCCCTGGATTCCGGTTCGGAGGCCGCCCCGATTCCATCGGGGTCATCCTTCGCGAGCCCCCGACGCAAGCGGGGAATGGAGAATTGCTTTGAGCAATAAGGAGTGTTGCTATGCATGACGAATTCGACCTGCCCGAGGGTTCCGATCACCATTTCGATGAGGCGTCGGCTCCCAAGCTGGGTTTGAATCCAGACCAGAAAGAGTTGGTCAGCGTGGGCATTGATATCGGGAGTTCCACGTCCCATCTGATGTTCTCGCGCCTCCTCCTGCAACGGCGTAGCCTGGAGTTCTCCAGCCGGTTTGAGGTCGTCGAGAGAGAAGTCGTGTTCCGGTCCCCGGTCCTGCTGACGCCCTATCTGGACAAGGACACCATCGACACGGATGCGCTCAAGCAGTTCATTCACCGCGCTTACCATGAGTCCGGGGTGGAAACCCTCAAGGTTGATACCGGCGCCGTCATCTGTACTGGCGAGGCGGTGAAGAAGAAGAACTCGGAGGCCATCACCCGTCTCTTCGCTGGACAGGGAGGCAGGTTCGTCTGCGCCACCGCTGGGGCGAACCTGGAAGCCATCCTGGCTGCTCATGGCTCCGGCGCCGTAGCCCGCTCGCACGACTGCGCCATAATGAACGCGGACCTGGGAGGGGGCACCTGCAAGCTGGCTCTGGTTAAGAATCACGCCATCCTGGAGACAGCCGCCATCAACCTGGGCGCTCGCCTGGTGGCCTGGGATGGCAACGGGGTCGTGAACCGCATCGAGGACGCCGGCGCCAGGATCGCCCAATGGGCCGGGGTGCCGTTGACCTTGGGGAAACCGCTGAGCCATAAGCACAAGGTTGCCCTCGCCGAACTGATCGCTCAGTTGCTGTTCGAGTTCCTCGAAGGGAAGAAGCTCTCTCCGATGGCCGAGGAGCTCCTGGTCACGCCGGCCCCTTCCCTCCCCAGAGATGGCGCCCAACTCCTTTTCTCCGGGGGCGTATCCGAATACATCTATGGACGGGATGGCCAGGACTATGGAGACTTGGGGCCCATCCTGGCCGAGTCCATAAGGACGCGGCTCCCCAACTGCAGCCTGAAGATGGGAAAGTCGGATGAAGGCCTGCGGGCTACGGTAATAGGGGCGTCGCAGTACACCATCCAGGTCAGCAGCAGTACTATCTTCCTTTCTCGCGAGGGGCTTCTGCCCATCCGCGATCTCCTGGTGGTGACCCCTAACTTCGAAGGCAGCGAACCAAGCGTTGACGGGGTGGCCAGGGCCATCGAGAAGGCCTTCACCCGCTATGACCTCCACGTGCACGAGAGGCCGGTGGCCCTCTTCCTGCGCTATCCCTGGCAGAACTCGTATGCTACCTGGAAGACTCTTGGACAGGGCATCTTGCAGAGCAAGGCCTTGTGGGGACATCAGAATCCCCTGGTCCTGGTGGCCGAGGCCGACGTTGGAGCGCTGATCGGAGCTATCCTGAAAGAGGAGCTGGAGCTGGAGGGAGACGTAGTGGCTGTCGACGAGATCGCTGTAGGGGAATTCGATTTCATAGACATCGGAGAGGAACTGAGCCGCTCCAAAGCGGCGGTCCCCGTGGTAGTGAAATCCCTGGTGTTCCAGTAGCTGCCCACCGGATCCTTGCGGCCGCCGCCGCGAGGGAAGGAGACGAGCGCAAGCGCGGACCTCTCCTTACGGTCCCTCCCCGATGGGGAGGCGTGGGTTTCCCCTTCCCGTGTCGGGAAGGGGCCAGGGGTTAGGTCCGCGTTTTCTGGGTAACGGCAGAATAGGCAAAGGAGGTCATCATGCAAGAACGGCAGTTGATGCGCGAGCCTGGCATCGAGGCAGAGTTCATCATCCCCACCGTAGAGGAGTTGCAAGCACAGGCCAAGATCAGCCGCCGCGCCCATATAGAGAGCGTCAAGGGAAATATCCTGGTGAAAGGGAAGGAAATCCCCTGGAACCTGCTTCCCCAGGGCGTTCTCCGCTCCTTCAATCCCGTGGTAGGGTACTATGCCAATGCGGCCAGCGACAACATGGCCCCGTTCCAGCACCTCATCCCCCACCACTCCGGGCGGCACCGTCACCAGGGGGGCTACTCCCTTTTCGTGGTTGACGGCAAGGGACACACAGTGGTGGATGGCGTGTCCCACCCCTGGGAAGAGGGGGACCTCGTCCTCCTCCCTATCAAGGTGGATGGTTGTGAGCACCAGCACTTCAACGACGACCCCTCCGGCAAGCCCTCTCGCTGGATGGCCACGCCGCCACGCTATTGTCTGGAGTCGGTACAGGTGGGAGTAAACCAGAGAGAGAGCAGCCCCCTGTGGACCAAGTACCGAGGCGCATACAAGGGTGTCTGGACCGACGACGCCAAAGAGAAAGAGCAAGCGGCAAGGAAGGCGCAAGCTGCCGCCGCGCGTCCACCGAGCTTCGACGGGACGGTGAGCAACCGCCTGGATGAGCTCTTCAAGATCCGGGACCAGCAGAGGGAGTGGGTGAGGACGGCCCGCATGGTGGTCAGGTTCAAGGATGTGCCCTGGGAGATAAACCGCCTGGGCAAGATGAAGTGGTATCTGCATCCCAATATCACCGACACAGCCCACCGGGCCCTCATCTTCTACATCCAGGAAATACCGCCCGGCAGCCGCAGCGGCAAGATGCAACAGCAGGGTGGCTTCTTTACATACATCTGGAGGGGAAAGAAAGGCTATTCCATCATCAACGACAAGAGGTACGACTGGGAGCAGGACGACATGCTCTTCTACCCGGTGAATGGGGACACCCCTCAGTTCTTCCAGCACTTCAACTCCGACCCCGAGAACCCGACCTGGCTGGTGGTCGGCATACCCAATCTCTACGGTCCTCTGGGCGTGGACATGGGGGTAGGCTTCGAGGTACTGGAGGACTGCCCGGAATGGAGAGCGTTGCACGCCGGACGCAGTTAAGCGGGCATTACCTGCCCAGTTGAGCTGCGTAGTCGGGCTCGTCCCCGAGCCCGACATGAAAAGAGCTCGGGGTCAGGGGCGACCCCGAATACGACCATGATCTCTAGTCTGTTAATAACGCAAGGAGGGTAACATGCTGGAAAGGGACTTTGCCCGGGAGGTCGGCCTGGAAGCCGATGTCTTCGTCCAGACCAAGGAAGAGCTGGAGGAAACGTACGCTCACAGCCGGCGGCGCCGTGAGAAGGAAATGCTAGAAAAGGGCAAGATCCTGGTCAAGGGCAAGGACCGCCCCTGGCGGCTGGGCACTCAGGGTATCATCCGTCAGTACACACCGGAATGGCCGCCCGACGAGTCCAATATGGCCACCAATCTCATGATCCAGTTCCAACATCTCATACCCCAACACTCCGGCAAGCACCGGCACCAGGGCGGCTTCTCCCTCTTCGTGGTGGACGGCGTCGGCTACACCGTGGTGGACGGGGTGCGCTACAACTGGGAAGAAGGTGACCTGGTTCTTCTGCCCATCAAGCCCGATGGATGCGAACACCAACACTTCAACACAGGATCCAAACCTGCCCGGTGGATGGCTATGCCGCCACGCTTCGCCATCGAGGCCGTGGGCTGGGGAGGCGGGCAGAGGGAGACCAGTCCCTTGTGGCAGAAGTTCCGGGGCGACTACAAGGGTGTGGTCGTGGACACCAAGAAGCTAGCGCACGAAAAGAAGTAGGAGAACAAGAAGATGGACCGGCTCGAAGAACTGATGCAAATGCGAGACCGCCAGCGGGCGGAATTGAAGGGCGCCCGGATGATAGTCAAGTTCAAGGACCTCCAGTGGGAGATAAACCGCATGGGGAAGATGAAGTGGTACCTTCACCCGGGCATCCGGGACACAGCCCATCACGCTCTAATTCACTTTGTTCAGGAGATACCACCCGGAAGCCGCACCGCCAAGGTGCAGCACCAGGGCGGCTGGACTTGCTATATCTGGAGAGGCAAGGGCTACTCCATCATCAATGGCAAGCGGTACGACTGGGAGGCCGAGGACATGCTCTTCTTCCCGGTGGACGTGGACAACCCTCTCACCTACCAGCACTTCAACACCGACCCCGAGAAGCCGGCCTTGCTCGTAGTCGGCATCCCCAACGTGGTCGAATCCCTGGGCGTAGACCTTGGGCACGGGTTCGAGATCCTGGAGGAGTGCCCGGAGTGGAGGGCGCAGCAGGCCCGCCGCTGAGCATGGCGTGGTTGTTTGGACAAACATCGCAAGTAGGCGGTCAAGCCGTCGGGGGCGCGGCGTGCGGCGCCTTCGACGGCTGGCTGCGTAACTTTCGCCAGGAAGAGCGCTGTACCCGCTGCATATGACCGTCCGTGGGACCTGGCCCATTGAGAGGCCAAGTTGACAAGAGGGGACAACATGCGTAAGATAGGCCCATGTTCCAGCAAGCTTGTCTTGTTGGCAACGGGTGGCATGAGGGCCTGTATGAAGCTGGCACGGTAGCTTGCCGCAAAGCAAGCGTTCGCAAAGGGCGTTCCGAGGTCTGGCAGTCAACGACACACGATTAGGAGGAGGTAGGCTGTGAAAGGCAAGTCGTGGTTCTGGATTCTATCGGTGGCTCTGGTAGCCTTCGTAGTGGTACTGGCGGCGTGTGGGGCCGAGGCGACGCCCACCCCCACCCCCAGGCCACCAACACCCACACCCGTTCCGGCGGCCACGGCGACGCCTACGCCCAGGCCAGCTACGCCCACCCCGGCCCCACTCGCGGCGACTCCTACTCCGGCGCCGCCAACGTCTACGCCCAGGCCAAGCAGTACCCCGTCGACGGCCGCCACACCGACCCGGGTCCCGCCGACGGCAACTCCCACGCCGGTCCCACCCACACCAACCCCCGCGGTCAAGAAGGTGCTGGCCGGCCTGCCCCCTAGCTCCACCATGTCCGACGCCGAGTGGGCCAAGGTAGTGGAAGCGGCGAAAAAAGAGGGCAAGGGGATGATCTACCAGTGGGAGTCCCGCTTCTGGCGGCCCGAGTGGGCCGTTAAGGAGTTCGAGAAGCTCTACGGCATCAAGGTTGAGACCCTGAGCCTGTCTAGCTCCTGGACGGTCGAGCGAATCGCCTCCGAGGCCCGGGCCAGCATCTACACCGCTGACATCGTGAACATAGTAGGCACCTATTACCCCAAGATGGAGAAACAGGGTTGGCTGTCCCGCATTGACAGCCTGCCAGCTCTGAAGGACGTAACCAACCCTGACCTGTGGTACGCCAGCCCCATAAGGACCCCCTACTACCTTCGCTCGCCCGCGATAAGAACGGACGTCTACGATTACAACTACAGCACCAAGGTGGTGCCTCCCGAGAGGCTGCCCAAGAAGCCGCAGGACCTCCTGGACCCGTGGTGGAAGGAGACCAAGATCTGTAACACAGACCCGGCGGGCAGCAATGCCCCCAACCTGGTATTCTGGAGGGTCTGGCGTGGCATGGGGATGGGCGGGAAAGGTCTCGCCGACTGGTACCCCGAGTACTTCTACGACCTGGCCAGCAAGGCCAGCGGTCGCCTCGTCTTCAGCCTCAGCGGCACCCCGAGCCCCATGATCCGAGGCGATTGTGGCACACACCTGCCCTTCTACGGGATGGATGCCGGGACCCTCAAGAAGGACTATAACGTAGACCAACAGGCGCCCTGGATAGCGGGTGGCAACTTCGACTCACCCATCCCGGTCTATGGCCTGGAGCAGGCAGCGAATGGCTTGCTGGCCAAAGCGCCTCACCCCAACGCTGCCCTGGTATTCTTGAACTGGCGCTTCACCAAGGAGGGCCAGGACGCGTGGGCCAAGAATAGCGGTAGCACCGTTGCCCTGCGCAAGGACGTCGCTAGCCCGATAGAGGACAAGTACAAGCCGGCCAAGAGCAAGGCCGTGACGTACTTCTGGACGGACGAGCCCGAGTGGAGTGACTTCGAGGAGTACACGGGCTCCACCCGGATGATACTCCAAATGGAGAAGGAGGGGATGTCCAAGGCGGAATGGCTCAAGAAGGTGAAGGATGCCAGCATGTCCTTCTGGGGGCAATACCCGCCGCCGGCGCCCGGGTACTTCCCGTACTGACATGATTCGTGATGTCTACTTGATAAGACGAGCACAGGGGTGAGCACAGAGGAAAGGGCGAGGCGTGTCCCGCCTCGCCCGGGTCTGGCCTGTTGTGGCTTGACGTGGTATGCGTCCTGTGACCCTACCCCGGGCCCGAGCGAAGTAGGTAAGCAGCGGCTACGGAAAGGGAGGGCAAATGCCAACAGTCTATGAGCAGTGGGTGAAAGCCGTGGGCATCCCTTTCTACAAAGGGTACTCGCATGATGACCTGAGGACCCTGGAGCTGGGCCGGTGGGAGGAAAGACAGTGTAACGCGGCGGTCATCGAGCTTGCCGGCCAGGAGGGAGTCAGCGAGACCCGCGTCATAGAGATCCCTCCCGGGAAGACTCTGCCCCCCTACAGGTTTCCGGTAGACGAGGTGGCCTACGTTCTGGAGGGACAGGGGCTGACCTCCGTCCAAAGGTCTGGTGACCCGGCCTGGAAGACCTTCGAATGGCAGAAACACAGCCTGTTTGTCCTTCCTCGCCATTGCTACCGCAGGTTGGGCAACGCCCAGGGGAATAGACCTGCCAGACTGCTGTTCACCAGCGCGCTCCCCCTGTTGATGCAGGCCACCCTGGACCCCGATTTCTTCGTGCAAAACTCCTATGTGCCGGCGCCGTCCAACGAAAGCCTGGAGGGGCTATACTCCGAGGCCAGGATCGTGTCCAATGCGGATGGATGGAGGTCCGAGTGGCACGGGAACTTCTTCCCTGACATGAGGGCCTGGGACAAGCTCGACCCGTTCAAGGGTAGGGGCGCGGGAGGGAAAGTCGTCTGGATCCGGTTCCCAAATTCAGCCATAAGCGCTCATATGTCCGTCTTCCCCGCCCGCACATACAAGAAGGCCCACCGGCACGGTCCAGGCATCGTCATCGTCATCCCCGCGGGTGAAGGGTATTCCATCATGTGGGAAGAGGGGAAGGAGAAAGTCTTCGTGCCCTGGCACGAGGCCAGCGTATTCGTCCCCCCCAACCGGTGGTTTCACCAGCACTTCAACCTGGGCAACGCTCCCGCTCGGTATCTAGCCCTTCATCCTGCCAGGGTCGCTCAACAACAAAACACCGAAAGGGTCGGGAACCCCTCGACGGACCAGATCGAATACCCCAATGAGGACCCCTGGATAAGGCAGAAATTCGAGGAAGAGCTGGGCAAGAGAGGGCTGACCTCTGCCATGCCCGAGGAGGCCTACAAAGTGAAGGGCTTCGAGTGGAAGTACGCTGAGAGCAAGGAAGATTAGCAAGCACGGCGACAGCGGGGAACGAAGCAGTGCATGACGATCTAGATATCGCCCACGAGCACGAGGTCAGCCTCGCCCTGGGCAACAAGCTTCAGGCGGAAGACATCGAGGGCATCGAGAAGTTCACTCTCCGCAGCGTCGGCATTGACATCGGGTCCTCGACCACTCACCTCGTCTTCTCGTCGCTGGGATTGAGGAGAGAAGGGGCATCCCTATCGGCCCGATTCAAGGTCACCAGCCGCGACGTCCTCTACCGGTCTCCCATCATGCTGACTCCCTACCTGACCGAGACTTTGATCGACACCGACAAGGTCAAACAGTTCATCCTCAGCGCCTATGAGGAGGGGGGCTTCTCGCCCTATGACGTTGACACGGGGGCCGTGGTCATCACCGGGGAGGCTTTGAAGAAGGAGAATGCCAAGCCCATCGCAGAGTTCTTCGCCCGCGAAGCGGGAAGGTTCTGCTGCGCGTCCGCTGGACCAAACCACGAGGCGCTCCTGGCTGCCCATGGAAGCGGCGCGGTTTCTATTTCGCAAGCCCAGAAAGCCACCATCTTGAACGTGGATGTTGGCGGAGGGACGGCCAAGCTGGCGCTCGTCCGTGATGGAGTGGTGACGCAGACCGCGGCAGTGAGTGTGGGAGCAAGGCTCATCGCCTTCGATGACTCCGGTATTCTCACCAGGGTTGAAGACCCCGCCAGGCACATCGCCAGGCGGACCGGACTTTCCCTGGAAGTAGGCAAGAAGGTCTCCGTAGCGGACATGAACACAATGGCCGATGCCATGACTGATGTTCTGTTGGAACTGGTCGAAGGCAATCCCTCCTCCCTGGCCACGGAGCTCCTCATTACCGAGCCGCTGCGAGACCACTGCCTGGACCACGTCGAACACCTCGTCTTCTCCGGAGGAGTGGCAGAGTACATCTACGGGCACAGCAGGGTGACCTACGGGGACTTGGGTCCAGTGCTCGGTCGCAAGATCAGGGCGCGCATAGACGGCCTGCCCCGGAACGGCCTGCTTCTGGAGGCCGCCGAGGGGATCCGCGCCACCGTGATCGGAGCGGGAGAGTACTCCCTTCAGGCCAGCGGCAGCACCAGCTACATTTCCAACTTGAACACCCTACCGGTCTTTGGCTTGAAAGTGGTGCGCTGCCACATCGGCCGGGAAGACCCTGTAGAAACCGCCTCGGCCTTGCTGCGGCATTCTCTTGCCAAGTTCGATCTGGCTGGCTTCTGCCCTGGGATAGCCTTCTCCCTCTCTCTGGACGACTTGCTCGACTATCAGTACTTGAGAAGGGTGGGAGAAGTCATCGCGACGGTCGTCAGGCAGTCCGGCGACGTCCGGACTCCCCTGTTCTTGGTCCTGGAGCACGACGTGGCCAAAGCCCTGGGAGGCATCCTGAAAGAAGAGCTGATGCTCCCCCAGGACATCATTGGGGTAGATGGGATAGAAGTAGGAGACCTGGACTACATAGACATCGGTCGCCCCTTGGGGATAACCGAGGTCATACCCGTCACCGTCAAATCGCTGATCTTTCCATCCAAGACGGACTTCATACCATGACGTGGGTAGGTGCGCTTGTGCCTACCCGGATAACTAGCTCTCGATAGGAGGTTGAGATGGGAATTCTGAACCGACGATGGCTTGTGCTTGCTGCGCTACTGATGGTGCTTGTGCTGCTGGCGACGCTGATCGCCTGTAGCGCCGAAGCTACACCCACACCCACGCCGAGGCCGCCTACGGCCACGCCAGTCCCGGTAGCGGCGACCCCGACGCCCGTACCTCCCACCGCAACACCTACTCGCGTTCCAGCTACGCCTACACCCGCACCCCCCACGGCCACGCCACGCCCGGGGACGACGCCGGTGCCGGCCACTCCAACACCTGTCCCGGCAATCGCTACACCGACCCCGGTCCCGCCCACGGCCACGCCGGCTCCCAAGGCAGCAAAAGCCTTCGTTGGTCTTCCACCCAGCGGCACGTACACTGATGCCGAGTGGGCCAAGATAGTCGAAGCGGCCAAAAAAGAAGGCAAGGTCATGGTGTACCAGTGGGAATCGGACTTCTGGCGGCCCGACTGGGCCTCCAAGGAGTTCGAGAAAGTCTACGGCATCAAGGTGGAGAACTTGAGCCTGTCCAGTTCGTGGATCGTGGAACGCATAGCGTCCGAGACCAGGGCCGGCATATACACGCCCGATATCGTGAACATAACCTTCAAGTACTACCCGAAGTTGGAGAGGGATGGCTTCCTCAACAAGCGCATAGACCAACTGCCTGCCTTGAAGGATGCCTACAACCCCGACCTGTGGTACGCCAGCCCCATCAAGGCGCAGTACGACCTCCGCTCGCCCGCTATCAGGACGAACGTCTTCGACTACGTGTACAACAACAAGGTGGTGCCTCCAGAGAAAGCGCCCAAGGATGTCCGCGACCTGCTGGACCCCTATTGGAAGGAGAAGGGGATCTGCATGACAGACCCGTCGGGCAGCAACGCCCCCAACTCCGTATTCTTCAAGAACTGGTACGGACTCCAGTTTGCCGAGTGGTGGCCGGAGCTCTTCTGGGACGTGGGCAGCAAGGCGTCCGGGCGCTTCTATTTCTATCTTAGCGGCACACCCAGCCCGGTCATCAAAGGGGACTGCGCGCTGAACCTCCCCTTCTATGGCGTAGCGGCGGGCGAGATCAAGAAGAGCTACTTCATAGACCAGCAAGCCCCCTGGGTGGTCGGCGGTAACTACAACTCCACCATCCCCGTGCTGGGCCTGAGTCAGAACAGCAACTCCGTGCTGGCCAAGGCGCCCCATCC
>ORJL010002771.1_pt1 | contig 12364 bp, 12 predicted proteins | sample 1779941 | NCBI WGS metagenome assembly ORJL01 (sample SAMEA104232317, study PRJEB22302) | groundwater metagenome | biome: forest; feature: aquifer; material: groundwater | place: USA | collected 2011-08-07 | depth 5.8 m
CACCATGACCCCGCGCGCGGTTTATGACACGCTCGCGCGCCGGTTTGTTTGTAGTTATAACGCGCTTAACTATGTCGGTATGGATAATAATAAAAGCTGCGATGGGACGCATGCTTGTTGCACAAGCCCCTCAAGCCGCTCCAAAAACGGACAATGTGTTTCCTCATGCACGCCAATTGTGGCGCCGCCGGTGAGATATACGTGTTTTCTTGCCGGGACATCGGTGCTTATGGGCGATGGCACGAAGAAAGCTATCGAGAATATTAAAGTGGGTGATATTGTTAAAAGCGCTGATCAAAATGGAAATATCGTGGAGAAAAAAGTGAGCGAAGTTTTTGTTCACCCGGAGACAAAAGGATATCTTCTTGTTAGAATGAACAATGGAAATGAGCTTAAAGTTACAGAGGATCACCTTGTGTATAGTGAGGGCGAATATAAACCTGTCGGCGCTTTAAAGGCGGGCGATGCGTTAGCCTTATTAAAGGAAGGCAAACTTGTTTCGGTGAATATTGAATCGATTCAGCCGGTAGATACAACGCAAACCGTTTATAATTTAGAAATTGAAGATACGCACACGTATTTTGCAAATGGTTATTTGGTGCATAATAGAAAAGCTCCGTTGCCTGTTGCGCCATAAAAAATAGGCTAAGGATAATTTGGACAGGGCGTTTTGGCGAAAGCCAAAACGCCCTTCTTATTTTATGCCTGTTCGTGGAATAGTTAGTTTATCTAATTATTTTTATAAAAATAACTTGACATTAAAATTATGATATGATAATCTTCTGATGAACCTAAAGGAGGTATCACGCGCGTGGCCAAAGTTGCTCGGGATGTAAAACAAAATCAAAGTTCGCTTGACCAATTTGACGTCGAGATAAATCCGCAGGAACCGTTGTTTATTATTAGCGTTGTCAGTCAAATGGTGAGTATCCCAATATGGACTTTGCGCAAACTCGATGAAATGGGTGTTGTCCAACCCAAACGCATTGGTAAAAAAACACGCTGTTATTCAAAGGTACAAATCAAGAAATTGAGCTATGTTCATTATTTAATGGAAGACAAGCACGTTAACATCAGTGGAATTAAGGTGATTTTGGAAATGGAGGGGGTTGATGACACAAAAGAATAAGAAGAACCAAACAGGGGCTTTTTTTTGACCAGAATTTAGCACTCAGAGGATGGGAGTGATAACGCAATTCAATCGTTCTTGAGCTTAAAATCTCACATAAAAATAAAATGAAAAGAAAGGGGAAGCTGCCATGACACTCATTAATTGGAGGCCAAAAAGTTATGATCTTTTACGTGAATTTGGCGATGCTGATGATCGCCTCTTCGGGTTGACAATGTTCCCGAGCTTGGAAAAAAGTTTTTTTAAGGGCGGTTGGCCGGCATTGGATGTCGCCGAAGATAAAGTCGCAATCACCATCAAAGCTGATTTACCCGGCGTCAAACAAGAAGAAATCGAAGTCAACGTCGATGACGATGATATTTTGACGATCCGCGGCGAACGTAAAAGCGAAGTTGAAGACAAGGAGAAGAATTATTACAAGGTAGAAAGAACATACGGTGTTTTTGAACGAACTTTGCAATTGGGCGTTCCCATTGACAAGGAAAAAATCAAGGCAGCCTACAAAAACGGCGTTCTTGAGATCGTTTTGCCAAAAATTGAGAAGGCAAAGCCAAGGCAAATTAAGGTTGATGTGAATTAAAGATTCGAGCGGGGCCCCGCCTTTGGCGGGGCCCCATCCAAGCACAGCGCCAGAAGTAATATTTTGACAGAACAACGTTCTTTGTTATAATGCCCCCTTAGCACTCGCGATATTAGAATGCCAATTTGTCTCACGGGAGCATGGTGAGACCTGTAAATGGGGGCCGTAATGACCGCGCGTCAAGCCGATTATCAGGCAAGAAAAGACAAAGTCTTAGCGATTGTTGTCGATGAGTATATCAAGCACGTAAGCCCTGTAGGCTCAAGCCTCATTGTGCAGCAATACCATCTTGATTTAAGCCCGGCCACGGTGCGCAATATCCTTGCCGAACTTGAAGAGGACGGATTTTTATCTCATCCTCATACTTCCGCCGGCCGCGTGCCAACTCAGCGCGGTTACCGTTATTTTGTCGATAACCTGATGAATGAGATCCAGCTTTTAAAAGAAGAAAAGGATCGCGTTCAAACGGAATATCGGCAGGGTATGCGTGAGTTGGAAAAGCTTCTTGAAAAAACATCCGAGGTCATTTCGGATTTGACCCACTATACAAGCATTGTTTCTATTGACGGTGATGACCGGGTATTCTGCAAGGGTATTAGTTTTGTCGCCGGTTATCCGGAATTTCATGACTTTACGCGGATTAAACAGATCCTTCACGCGCTTGAAGAGCGAGAGCGGATCTTAGAGGTTATTAACCGTGATTTAGGAAAGAAAATCCAGATCTATATCGGAAGCGAACTTGCTTACAAAGAAATCGACGGATGTTCTTTGGCGATTTCCAGTTTCAAAAAAGTAAACGGGCCAAGCGGACGCATTGCGGTTTTAGGCCCGACGCGCATGGATTATGAGCGGGTTGTTTGCGCGCTTGAGTATATTTCGCAGATCATGCGCGAAATTCTATAATCTGAAGGACAAGGAATACGGGTATGTTTGGCGCGAATAAAAAAGAAAAAATGGAAGCAATAAAAGAAAAAAACGAAAAGGAATCTTCTTCAGAGCTTTTGCAGGAAGAAAATCAAGAGCCGAAAGCTGAGCAGGAGAATTCAGCGACGGAAAAAAAAGAAAAAGCTCATCCGGCCAAGGAGAAGACAATCATTCTAAAAGAATCCGAACATCAAAAACTTCTTCAGGAAGCCTCGGATTACAAGGACAAATACGTGCGCCTTTTGGCGGAATTTGATAATGTGCGCAAACGCACGGAGCGTGAAAAACAGGAATTTGTCAAATACGCCAACGAAGAAGTTTTAACACAGTTTCTTTCTATTCTCGACGATTTGGAACGTTCTGTCGAGGCGGCGAAGGCCAAACACGAAGATTACGAGGCGTTTTTAAAAGGCATCGAGATGGTGATGGCGCATGTTTATGAAATGCTTAAGAAAAATGATGTTAGGCCGATTGAGGTCAAAGGCAAAATGTTTGATCCTCATTTGCACGAGGCCTTAATGCAGGTAGAGACAAATGCTGTTAAGGAAGGAATGATTGTAGAGGAATTTCAAAAAGGCTATGCGATAGGTGAGCGGATTATTCGCACGGCGAAGGTCAAAGTTGCAGCCGCAAAAGGCGCAGAGAGTATTAACGCAGATGGCGCAGATGAAAAAACTACTTAAAACAAACTTAAAATAAAAAACGAGGTGAAGAAATGGCACGAGTAATTGGAATTGATTTAGGAACATCAAATTCAGCAGCAGCGGTAATGGAAGGCGGGCGGCCGGTGATTATTCCGTCGGCAGAAGGAGCGGGTGTTGCCTCAGGAAAAGCGTTTCCTTCTTTTGTTGCCTTTACCAAAGACGGACAGCGCTTAGTGGGTGAACCCGCGCGCCGTCAAGCGCCGATTAATTCGGAAGGAACGATTTACGCGGCCAAGCGCAAAATGGGAACTGACCATAAGTTTAAAGTTTTTGGCAGCGAGTATACGCCTCAGCAAATCAGCGCTTTTATTTTGCAAAAAATCAAAGCGGACGCTGAAAAATATTTAGGCGACAAGGTCGAAGAGGCAGTTATCACGGTTCCGGCGTATTTTAATGATAATCAACGCCAGGCAACCAAAGACGCGGCGGAAATCGCGGGGCTTAAAGCGCTTCGCATTATCAACGAACCGACATCCGCGTGCCTCGCCTATGGATTGGATAAAGCCGGCAAAGAACAAAAGATTCTTGTTTTTGATTTGGGCGGCGGAACGCTCGACGTTACTATTCTTGAAATGGGTTGGGATGATTCGCACAAAGCCGCGACATTTGAAGTTTTGTCCACCAACGGCGATACGCAGTTGGGCGGCACCGACATGGATAATGTTTTGATTGACCACATCATCAATCAATTCAAGAAGGAAAGCGGCATTGATTTAAAAAATGACAAGATGGCGTTTCAACGCCTGCGTGAAGCGGCGGAAAAAGCCAAGGTTGAGCTTTCCAGCACCGTTTCAACGGACATCAATCTTCCTTTTATTACGGCTGACTCTTCCGGGCCAAAGCATTTAACCATGACCATTGACCGCGCCAAATTGGAAGACTTGATTTCGCCGATTGTGGCCAAGTGCCGGGCGCCGGTGGTGAACGCTTTGCGCGATGCCTCGGGAAAAGCCGGGAAGGATGTTAAAGTTGATAAAGTAATTTTGGTCGGCGGCCCCACACGCATGCCGATTGTTCAGAAATTTGTCGAGCAGGAAATAGGACAAAAAATTGAGCGCGGAATCGATCCGATGGAATGTGTGGCCTTAGGCGCGGCGGTTCAGGCGTCCATTATCAAGGGCGAAGCCAAAGAGGTTTTGCTTTTGGATATTACGCCGTTATCTCTCGGGATTGAAACAATGGGCGGCATTTGCACAAAACTTATTGAACGAAACACAACAATCCCGACCAAAAAAAGCCAGGTGTTTTCAACGGCTGAAGATAATCAGCCGGCTGTCACGATTCGTGTTTTGCAAGGCGAACGGCAAATGGCCAATGATAATATCGAGTTGGGGCGTTTTGATTTAGTGGGATTACCGCCCGCGCCGCGCGGCCTTCCGCAAATTGAGGTTGCTTTTGATATTGATGCCGATGGCATTGTCCATGTTTCCGCTAAAGACCGCGGGACGGGAAAAGAACAATCGATTAAAATCACGGCTCCGAAAAAACTTTCCGAAGAAGAAATTCAGAAGATGGTGAAAGAAGCCGAAAAGTTTGCCGAGGAAGATAAGCGTAAAAAAGAGGAAGTCGAGCTCGCCAATCAAGCGAACACCCTTGTTTACGCGACCGAAAAATCACTCAAAGATTACGGCGATAAGGTTTCGCAAGCTGATCGTGGTAATATCGAACAGGAACTCAACAGCTTAAAAGAAGCCATTAAAAATAAAGAGCCCAACAAAATAAAATCCGGTATAGAAACCCTTCAAAAAGCTGCTCACAAACTCGCGGAAGAAGTTTACAAAGCCACGGCCGCGCAGCAGCAAACCGCGGGACAGGGCGCGGGACATGCGGGAGCCGGGGCGCATGGTGGTGCCGACTCACAAGACGCTGACGCATCACAGCAAGGCCAATCTCAAGGGGAGTCCAGGCAGGGCGCTAAAAAAGAAGACATCATCGACGCCGATTTTAAGACGGAAGATGATAAGAAGTAACCGCAAATTAGCTGTCAGTTATCAGCCCTCAGCCCTCAGCTTTCAGTAGCTGAAGACTGATAACTGAGAGCTGACGACTTAGCATGAAAAAAGATTACTACGAAATTCTCGGAGTTAAAAAGAGCGCAAGCTTGGACGAAGTCAAAAAAGCCTATCGTTCGCTTGCGCTTTCTCATCATCCGGATCGTGTTCCCCAGGAAAAGAAAAAAGAGGCCGAGGAGAAATTCAAAGAAATTTCCGAGGCCTATGGTGTTTTATCCGACCCGCAAAAACGTGCCATGTATGACCAGCACGGCCATCAGGGAATTGACCAGCGCTATACGACAGAAGATATTGTTAAAGGCGCGGATTTTAGCAGTATTTTTGAAGGGCTTGCCGATTCTGGGATTGGCGGCGGGATTTTCGAGCAGCTTTTTGGCGATGCTTTCGGTGGCGGCACGCAGCGCGGCGGACGCCGGGCTAGGCGCGGGCGCGACATTCATTACGAAGTTGATTTAACATTGGAAGAAGCTTACACGGGCGTTAAAAAAACAATTAAAGTTCCTCGTCATGAACATTGCACGGATTGCGAAGGAAGCGGGGCAAGAGCTGGAAGCAAACCAAAAATTTGCCCGACCTGCAAAGGCCAAGGCCAGGTTGTCATGTCGAGCGGCTTTTTTCGAATGGCACAAACTTGCAGCCAATGCGGCGGCCAGGGAAAGATTATTACGGAATATTGCCCGAAGTGCCAAGGCGAAGGTGCAATTCGCGTGACGCGAAATATTGAAGTCAAATTTCCCGCAGGCGTTGACAATGATTCACAGCTTCGAGTGCGCAGCGAAGGAGAGGTCGGTGCCAACGGCCGCGGCGATCTTTATATCTCTATTGGAATAAAACCACACGCAATGTTTCAAAGAGAGAGGCGTGATATATACACGCAGCTTCCGTTGAGTTTTGTGAAAGCGGCATTGGGAGCGGAGGTTTCAGTTGTCACGTTAAATGGGAATGTCAGCATGAGAATTCCCTCCGGCACGCAAAGCGGCAGGACCTTTCGATTGAAAGAAAAAGGAATGCCGGATCTCCATGGGAGCACACAGGGTGATCAATACGTTCAAGTGATGATTCAAGTCCCGGAGCGGTTATCGAGCGAACAAAGAAAGCTTTTGGAAGAATACGCCCGCGTGAGCGGCGAAGATGTTTCAGGAAGCGAAGATTCTTTTGCCGAGAAGATAAAAAAAGTCTTTAAATAGGGGAGATTAAAATGCCAACGTACCAATACGAATGTTCCGCCTGCGGCCATGAATTTGAGGCGCTTCAATCCATGATGGAGAATCGCCTTGCCAAATGCCCCAAGTGCGGCAAAAAGAAATTGGAGCGTTTGATTGGAACAGGGTCGGGGATTATTTTTAAAGGCAGTGGTTTCTATGCGACCGATTATAAGAAAAAGGGATCCGATAAAAGCGAATCTTCCAAAGGCGCTTCCGCGCCCGCATCTGCGCCAGCCCCATGCTCGGGAAGTTGCGCCTGCCATCCGGCCGCTCCCGGTAAGAATTAAGGCTTAGCGTGCTTCTCGCCAGTATAATGAAATTCTTCAGATTTTGGTTTCCAGCCCTTGGTTACTCTGGTATTATTTTTTATGTTTCAGGCTTGCCAAGTTCGGGGGAGCCGCTTCCTTTTCCTCACGCCGACAAGCTGATTCATGCGATTGAGTATTCAATTCTGGGATTTTTATTCAGCCGCGCTTTAAAAGGTACGACGCCATTGGCGAAAGGCGGCATTTTTATTCGTTGCGTTGTTTTTTGCGTTCTTTTTGGTTTAAGCGATGAGCTTCATCAAATGTTTGTCCCGACAAGAGAAGCGGATTTGGGCGATGTTGTGGCGGATGCCGTTGGCGGGTTTTTAGGGGGGAAAATTTTCAAGCGATGACTGAAATAAAACCATTTCGGGCGGTTCATTATAATCCGGACAAAATTGACGATCTGTCGAAGGTTGTTTGCCCGCCGTATGACGTTATTTCCACAAAAGATCAGGAGCGTTTTTATAACACGCATCCGTACAATTTTATCCAGATCCTGCTTGGGATGGAAAGACCCGGCGACGATGAGCACAACAACAAATATACGCGCGCCAAAAAAACCTTTGAAGAGTGGCTCCAAAAAGGGATTTTTGTCGAAGATGACAAGCCGGCCGTTTATTACTACAAGCAGGATTATGTCGTACGCGGCCAAAAACACAGCCGGATGGGTTTTCTGGCGGTTATGCGGTTACCGGAAGAGGGAAAGTCCAAAATATTTCCCCATGAAAATACCCACGCCCATGCCAAGGAGGATAGATTGCGTTTGTGGAGGAATATCAAGGCCAATTGTAGCCCCATTTTTGTTTGTTTTTCCGATAAAGATAAAGTTGTTCAAAGGATTTTTGACCAGGAAATTTCCGTGACGCCGCCTTTGATGCACGTTGTTGACGCTGACAAGGTGACGCACAAACTCTGGCGGCTGGACAATGAAAAACTTGTCGGCGATATTGTGGCAACGCTTTACGGCCAGGAGCTTTTTATTGCCGACGGCCACCATCGTTATGAAACGGCGATGGAGTACCGTCGGCACATCGCCAAAAAGGGAAAGATCGGCGAAAACGACGGATGCAATTTTGTGATGACGTATTTTACCAATCTGGATTCCAAAGACCTTTTGATTCTGCCGATTCACCGGATGATTAAGAATGTCAACATCACAACCGAATTTTTAGAGGAACATTTTCGCGTTGATAAGATTCGCGTCAAAGACGATCTTCCGGTTCTTTTGGTCAAGGCCGGGCAAAACGAGCACGCCTTTGGGGTTTACAAGCCGGACGGGATGTTTTTGCTTCGCTTGAAAAATAAATCTCTCATCGATCAGTATATCCAGGGCGGGTCGAGCGAATTTCGCCATCTGGATGCCACCATCCTCAAAGGGTTTGTTTTTGACCGGCTGGGCGTTAAATCGGAGGACATCGTTTACACAAAAGATTTCGACGAGGCCATCTCCAAAGTTGACGAAAAAGAAATGAGCGCCAGCTTCCTTCTCAATTCGGTCAAAATCCAGCAGCTCAAAGCGATCGCCAGAAACGGCGAGCGCATGCCACCGAAGACAACGTATTTTTACCCCAAAGCCCTGTCCGGACTGACGGTTTATAAAGTCGAATCTTCTTAACGGTAAACTTTTATCGCCATGCCTTTATTCGGGAAAGACAAATACACGCTGGTTAAAGTTAAAAAAAGGGATATCCCGGAAGGCCTGTGGACAAAATGCCCCGATTGTCAAACGCCCGTTTACAATAAGGCCTTAAAAGATAATTTGTGTGTTTGCCCGAAATGCGGATATCATTTTTCCCTGACGGCCAAAGAGCGCGTCCAGCTTTTGATTGATGAAGGAACCTTTGAGGAAAGCCATGCGGGCCTTGCGTCGGGAGACCCGCTGAATTTTAAAGGCCCCAAAACTTACAAAGAAAAATTAAAAAGTGATCAGGAAACCACAGGCTTAATCGACGCGGTTATTACCGGCGCGGGGGCGATCAACGGCAAGCGGGTCGCGATCGCCGTCACGGATTCCCGTTTTATTATGGGGTCGATGGGTTCGGTTGTCGGCGAACGGATCACGCGCACTATTGAATTCGGGACAAAAAATAAATTGCCCGTCATTATCATTTCCGGATCCGGCGGCGGCGCGCGCATGTATGAAGGCGTGTTTTCCTTAATGCAGATGGCCAAGACGTGCGCGGCCTTGGCGCGCCATCAAAAAAGAAATCTGTTGTATATTTCCGTTTTAACAAATCCGACGATGGCCGGCATTATGGCCTCTTTCGCCGGAATCGGCGATATTATTATGGCCGAACCAAAGGCCCTGATTGGGTTTACCGGCCCGCGTGTTATCGAGCAAACCATCCGCCAAAAATTGCCCAAAGGCTTCCAGAGTTCGGAGTTTCTTTTGGCCCACGGCCTTCTGGATATGATTGTCCACCGAAAAGAAATGAAAGCGACTATCGATAAAATTATCGATTACGCTCAGCCCTCCTGATATACTGCATCCCAATTCAAAAGTTTACGCAAGAGCTTAACGCGAGAGTTTAACATTGCGCCTCAAAACCATTTTGTTATAATGAAGCAATCTTCATTGTGAAAGTAACCTATGGCGCAAATCAGCTTACGCAACGTCACGAAAGTTTATAAAGACGGCCACAAGGTCGTCGATGATGTTAATCTTGGCGTTGAAAGCAAGGAATTCCTCGTCCTTGTGGGCCCTTCCGGTTGCGGCAAATCGACAACGCTTCGCATGATTGCCGGCCTGGAAGAAATCACCGGCGGCACGATTTGGATTGGCGATAAAATTGTCAACGATGTTCCCGCCAAAGACAGGAATATCGCCATGGTGTTTCAAAACTACGCGCTCTATCCCCACATGACGGTTTTCGAAAATATGGCCTTTGGGCTCAAACTTCGCCGTTATCCCAAAAATGAAATTGTCCGCCGTGTTGATGAAGCCGCCGAAACCTTAGGGATCAAGCGCCTTTTAGACAGGCGCCCCAAGGAGCTTTCCGGCGGGGAAAGGCAAAGGGTGGCGGTGGGCCGCGCGATTGTAAGAAAACCAATAGCTTTTTTATTCGATGAGCCTTTAAGCAATCTTGATGCCAAGATGCGCGTTTCGATGCGCACGGAGATTCACAAATTGCGCCTGCGGCTTAAGACCACGTTTATTTATGTCACTCACGATCAAACGGAAGCCATGACTATGGGGGACCGCATTGCCGTGATGAAAGACGGAAGAATCCAGCAGTGCGCCGACCCCATCACGGTTTACGATTCGCCCGCCAACAAATTTGTCGCCGGGTTTATCGGTTCGCCGCCGATGAGTTTTATGGACGGAAAGATTATCCAAAAAGATCGAAAGTATTATTTCGATGAGGGAAAATTTCAAGTGCGGATTGCCGAAGAAATGACAAACGCCCTGTCGCCTTATTTGGGCAAAGAAGTGACATTTGGCATCCGCTCCGAAGATATTTATGATAAATTGTTCACGTCCCTGGCCTCTCCGGAAAACACGATACGCGCCGCTTGCGAAGTGGTTGAGCCGATGGGTTCCGAGGTTTATCTGCATCTTAACACCGGAAGGCATACGTTTGTCGCCCGCGTCGGTGCCCACGACAGGCCGGAGGTCAATCGCGACATGGATCTTGTCTTTGACATGAGCAAGGTGCATTTTTTTGATAAAGCAACCGAAAAAACTATTATCTAGCCCCTATTTCCTGCCTGCCGTTTTCTCCATTTTCTCGCTGGGAATTTTTTATCTCTACGCCTTAAAACACCAGGGAACATTTTTCTTCATCATCGGATTAGCCCAAATCGTCGTGATCGCTATATTGATTTCTTCCCGAAACCGCCTGATTAAGTTGCGTGCCGAAACCGAGTTAAAACGGCAGGATTATCTGGAAAAATCCAATCTTCTGGAAAACGGGATTCGCCAGGAAAAATTGGCAATCTCCTCTTTTCAAAAAAAGATCGTCAATTATTCACAACTTAAAGATCTGACGGAGAAACTGAGTTTATCGCTGAATCTGAGCGACACCTCTCAAACACTTTCAACGGAGGTGGACAAGCTTTTCGGCGGCCAGGAGATCACGGTCATTTTGTATCTTTTTCAATCGAAGACCGGCGAACTTGGCCTTCTGGCTTCCCAAAAAGGCCAGATGCGCGTCAATCTCAAATCGAAAAAAGGCGACATCTTTGATGATTGGGTGGCGAAAACAACACAACCTTTGCTGGTTGAGGACACCAAAAATGATTACCGGTTTGACCCAGAGAAAATTATCCTTGAGGATACCCGGACAATACGCTCTTTGGTCAGTGTTCCTCTGGCTATCGGGAACAAGGTTCTTGGAATTTTACGCGTCGACAGCCCCCGTGAAAATTATTTCACAGTGGAAGAGTTGAGATTTTTGACAACCATCGCGGATTTAGGCGCTGTCGCGATTGAAAACGCCCAGTTGTATGAACGCCTCGAAGAGCTGGCCACCAAAGACGGCCTCACCGGTTTATATCTTCGCCGCCATCTCATTGAACGTTTAGGCGAGGAGATCAGCCGCCAGCTGCGCCAGAAAAAAGAGCTGTCATTTTTAATGATTGATCTGGACTATTTCAAGCAATACAACGACAAGCTTGGCCATATGGCCGGAGACATTGTTTTGAAATCCGTCGGCATGATTCTTTTGGAAAACTTTAAAGACCCGGGGAGTTTTGTCTCCCGTTACGGCGGGGAGGAATTTGCCGTGCTTTTGCCGGATTGCTCAAAAGAAGAGGCGGTGCGTTTGGCGGAGGAGTTAAGGAAAAGAATTAAAAAACAGGATATCATTTTGCGTAAACAAATCACGCACATTACGGTTTCGATTGGAGTGGCGACGTTTCCCCACGACGCGCAGGTCAAGGATGAATTGATCCAATGCGCTGACCGCGCGCTGTATGAGGCCAAAAATAAAGGACGCGACAGAGTATGTTTTTTTTAATGCTTCTTTGGGTTGTTGGTTATGTTTGGGCGGCTTTTTATATCGTGACGCATTTTGTCCGGAAAGTGGAATCGCGCTGTGAAGAAAAAATCCAGGAGTCCCGGCAGGTTTTTGATCACTTTTCCGTCGAAAAAGAAAAAATCGGCCGGGATAAAACCGCCTTTGAGCGCCAGGCCTCCGAGATTTTTACTCTTTATGAAATGACACGCGAGATAACAAAAAAATCCGATGAGCAGGGGGCCTTGGAGGTTTTTCAAAATGAGCTTAAGGCAAACGTTTCGCGGGCGGATTGCCAGCTGGTCAGCGCTTTTTCCCATGAGTATAAAGAGATCCTGTCGGATAAAAAGCATTTCCTTTTTTCCTTGAAAGCCAAGAAAGATGAAGAAAAATATCTAGCCTTTAAGGGGTTAAAGGATGACGAAAAAGAAAAGGCGATGATTTTAAGCCACCAGTTTGCCCTGGCCCTGCGGCGGATTGAATTGTATAAAGAAGTCGAAGAGCTGGCGATGACGGACAGTTTGACGGGAACGCATACCCGGCGGCA
>ORJL010249263.1_pt1 | contig 12364 bp, 11 predicted proteins | sample 1779941 | NCBI WGS metagenome assembly ORJL01 (sample SAMEA104232317, study PRJEB22302) | groundwater metagenome | biome: forest; feature: aquifer; material: groundwater | place: USA | collected 2011-08-07 | depth 5.8 m
ATGAGTACTGCATCAGAGAGTCCGACCATGAGGCGATTACGTTCGGGAAAGAAATGAACGCGCGAGGCAGTATCTGGCGAATATTCAGAAAGCATTCCACCGCCGGCTTTCAAAATTTCTTTTGCAAAAGGTCGGTTGCTTCTCGGATACAGAACTTCATCTTCAAGTCCGGAGCCAGGAATGACAAGTGTGTGGAGACCGGCGGCGAGCGCCGCCTTGTGCGCGCACGTATCGGTGCCAAGCGCGAGACCGCTCACAATTGAGATAGGATAGCCGGCGAGGCCAATAATTAATTTCTCACACGCCTCCTGTCCGTAGCGCGTCATCGCGCGGCTCCCGACCACGGTAAGTAACTTGTGCCCTGCGGGTGGCAACGCCCCCCTTATCCACAACCTCTTCGGCGGTTGCGGTATCTCCAAAAGTTGTGCCGGCCATTCACTCCTCTCCAATTCCCGTATCTCCACCCCGTTAGAAACCCGACTCGCGGACGAGTCGACAGACATTTCTAATGTCTTGTTTCTAACGGGGTCCATCCATGCAGTATATCCTGTGTCTGTATTTCACCCCACTCTCAGTCACAATTTCAATAACTCCTTAATTTGTCCTATAGGTCAGAATAAGGAGTAACGCACTATCCAAAGTTAGTACCGGTCGGCACAAAGCTTGGATAGTTGACGGAATTAAATTAGCCTGTATATTAACCACTAGTAAACCATGGCTCTTTGGTATCCGCAGAGAGCTCCGATCAATTTGAACGCAGGAGAGTATTATGAGAGTCCTGACAGCTAATCAATACGTAGCGGTAGATCCTCGCTCCAATAAAACAACTTCTGGGTGGTACGACCTTACCACGTGGGGTTATAATCCCAACAAGTGCACGATCACTGTGAAAAATGGATGCCTAAAGATCGTTCACAAGCCAGATACCGGAATGACAGTCGTCTATGGTCCAGGGTTCTGGCGTTACGTAGGTGATGCATAGTGACCTACCAATGTCACAACTTGTTCAGGAGAACCCGCGTGCTTCACGCGGGTTCTTGCTTTATACTAAGAGACACTATGTTGGACATACATTTCATAAGAGAGAATGTTAACCTGATTAAGGCGGGGGCGCTGAAGAAGCACATTGATGTTGACATTGACCGTCTCATAAAGGTGGATGATGAACGCAAACTGATTCGGCAGGAGCTAGACGCAAAGCGCGCAGAGCAAAACCGGAACAGTAACGAGATTCGCACATATAAGGATAAAGAGCGAGAAAAAGCGATTGAAAAGATGCAACACTTGAAGGCAGGTATGAGCGAGGCGGAGGAACGACTGAAGAAAGTGATGGTTGAATGGCAGAAGTTAATGCTCACAGTACCGAATATCCCCGATATGTCGGTGCCTGACGGTGTAAGCGACGCAGACAATGTAGAAATAAAGAAATGGGGCGAGTTACCGAAATTTGATTTCGAGCCCAAATCGCATATTGAGATTATGACTAAGCTTGGAATGGCTGACTTTGAACGCGGGATAAAGGTTCATGGATTTCGTGGTTATTTTCTAAAAAACGATGGAGCATTACTTTCGTGGGCGATCTGGAATTACGCCCGCGAATTTTTCTTGAAGAAGAAATTCAATCCCTTCATTGCCCCAGCCATTGTCAACAAAGAATTTTTCTATGGCACCGGCCATTTGCCAGGCGACGCGGAAGACATATTTAAAACACAGGACGACCAGTATCTAGCTGGTACAGCCGAGGTTCCAATGATGGCGTACCACGCAAATGAGGTCTTTTCTATTGAGGAACTACCGAAGCGTTACTTAGCTTTCTCGGCTTGTTTTCGCCGAGAGGCAGGGAGTCATGGGAAGGATGTGAATGGTCTCATTCGTGTACACGAGTTTTACAAATGGGAACAACTTGTACTGTGTGGAGCAAGTCATGAAGAATCCGTGCGATTTCATGAGGAACTGAATCGCAATACAGAGGAGTTTATTGAATCGCTTGGTATCCCCTATCGTCAACTTGATATTTGCGGTGGTGACCTGAAGGCAGCTCATGTGAAGTCCTATGATACGGAACTTTGGGTACCGAAAGAACAAAAATATCGAGAGATTGCCAGTGCTTCGTACTATCACGATTTTCAGACACGACGTTTTAATATCCGGTATAAAGATACGGAAGGGAAAATGAAGTACGTACACTCTCTTAATGCAACTGCGATACCGACGCCACGTATTCTCGTGTCGCTTGTTGAGAACTATCAACAGGCTGACGGCACGATTAAGGTGCCAGAAGCTCTCTCGCAGTATGTTGGGAAGAACACAATCGGTAGAACGGGGTAGTCCGCCTGCGCGGGCAGGCGATAGGCTCGCAGTGCGGCGCCGTACTCGGCGCCGCATGGGTCTCATATCTTTTTTCATACTGCTCCTGCTCCTGTTTACTGCAGCTATTTACGGGCTTCGGCAGAGTGCCGTTCGCATTTCACACATAGAAGTTATTAGTGCGGATGCATCGCTTTCTGGATATGCGACAAGCACGATGCAAGGAAATTATTTCGGTATTATTCCGCGTGACTCTATATTTTTCTTTCCCGAAGAACGTATTCGTGCAGATATTCTCGCGTCTCATAATGACATTGCCGCGGTTTCAATATCAAGAAACGGCTTTACCGGTATTTCAATAAAAGTGGATTATCGCGTTCCTATAGCGCATTGGTGCATTTCGCCAGATGGAGACTGCTATCTTTTTGATACCGACGGTTTTATCTATGCGACGAGCAGTTCCGCACAACCAATAAACTCTTTCGTTCTGTATGAATCTCTCATGGCTTCTACCTCTCCGATTGGTTCAACTCTTCCATTTGCCAAAGATTTTCCCGCTATTTTTGACTTCGCACGACAACTATCAACTCTCGGTTCGCCGGTTGTCTCGGTCTCCATTCATGACGGAGAAGTGGATAATACTCTCGCGAGCGGTACGCGCGTCACCTATGTGCTCGGACGAGAGAGAAACGCTTTTACCGCTCTCGTCTCCGCTCGCGACAACTTCAATTTCGCAGACGGCTCTGTGGACTACATTGACCTGCGCTTTGACGGCAAGGTGTATCTGAAAAAGAAATAATGATAGTGTGCGGGTATGTTCTGGAATAACCTACCTAAGCCGTTTTTTGTCATGGCGCCGATGGCGGATGTTACGGACGCCGCCTTTCGCGCGCTCGTCGCGAAGCGGGGCAAGCCGGACATCTTTTGGACGGAGTTCGTTTCGGCCGATGGTCTTTATCACACGCTTGGTGGCAAAACATTCCAACATTCTCAAGAATGTGAGAATGTTGTGAATCCATTGATGCGTGATTTGCAATTTACAGAAGAACAAAGGCCGATTGTCGCGCAGATTTTTTCAAGCAAGCCAGAGATGATCTCGTATGCGACAAAGCTCGCAGCAGAACTTCGTTTTGACGGCGTTGACATCAATATGGGCTGTCCGGATAGAAGTATAGAGAAGCAAGGTGCAGGCGCCGCGATGATTAAGAGTCCGAAGCTCGCGATAGAGATTATTCGTGCAGCGCAGTCAGCATCAGATTTGCCGGTGTCAGTGAAGACGCGCATTGGGTACAACAAAGAGTCATTGGATGAGTGGCTCCCCGCACTTCTCTCGGCGAACCCCTCCGCCATCACGCTCCACTTGCGCACGCGTAAGGAGATGTCGCTCGTGAAAGCCGATTGGGAGTTGATGAAGAAGGCAGTGGAGATTCGCGACCGTTTGAATCCAAATGTTTTGTTGATTGGAAATGGCGACGTGCAGGATTTAGAAGATGCGCGTGCGAAGGCTGCCGAATCGGGATGCGACGGCGTGATGCTCGGTCGCGCGATGTTCGGCAATCCGTGGCTCTTTCAGGGACTTCGCGGGCCCATGTCGGGACGTACTACGTCCCGACATGGGCTGGATGAAAAATTAGAGGCGCTCGTCGAGCTCGCTCACGGTTTTGAAAAAATCTCTCCGCCAAAACATTTTGCAATATTAAAAAAGCACATCAAGGCATTCGTCGCCGGCTTCGCCGGCGCCGCCGACCTCCGCGCCAAACTCATGTCAGCTGAATCGGCATCAGAACTTGAGGCAATCGTCGCGCAAAACAAGGTTCAACCTTGAGGATTCGGATTTAAGGTTGAACCTTGTTTTGCGGTATACTCTCGCAATGGCGCATCAGAGTTTATACAGGATACACAGACCGGCGACATTCGCGGAGGTGGTAGGGCAGGAGCAGGTGACGAAGCCCTTAGAGGAGGCGGCACGAGCGAAAAAGATAGGGCATGCATATTTATTCGCCGGCAGTCGCGGACTCGGGAAGACGTCGGTCGCGCGCATCTTCGCAGATGCGATTGGCTGTAAAGAAAATGATTTACACGAGATAGATGCCGCGAGTAACAACAGTGTTGATGCTATGCGCGCGCTCACCGAGGGCGTCTACACTCTTCCTTTTGAATCTCCATACAAGGTCTATTTGCTGGACGAAGTGCATATGCTTTCTAAAAGTGCGTGGAATGCGTTTTTAAAAACTCTTGAAGAGCCTCCTGCGCACGCGGTTTTTATTCTGGCGACAACAGAATTAGAAAAAGTTCCGGAAACGGTGCAGTCGCGATGCCAGGTGTTTGAGTTTAAGAAACCGACGCGGCTCGCGCTCGCCAAGATGACGATTGCAGTTGCGACGAAGGAAGGATATACGCTTTCGCCGGACGCCGCCGAGCTTATCGCGATGTTAGCGGAAGGGTCATATCGCGATGCGCTTTCTGTTTTACAAAAAGTTTTTGCGTCATCTCCTGATAAAAAACTTTCGCGCGAAGAAGTTGAGAAAGCAACTGGCGCGCCGAAGAGAGAGCAGGTGCACGCACTCATACACGCCCTGGCCGGGCAGGCGCTCGCTAACGATAGGCGCGGCAAAGCGCTTGAAGCTATAGAGAAGGCGGCGAAGTCCGGCGCCGATATGAAGCTTTTCTTGGAGCTCGTGCTTGAAGCGTTACGAGCGACCCTCCTCATCCGCTACGCGCCAGAGCTCCACACCCCACTATTGGAAGAGCTCGGCGCGGACGAATTCTCCGCGCTTGAATCCATGTCGGGACGTAGTACGTCCCGACATGAAAAAGGCCTGCCTGCGCAGGCAGGCATTACTCATGCGACGATGTTGGCATTTCTAAATGCCGCCGAGCGCATCCGCTACGCGCCCATCCCAGCGCTCCCTCTGGAGCTCGCCGTCCTAGAACTCTTTCCTGACGAATCGGAGAAGTAGTGGTACAGTATAAAAATTGGGGAGTGGTGTAACTGGTAACACGCCTGCCTTTGGAGCAGGAGACTCTAGGATCGTCCCCTAGCTCCCCAGCAACTTTTTAACCTCCAGCAAGGCCTCGCCTTGATAATTTAATTCGTTAACTAAGATATCCACTAATATATACGACCGTGAGAGTTTGGGGATATCCCAATATTTGCCGACCGTCTAAAATTTTGATATACTTTTTTCATGAAAAAGCGCGTGATTATTGTGCACGGATGGGAAGAATCGCCCACCTCCGATTGGATTGGGTTGGCAACAGAGGCATTTCGGAAAAAAGGATATGAAGTGGCCACACCTCTGATGCCCGACACGAATCGCCCGGTTATTGAGAAATGGGTTGAACATTTGAAGTCTGTTGCAGGCGTAGCAGATGAAAATACGTATTTCATCGGACACAGCATCGGTTGTCAGGCCATTATGCGCTTTCTTGAAACAGTTGATACTAAAGTTGGAGGAGCGATATTCGTCGCGGGGTGGTTTGACTTGACGAATCAAAGCAAAGAAGAAGAGGGAATAGCAAAACCGTGGATTCAAAGCACGATTGACTATGTAAAAGTGAAAGCGAACCTTGCCCGCTCCGTCGCCATCCTTTCAGACAACGACCCGTATGTTCCGTATGAAGAAACAAAGAAAGATTTTGAAACACGACTTAATTCCGAGGTCGTCACTCTTCACGGTGCCGGACACATGACTTCTGACGACGGTTTCGGCCCCTTTCCTCAATTAGTTGAAATTTTTGAGAGTCATTTCAGAATTTAGCATTTAATGCTCAATTCGGCTAGAATGGGCTCTATCATGTCTATGAAAAAGCGAGGGGCGTATATGAGCGTCGCCGTACTCGCGCTCGTGTACACATTCGGTTTTTCACCTCTGTCCTCCAGCGAGTATCGCTCGGGGATCGCAGACCGTTTTATCCCACTGCCGGAGCTGGACAAAGCCGACTATGATGCGCGTCTGCTAGCGCTCGCGCACGTTGCCACTACTACAAAAAGTCTGACTTCCACAACAACGTCCGCGACGACGACTCCACCACGTCTGTGGCCCGTGAAGACTGTGTATCCGAACGTGGGCGCCATTCTGCCTTTCAAGCGCGTCGTCGCGTATTATGGGAATTTTTATTCTAAAAGAATGGGCGTGCTTGGCGAATATCCGACCGACCAGATGCTCTCTATGCTCGCGAGCACGACGAATATGTGGACTGCGGCAGATCCGAATACGCCTGCGGTGCCGGCCATTCACTACATCGCCGTGGTCGCGCAGGCGAGCGCCGGCAAGGAAGGAAAATATATTCTCCGAATGCCGGATGACCAGATTAACCACGCTCTTGATCTCGCGAATCAAATAAACGGGTTAGTGTTTCTTGATGTGCAGGTTGGTTTAAGCACTCTGCAACACGAGCTCCCGCAGTTGGAGAAGTATTTGAAGATGCCACAGGTGCATCTGGGTATTGACCCGGAGTTCTCTATGAAGAATGGCGAGCGACCAGGTACCGTTATCGGTACCTTCGATGCCGAAGACATAAATTATGCCGCCGAGTATCTCGCGCGCCTCGTGCGCGATAATCATCTGCCACCGAAGATTCTCGTCGTACATCGCTTCACTCAAGCGATGGTTACGAATTATAAAAATATTCAACCCTTGCCGGAGGTACAGGTCGTGATAGATATGGACGGCTTCGGGTCAAAAGATTTGAAGAAGGGCACGTATACGAGTGTCATATATCCGGAGCCAGTGCAATTCACGGGCGTCAAACTATTTTATAAAAACGATATCAAGCCTCCTTCTACCGGTCTCTTCACGCCAGAAGAAGTGCTACAATTCACTCCAGCGCCAATATACATTCAGTATCAATAAATAATCGCCAAAATAACTTGTACTAAATTTTGTCCTATAGGACAAAATTTAAGACATTGAGATAACCAATATCAGAAAAGAAAAAAGCCCTGCGTACTCTGCAGGGCTTTCTGAATGTCGGCATCAGAACGAAGAGAAAATGCCGACAACTACGCGGTCACGGAACACTGCACCCCAGACCGTTAGATTTTTTTTGATGTGATACTCGGCGCGTGGGCCGAAACCTAGGCCGGTTTCCTGCATCGCGCCGATACTCACGGTGTCGGTAACATGGTAGACCAGATTAACGCGATGCCACGGGCCAGTGACTCCATTTTCGTATGTCGCGAATCCTTCAACCTTTTCGGCATCCACCGATACGAACAGATTCCTGCGAACGCCGCTTGTTTCGCCGTCGCGCTCGCGGCCGAGGCCAGCACCAATTTGAAGCCATGGCGCCAATGCGAGTGATGGTTTCAGCGTGATTCCGGCATACGCTTGCCGATACCTGTCCTCGTTTTCGAGCGATACGAGTCCGTACACGCCGAACGTTTCAGTCAGCTGGTGTTCATACCAGCCTATGACTTGAGAGGACCGCTTTGAGTCCACGCGACCTTCAAACCAGAATCCGAATTTTTTTTCTTCGCCCGTTTCGGCCGCCATTACTGGCAGCGAGACGAACAGACACAACAGAATCAAAGACCAGAAATGCTTGTTCATGACCGTCTCCTGTGAGTGGTACAACGGAAAAGCGTAGAACCTGCATACAGTTTATCATAACTTATGGCGATTTGTCAAGCTATTTTTGATGTCGGAAATTTTGTCCTATAGGGTGAAATTTCCGACAAGATTAACTATGAAGATAATTGTGCATGAATATAATCGTATTGAAGTCAGACTTCAATACAACCCTGCATCCTTGTGGTGGGTTTATTGTTTTTATACGCTACTATATAAGACATGAACGTCCTCCTTATCGCGCTGGCCGCTTCACTCGCTACCTTTGTCGGTGGCGCGTTCGCGTTGCGGTTCCGCGATAAGCTTCATCTCATACTCGGATTCTCGGCGGGCGCCGTTGCTGGCGTCGCGCTCTTTGACCTTCTTCCCGAAGCTATTGAGCTCGGGACTAAATATCATTCCGCTTCTACTATCGCGCTCTTTGTCGCACTCGGACTTTTTGGATATCTCATCTTAGACCGACTCGTGTTGCTTCATACACACCCATCGACAGAGCTCGGGGAAGGTGAAACGAATGCTTCGCGCGGCGCGTTCGGCGCGCTCACGCTCTCGGCGCACAGCTTCTTTGACGGTATGGCGATAGGCGTGGGGTTCCAAGTTTCAGCCGCCGTTGGAATCGTCGTCGCGGTCGCAGTATTAACGCATGATTTTTCCGACGGCATCAATACGGTAAATTTGGTGTTGAAGAACGGAGGTAGCTGGAAGCAAGCATTCAGATGGTTGCTCGTGGACGCGGCGGCGCCAGTCGCTGGCGCCGCATCCACACTCCTTTTTAGTATTCCCGAATCGTCTATCGGGCTCGTGCTCGCTGTCTTCGTCGGCACCTTCCTCTATCTCTCGGCGAGCGACCTTATCCCCGAGAGTCACCATCGGCACCCGCGCGCGCTCACGACCGTTATGACGTTATTCGGTGCATTAATAATCTACACAGTCGTGCGTTTAGTATAATCAAATAGATATGGAATCGACACCCACATTATCAACGCCCGAAGAGGAGCTTGCGTATCTGCGCGAGCAGGTGATTCGCAAAGAAGCGGAGCTTCTTGCGAATCATGCGCAAGGAGCGGAACAAGCGACAATTATTTCAGAGACGATACATGAGCATCACTTCGCTCCCGCCGAGATTCTCGCGCCCGAGTATAAAATAAGCGAAGCGACTGTGAACAGCGAAGCGGAGGCAATACTCGCGGAACTCAATCTCGGCGGGAGCGAGCAAGCGATAAAGAGTCTGCAACAGACTCTTGAGGAAAAGGGAATTAAGAATGCATTATCAGTGATGGAAAAGCTCCATGACCCGCATATTGCCGACGACTTCCACCGCTATCTCGTGCGCTACATTGCGCGTCCCGGTGCCGATGTTGCCGAGAAATCTCCGCGTTTTAATACGCTTCGCATGACGCTCTACGAAATCGCACTTCCAGAGCCGAAGAGTGACGATGCCGGTGGGCGCGCGAAGACGCTCAAGGAACTCATATCCGGCATGGAGCAATTATATTCTGGACTTCTCTCTATCGGGGACGCAGAGAGCGGAGAACCGGCGTATTACGCGCTTGAACTCGCCGTACCAGCCGATAATCCGGAGCTCCAATTTTACGCCGCCATTCCCAACAATAAAAAGAATCTTTTTGAAAAACAAATGCTCGCTATATTTCCCGATGCACATCTGGTGCCACAACCATATGACTACAATGTATTTGCATCCGATGGCACATCTGTCGCGTCAATGGCGCAATTCGCAGAGAATCCGGCATTGCCTTTGAAGGACTACACAGACTTTGATTATGACCCGTTGAACGCCATTACAAATGCATTTTCAAAGATTGAGCACACGGGCGAGGGGGCGGCGCTACAAATAATTATTGAACCGCGTGCCGAGCGGCACGTGAAGCATTATAAAAAAATTCTGCAGGCATTGCGCAAAGGCGAAAAGCGGTCATCGGCATTCAGCACGCCGGAGACCGCATTCGGCGAGTTCGCGCGCGATATCGGTAAGACGTTTTTCTCCAGCAAGCCCAAGGACGTACAGAAAGCCAAGGAGGCCGAGACACGCCAAATTGAAGCGAACAAGACATACATAGAACAGGTGGAGAAGAAGATAGGAGCGCCAATTGTCGGTGCAACTATTAGACTTGTGTCGTCATCGGCAGATGCTCATAAAGCAGGACAGATATTGGACGAACTTGAGTCGGCATTCAATCAATTTGCGAATACGCAAGGGAACAGTCTGGAGTTCACGCGCCTGCCTGCCGGCAGGCAGGCGCAAGAAGTCTTAAACGACTTCTCCTTCCGCGTGCCGGACTCATCAGCGCTCCCTTTATCGCTGCGCGAGCTAACTACGATGTACCACTTCCCACCGTCGGGCATCGCTTCTTCTCCGCACTTGAAGCAAGCGCGATTCACCCACGCGCCTGCTCCGCTCTCTCTCCCACAGACGGGCATTCTGCTCGGCACGAACACATATCGCAGCCAGCAGACCGAAATCCGTCTTGATACCGAAGACCGCCTGCGCCATCTCTACGTCATCGGCCAGACCGGCACAGGCAAAACATGGTTCATGATGTCGCAGATTATGCAGGACATTATAAACGGGGAGGGGTGCTGTTTCATTGACCCGCACGGAAACGACATTTTCAAAATACTTGCGGCTGTGCCACCCGAGCGCTACAAGGACGTCATTTATTTTGACCCTGCAGACCTCTCGCGCCCGTTCTCGCTCAACTTCTTGGAATACGATATCTCGCGCCCCGAGCAGAAAACTTTTATTGTGAACGAGCTCCTGATGATATTCAGACGATTGTATGGAGACGTCCCCGAGAGTATGGGACCCGCCTTTGAACAATACTTCCGCAACGCGACTCAGCTCGTGATGGAGGACCCGGCGAGCGGGTCAACCATTCTGGACATCGCGCGCGTGCTCGCCAACGCCGAGTTCCGCCGCGAGAAGCTCGCGAAGAGCATGAACCCGATTGTGAACCAATTCTGGAACGAGATTGCGACGAAGGCGGGCGGCGAGGCATCGCTTGAAAATATCGTCCCATACATCACCAACAAGTTTGACGACTTCACCGCCAACGACTTCATCCGCCCGATTATCGGCCAGCAGGAATCTTCATTCAAGTTCCGCGAGGTGATGGATACGAAGAAAATTCTCCTTATCAATCTCTCCAAAGGCCGCCTCGGCGAGAAGAATGCGAACCTGCTCGGCCTTATCATCGTCGGGAAGCTCTTTATGGCGGCGCTCTCGCGTGCGGACAATCCGCGCGTTGCGTATCCGCCCTTTTATCTTTACATTGACGAGTTTCAGAACGTCACGACCGATTCCATTCCCGGCATTCTCTCGGAAGCGCGCAAGTATAAGCTCTCGCTCACGATGGCGCACCAGTTCCTCGCGCAGATAGACGAGAAGGCGCGCGATGCCGTCTTCGGCAACGTCGGCAATATGGCCGTCTTCCGCGTCGGCCAAGAAGACGCCGAATTTTTTGAAAAGCAATTTTCTCCCGTGTTTAAGGCGCTGGACTTCGTGAATCTGGAGATGGGAAATGCGTATGTGAAGATTCTCGCGAAGGGCGTGCCGCAGAAGCCGTTTGATATGAAAACAATAGGCCTCTCGCCGATGAACGATACGCAGGTGGACGACCTCATCCACCTCTCGTCGCTCACCTACGGCCGCGACCGTGCTACCGTAGAGAATATGATTCGCGAGCGCTATCTTTCATCCAGCACTAAATCTTAGTGCTGGACAAGCATTAAACGTATGGCACGAAAAAATGGAGAAGGTCCAACAAAAAGAGGAACAATAGACCGCCTTGTGGAAGAGCTTAAGAACGGTCTTTCGGCTCAAGCAAGGCCAAAGGTTGAAGTTGCTGGCCAGCCACAAGCGATTCCACCGGAACTAGCGGAACGTTATGGTGATAAAGTCCCCCGAAATGTTCTGGAAACATGGGAAATACTCAAAAGTCCGGAAACAAAGAAAAGTTATTTGGCCAAATTAGATGCTGATAAAGCAGAAAGAAAGGTTCGTGCAGAAGCCCAGTCAGCCACACCAGCTCAACCAGAACTAACACAGGAAGAACCTTTTGATCCACATTCCGTCCCGAGTGCTCTTTCTGTGGAGGAACAAAAGCGTATTCAAGAAATGCGAGAAAATCTTGCTAGAATCGGACAGATTCCTCTGGAATCAACACGAGCGATGGATGTGGACATCAACGGTATTCGAGCACCGCAATACAAAATTCGCGTTGAGATGCAGGCTGATATGGACAGGAATATCAAAACCGAAAGAATAGCAAAGACAACTCCAGCAACAGCGATGAGCGAAGTGCTTACGAACGCAAAACCGCTTAAAGAGCGGAAAAAGAATGGAAATGGAAATGGCGCGCAAAAAGCCGAAACCAATGAGCCAAAAATAATTCCTCTCACGCCGGAACAGTTAGCACCAGATGAAAAGAAAATGTACGAGAAGCTTCATAAGAATAAAGAAAAAC
>ORJL011824211.1_pt1 | contig 12364 bp, 11 predicted proteins | sample 1779941 | NCBI WGS metagenome assembly ORJL01 (sample SAMEA104232317, study PRJEB22302) | groundwater metagenome | biome: forest; feature: aquifer; material: groundwater | place: USA | collected 2011-08-07 | depth 5.8 m
AAGCGGGCCCGATGGGATTCGAACCCACAACCTACTGGTGTCTTCTGCAGAGCGTTTTTTTCCCTAAAGTCGTTGTCGGCCTTGGGGGCATTCGAAGCCAGTCGCTCTGTCCGGGTTAAGCTACGGGCCCAGACTACTATTGTGGCGAAGCGGAAATAAAAAGGGGTAGAAAAATAGGCGGGCCCGGCGCGATTTTCGAAACCTTTGGTGAAGCTTTGCAAGCGAGCTTGACTGCGAGCGACGCAAAGGTTCTTCGAACGCGCGGCCTACTGGTGTCTCCTATCATTCTGGGAATCTAGGGACTCCTTCCTGGTATTCGGAACCAGTCGCTCTATCCAGGCTGAGCTACGGGCCCGCTAATCTAATTTCGGCCGCGCAGGAATAAAACCCCGTGCGCTCAGGCAATTTCGTACACCGAGTACCCGCCCTCGTCGTAGGCCTTGCGGTAATTCGCGTCGAAGAAGCTCTTGCTCGCGCCGTAGTCGCGCGTCTCGCTCGCACCGATTACCGCATAGCTGACGTGGTACTGTTGCATTAGTTGCTTTGCCTGCGGGCTGCCGGCAAGCATTTGCCTCACGTCGCTCTCGCGCTTGCCGTAGTCAAAGCCGTGGCTCCACAGCCAGCCCCGGTAGCCCATGACGAGCGTCCTGCCGGCAATAGTGGCCGCCGGCTGGGCGTGCCAGTCGCTCGCTAGGACGACTGCGTCCTTGGGCGTGTTAACCGCAATCCACTCGCCCGCTGCAATGTCGTCGGCATTGTGGAACTGGTAGTGCAGCTGGCTCTCGCGCACTACTGCAAGGGAACCGGAGGCGATGAGGGCGATGAGAAGCAAGGCAATCATCGCGTTGCCCGCAAGCTGCGCAAAACCGCTCTTGCCGGCTGCCGCCCTGATTTTCTCGCCAATCTTGAAAACCGCTAGCGACGCGACTATGGAGGCTGCGAAAACCCACTGGTAGAAGAGTTTGGTGTTGTCCTGCGGCCACGGCTGGAAGGAAAAGAGGTTCGCGGCGAGGAAAATGGCGAGAAAGCCCGCGTAGAACACGCCTTGCCTCTTGTTGAGAAACGCGATGCCTGCAATCGCGAGAACTGCAAGGAGGCCGAGGTTGGCGAGCCAGAAGGAGAACGGCTCGGCGGCTTGCCAAACTGGGGAAAAGCGCGCGAATCCCCAGGCGCTCGCCTGGCCGGCGAACCACAGCATCTGCGGCCCGCCGAGAACGAGGGCAGGGCCGAAGAACCACAGCCAGTCGCCAAAGTGCTTTTCAAGCGGCTTTCGCGCGGTGAGGAGACAGGCCGTTGCGCTCACCATGCCGACGGCGATGAAGGCGTGGCCCTGGAGAAACGGCAGCAGGCCGGTTGCAAGGCCGGCCAGCAGAAGAGTCTTGCGTTTTTCGCCGCTTGCGTCGGGGGAAAACAGCTTTTGCCAGAGGCTTGCACCAACCGGCAAGGAGTGCTTTTCGGCCGCGCCTGCCCTTGCATTGCTTGGCCGCTTTTCATCCGCCTCCAGGCCAATCCACAAGAGCAGGAAAACTGCGATGCTGAGGGGGAAGGCAAAGAGCGCCGAGCGCTGCGGGAGGAGCAGGTCGTTTACCAGGCTGAGCCAGTAATAGTTGTTGCCGTTGCCTGCCGAGTGCGCGTAATCGTGCGGCAGTTGCGTCAGGAATTCGGGCAATGCCTTTCCGGAAGCGGCGAGGTCTGCAGGCATCTGCAGGAAGCCAATGCCGCCGGCGAGTATTGCAATCGCAACCGCGGCGACTGCCGCGTCTTTTCTTCCGCCAAAGCGCAGGGCGAGGAAGTAGAGGAGTGCAACGAGCGAGAGGAAGAGCAGGAGGCTTGGGAGGATGATGGCCGCACGCATGCTCGCTCCTGATGCGACGAGCGCCGCGGCGTTGTAGTCCGGCAGCAGGGGATAAGACAGGCGCGCGCCTGCGTAAGTCGGGTCTGACGGAAAGCCGGCTACCGGCAGTGCGTTGGAGCCGCGCACGAAAGAGTTGATGAACGAGAGGTGGATTGCAATGTCGCCCCACGTGCTGCCGGCAGAGTAGGTGCTGCCGTTTCTTTCCTCAAGCACGTGCGTTGAGAGGAGGAGGCCGAAGCCGAGCGCGGCGATTGCCATGATGGCAAAAAGCCCCGGGTGTTCGGCCATTGATTTCCGCAGGTCCTTGACTGCCGGGATTTTCCAGCCCTGCAGGAGAACTGCAGCGGCAATTGTGAGTGCAAGCGACGCGACCGAGGCCGAGAGCCAGCTGGTTTGTTGGAGGGCAATGGCTGTCGCGAGGGCCGCCCAAGTTCCTATTGCAAGCCCCAGGGGTATTGCAATTGCCTTTTTTTCAAGCCGGTCGAGCCCCTTGAGCTTGCAGACGAGGCCCCAGGCAAGGGCGATTGAAGCGGCGATGAGCCACGCTGAAATAAGCATTGAGTATTTGAGCCCAGCAGGAATTAAAAAACCTGCGGCGCTAATGCGGTAGTGAAACTGCGGGGGTTGTCTGGCGAGGAACGCAGGATGGCCGGCGCTTCGCTTGCCCTGGCTGCCGGCGTGCGCCTTGCGCTGCTTGCCCTTGCCCTTGGCGCGGGGTTTTCCATCCTCAACCAGCCGCCGTCCTGGTCTTCGCTTGCCGGCCAGCTCAACCGCTGGGACGCGCCGCACTTCATCAGCATAGCACAGAATGGTTACCTGGCGTCTGGCGAAGAGCGCTTGTTCATCGTCTTTTTCCCCCTCTTTCCGCTTGCGGTGAGCCTCGTGCACTTTTTCATCCGCGATTTTGTGGCTTCCGGGCTGATTGTCTCGTTTGCCGCTTCGGGTGCAGCGGGCTTTTTCCTGCAGGCTCTAGTCCGCCTTGATTTTGACGCGCATTTTGCCCGCCGCGCGCTTTTCGCGTTCTTCCTCTTCCCGACCGCATATTTCCTCGCCTTGCCCTACACCGAAGCGCTCTTTCTCGCAAGTGCAATAGCGTCGGTGTATTTTGCCCGCAAGGGCAACTGGATGCACGCGGGCGTTGCGGGATTTCTGGCAACCCTTTGCCGCGTGCATGGGCTTGCGCTCTTTCCCGCACTTGCCTTAGAGGCTTGGCTTCAACTAAACGGCGGAAAGCTGGTTCCCCGCCGTTTGCCTCGCATCAGGCCGGCTGCATTATTGCCGTTTGCGTGGATTCTCCTCGTGCCCCTTGGCTTTGCCGCTTACCTGGCGCTCAACGCAACCGTCCTTGGCAGCCCGCTTGCGTTTTTGGAAATCCAGCGCGTGCACTGGCACCATTCAATCACCCTGCCGTTCGAGTTCTTCGCCTCGGGTGCCCGCGCCCTCTCAACACAGCCGCTCTCGGAGTTTAACGCCCTCGTCTTTCTCGCCCCGCTTGCGGCCCTCGCCGTTGCGGCTGCCATTCTCCTTGCGTCGGCCAAGTGGATGCGGCCGTCCTACCAGTTGTATTCGTGGGCCGTGCTCCTGCCCTCGCTGGTCGACTCGTGGCCAATAAGCCTGCCGCGTTATGTGCTGGGCATTTTCCCTCTTTTCATCGCAATTGCGGCGTGGACGCGCGATGCCCGCGTTAGGCTGCTGGTTTTTGCCGCCAGCGGCCTCTTGATGGCGGGCCTATTTGTCCTCTATTCAATTGGCAGGTGGGCGTTCTAAATGAATGCCCCACTCGCGCGGACGATTGCCCTCCTGAAACTAAATCCGGTTGCGTTGCTTTTTACCCTGCTCAAGCGCAAGCCGATTGCAGTGCTTCTTCTTGTCAGCGCGGCTGCCGGTTTTGCCAACCCCGTGCTTGCCCTGCCGGCTGCTTTGGCAGTGTTTTTCTTCACAACCGGCTATGCGCTCTTCTCGCTTTGCAAGATTGAGCTGCCCCTGCCTGCCAAGATTGGCGCGTCAATAGTCACTAGCGTGCTTGTCTCGACGCACTTTGCTTTTGCCGCCGCAACTGCGTTCGGTTTTTCCCCCACTCTAGTCTCCGCCTGCGTTGTCGGCCTGTCGCTTCTGGCTTTTGCAATTGATTTTAACAAGCTGCGTGGAGAGCTGAAGCTGCTGGCGTGCGACCGGCAGGTTGCTTGCCTTGGGTTGCTCGCGTTTCTTTTCGTCGGCGCAATCCTCCTGCAGAGCACGTGGCGGCCGGTGGCCGGGGGGATTGTGAACGGCGGTTGGAACTGGAGCGACTTTTTTTTCCACTATTCAATTGGCGCGAGCATCGCTGCAGGAAACTTCCCGCCCCAGACTCCCTACTTTGCAGGCACGCCCTTTGCCTATCATTACTTTGCTGACTTGCACTCGGCGCTCGTCGCAACTGCCGGCGGCGCGTGGCTCAGGTTTGTGATGGTGCTTGCCCAGGCGGCACTTGCCCTCTCACTCGCGCTCATTGCCTTTAGCGCCGCAGAGTTTTTCCTCCGCTCTCGCCGTGCGGCAGGCCTTGCAGTCATCCTTCTCTTGTTTGGCGGCGGGCTCGGCTATCTCGAGTTTTTTGACGGCCTCTCGCACGGCAGTGACGCGCTTGCCATGGTGGGCAGCCGGTCGTTTGACAACGACTGGAACTCGAAGGTGTTCAAGGTGCCGTCAGTGCTTGGAGTCGGCCTGCTTACCCACCGCGCGACTACCGTTGCCCTCCCGGCTTTTGCTGCGGTGCTGCTGCTTTTGGCACTCGCGTTTGAGAACCGCTCTCCGCGCAAGGCAGTTTTTGCCGGCTTTCTCACCGCCCTGCTGCCACCCTTCCAGTTTTTCGCCCTGCCTGTTGCCGCAATTGCGGCAGGCCTGTTCTTGCTTCACAAGCTTTTCGAGAGCCGGCGCAATGCCCGTGGCGTTTTCAAGCTTGGCGTTGCTTTCGCAGCGCCGCTTGCACTCGCAATTCCTTTTGTGCTCCTTCCCCTTGCAAAAGCAGGCTCGTCGGGCGCAGTGCGGCTCAACTGGGGCTGGGAATCAGGCAGCTACGACTTAACCTCGCTCGCAGTCTTCTATGGCCTGAACTTCGGCGTGCCGCTCTTCCTCGCCCTCGCGGGCCTTGCGTTCTCGTGGCTTGCTGGCAGGCAATTCTCTTCAAAAGGCCGTTTCCCAGCCGCGTCTTTCACTGGCCGGCATTTTACTTCAGACCCTCGCTTTGCTCTTGCTTACCGCGGCAGTCCCGCCACCGTGCCTTTGGCAAGCAATCGGGCCTTGTTTTCGGGCCGCTTGTCAATCGCTTCATTGGGCAATCGGCTCACTTCTTTCTTTTCGCGCTTCTCGCCGCAAGTGGTTGACGGCCGGTTCCTGTGGGTTTTGGCTGCCGCGCTGTTTGTAGTGCCTAATGCCGTTGCGCTCACTGTCATCGCCTGGGACACGGGCAAGTTCTTCCAGTTCATGTGGCTGCCCCTCTGCATTTTGGCCGCCGCTTTCCTCGCCCGCCTGCCAAAGCCCGTCATTGTCGTTGCAGTTGCCGCAAGCGTGCTCTCGCCCCTATTGCTTGCGGGCTGGTTCGCGCTTGGCTCGCCCTTTGCGCTTTCGGATAACGACTTGCAGGCCGCTTCCTGGATGGAGTCGAACACCACAATCAAGGACGTTTTCGTCACCGACGATTTCATCAACCAGCCGACCGACGTTGCGGGCAGGCTGCGCCTGCTGACCTTCGCGCCATACGTGAGCAACACGGGCTACGACCCGGGACCGCGGGAAAAGGCGGTGAAGGAAATCTACTGCAGCGGGGAAGCTTCCAAGTCGGCGTCGCTCATGCGCCAGTACGGCGCGGATTTCGTCATCGTGCGGCGCGGCGGGGAGTGCAGTGGCAAAGCAGTCTCGGCATTTGCTGATTCTTCGCTATTCTCCCTCGCCTACTCCAACTCGGACATGGATATCTTCCGGCTTGCCGATTGAGCGGCCGTTAGGGCCCCGCGTTTTTCCGCCTTGCCGGTTGAGCAATCCCGGCAGCCCGCGCTTTTGAGCTTGGCTTGAATTATTCGGCCCGCGCTTTTCGCCAATGCCCGCCTCACCTCTTTAAATTGCTTTTTGGCTTAATGAGTGCGGCCATGAAAATCCGCTATTCCGTAGTCCTGCCTGCCTACAACGAGGCCGAGTCAATTGGCCGTGCTGTTGAAAAAGTCGCTGGTGCGCTAAAGGGCTTGGCTGCCGAAGTGATTGTCGCCGAGGACGGCAGCCAGGACGGCACTCTTGCGGCTGCAAGGAAGGCGGCAAAGCGCTTTGGCATTGTGCGCGTTCTGCACTTTGAGGGCCGGCTTGGCCGGGGCGGCGCGCTCGTCAACGCGTTTTCAAAAGCCCGAGGACAATTTGTCGCCTACATTGACGCCGATCTCTCGCCCGACCCCAATGCGCTCAAGGAATTGTTCGCCGCGCTTGAGGGCTGTGACGTCGTCACCGCCTCGCGCTACGCTCCCGGCGCCAAGGCAAAGCGCGAGTTTTCTCGCCTCACCGCAAGCAGCGTGTTCAACTTCCTCGTGCAGCTCGTGCTCGGCTCTCGCCTGGCAGACCACCAGTGCGGCCTGAAAGCCTTCAGAAAGCCCGCCATCCTAGAGATTTGCAAGTCCGTCAAGAGCCGCGGGTGGTTTTGGGACACCGAAGTGCTCGTGCTCGCGCAAAAAATGGGCTACCGCACCGCCGAAGTTCCCGTTAGCTGGAACGAAACGCGCTTTGCCGGCCAGTCTAAAGTCAATTTCCTGGCCGACTCGCTAAAGATGTTCTCCGACATCATCGCAATGCGCCTGAGGCTGTGGAAGGCCGGCATTCTCTACTGATCAGCATCGGAGCGCGCAACTAGTTAGCCCTTGTTCCTTGCTTGCCGTTCGATGAGCTGGCCGAGGAATTCTTTTGCGAGCGCGTAGGCCCACCCCGCTAGCAGGCCGGCGAATACCGCAAGCGCCAAATCGAAGAAGGTGAGGAAGCGCTCGGTGAACACGCCGACTCCGAGCAAGTCGTTCTTCACCAGTATGAGGAGTGCGGCAAGCCAGCTGAAGAGCAGGAGCTTGTGCTCGAAGTTGAAGCGGTTTGAAATCGCGACGAGCGCGATGCCTCCCACCGCGAGCACGCGTGGCAATAGCTGCAGGTGCTTGGCCAAGTCAACCGGCGAGCCGTACTCGTGGGACGCCAGGTGCGGCAGGCAGCGGAAATCAAGGCAGTCGAGGCCGGTTTGGCGCAGGTGCCACACTAGGTAGGCGCCGAGCGTGAGGCTGCCGACTGCAAATAGCGGCATTGCGTAGTGCGCCAGCCTGATGTAATCGCGCTTGGCCTGCGCGCGCGCCTTAAGCATGGTCCTGACTGCGAAGTAGGCGAATAAGCCGAGTCCAAATGCCAAGAGCGACGGCTGGTGGGTGAATGCAAGTGCCAGGCCAACCAGCCCTGCAATCCAGTAGTCTTCCTTCGCAAGGAAATAAATGCCAAATGCAACCAGCACCACGCCAAGGCTGATGGGGCTGGTTCTCGTGCCCCAGGTGATGAGGGACGGCAGGCTTGGCGCGACAAGCGCGGCTACGACTCCCGCCTGCCAGCTGCCGCTCACTTGCTTTGCCAACAAGTAGAGCGAGAGGGGCAACAGCAAGCCCGTGATGAGCAGGCTTGCCAGGCGGATTGCCCACCAGATACTAAGCCCGGTGACTGCCGAGAGGCCCGCGGCGATGTCGGGGTAAAGCGGCGAGGGGTAGCTTTTCGTGATGCCGCCGAAAACCAGCTCCATTTCGGCCCAAGCGCCCGTGTCGACAACAACGCGCGCCCTTCCAGCATGCAGCATGGAGTTGTCGAAAGTCGGCAGGAAATAGCCGGCCTTGTTGAAGAGCCCGTCATAGACTAGGTAAGCGCTGAGGCCGATGACGGCCAGAAGCGCAATTGCGTGCAAGTGCTTTTCTTCAATCATTTTGTTTCACGCTGCAAAAGGCCGTAGTTTGATTATTTCACCTTGAAAATCTCCACTCCCCTGTCGGAGTAGATTCTCTCGAAGTATTGCGTGTCCTTGAACTTGCTGATGTTGCCCTTCTTCCAGCCGTAGGCGTAGAAGGACGTGCGGGGGTGGGTAAAGACGTACTGCACGCCGTACTTCTTGAGCAGGTCGTGCCCCTGCTTGGAGCTGTTGCTCATGAACGCCTGCTCGTTTTCGTAGAACCGAGTGTTGGCCTTGTCGGCAAGCTCCCAAGCGCCCCCAATCGTGCACACCTGGTTGCCGGCTGACGCCAGCATTTCGCACGCGAACAAGTCGGCGGCGATCAAGCTCTTTTGCGGAATGTTCTTGTCAACCCAAATGGCCGCGTCAACCTCCTCCTTGGTGACTACTGGGTCGTACCACGGGCCGAGCGTGTTTTTCGCAGGCGCGGCCGAGAGCCAAGCGGCCGCTAGCACTATTGCAACAAACACTGCTGGCACAATCACTTGCGCGCCGTTGCCTTTCTCCAATTCCACCACAACAAGGCCAGGGCGGCCGTTTCAAGAATGACTATCGCAAGGGTGCTGAACCCGATAGTAAACGTGAGCGCCATTGACGCGAACCCGAGGATGAGGGCGGATGCGAGCACGCTTTCGCCAACCGCCTCTGCCGGCGACTCCAGCAGGTAAGACGCGAAGTCCCTTCGCTTCTGCCTCCACAACGCAATCAAGTACCCCGGCAGGAAGAGGAAAACGACGAGCGCGAGGACGGTCTGCACTAGAGTAACGGCCGACGGCCACTGCGTGAAAACAGTCACCTCTAGTCCACCGCAATCATTAGGCGGAAAAGCGTTTTAAAAGCCCCCTTGATGCATGGAGTAAAAGCCTTTGCCCCACACAACCAATTCATGCACTCCGTCCTCTGCGCGGGCTCGATTGCCCTCGACACGACTCGCACGCCTTTCTTCACTGCCGAGCGCGCGCTTGGGGGTTCTGCAAGCTATTTTGCCATCGCCGCGAGCTTCTTCGCTCCAGTCAGCGTGGTGAGCGTCGTAGGCAGCGACTTCCCGCAATCCGACTGGGATTTTCTCGAAAAACGCGCCGGCCTTGACCTGTCAGGCGTAGAGCGCTCCGCAAGCGAGAAGACTTTCTTCTACGACTCTTCGTTCGGTTACGACCTTGGCAGCCGCACGACGAACGAGACGCAACTCAATTGCCTGGCTGGCTTTAAGCCAACCGTGCCGCCCTTAGCGCAGCAAAGCAGGCACGTTTACTTGGCAACCCTCGCGCCCGGGCAGCAGCTTTCCGTCCTCAGGCAAGTGAAGAACTGCGCCTTCTCGGCAATGGACACAATCGAGTTTTTCATCAACACCGAACGGCCCGCCTTACTCAAGACCATTGCGGCTGTCGACTGCATCATCCTCAACGACTCTGAAGCGCGCCTGCTCACCGGCGAGGGCAACCTCCTCAAGGCAGGCAAGAAGATTTGGGCAATGGGCCCGAAAGTCGTCGTCATCAAGAAGGGCGAGAACGGCTCGCTCCTCTTCTACAGCGGCGCGGTTTATCCCTTCCCCGCTTTTCCGCTCGAGGACCTCAAGGACCCGACGGGCGCGGGCGACAGTTTTGCCGGCGGCTTCATGGGCTACCTCGCCAAGCACGGCGTCGAGCGCGACGGCCTCACTCCCAGCCAGCTGCGAAAGGCAATTGCCTACGGCACGGTGATGGGCAGCTTCGCGGTGGAGGACTTCTCGCTAAACCGCCTCGCGTCAATCGAGGCCGACGACGTCGCCACCCGCTTCGAGCAATACCGGGCGCTAGTGCAGTTCTAGGAATTGCCTTTGTGGCTTTAGCGCCTTTCACGGCGTTGACTTGATTGACTTTCCGGCCTCTATTTTCGCGTTGGCAAAGCCAGCCGCTAGGATGCTCTTGTGCGCGTCGTTAACGCATTCCTCTTCCCCGAGGTACTCGCCGAAAACGCTTATTTCCGCGTTGGGATGCAGTTCGAGGCTGTTGCGCCGCAAGTAAGCCTTGAGCGCACGGCCTGCAACTTCGGGTTCCCATGATGCTTCAAAAGCGCCAAAGCGTTTTCCGAGCCTGCCGGCCGCGTAGGAAACTAGTTCTCCCTGCAGCGTTTTGCCGTACTCCAGCACTGCCTTGGCGATGTCTTTCGGGATTTTCGCGAGGTGGAGATCGTGCATGTCGTGCGTGTCGTCTATCAACTCGCGCTCGCTCGTCAGCATAATCATGTGGGCACCGCGCCGTGCCTTTGTTTCGTCAACTGTTTTACGGTAGTGCTGGTGGAGGGAATACATGAAGCGCAGTTGGTCTAAGGCGGCTTGGTTTCCCCGCGCAAGTTTATGCACTCTTGACGGGAGCTTTTCAATGAGCTTGCTTTCATCCGGCAGTCTTGCTTTGCTGCTATAGCCTGCCATGTAGTGCGGGTGCGTCATCACCGAGACTCCCAAGACTTGCGTGGCCATAGTAAGGAAAGGGTCGCCGTGACTTTAATTAGCTTGCGCGGCCACAATACTTTGCAGCCGGGATGGCGGAGTGGTTAACGCGCTGGTCTCGAAATAGCTTAACGCCTTTCTAAAGGCCTTCGGCTTTCTTTCACGCGACAACCAGTTCCCGCAAGGGTTCAGGAGTTCGAATCTCCTTCCCGGCGCTAAACTATTAGTTCTTACGCCGCTTTTTTCAAAGTGAGCCTATGGCTTGCAGCAGCTTTCGGTGGCCCTTGATTAGTTTTTCGAACCTTTCGAGTTCTTCCGAAACAATCTTGCGCCTTTCTTTAGCGTTCAGCTTGCTTGATTCTCCCATTTTTAATCCACTCCCCTATCTCCTCGTCGGAGTATTTTCCTTCCCTAATGGCTTTTAGCACTTGCGCGTACTGCGGGTCGTCCGGGATGGCCATTTTCCCGCCGTTTCTGGTGAGAAAGTCTTTGGCTGCAATGAATGCCGTCCTGCGGTTCCCACTTGCAAACGCGTGAGCCCCGGTTAATGACTTCATGAGGACAGCGGCTTTAAGGTAAATGTCGCCTTCCGTTTTTTTGCACTCTTCAATCGATGAAGTGATTTTGGCTATTGACAGGACGCCGTGGCTGTCCGCTTTGGTGGCCCTGACTATGCTTAGAACAAATTGGTTGAATTCTATCACTTCATCAACTTCCGGGTAGGCGATTTCCTTTTTCATCAGGTTAGTATATTCAACCAAGTTAAAAAACTCGTTTCCGAGCCGGCTTTCGGTTCTTCGGGGGGTGGGGGCGCGAGAACTGTTTGTGCATTTCCCCCTTCCCGGCGCGAGTTTGTCCCATAAGCAGATTTGAAGGCTTTTTGCGAGTGTTCTGATTCTTTTTTGCAAGTATTAAATAGTGCCCTCTCGATAGTTTTGGTATGGTTGCCAAGCTGTGGGCTTTTCTCAAGCGCGCTTTCACCTTCCGCAGGCCCAGGACGCAGTCGGCGGTGGCGACGTATCCCGAGCGCTTGTCGCCTTATGTCGAAAGCTTAAAAGCGCTCAAGGGCAAGAAGCAGGCCGAGGCGGCCAAGGGCTACCTGCGCACGGCGGAAACGCGGGGCAGGGTTCCAGAAGGCAAGTGGAAGGCGGACTCCGATGGCCTGCTAACAAAAGCGCTTGGCCTGGGGTGGAAGTTCAGCAAGCAAAAGCGGGCCACCCGCGACTATCTAGTGACCATGCGCAACGAGCTTCTCAAGGGCGATTCAGGCAAGGTATTGGCAAAGAACGATGCCGGCATGCTTGAAGAGCAGGCGAAAGGTCCTGGCGGCCGTGAGAAGGAGACGCTCCAGCGCGTGCAGCACGCTTGGGTTGGCGAGAAGGACGCTTGGGACAACGAGACAGGCAAGGCGGCAGTATCGCCGCTCTCGAAGCTTGACTCGGACATCCAGCGCTACATTGCCGAGCTTTATGGCAGCGGCGGGGCGATTACGCACATTGTCAAACGCGGGGAATTCATCGACATCCACTGGACCGACCCGCACGGGAACGCAAAGAAGAAAGAGCTCTTCCTGAACAGTGCCAAGACCGACCCGTCCGCGCTTACTGCCGGGGAGTTTACTGCACGGGAGTTTGCAAAGCTCGTGCCCCAGTCTGCCGGCTCGGCGACGGTGATGGCGGAGGATTTGGGCCTGCACGACCTGCCCTCGCAGCTCGCTGCCTACGCCGAAAAGAAGCATGGCGTCAAGCTCTTCAACGTGCCAGCGGACTCCTACGAGCCGACGCCGAAGTCAATACGCCTGCGCATACTCAAGCTGCTTAAGGCAACCCCCTAACTAAAAGCAAGCAACAGCCCGACGACCAATAGCGCAGCAGCTGCGATTCCGAATTCTGGCAATAATACTGCTGCTGCAACGCCAGCGGCCACCAAAACATAGCCAATGGCCTTCCGGTTAGTTCCGACGCTTGGTTCGGAACCTTCCATCTCAACATCCCAAGCCGATGAACCTGCAGGCCATTGAGCGCAGGAAGGGCGTTATCGCATCGCGGCCGAACGAGAAGCCCGTCGTCTGCCCGCCTGCTTCGCTTATCGGACCTGCCGG
>ORJL010643751.1_pt1 | contig 12363 bp, 5 predicted proteins | sample 1779941 | NCBI WGS metagenome assembly ORJL01 (sample SAMEA104232317, study PRJEB22302) | groundwater metagenome | biome: forest; feature: aquifer; material: groundwater | place: USA | collected 2011-08-07 | depth 5.8 m
CGGCCTTCGCTTTCCCAAATTTCGTAAGCCCGCCGGGAGATGGCCTCGGCGGAGGCTCCGCCCTGCGAGGAAACGGACGAATCAGTGGATTGTTGGTTCATGACCCGATGAGAATACACGTACGGACCCCACCGCACATCCGGATGAATTCCGGTTCTATTTACGGAAAATCACCGCGCGTGGTTTGTCGGGCGGGCCCGCCACCGTCCGGACATGGGGAATTTCCTCTTTCCTGCGATTGTCTTCGCAAAGTCCTTCGCCTCAACTGTGGGTTTCGTCGATGATCACCTCGTTCGGCAAACTTCCCGACGGCCAGCCGGGGCAACTTTACACGCTGGAAAACGACCGCGGATTCCACGCGGAGATCACCGATTACGGCGGCACCCTCGTGCGGCTCTGCGCCGCGGATCGGAAGGGCGAGTTGGGCGACGTGGTGCTCGGTTTCGATTCGCTCGCCGAGTATCTCGACCACTCGCCCTATTTCGGCTGCCTCATCGGTCGCTGCGGCAATCGGATTGCCGACGGCACGTTCGAACTGGAAGGCCGGCGCTACGCCCTGGCAAAAAACAACTCGCCAGGCGGCATCCCCTGCCATCTGCACGGCGGGGCAAAAGGTTTCGACAAGCGGCGCTGGCGCGCCCAACCGCTCACGACGAACCTGGGAACCGCACTGCGGCTCGATTATCACAGCGCCGACGGCGAGGAAGGCTACCCGGGCCAGCTCGATGCGACTGTAACCTATACGGTCACCCCCGACGACGAATTGCGGATCGACTATGCGGCGAAGTGCGACCGCGCGACTCCGGTCAACTTGACCAACCACTCCTATTTCAACCTTGCGGGCGAAGGTTCGGGCGACGTGCTGGGGCACGTGCTGACGATTAACGCCCGCGGTTACACGCCGGTGACGACGGGGCTGATTCCGACCGGTGAAATCGCCGACGTCGCCGGCACGCCGTTCGACTTCATCGCCCCGCACACGATAGGCGAGCGCATCGAGCATCCGAACGAACAGCTGCGATTCGCCGGCGGCTACGATCACAACTTCGTCCTGAATCGCGGCAGCGATGGCCAGGTGCTGGCCGCGACCGTCTTCGAACCCAAGTCGGGGCGCCTGCTCGAAGTGTTCACGACGGAGCCGGGCCTGCAGTTCTACAGCGGAAATTTCCTGCGGGGCGCGTTCCCCGGAAAAGCCGGACACGTTTACCAGCGGAGACACGGCCTTTGCCTCGAGACGCAGCACTTCCCTGATTCGCCGAACCAGCCGAAATTCCCGTCGGTGATCCTGCAGCCCGGCGCCACCTATCAGTCCACGACCGTGTATCGCTTCAGCGCCCGATGAGCGACGCGGCGAACCACGGCGACGACCCCAGGTGGAACGCGACCTCCCGTCTTCGTCCTGCGGACTGCGGCGAGGCGAGCAAGCCATGGCGGAACGCTCTCCGAGCCAGAAGGTCGGGCGCCGCCGTCCACGTCGCACTTTCACTCCTCGTGCTGGCCGGTGCGTTGGCCGCGGGCTGCCGGCGTGAAGCTGCTCCGGTGAAGACCGCCAGCGCCAGCCCGCCGGCCGCGGTCAACACGAGTTTTCTCTCGAAGGACTGCCGCTCATGCCACGAGCAGATCTACCAGACGTGGTCGGACTCGCAGCACGCGCATGCCCATCGGCCCATCGACGCGAAGCTCGACGGTGAGACGTCGCTCCCGTCGCGGCACGAGTTCTCGCTCCACGGCGTCGATTACCAGGTCAGCTGGAAGGAGGGCCGGCCGGTCTTTGCGGAAAAGCGTGGCGCGCAACCGGCGGAGACGTACACCGCCGACTACGTGCTCGGGTACACGCCGCTGCACCAGTACATCGTGCCGATCGGCGGAGGGCGTTACCAGGCAGCCGAACTCGCCCTGGATACGGTGCACAAGGAATGGTTCAACGTGTTCGGCGACGAACGCCGGCAGCCCGGCGAGTGGGGTCACTGGCGCGGCCGCGGCATGAACTGGAATTCGATGTGCGCACACTGCCACACGACCGACTATCACAAGAACTACGACGCGACGGCGGACACCTATGCGACGAAGTTTCGCGAACACGGTGTCGGCTGCACGCAGTGCCACGGCGACTATCCCGCGTCGCACCTCGATCCGAACCGCAAGCCGACCGGCGTGCCCTTCGCGATGACCGCGGCGCAGATCAAGCTCGCGATGGAGACCTGTGCGCCGTGTCACGCGCGCAATGAACTGCTCACCGGCCGGCTCGTGCCGGGCGGCTCGTACAACGATCATTACCGGATCACGCTGCCCACCGAAGCGTCCGTGTTCTACCCCGACGGCCAGGTGCGCGACGAGGACTTCAACTACACTTCGCTGCTCACCAGCCGGATGGGCGGCAAGGCGGGCGTGACGTGCCTGGACTGCCACGACCCGCACAGCGGCAAGACGCGGCTGCCGGCGAGCGACAACTCGATTTGCCTGCAATGCCACGGCCCGTCGCCGCGCAACAACGCGCCGATCATCAACCCGCTCGAGCATTCGCATCATCCCGCGACGAGTGTCGGCAATCAGTGCATCGGCTGCCACATGCCGACGACGACCTACATGCAGCGCGACCCGCGGCATGACCACGGTTTTCTCAAGCCGGATCCGCTCCTGACGAAACAGCTCGGCATCCCGAACGCGTGCAACCGCTGCCATGCGGACCAGCCGGTCGACTGGGCGATCGGCCACACCGATGCGTGGTACGGCGAGAAAATGAAGTCACGGCAACGCGAGCGCGCCCGCGCCGTTGCCGCGGCCCAGGCGCACGCGCCGGACGGCGCGGAAAAACTGCTGGCGCTCATCGCCACGGAAGAGGTGCCCGCGTGGCAGGCCACGATGCTGTTGCTCACGCGCAACTACCTCGGGAGCGAACCTCGCGTGCTCCTCGCCGCGCGGGGTGCGGCCAAACACCCCGATCCGCTTGTCCGCTCCGCGGCCGCGCAGATTCTCGCCGCCGCGCCGCAGGAGGCCGCGACGCTGCGGCCGCTGCTCGGGGACCCGACCCGGCTCGTCCGGCTCGACGCCGCGTGGCCGCTCTCAGCGGAGTTGCCGAGCGACTCCGCCGCGCGCCGCGAACTGGACGCCTATCTCGCCGTCAGCGCGGATCAACCCGCCGGTCGGATGCGGATCGGCCAGGATCTGTTCAACCGCGGCCGCGCCGCCGAGGCCGAGGTGCAACTGCGCAAGGCGGTCGACTGGGATCCCAATTCCGCCGGCCTGTACGATGCGCTCGGTCTCGTGCTGAACGAGCTGGGCCGCGCCGGTGAAGCCGCCGCCGCGCTCTGGCGGGCCGCGCAGTTGAACCCGACCGAGCCGAATTCCGCGTTCAATGCCGCCCTCGCCTTCGCGGCCGCCGGCAAGCTGCCCGATGCCGAATTCGCCCTGCGCGAGACATTGCGCCGCGATCCGCGCCACGATCGCGCATCGTACAACCTCGGCCTGCTGCTGGCGCAAACGGGCAAGCCCGCGGAGGCGATCGCCGCGATCGAAACCGCGGAGAAAATCGCGCCGGCCGTCGCCGACTACCCTTATGCCCGCGCCACGATTCTCTGGCAGCGCGGCGACAAGACGGCGGCGCTGGCGGCGGCGCGGCGCGCGTTGGAAATCGATCCGGCGCACAACGGCGCGCGCGCGTTTCTGCAACAGGCGAGATAACAACGCGGCGAAGAGGGCGTCGAAAAAGGTAGGGCGCGACCGCTGGGCGCGCCGATGTCCGTGCGCTGCACCGAGGCAAAATCGTGGCGGGCCCAGCGGTCCCGCCCTACCTTCCGAACCTTTTTCGACGGCCTTTAAGATCGCCGGCGCCGCAGCCCGCGCAGGAGGGCGAGCGCGCCCGTCCCCATCAGCACCCAGGTCGAAGGCTCCGGCACGGGCGTGAAATTCAACAGCAGCTTCGTCCCGTCCGGGTTGAGCGTGAAATTGAACGAACCAATCGCCGTCCCGTTCAGGAAACCCGTCGGGTCGACGGCGAACTGGCTTGGGCTCGTGAAGCCCGTGATGCTGCTCGCGCTCAGCACCGGCCATGAATAGTTCGCACCGGGATCGAAGTTGCTGGCGAGCCCCATGCTGCCATCGGACGCAACCGTCAGGAGCTTGAAGTTGAATGGCGCCACGGACGTCGCGGTGATGTTCACCGTGCCGGTGACCGCGACAAGATCCCAGCCGGTCGCGGCATTTGTGACATCCGTCACCTGCCAGTGATACGCGCCGCCCGAGGCCAGAGTCAGAACCGCACTTGTCCCGAGCAACGTGCCGTCGAACGCAAGTTGGCCCGGGCCGCCGAGGCCCGGCGCCAGCACGACGCCGGACTTGATCTCATAGCCGCTCGAGCCCGCGGGCGCTCGGAACGTGCCGATGCCCCCGAGCTTCCCGCTCGTGAGCGTCAGCGGATTCGCGAGGGTGACCGCCGCGTCCAGCGCGAGTTTGCCGCCGTTCAACGTCACCGCATTCGAAGCCGGGCCGAAAACATTGTTCGTCGCCGCCACCACCGCGACGCTGCTGCCGATCGTCGTCGAGCCGCTGAACCCCGTGCTCGCGCCCGCCAGTCGCAGCCGAACCGCCGAACCCGTGGTGTTCTGGAAGACGAGCGCCGCGTTCGAGCCGTTGAACGTGCCGAGGTACTGTGAGTCGAACATCTGGTTGACCGTCAGCGTCGTGCCCGAACCGAGGTTGATCTGATGCACGCTGCTGTCGCCGTAGATTCCGTTGACGGTCGACGAGGTGAGGAACGTCGCGCTGGGGATCGTGCTCGTGGTGACGCCAAACTGGAGCGGCCCCAATCCCACCGAGTCCGGTTGCGTGAACGTTATGGCGCCTTCGCGGATATAGATGCCGCCGGTGAACGTGTTGTGGCCCGAGAGCGTCAGCCCGCCGACGCCGAGCTTGTAGAGTTCGCCCGCCGAACTGTCGCCGTCGCTGATCACGCCCGCGAGCGTCAATGACGAATTCACCGAAACATCGAGGTCGGACCCGAGCTTCACGGCATTTGCGAGCGTGATGCCGTTGACCAGCGTGGAGAGCTGCGGAGGCGCCTCGGCGCCAAAATAATTCGGCGCCACCGTCAAAGGACCGGTGCCCAGCGCCAGGGCGTTGCCCAGCTGCAGCTCGCCCGCGTAAAGCGTCGTGCCGCCGGAGTAGGTGTTGGCGGCGGTGAGCCGGACGACGGAAAGTTTGCCCGCGGCATCGCCCTGCGTCGGCGGGCTGTCCTGGCTGCCGACGACCACCCCGCGGGCCGCGGCGCCGTTGGCCAGCGGGATGTCGACCTGCACCAATCCCCCCTTGTACCCGGCAAACCGATACTCCGACGCCGTGGCGGGCAGCGTAATCGACGCACCCGTCCCGAAGACGAGGTTCGTCGTGGTGCCAACCGCAAACTGCGCAAACGTCGAGTTGAAGCGGCTCAAATCCAGGTTCGAGCTGATGGTGTAACTGCCGGCCGCCGATGCCGCGTCGAAGCCAATCACGCCCGTGTCGAGCCAGGTGGGGAACTGCCCGAGGAAGCTCGCCATGTTCGCGGCCCCCGTCTCCTCCGTGCCGATATACCCGGCGTAATTCATGACGAAATTCGTCGAGGGCGGCCGCGCGCCCGCCGCGAACACCACCGCCGAGTTGGTCACCACGGTCGAGCCGGTGTAGCTGTTCGCAGTGCTCGACAGCCGCAAGGTCGACGGCGTCAGCGGCGAATCGACGTTGACGCCGCGCGCGCCGGATGCCGCATCGACGAGCGGGCTCGCCACGTCCAGGACACCGCCGCCGCCGCCGAAATTATACTGCGTGGACTGCGCGGGGGTGATCGTGCCGGTGAGCCGGGCACTGGTCGATGAACCGAGTTTCACGCCAAAATTGAAGCTGGTCACCGGACCGGTCCCGTCGGGATCCGCGAGATTGATGTCGCCACTGAAGGTCTGCGTTGCGCCCGACAACGTGTCGAAGCCGATCGTGCCCGAGGTGGCGTGGCGATCGAGCCGGTTGATGAAATCGGTCTGCAGCCCGTTGGTGAAGCTGTTGAAGCCCACGCCGACATAGCTGCCGAAATCGGCCGCGACGGTGCCGCTGGCCGGAATGGCCGACGCCGCGCCGAACACCAGGGTGCCACCCACGACGCGGGTCGATCCCGTGTAGGTATTCGCGCCCGTCAGCGTGGTCCGGCCATACGTGATCTGCAGTCCCCCGCTGCCGGTGAGGGGTCCGCTCAACGTGATCTGCTTCGCCTGAGCCGCGGCGAAACCCTGGCTGCTGTCGAAATCCCAGCGGCCCACGGTCAAGTCGCTGTTGAGCGTGATGGCATTCGAAATCGTCACGCCAGCCGCGCTGCCTGAGGCCAGCATCGGCATCGCCGCCGAAGCGACCGTGAGCGGACCGCTGCCCAGGGCAGCGTTGTTGCCGACCGCCAGCACGCCGGTCTTGAGCGTCGTGCCGCCGGTGTAGGTATTGGCGCCATTCAGCTCGACGACGCCGTGTTCGCCGAAGTCCGGACTGCCAATCACGATCGAACCGATATTCGCCGCGCTCAAAACCGAACTGATCGTCAGCACGCTGTCCGCAAGGGGAATCAGGGACAGCACTCCGTGGCCCGGCGCGACGATCGGGCCGGCGAAATTGACGCCCGTCGCCGTGCCGAGCGCGATCGCGCCGAAGCCGCTGAGATCGATCGTGTCGGTGACGGTTCGCACCGGGGGCTGGCCCTCGTCGCGATGACCGGAGAGTTCATGGTTGATGACGGAGTGCGAGTCGAAGCCGAGCACCGCGCCGGAGCCGAAAGTCAGATTCGACGCCGCAAAGCTCACGAAGCTGGCCGCCGGCTTGAACGCCTCGGTCGCACCGAAATACGAGGCGGTGCCGCCCATGGTCACGGTGCGCCCGGCCGGCAGAGCGGCGGCGGAGTCGAGCAAAATGCCGGCGTCCGCGATGCTGACGTTGCCGGTGAAGGTGTTGTTGCCGCGAAGGACGGCGAGCAGTCCCCCGTCGACGGTCGCGGACGAGACCGACACGGAACGCGGCGCCGTCAGGTTGCTTTGCAGGAAGAGCACTCCGCCGCCGTTGCCAAACGCATAACCCGTCGTCGGCGGCGTGATGGGACCGGTCAGCACGGCCACGCTGGAGGAGCCAATCGTGAAGTTAGGGTGGGTGAACGCGGAAAAATTGAGCGCCTGGGTGAACACGTGCGGGCCCATGTTGTTGAACTTGTCGGTGTCGAAACCGAACGTGCCATCGAACGCCGCGGGGCTGGCGATTCGGCTCATTAGAGTGAGCGGCGAGGCCAGCGCGACGCCGAAGGTCGAGCCGGCCACGCCCACGTAGCCGCGATTGACCGCCGCGAGGCTGAGCGCGTTCGGGACCGATGCGGCCGAGAGAAAGACCACCCCTGCGCCGTTCGCCGTGATCGAAGTGATGTTGCTGCCGGTGGTGCCGGTGAGCACGATCCGTCCGCCGCCATCGAACGTCACCGCGGTGCTGGCGGGACCGTTGAGATTCGCCACCTGCGTGAAACCTCCGCCCGCCAGGTGAACCGTGCTCACGTTGTTCAACAGGGTCGTCGTGCCGCCCAGCGACAGGACGGAATCACCGTAGATGTTTTCGCCGCCGAGCGTGACATTATTGCCGAGCACCACGGGATTGGCGATGGACGTCTGCGAATAAAACGAGGCCAGCTTGGTGCCGTTTTGCAGCGTGATGGTGCCGGAGCCGCTCGAGAAATCGCTGCCGATATAGACCGCGCCGCCCGACACCGTCAGATCGCCGAACGTATTGAAACCGGCGAGCGCCAGCGCCCCGGCGCCGGTTTTCGTCAGGTTGCCGCCGCTGATCGACGCATAGATCACGAGCTCGGCGTCGCTGCTGGTCGAGTCGGCGATATTGAACGTACGCGTGCCGCTGAGCGACAGCGTGCCACCGTAGATTTGCGCCGCCCCGGGGTTGTTCGTCGCGTTGTACGTCACGTCACCCTGCAGGAGCAGGTTCCCCGTCCACCCGATGACCACCTGGTTGAAACCATTGGTTGCCGCGCCCGTCCCGCCAAAGGTCAGAGCGCCGATGCTGGTCGAACCGTCGCCGGTATCAAACGTGGCGCTCGCGGCGGCATTCGTGGTGTTGATCACCACCGGGCCGTTGCCGGCGAGCGACCCGCTGCCGCGCAGTTGAAGCCGGCCGCCATTGATCGTCGTGCCGCCGGTGTAAGTGTTCACGCCGTTCAACGTCTGGAATCCGCTGGCCAGCGCAACGCCGCCCGTCCCGCTGATCACGCCAGAGAAAACACCGCCGTTCCGCAGCGTCAGCGTGGTGCCGCCGGCCAGCGTCACCGCTCCGCCGGCGCCGCTGGAATCGGTGAGCCCGGCAATCGTCTCGTTGAAACCGACGGCGAGCGTCGCGCCGGACGCGACCCGCACCGTGCTGTTCGGCGAGAAGGCGCCCGCGGCCGCGTCCGCCAGCCGGCCGGTGTTGAGGTTCGTACCGCCACTGTAGGTGTTCGCCCCACCGAGCACCCAGGTGCCGGTGCCGCCTTTCTGCAGGGACGTGACGCCCGTACCATTGTCGGCCAGGCTCGGCCCAAGGAGGTTCGCGCCCGTGTTCGTGCCGTCGAGTCGCAACGTGCGGGAGGTATTGGTGCCGGCGAGGGCGATGGCACCGGTGTTGCTGAAATTAATCGGACCGGTGCCCGAAGCGACCAGCGCGCCGCCGCCCGTGCCGAGGGTGAAAAGCCGATCGGTAGTCCCCGCGGCACCCGTGTAATAAAACTGCGCCGTGCCACCGTTGAGGACGACGTTGGCGGCGGCATTCGAAGAGGCACCGATGCTGCTCGCGCTGCCACCGTTGGCGACCGACGAAACCAGGATGGTGCCGGCGCTGATCGTGGTCACCCCCGTATAGGTGTTGGCGCCCGACAGCGCCCACGTGCCGGTGCCGCTTTTCGTGAGCGCACCCGCACCGCTGATGACACCCGAGACGGTGCTGTTGACGCCGGTGCCGGCCAGCGACACGCCCAGCGTGCCGTTGTTCGCCAGGCTGCCGCTCAACGTCATCGTGCCGTTGTTGGAGATCTGCAGACCGAGAGGACCGACGCTGTTGTTGATCGAACCGCTGATCGTCAGGGTGCCTTCGTTGACGATCGAAGGGCCTGACGTCGAAAACGCCAGCGGCACGGCGATCGTCTGAGGGGCGGTCGATTGGTTTACGATTCCCACCACGCCGACATTCAACGTGCCGGTGCCGGAGAGCGTGAACGAGCCGGCGCCAGCCGCGAAGCGCAGCTCATCCACGCCGAAGTTCGAATTCAACACCGGCTGAAACGACGGGCTGGCCGTGCCCAGCTCCGCAATGTTCGGAGTCGCGAAGTTTCCCGTCGGGCTGGGCGCCACTCCGCCCGTCCAGTTTGCTCCCAGCGTGAAATCAGTTCCCAGATTTGCCCACGTCACGACCGTTTGTGACTGGGCGGCTGCTACTAGTGCAAACGTGGCGACAGCCACGAAAAAGCGTCTGCTGGACACCATTCGATCTGCATGCCGCAACGGAGCAGGAGCGGCAAGGTTGAAAGCTGACACGGCCTTCGCTCGGGCGCATCTCCCGGTTGTCGGCTGGAAAGTAGCGCCGGCTTCCAGCCGGCTCCAACGAATGCCGGCAAGATGCCGGCGCTACGCTCCGCCGGTCCCACTGCTAAAACCGTCAACCGGGAGATGCGCCCCCTTCGCTCAACTCAGCGCAACAGCGTGACGCCGCCATCGATGTCGTAAGCGGAACCGGTGATGAAGCCGGCTTCGTCCGAGCAGAGAAAGGCGACGAGGGCCGCGATTTCGTCCGGTTCGCCCATGCGGCCAATCGGCTGCGCCGCAGCGAGCTTGGCCAACATCTCAGGTTCCCTGCCGGGATAATTTTTCGCGAGGAACCCGTCGACAAAAGGCGTGTGCACGCGGGCCGGACAGACGCAGTTGCAGCGGATCCCGCGGTCGATGAAGTCGCGCGCGACCGACAGCGTCATGGTCAGCACCGCGCCCTTGCTCATGCCATAGGCGAACCGGTCGGGCACCGCGACCTTCGAGACGATCGACGCGAGATTGACGATCGCGCCGCCGCCGGAGGCGAGCAGGCGGGGCACGCCGAAATGGAGCCCGTGGTACACGCCCTTCACGTTCACGGCGTAGATCCGATCCAGGTCCTCCGGCGTCGTGTTCAGCACGTTGCCGACGTGGGCGATGCCGGCGTTGTTGATCAGCAGATGCAGCGGATCGAGCGCCGCAAAAGCCGCGCGCATCGATTCGGTGTTTGCCACATCCGCCGCGACGACAGCCGCCGCCCCACCCGCGGCGCGAATTTCCGCGGCCGCGGCCTCGCCCGCTTCGGCGCGCAGCTCGAGGATGGTGACGTGCGCGCCCTCCCCCGCGAGCCGGCGCGCGATCGCGCGGCCGATGCCCGAACCGCCGCCGGTCACGAGCGCGTGCCTGCCTGCGAGGTTTTCGCTGCGCGAAAACCTAGGTTTCTCGGACTGCGAACTGGAGGATGCCATCAAGGGAATGAGTCTTCCCAAAAGTCTTCAGGTTGCGCGCGGAAAATCCAACCAGGTTTTTGCGCAGCAAAAACCTCAGCGAAAACCTCACCACCGGGTCTGCGCGAACTTCCAACCGGGCACCTTTTTCTGCATCTCGATTTCGTCGTTGCGTTCTTTCAGGCCGGCGCGGCGATAGGTCTCGTGGGCGCGCGCCAGCGCCGCACGGTCCAGTTCCACGCCGAGGCCGGGCCCCGGCGGCAACGTCACACCGCCTCCCTCGATTTTCATCCGGCCGCCGACAATGATGTCCTCCCATTGCCACGGATAATGGGTGTCGAGCGCATAGCTGAGATTCGGCATCGCCGCTCCCAGCTGGGTCATCGCGGCGAGCGAGATTCCCGCATGATTGTTCGAATGCATCGACACGCCGCGGCTGAAAATCCGGCAATGTGCGGCGAGCTCCATGGACGCGTGCAATCCGCCCCAGAAATGGTGATCGGTGAGGATGATGTCCTCCGAGCCGTGCTGCACGCTTCCCGGCAAATCGTCGAACGACGTCGTGCACATGTTCGTCGCGAGAGGCGTCTTCAGGGCCCGCCGCACCGCGGCCATGCCCGGCTGCGTGCGACAGGGATCCTCCAGGTACTCGAGGATGCCCTCGATTTCGCGGCCATAACGAATGGAGGTTTCGACCGTCCACAGCGCATTGGGATCGAGCCGGAGCGGCACCCCGCGGCCGAAGCGCTGATGGAGCGCCTTGATCGCCGCGACTTCCTGCGCCGGCTCGAACACACCGCCTTTCAGCTTGATCGATTCGAAACCGAATTCCGCCACCATCGCCTCGGCCTGCGCCACGATGCCGTCGGGATCGAGCGCGGGCCTCTGGCGGGCGGCCGCCCACCCGGTCGCCCGCGGATCGGTGCCGAACGCGAGCTCCCCGCCGGCGCCCTCGTATTTATAAAACAGGTACGCAGAATACGGCACGCGTGGGCGGACGATGCCGCCGAGCAGCGTCGCCACCGGCACGCCGAACGCCCTGCCCTGCAGGTCGAGGCAGGCGACGTCCAGCGCGCTGTAAACCTGCACGCGCGTCCGGCCATCCCAGGGTTTGTCGCCCCGCGCCACCGACAATTCCGGGGTGCATTGTTCCGCGATGCGGGCGCGCAGCGCCTGCCAGTTCAGCGGATCGGCGCCAATCACCACGGGCCGCACCGAGGCCAGCGCGGCGTCGACCGCGACGCTGCCGGGCACCTCGGCGAGCCCGGTGAGGCCAGCGTCGGTTTCGAGTTCCACCACGGTGCGGAGGCAGTAAGGCGCGTGCAGGCCCGCCGCATTCAGCAGCGGCGGATCGCCCAGCGCGATGGGAGTGATGTTGAGAGCGGTGATGCGCATGGAAAAGTTTTACCTGGCCGCCGGGTTGGCCGCCGGCTGGCCACCCTGCAATTGCGCGAGCACGTTTCTGGCCTCCGGCAGGTCCGGCTGCAGTTGCAACGCCGCCTGCAGCTGCTCGATCGCTTCTGCTCGCTGGCCAAGCCCCGCCAGGGTCAGGCCCAGCTGGCAGCGCGCCGCCAGATGATTGGGGGCCATCGCGACCGCACGACGAAAATGGCCCAGCGCCGCCTCTGTTCGCCCCGCCCGGAGCCAGGCCAGGCCGAGATTGGTTTCCGCATCCGGATAGGCCGGCTTGATCCGCAGCGCCGCCTCGTAGTGCCCGATGGCGTCATGGACGCGCCCCACCTGGAGCAACGCACTGCCGAGATTGCTGTGGGCCTCGGCGTAATTCGGCCGCCACCGCACGGCGTTTTCGTACCGCGGAATCGCCTCGGCGACGCGACCGCTCCGAAACAGGGCGGAGCCCA
>ORJL011085970.1_pt1 | contig 12363 bp, 10 predicted proteins | sample 1779941 | NCBI WGS metagenome assembly ORJL01 (sample SAMEA104232317, study PRJEB22302) | groundwater metagenome | biome: forest; feature: aquifer; material: groundwater | place: USA | collected 2011-08-07 | depth 5.8 m
CGAACACTTCGAGCCCTCCCCCCCCGCCGATCGAAGCCCCGACGACCGAACCGACCACCGCGCGGACGACCTCAATCGCATCCGCGCGTTCCTCTACCTACTGGATCAGCAAGAGTCGGTCACCGTCATCATGGCCAGCGAATCCCTGGACGCGCGTTTCGACATCGACAAGATCGCCCGGTTCGTCGAGCGTATTCCGCCGCTTCCCGCCACTGACGTTCTGCGCACAGTGAAACTCTTTCGCGACGCTTGTCTCGGCGATCGCCCAGAGGCGATTGTCGACCCAGCCCTCGACGGCATCCGCGAGCGGTGGGAGCTTCCGGAAGACCACTTACAGGATTTCCACGAGTCAGCCCTGGACAAACCGGATCAACCAAACAACCACATGGCGCTCGCCGCGTTGCTGCAAACGCCACGGGGTTTGAAAAGTGCGTTTCGCGCCGCCTGGGAAGTCTGGGAGGTGCTCTGTGGCGAGATCGACTTCGACGACCTCTTGGTGATGTCCGTGATCAAGACGGCGGCCCCTCCGGTCTTCGACTTCGTCGAGGACAGCGTACGATTCATGCGGCGATCCGAGAATCCGAAGGCTCCCGAATTGGAGTCTCTGTTACAACGCTTCCAGCAAGAAACCGGCACACCACCCGCAGCCATCAAGGAATTGCTCAGCTCCGTGTTCCCTGCGGCGGACCCTGGATTGGCAGAGCCCGGGAACGCGCACTCTCTCGACACTTATCGCCGGTTCAAGCCCCAAGGTTTCCACGGGGCCGTCGTTTCGTGGCACCGCCATCGCGATTACTGGCGCACGTATTTGAACGCACAACCCATCCTAGAAACCGAGACGGATCAAGCCGCGATCAAGTCCATACGGGCATGGAAGAAGTCCGCAGACTACACATCCGAACTGGTTGAGCGACTCCGTACCGATGGACAGGATCGCCAGGTCTTGCAGCTAGGGCGGCTCCTCGACTCGGGCGATGTGCTCCGCCTGCTGGACCACCTCGCCCAAAGTGCCGCCCACAACACTAAATTGGCGGGCGTCGACCGGTCTGTACGCGGGTTCGACGCACTGAGCCAATTGTTGTGCGAACAGAACCCGACACCTTCGGGCGTCAAGTCAAGGATCCTCCATGCTCTGGAGGAATCGAGTCGCGAGAATCTACTTCTTGCCGACCACCTGCTCGCCTTGGCCAACCCGTTCCGGTCAAGGAACCAGCAACCCAGTACCGACGAAAACGAACAACTCCAAGCAGATCTCCGCGGGGCGATACACGCCCACTTGCTGGAATGGTTCCCGCCCGGCTCGGCCGGCGCCCTCCTCGCAGCGCTGCCGAAAGGAAACATGTTCCTACTCACAAGACTGTGTCGCTTCCCGGAAGGCGAGCTCACACCGTGGCCTGAGACCCCTCCTTTCGAGGGCTGGTCCCGGTTCGCCACTGTTCTCGTTGACGCGGCTCAGGAAAACGAAGCAAAGATGATCCCGCAGCTTCTACGGTTCGTCGCCAAACTCGACACCAACAGTTGGCAGGCCGCCCGCCACTTGGTCGGTAACGAGACCAAGGTTTTCACTTACTCTGGCGAACCAGACTTCGTCACGGCGCAGCGCCTGTTTGGCCCCGAATTCAAGCGATTGATCGACATCCTCGCCGATGCTTCGTGCCCCGAAGACTTGGAGCGAGGAATGCCCGAAGTGTTCGAGAAAGTGAAAGCAGAGGCGGACCATCGACGCGGCGACCCGACACCCCCCCGGCCCAGATTCCCCATCCGGCCCAAGTGTCCAGGACGCGATCCCGGCACCCTAATACAATCAGAACACGCCCTTGACCCGCCCCGGTTCACGGTGTAGAGTTAGGTATGTGTTCGCACACCGGGCATCGCCGCGCCCACACCTCGCCGACGCCGGAATCCGCGCGCCGCGTGATTTCTTCTCCCACCCTTCGTCCCCCCGTCCCTCCATCCCTTCGCCCTTTCGATAAGTGCCACAACGTGGCACCGGCAAAACATGAAGTATACCAAACGAACCCACTTGTCACCGCCGCTTTACAAAGCAAACCCCAAACGGATAGGCCCGTCGGTGACGGATGGCGAATTCCCGCCCCAGTCCAATCGCCGCCCATACAGCACACGACCGAACCGTCGCGCGAGACGCCGCACCAGCCCGCGTGCGAACACACCGGACAAGGCCTCCGCGCAGTCGCGGGGACCCATTCAGCCGAACTCATCGCCCGGTCCCCCTCAACGCTTCCCAGCGGTCACGCGGCGGGCAACCGGCGTTGGTCCAGGCCAACAACTCGGCACGATTCCATCGGACGCTACGGCCGAGTCGGAATGGACTCGGGAGCCTTCCTGTCGAGAGCGACGCCCAAAGATGCCGTTGCGAGATTCCCAGCAGCTCAGCGACCTCCCTCGCGGAACGCGCCAGCCGTTCCGATGCGGTGACTTGTGTGGTGGTACTCATGCCCGCATCCTAGCGCGGGCGATTGCGATCTGTCCGTAAGCTCGGTGTGACTCACACTCAGCTTACGTTCAGCACACCGCCTCGCGCATGCACGGTCGTGGACTTGCGGGCGCTCGACGGTCGGATGCGCTGTTACGGGTTCGGACCGACGGGTCGACGATGCTATGTGATCGACGAAATCCAGCATCTCAACCGCGATTGCATGCGCATGCTGCTCGGCCTACTCGAATCGCTGCCGAGTCACGTCATCGTCATCGGCACGACAACATCCGTGACGTGGGCGGACGATGTTGACGGCTTGTTCTCGCGCTGGCGTCGGTTCCGGCTCCGCAAGCCGAGCGCGCAGGCGATCGCCGATCATTGCGAGCGCGTCGCCAAGTCGCTTTCCTACCGATTCCCGATGGTTTTCGGTGGCTTTCCTACGTGCAAGGAAAGTACGGGGCGGACGTGGGCGGAAACAACATCCGCGCCGCGATCGACCTACTACCGGACACGCTGCGTCGTTGTCGCCTGCGAACGGAATCGGAAGTCGTCGCGGCGTGAAGCGAATGGGGAAACAGCATGTTGACGATCAAGATTCGCTCGCGCCCGGGCATGACCCCGATCGTCGAGCGCCGGTTCGAGAACGAAAACGACGCGGAAGCGGCACGGCTGTCGGCGTTCTACGCGCGACTCGGTGCGTACTCGGAATGGGAGCGCGACGGCGAGTCCGTTTCGGTCCCAATCGAAGAATCGGACTCCGACGCCGACTCGGACTCCGATCCCATCGCCGACGGGCGCGCGTGTCCGCTGTGCGGCTGGGGCGGGAGCATCGACGGACCGCAAGTCGAGGTTCACGACGACCTATTCGAGTGTTGCGACGACGGCACTGGTGGCTGCGGGCGGACGTGGTGGGAACGCCAGCGCGACGGCCAGACGCTCCCCGCCGACCGATGCGGACGTTGCGGCAACGATTCGCGGCTGGAATTCGACGGCGAGAACGACGACGGCCTAATCAACCCTCGTTACGTGTGCGAATCGTGCGCCTACACGTACTGGTTCGACGGGGAAGCAATCCACGAATTCGCCAACCTTGAAGGGAAACAGGTATGAGAGCGATCGGATACGCGCGCTGCTCCACGAACGAACAAGCGGACGGCGGCTTGGGTCTCGAAGCGCAGGCCGAGCGGATCAAGGCGTATGGCATCATGTGGAATCTTGCGCTGGCGGGCCTTGTGGTCGACGCGGGCGTGTCGGGTGGGAAGCCCCTCGCCTCGCGCGACGGGGGACAACGGCTCCTGTCGGCGCTCAAGGGCCGGGAAGCCGAGTCGGTCGTCATGCTCAAGCTGGACCGCATGTTCCGCAACGCGGGCGATTGTCTGTCGACCGTGGAAAAGTGGGAGCGCGCCGGTGTCGCGCTTCACGTCGTCGATTTGGGCGGCAACGCGATCGACACAACCAGCGCCGCGGGGCGCTTCATGCTCGTCGTCCTCGCCGGCGCGGCCGAGATGGAACGTAACCTAACACGCGAACGGACACGCTCCGCAATGGCGGTGAAACGCGCCAACGGCCAGCGCATTGGCACCGTGCCTTACGGATTCGACTTGGCCGACGACGGCGCGGCGCTCGTTCCCAACGAAGCCGAACAAGCCGTCATCGCCGACATCCGGGGGATGCGCTCCAACGGGATGAAGCTAGAGAAGATCGCCGCGGCGCTAACCAAGCGTGGCGTCCCTACCAAAACAGGCCGCTCGACCGCGTGGACACACCAAGCCGTCGCTCGGATTCTCGGGCGTGCGTAGGCTTGCGGCATCCCTGCGACGGTGATATCGAGGGCATCGGCGCGTTGTTGCGCGAGAGGATCATCGGGTGGCTGCGCTGAATTGCGCAGTCGACATCAGCAATGCGCTCCGTCCTCATGCAAAGGTCGAAGAAACACAGGCAGCAGCTCGGCCCGCTCTTCGTGAGCACAACGGTCGCCACGGCGTCGGGGTCGGCTTTCGTCGTACCATCGAAGGTTGATTCGTGTGGCGGCAGGATACGATCGGGGGAACTTTGCCGCCATGCCGCGGATGCCCGGAGCCGAGGTTCGTGACTGATTCCGTTGGGCGGGCGTTCATTTGGCCGAATAGGACCTAGCACGGGCGACAGGGTCACACGCGAACCACGCGCGTACGCTTGTGACGCGTACAATGTTGGCGTGCCGGGCTAAAGTGTCGCGAGCCCGCCCAGATGCACGGGCTCCTTCTCGATAGCAAGCGCCGAGAAGCGATGGCAGGCAAGACGAGGAAAAGAAAACATGTGTGTGTCGCAAATGACCTCGGTCGCGGATTGACATTCTACCGGCTCTCCAAGGCCCATGATGCGCTCCCGCGGGCCACGAATGTCGTCGAATCGCCGTCGTTCCTTGCCACGTCGCCGATCGGTTGTCGTGATCTCGTTCTGCGGGGTATCATTCACGCGATGAAAGCACGCATCAACGGCATCGACATGGCGTACGAACTGGTTGGCAAGGAAATCCCGTTGCTTTGGATCCACGCCTATCCGTTGGACCGATCGACCTGGAATCCACAGACGAAGGCGCTTTCGGATTGCGCCCGGCACATCGTGCCGGACTTGCGCGGATTCGGAGAGTCCGACGCGCCGGATGGTGTGTACACCATGGACCTCATGGCCGATGACATGCGTGGCTTGCTCGATAGTCTGAAAGTTGAACGGGCGGTCGTGGTCGGCCTTTCCATGGGCGGCTACATCGCTCTGTCTTTCGCCCTGCGGTATCCGGACCGTCTCGGTGGGTTGGTCCTCGCGGGCACGCGGGCGGGACGGGATGCGCCAGAGGCCGCCAAGGCACGTCTGGAAAACGCGGACCGGGCGCTGCGCGAAGGAGTCAGACCTGTCGTGGAGCCGATGCTGGCAAAGCTGATTTCCACAAGCACCGCAACCGAGCGACCGGAACTCGTGGAGGAACTGCGCCGCTTGCTTCTCGCCAACCGCCCGAACGGGATCGCAGGCGCACTCCGAGGCATGGCCGCGCGACCCGACTCGACGCCGCGCCTCGGAGAGATCCGAGTCCCCACCTTGATTCTCGCCGGGTCGGACGATGTCATCATCTCGCCCGCCGAGTCGCGCGCGATGGCCGCGGGGATCACTCACGCAACATTGGTGGAGATTCCGCAAGCGGGACATCTGGTCAACCTCGAACAGCCCAGAGCCTTCAATGATGCCGTGAGGAGTTTTCTCAAACGACTTCCCCATGATGGACGAGTGAGGCCAAACGGCCTTGTTTGATCGCTGGGCGCTTGAAGGCCCATTCGTGAGCGGGCTGACAAGTCTCCATCGTGTCGCACTGCGGTCGCACGGGAATCACAGACGGAACGGGGCCAGCCTCACCCGAAGGGACAACGCCGATGTTTCTTCAAAGCTCGATGAACTTCGCTTCCGAGGAGAGTCGCGTCGCATTGCTTCGCAAGTCGATCCAGCGGTCCTTCGCGGGCATCGCTTGTCTTTGCCTTCTTGGCGCCACATCTGCTTGCCACCAGGCGCCGGCTGCACGGTTTCAGGTCACCTGGGAGCGCGATCTTCCTTATGCGTCGCGAGCCGATCGCACGCTCTATCTTGACATCGCCCGCCCGCGCGACGCTCGTGTGCCGGTTCCAGGCGTGCTTCTGCTACACGGCGGCGCGTGGCAGTCTAACGATCGCAGGATGATGTCCAAACTCGCGTCGGCGCTCGCGTCGCTCGGTTACGTGGCGGTCGCCATTGACCTACGCAAGTCCATCGACCATGACGGAGATTTTCCCGCCGCCGTCGAGGATGCCCTCGCCGCGCTGCGATTCATGCGCGAGCGTGCCGATCGTTGCGGCCTCGACCCGCACAGGGTCGCTGTGTTGGGGGAATCGTCCGGCGGACACACGGCACTGATGGCCGCGTACGGCACATACGAACAGGACGCAGCCGCGCCCTCGCCGGTCCAAGCGGTGATCGGGCTCATGGCACCGGCGGATCTCGAATTGCTTTATCGTGACAATCCGCATGGCTCAGGGCACGCGTGGCTCCGGGATCTGCTCGGGGCTTCGCCCGCGGAGAATCACGAAGCGTATCGGGCGGCATCGCCTGTAGACCTCGCCAAGCCGGGTCTCCCGCCTACCCTGCTCATTCATGGCGATCGCGACGGCATCGTTTCGATCCGCCACGCCGAAGTCCTGCGCGACCGGCTGTCCCAGGCCGGCGATCGATGTTGGTTCGCGCGTGTCAGCGGCGGAACACATTCCGTCGTTGGCCTGTTTCGCTCCGCGGAAGGCGCTCGCTACTTGCCGGTCATCACTCAGTTCCTTGCGAGCGTCTTTCCCGAGGCGACCCCATGAGCGTCGGGTGACTACCGGGTAATCGGTTCGGGCAACCTCAACCACGCCCACCTGTCTGCGACGACGGGACCAAATCCCTAGCGTTCTGAGCTACCGCGGACGGTCTTGGCCGGGAGTGGCCGAGTCGCGGCACCGGTCGGAACGGCGGTCGGAACGCCATGGGCCTCGCCGCTGCCTTGCCCGACGTCGACACGGAGGGTCGACGATTGTTCGCCGGTGCCGTGCAGGTTTCCGCCTGCCCACTCGACGTTGCTCTTTGCACCGCTGAAGGTCAGGATCTTGGCCGACAGGCCTGCGAGCGCTGTGTCATGGCTGGGGCTAAACCCGTTCAGGACGCCGGCGGTGACGCCGAAGCTCGGCCTCGCATGGATGCCGCAGGTTTCGAAGTAGTCGCATTCGGTGCTGTGAACGCCGTCGATCCGCGCCACGCCCTTGTCGGTCCGCAACTGGGTGCGGAGGAAATGGTTCGGTATCGATGCGTTCCGCACGTAGTTGCTTAGCAGGGTCTGATCCCAGCAGCAGATGCAGCGCCGCGTGCCGGAGAACTTGCTCTCGTTCTCGTTGAAGATCTCGAACTCGGCCTTGGTAAGGATCGGACCCTCGCCGTCCTGGCGTACGTCGATGTCCATCGAATGCAGAGTGAGGTCGGTATCGACCATCACCGTGGTGTTGGTGCTGCTGAACCCGGTCGAACCGGAGGCGTAGAAGTCCATCAACAGTTCATCGAAGTTGATGTCGTATTGGAAGCCGTCCATGTCCAGTTGGCCCGGGATCACTTCGGCGGCGCAACAGGTTCCATTGGGGTCGGCGGCCGTGCAGTCGAGCAACCCATCGCCGGTGTTGCCGCAGCGCGCCTGATACGCCCAAGCGTTGTATTCCCAGGCGCTGCCATCGCGATAGTTGACGAGAACGGCGTCGCCCTTTAGGTGATTCCAACGGATTTCTTCCCAGTACCCGTTTTCACCTTGGCCGATCGCCGACCCGTTGTGTTGTGGATCGTGGAACTTCACCGCCCACATCACCACGAAGCCGCGCAAGATGCGCGAGCCGTCGTTGGCCTCGCGGTCCAGTCGACCCGGACCGTCCTCATCGAGGACGGTGAACGGTTGACACTTGCTGCTGCCCCGCGCCGCCGACCAGTAGTGTGGTTGACGCTTGGTGAGGTGGAAACGGCAGTCGGCCGTGTTCCACCCCGGTTCGAAGTCTTGCAAGATCGCCCCCGAGTTCGGATCGACGATTTGCTCCAACCCAATGTCACCATTGATGAAGTAGGCTTGCACGTCCACGCCGCTCTCGTCGGCGTCGTTGCTGATGTCCAGGAAGGTGTCCTGGACCAGCTGTCCCTCAGCGGTCCACTTGATTTCGACCTTGGAGAAGACCAGCAAACTTCCTTTCTGGTCCCCGCCGACGCGTTTCCGCGGTTCGACGGTGATCGTCGAGGAACACGAGGTCGCCAACCCGCACTCATCCGTCGCAGTGAAGGTCACGGTGGTCGTTGTCCCGGCTGGGAAACCGCACGGCGGCGCGTCATTCGTGAGCCCGACCGGGCCGCACAGGCTCTCCGCGGTGAAGCTGTCCAGCCAATTCTGCACATCGTCATCGCAGAGTTTGTCGCCGCGATCCACGTTGATCGGGCCGGGGCAATTCGTGATCGTCGGCGGTGTCACGCACGTGTTGGTGCCCGGCTGGCACGCGTTCGCCACGCAGGTCTCCGTGCCGTTGCAGAGAAGCCCGTCGGCACAGTTCGCGTCGGTGAGGCATTGGAGACAGAAGCCAGACACGCTCTCACAGAACGGCCGCGCTGGCGTACAGTCCGCGTCCGAAACACAAGCCACGCACATATCAGTCGCTTCGTCGCACGCGAGAAGCACGCACGGGGCGACGCCCGGTCGGCAGGTGTTCCCGACGCAAACCTCGGTGCCGTTGCAGACAAGCCCGTCGTCGCAGTGCGCGTTGGTGAGGCAGGGAACGCACAAGCCCGTCGTCCCGTTACAGAAGGGTACCACCGAGGGACAATCCGCGTCGATCAGACACGGCGCGCAGCTGATGGCGGCATTGTTGGTGTCCATCGTCACGGCGCCATTCCGCGCTAGAACTCTCCCGGACACCTGCGCCCCGGTCGTCAGCGTAATGCTCGTGAGCGCGAGAACGTTGCCCGCAAACGACGTGCCCGTGCCGAGCGTCGCCGAACTGCCGACCTGCCAAAAGACGTTGCAGGCTTGAGCGCCGTTGAGCAGAAGGACAGACGCGTTGCTTGCGGTCGTGATCGTGCTGCCGATCTGGAAAACGAAGAGCGCGTTGGGATTGCCCTGGGCGTCGAGAGTGAGTCCGCCCGTCAGGTGAGCCGACGACGCAAAACAATAGACGCTCGGCGTGAGCGTGAGTCCACCCAGATCCTGACCCGTCAAATCGCTGTCGCACGCCATGCCCGCGAGGGCGTTGTACGCGGTGGTGAGATCACTTTGTGCCTGTTGTGCCACCGCATCGCCGGGGTGTGTCACGCCCGGAGGAACGACGTCACCGGGCGGGAAACCGACAATCGACAGACTTGGCCAGACGCCTAGATCTCCGTTGATGACGCTGGAACCCGTGTTGGTCACCTTCGAGCCACCCAGTACCGCGAAGCTCTCCGCCGTACCCAGACTTTGGGCTCTTGTCTGCACTGGCAAACCGGTGAGCACCGTGATCGCCAGCAGAACGAGGGTCTTGCATCTCATCTCAGAACTCCTCTCCTTGAACGAACGGTCATCATTGCTGAATGTTCCGCGTGGGGTTACGCGTCCTACGCCCATCGCGTCCCAAAGGTCACTTCTCGCAGGACGAGGGCGGCGTGCGTCACGCGCCGCCGCAACGAAAAAAAACCGAAGTGACGGAACGCCCGGAGGCCTTCCACCACGTCGGCTCACTCGTTAGCGGGCCTCCCGGCAGGGCCGGGCTGCTTTTTACCTAGTCGTCCGACGACTCTGATGCAACGGCTTCGCGCGATCCGCTCGCTTGGTACCGCAAGAACTCCGCAGCTTACTGGGCACGTTGTACCCCAAATCGCCCCATCTTGTCAAGGCCCGAAAACGTCTCGACCTCCAAAAACGGCCTCGGAACCAGCCGCTCCCTGGGGTTTCAGGCCTGCCGCGTGGACCTGTTTCCGTAGTTGACGGCCGAGATCGGTGAGCGTCATGCGATCGGGATGGCCGAAGTTCGCGCCCCGATCCGATGCGATGGGAGGCGTTCGTATCGGGTAAAATGCCTATCTCCTTGACGGCTCGCGGAGGACAGGCGACGCCACAAGCGTGAAAACCACAATTTTCTCTCCCGTCACCGTGCTGATGTCGTGGTGGAGGCTCAACACTTTGACACCGGTAATCTCTTCGACCATCGCCTGCAGCAGCGGCCGTGCCGTTTCGATCAACTGAACCCTCACCTGCTTGAGAAGATCCCTGCCTTTCTCGACGGAGAGCGTCTTGACCAGGTGCTGTTCTGCCTCAGTCAGGACGCCCTGGAGGCGAACGAGCAGAAGATCGTCGATCAGATGCGCGCGGATATCCTTCGGGCCGCGCCCCATGAACTCCTGCTCAAAGCGACTGATTCCTCGGCTGACGGCCGCTTCGATTTCACCTTGTGTCTTCATGAGGATCCGTAAAGTGTTTCTTCGTCGCGGGCCGGAATCAGCGGCGATCGGGTCCGAAACGACCTCACTGCATTCCTCAGTTGCCCCCGCGACGCGGCGGCTTGCCCGACGATTTCCGAACGGCGGGCTTCCGGGCTTTCTTGAGCCTCGCCTTCTCTTGTTTCTGCGGCGTCGTCCGCCGTGCGGACGACTTTGCACTTGTCGGACTCCCGGACCGGTCGATGAACTCTTGGATCGCACGTTGCAGCTCACCGGTCAGCTTGCCCTTGGCGACCAGGCTGCGAAGCGACCGGCGTATTTTCAACAATTCCGCCGTCCGTTCCCGGAGCTGTTTCTTCAATTGCTCCTGGGCACGGAGCTGCGGCTTCCCTGCTGGTTTGCGGGCGGTGATGTCTTCGATCATCGCCATGATCCTGGCGGTTCGACCGGCCTGATCTCGCAGGGCGGACCCGTGAACGGCCACCCAGATCACCCGTCCGTCTTTACGGACACAGCGTTTCTCAATGGACCACGCGTCGGTCTTGCCGTGGATCACTTGCGCAAGCGCCTTCAGGTCTTTCTCGCGGTCCTGAGGATGTGTGAGATCGATGTAGCTCGTTGTCAGCAGCTCTTCGGCCGAATAGCCCACAATCTCGCAGAACCTCGGGTTGACTCGGGAGAAGCGGAAAGCGGGGGTGTCGGCTTGAATCAAGCCGATGCCGTCCAAGCCGAACAGGGCGGAGAATTCCCCGTTGCTTTCAAGCCACGCCTCCTCGACCTTGCGGAGCAGCAGGAAGGCGATCTTCTCCTCGCCGACCACGGCATCCACTTCCTGGCGCTTCAAGGCCTCAATGATCGGCTCCGCCGCGGCCAGCCGCTCTTCGAGCTGCTGATAGGTCGGCTTGGTCTTCCTCATGACTCACTCCCCGACAGGCGGAGTGCAGCAAGAACTTTCGGCACATCGCTCAGGTTGCCCAGAACCATCACCCTCGGAAGTGGAGCGACCAGGATCAAGGCCGGGGTGACCAGGATGTTGTCTCTGACGGCCGCCTCATAGTCCTTCACCACATCCACCGTTTCAATCGTGCAATTGCCGTTCATGTGCTCCCGGCAAAGGTTGCGAAGGTTCGCGAGGGCTTTTTGGGAATTCGGCCCGTTGCCCGCCATGAACAGCCGGAACACGTACTGTCCGCGCTGACCTTTCCTCGCGCCGTGCTTGGCTTGGGGTGACTTCCTCATTTTCCACCGACCTTCCGGCCGGCTTTCCTTGCCCGACTCGGTGGTGGCTGTGGGTTGTCGGGAAACTCGATGCCTCGGTCCGTAATGATGTACGACTGGCGGCGATTGGAGTGCGCCGAGCCCCTGGACTTTACGATGAAGATCTGTCGGGTGACCTCCTGGTCGGTCTCGACAAAGCGCAGTTGCACGACCGCGTCCACCACGGAGGAGAAGCCGATGCCGCTGAGTTCCTCATCGCCGCCTCTCTCGCTGTTGACTTGGTTGGTCAGAATGCTGGTGATGCCTCGTTCTTTGACCACGCTGATCAACCGCATCATGAAGTCAAACGCGGCTTGTTCGGACCCCATGCGGAGGCAGGCGGAGATGGCGTCGAGGATCAGGTGGTCCGGCTTGAAGCTGTCGAGGGCTTGAATGGTCCGACCCAGGTGACCATCCGAGCCGATACTCTCCGGCATGGCGGTTTGGACCAGCAGCTTTCGGGCGCGAATGGATGGACGAAGGTCGATCCCGGGGCTGAGCATCCCGCTGATCAACGCCTCCTTGGATTCCTCGAAGTTCAGGCTTAACACCTTCTCGCCGCGACGGCAGGCGGCCTGGGCGAACGTGCTCACCAGGGTGGTCTTGCCCGCGCCGCTGTTGCCCGAAATAAGAATGCAGGATGCGCGGCGGAAGCCTCCATCCAACATAAGGTCCAGTCCCTTCAATCCCGTGGAGACCTTTGC
>ORJL011138761.1_pt1 | contig 12363 bp, 12 predicted proteins | sample 1779941 | NCBI WGS metagenome assembly ORJL01 (sample SAMEA104232317, study PRJEB22302) | groundwater metagenome | biome: forest; feature: aquifer; material: groundwater | place: USA | collected 2011-08-07 | depth 5.8 m
CCCACTCCTCGGCGAAAACATCCTCCGCGTCATGGAAAAGTGCCAATCGATGGCACAACTTTCGATGGGACGCGACGTGCCGTAGGGTCCGCTGTGCGGACCTTTCTTTAGACCGCTGGGTGCCCCATCGTCGCTACTGCGAGGGTGGGGGACGAATCACGCCCTGCTGCTGCGAGAATCCCTTCTCGCACCTCTTCACCGGAATCCTCCCCTTGACGAACCCCCGCCGATCCCGAGCCTATCCATCATGTTGCCGACGGACACGCACGGCGCCGACCCTGAACCTCAACCCACCGACGCGCGCTCCCATTGCCTCCTGTCGTCCTTCCTCATCCTCGCCCTCGGCATCGCCCTTTACTTCCCCGCGATCAACTGGGGACTCCCCGCCACCTTCTCCTGGAGCCAAGACACCATCGCCGGTGTCCGAACCCTCGGCGCCGTCGAAGAATGGCCCGCGCGATGGCGCGGCGTGTACCCGCCCTTGCACTACTTGGTTCTTCGCGCCGCGTATGAGCCCGTTCTTCGTCACTGGTCGACCTCCGGCGGACTCGTCCTCGGCCCGCAAACCGGCCGATCCGAACGCGCCGAACCGCAAGCGCCGATAACCGGTGTGCTGCTCCTCATCGCGGGGCTCCTTTCCGCCACCATGGCCGTCGGCGCCGGTCTCGTCCTCTACGCCGCCGCTCGACAACTCACCGATGACGACGCGCCCGCCGTCGCCGCCGCGGCGGCCTTCATGATCGGCGCCGACTTCACCTATTTCGCCCACCTCGGCAACGTCGACGTCCCCTCGCTCTTTTGGTTCGTCGGCAGCGTCTTCTTCTATCTTCGCCTGTGCCGCGAAGTGACACTCCGCGACGCCGCACTCCTCGGCCTCTTCGGGTCGCTTGCCATCAGCACCAAGGACGCAACCGCCTGCGCCTACCCCGGAATGGCCGTCGCGCTCCTCGCCATTGAAATCCGTCGACAGCCAACCTGGCGATCCTTCCTCCGAAAAACGCTCGAGAGCCTTCATCGGAGGGAATGGATCGCAGGACTCGCCGCGTTCACCATTCCCTACGTGCTTCTCAACGGCGTCCTCTGGAACTTGCGGGATTACATAACGAGAATGAAGCACGGACTGGCCATCACCTCCGACGCCGTCTACGCCCAACATCACCGCTACAACGACCTCGTCGAACTCTTGCGCGCCGTCGGCCATTACGCCGCGAGCAGCGTCGGCTGGCCCATGCTCGCCGCCATGCTCCTCGCCGTCGTCTATACGCTTCGCCGCCATCGAACGACCGCTCTTCTCATCCTGGTCCCCGCGGCCTCCTATCTTCTGCTGCTGTTGAGCACGGCCCGTTTCGTCTACGCGCGCTTCCTTTTCCCTGTCCTTGCACTCTTCGCGATCCTCGTGGGCATCACCGCCGGAGACCTGTGGAAACGCAAGCTCTTCGGCATGTGGACGCGCAACCTGATCGTCTTCGCCGTGCTCGTGCCTTCCGTCGCCTACGCCATGGCCGTCAACGCCGAGATGCTCACCGATTCTCGCTACGACGCCGAGGCCTGGTTCCTCGAACACGTACGCTCGCCCGCGGACGTCGGCGCCTTCTGCAAACCACAATACCTTCCGCGCCTGCACGAACTAGGCTACGCGACCTTCCTCGTCGAAATGGAGCGCGAGTCCTTCGATCATCCCCAGCCGGAGTACCTGGTCCTCAGCAGCTTCGACTATGAAGACTACGACGACTCGCAACAGAGGTGTATGAACGACTTGCTCAACGAGCGGCTCGGCTACCGCGAGGTCGCTCGGTTCCAACGCCGTTTCCTCGGAGCCGGCGCTTCCTACCTAGGCCTCGCCGGCTGGGGCACGCCCCCCATCGGAAAAATCAGCCCGACGGTCATCATCCTTCAACGAACCAACCAATGACGTGCGGCCACGGGTGCCACGGGTGGCTTGCGCACCAGTGGTCGCTCGTGCAAGACGGGATGGATCCCCTAATCACCGCGGTAGGTGCCCCATCCTCGCACCTGCGAGGGTGGGGGACGGAACGCCCGGGAATCATCGTGGAATCGACCCTTATCGGCCGTTGGCCGATTCAAGGCGTAACCGAGTGCGCGCCTTCACCCATCTCACCGAACATCCGATAAGTCGTCAGCATGAACGAGCGTCGTGATGACGTGTTCGGAAAGCCGGTGGAGAATTCGACATGACACGACAGAGTCTTTCTCGTTGGACACTCACCTTCCTCGCTCTTGCCGCCGTCCTGCTTGCCGGTTGCGACACGGGCTTCGTACAAGATGCCGCACGCACCAGCCTGGCCTCCTTCGCAACCGACATCTTCTCCACCGCGGTCGACGCGACCATCGGCCCCTGATCCCCCCACACCGCCTTCCAGGTCCTTCCCCCTTTGTTCCTTGGTTCCTTGGTTCCTTGGTCCCTACGTTCCTTCCTCAGTACTGATTCGCCGTGTACTCCAGCACCAACGCGTCCGCCATGTTCACGGAACGGTCGAACGTGTCCTCGGTCGCGCTGCCGATGCGGGCAATGCGTAGACCCAGATGGTCACCCGCCGCGAACGCATTGGCCGCGAACGTTGCGCCGCTGCCGTCATCGATCGTCACCATGCGTGGGTCGGTCGTGACCCAGTTCGTCGGCGCCGTCCAATCGTAGGTCACGCTTCCGTCCGTCACCGAGGTTCCGGGCCGAGCCACGGTGTGCCCCAGCACAAACCGAACGATCGCTCCGCTCGTCGCCGAATCCGCGAGCGTGGAGACCAACACTTTCACGCTGCACGACTTCGTCACATCCATATCCGGAGGAATCGGAATGGGCGCTGCGTAAAACCCTCCCGACGTGAGATTGGTCACGAAGTGGCACGCAATCGCCTGACCGATCTGCGTCGCCGTGGTGCTCGAATACACTTTAACAAAGGGAATCACCAGCGTGCGAATCGGCCGGGCGATCCCCGCCGCCGCGATTTTCGCCGTGGCCGGATCCACCTTGATCCAACTGTTGGGATCCCCCGTCGCCGCGATCGTAAGCGGCCCGTTCAACGAACTCGGAAACGCCGCGGCAATATCTGTCGTATAAGTCTTGGGCATGGTGAGCCTCTCGTTCCAACGAAAAACACGGAGGATCAATGACGAGTGACGAATTACGAATTACAGACAAACTAGGGTGCCCGCGCGTAACGGGACACTACTCTTCTCGCAAACCCCCGCGCTCGATCGTTGCGCGTAACTCGCAACTCGTAATTCGTAATTCGTAATGTCCACTACGCCGCCAACGCCAACCCCAATTCCAGTCCCCACGTGATGTTCCCGCTGTCCGGGTTGGTCCAATCGATGCGGATGCGATCCGCCGCTTGCAGCGTCCAGGCCGACGGATCCTGGGCGTCGCCGTCGCCGACACGAAGATGGACGTCCACATCCTTTCCAGCCTGGGTGATCGTGAAGAGCTTGGTGTCGTACGCCGACCCCAGTCCCGAATCGACCGAAAGCGCGAACGGATTGCTCCCCGCCGAACCGGTGAAATGACAGCGCACGAACAGCAAGTGGAACTTGCGATCCAATCCGAACGTGTTGGCGATGTTGCCGGTCCCCGTCGCCGACTGCGTGACCACCGCCCGCAGTTGCCGATCGCGCGTCGACTCCAGTTCCCGACTCTGCGCCTCAAACGCCGTCTGCGCCGCCTCCATGATCTGCGTGATGTCTCTCGGCATGATTCACATACTCCAATTCCAACGTTGTGCGGCACCGACTTTGTGTGGGACCGACTTTCCAGTCGGTCTCTTCATCAATCGCCGTTGCGAATCGACCGACTGGAAAGTCGGGCCCACAATCAAGCAGACCCATCTCTCGGGCCGCTACGGATCCACTGCGTCCACCACGTGCGCGGCCAACGTGTCTCCCTCCGGAATCTGCACCCGAAACGGAACGCCGATCAACTCCGGCGTCCCATCGTTCAGCGGCGGCACCGTCACTGCGGCGTCGCCGACGAACAACACATTCACCAGGGTCCGCTTCCGCTTTTGCCCGTTCGCGCGATAGCGAAGAACCAGGTCAATATCCGCCGTCACGCCGAAGAGCGTTTCCGCGACGGACGCGTCGTAGGAAAAAACAACGCCGGAGATTCTCCGCAACCCGCGTACAAACGTCCCGAGCGTCCCCGCCGCCGCGGCCTCTCCGGTCACCGGGATCGGCTCAACGCCCGGTTTGTACACCACGCTGTGTACGCCGGTGATGGCCGTCTCCGTAAACGGCGAAGCCCGCAACTTCGTCGCCGCCCCTCGTGTCGCAAGGATCCAGATCATTCCCGTTTCTCCGTCCCTTCGTCCCCACGTCCCTTCTCCGTCACGCCGCCGGCACCCGGTTCTGCCCTCGCTGCACCTTCACCACGAACGTCTGCGTCGCCTCCGCACTGGCCGCCCGCGCCCCGGACGTCGTTCGTGGATACTCGAACGTCCAGACACGATCGTCGTACCCCTCGCTTCCTTCGAGGACGCCGGTGTCCACAATCCCGTCCAGGTAGTCCTCCATCGCCCCGATCTTGTCCAAGAGCGCGCCGTGAGGATCCGCAGCCGTCGCATCCGTCACCAGTCGCAAGGTCATTGTGACCTCAAACAGCTTGTCATTGTCCATTCCGCCGATAGGGCGAGCCCGCGACAACGCCAAGATCACGTACGGACGCGGATATTCACCCACACCGCCCTCCCCGACCTCAATTCTCCGAAACGGCTTCGTCGCCGTGGGCGGACTGGCGACGAGATGGGTGCGCAACTGGGTCACCAGCGCGTCAACTGCGGCGCGAATCGTGGTCCGATCGGGGGTAGGCATGGAATTCTCCGTCTTTCCGAGGCGCCGAACGCAATCGCCGATTCCTAATGTTGGTCCAGCTCCGCCCGCGTCAGCAGCCGCTCCGCCGAGGACACCTCGCCGATGGATCCTCGCGCCGCATTGGCCGCCGGCAACGAGGAGGCGGGCAGTTCGATGTCGCCGCGCGACACGCCCTTCAGCCATTCCACCGTCTCGCGATGCAGCCGGATCGCATCCGCCGCAACCGGAGGGCGTCGCAAACGAAGCCGATACTCCGCCAGATCCAAAGACGCGGATTTCAGGACGTTCGCGAGATCGGGATGCGCGGTCAGGTCGATGGGCACGGCATACCGAACCGACAAATAGCTGTTCAGTTCCGCTTCCGCCGCAAGTCGCACCTCGTCCACCACCGCCGTGTCCGCCGCGCCGTCGCCGTTGTCGTCCGACAATTGCACGTACGCCTCGTTGCCCAGCCGCAGTTGCAGATCCGCGTTGGTCATGTATCCCATGAACGATCCCCCTCAGTCGTGAGCACAGCCTTGGATCAACCCGCGAGCGGCGGGAGTGGATTGTCAATTCCCGATTGTCGATCGTCGATCGTCGATCCAGGCGGCGCCGCACGTATACGCCGCTTCTCCTATCGCAAACCTCAAATCCAAAATCGACAATCCATCCCCCGTTCATCCCCAACGCATTCGCAGTGCCTACGTCGGCACCACAAAGTCGGTCCGAATCGCGTGCTGCCAATATCCGTAGGCCAGGCGATACCGAGCGCGCACGCCATAGAGGAACTTCTCGCGGCGGAAGCCCTCGTCGCTGTCTTCGGTCAGCGCCGTGAACTCGACGGGCTCGCGATCCTGGAAGATGAAAGGCCGCACCACCGCGTCCGTTTTTAACAAATACCACTTGCTCGCGTCGGTGAGCCACGGGAACGCGATGATCCGCGCCGCCCCCGCGATGACATTCGACGTGCTGTTCGCCACCGTAGCGCTCACCGCTTCCAGCGCGGTGAGATACATCGTCGTGGGCACGACACACGCCAACCCCGTCGCCGAGATGGACACCGGGTCTCCCTGGTCGTCCTTGAACCCCATCATCGCTCCGATGGCGCTCTTCAGACCCGCCTTGAACTCCGTCGTCGTCGCATTGTCCGGATCCACCGCCGGACTGGTCAGTTTGTTGTCCTGCGAGCCCGACAGGCCGGAGACGTGTGCGTCATTGAAAAAGGACACGCCGTCATAGCTGTTGAAGCCCGCCGTCTCCGCATTGAGCAACAGCTGCGCGATGAGATAGTCCTTGTGCGTGGCCGCCCGCGCCGCGAGCTCAGCCACTCGAATGCGGACTTGCCCCGTCTTGTCGTCCGAGATTTCGTCTCGATCGACCTCGAGCGTCGACTCGTATTTCAGGTTCTCGACGGAATAGGATTCCGTGCCCAATCCCCGAGCGACGCGCCCGGTTCCCCACTCCCGCATACGCGGCAGGGATCCGAGCCATTTGTACGTCTCACTCTCCGAACTGGACTGGATTCGAGTCGCCAAGTCCTGATAGTAAGTCTGCGTCGACTCGAACCGCTGCAAGAACTCACTGCGAAGACCCTTGGTCAAGAGTCCGGTGTTGACAATAGCCACAGTCGTCCTCCTATGGAACCGTTGCGAATTACGAATTACGAATCACGAGTTACGGGGTACGAGTCACGAGTGACGGCCTACCTGTTACCAATCCCTGCAAGAACGCGTAACGGCTGTCGCCGGGCGTAACTCGTCACTCGTCATTCGCCACCATGCGTTGTACTGCCCGTGCGCGTTGCGCGTTACACATAGTCCACTTCCACCAGAAACGTCCCCGGATCCGCCGTCGCACCGTTGGTCACCGCAAGGGTCAACACGTGACCCGGCAACGCATGCACATTGCTCACCGCGCCCATGTCGACCGATGTGTTGACCGCGGGGAACGTCACGGCGGTGTTGAAGGTCGCCGTGGCCACGGTGCCGGCGCCGGTGGCCAGTTGCACGACGCAGGTATTCGCGTCGTTGATGCCCGCTGCGGCTGCGGTCTGATTCACCACCCGCGCCGAGAGAATCCACGCGTCGCAGTTGAAGGCATGAACGGCCCGCGCCGCGATGTCGGCGCCCGCGCCGAGATTCTCAACCGCATGCACGACCGTCTTCACTCGACCCCGATTGGGCCCGATTCGGAGAATGATCTCGTTCGCCGCGGGAACGTCCTGCACCGTTCCGACATAGGAATTGGCCGACGCGGTGAACGTGAGTACGTTGTCCGCCGAAGCGAACACCGGCCTACCGATGTGCGCGACCGTCGCGCCGGAAAGCGACTGCCCGAAGTCGCCCTCGGTGTACACGCGAACCGACATCGCTCCGTTCGCCCCCACCGAGTTGTCGATCTCTTCATAGGCGATGCCCACGAAGTTGTCGCCCGCGACCAACGGCTCGGCGTAGCCCGCGGAGTTCAACCCCACAAACGCCCCCCGGAAGATGTGCTTCGCCGCCGCGACTTGCAGCGTGCGAAGCTCCTGATCCACATAGTGATCCACATTGCGATTCGCAGTCAAAGGCATGAGTTCTGTCTCCTTTCATAGGTCCAAGGCAAGTTGAGTCCGAGCCGCAGTCGATTTGCGATTGTGGATTGCCGATTGTCGATGGCAGAATCCACAAACCTAGTGAAGACGCTTGTCTTCAATCGACAATCGCAAATCTTCAATCCTCAATCGCCGATCATCCTCACCGCATCCGCGACGTAGGCTTCTTCCGAAGTGAGCGCCGACAAGAGGCGGTTGCTTCGAAATTCACTCCGCGCCCGCGCCGCGCTCGCCCGCTGCCGTCGCTCGACCACGCTCGCTGCGTGGGGAGCGGCGATCAAACCGGGGCGCACCAAGACCGGCGCCGTCGCCAGCCATTCCTCGAACAGACCTTCCTCCTGGGCCACGAGCGCCTCCGCCCACGCCCGCTGCGCCTCGACGAGTTTCCCCTGTCGCATCGCGTCGCCCACCCGCTCTTCCACATGCCGACGCTGATTCGCAATCGCCAATTCCGAGAGCCGACGACTGGCCGCGACCAGAATCTCCTCAGCATCCGTCGCCATCGGTAGCCCGAGTTCCGCACGCAACGAATCCAAGGGCGTCCTCCCATCGTGGGCCGAGGCAACGAGTTGGAATTCACCTGCGCCGGCCGCGACCGTCGCCGTCGTTCCCTCGACACTCGCCGACAAGCCGTCACGATTGACGATCGGCGTCATACCCACGATCGCCGGCTTGTTGGTCAGCGCCGCGGAATGAATGGCGATCAACTTGCGATCACCCTTCCGCACCACGGCCACGGGCGACAGATATCGGTATTGCTTGGAACCGAGCATCTCCGCGGCCTGCGGCGTCCACTCGATTTCCGCGAGGATTCCCACGCCGGGCTCCGCGTGCAGTCGCTTGATCCACCCCGCCGCGGGCGCTTGTCCCGAGGGCGAAGCAAACGCGCCACCCAGCGTTTGATGTTCGTAGTCAATGGGCAGGTCCGTGCCATGCTCGTCGAACGCCTCGAGCGCCAGCCGGGCCGACTCCTCGTCCACCACGAATCCGCCGTTCGTACTTTCCACGCTGCCCCACGGCGTCAGCAGCACGCGCGAAGGCGCCGTCTCACCCGCAAGCGAAGCGGAGTGGAGCACCTGCCGCTCACGTTCCGCGTCCGATGTCCATAATTTGTTCACCGTCTTCATCTCTTGCACCTCTTCCACTGGGACCATTCGATCGTTACACCCCCACAACGCGCAGCCGGATCGGTGTTTTCCTAGGTCGCACCGATCGCGACGATCACGAGGATCGTGCCGCCACGATCGGCTCGTCCGAACCGGCCCGAGGAACACCCAATGCGTCATGCACCCACGCCCGCGGAACCTGCAGCCCAAGCCGGTTCACCGCCGCGTCGAGCACTTCGACAATCTCCTTTGGCGACGCGGAATCCTGTCGCTTGCGCCGGAAATGCGGCACCGGTGCATCCGCGCCGAAACGAAATAGAGTGAGCGGCGTCAGCAAATCCCGACGAACCGTTCGACCTTCCTTGCGAATGTCATCCGCAAGAATGTCCTTTCGCACGTGCTCATGCACCTGCGTCGCCGCCACGCTGCCGCTCTGCCCCGTAATGTCCGTCGTCAGCGTCTGCCCCAGCCAGGCCTTGCTCATCTCGCGATTCAGAAAGTCGATCAAACCCTGGAACGGCGGACCCGACGTTCCCCGATTGGCTTCCATGATTTGCAGTTCCACCGCGCGACTGAACACGCCCACCGCGTTGCTCCCCAATGACTCCAGCATCTGCAACAGCTCACGCTTCTCATCCGCCGTCGCGCTGGGTTCATACCGAGCAACGCGCACCGGCATTCCGAACACCTCTGCGAAAATCATCCAATCCTTCAGCGCCAGGTTCTTCGCCAAGTACGCGAGCGCCGTCGCCCGAAGCAGTCCCCCGCGCTGCGGATGCCCGGAAACGCAGTGCGGCGTATGCACAATGAACTTGAACGGTTCCAGCGCGATCCCATCCCGCGGAGCCTCAGCCGTGAGTACGCGCGGCTGATCCAGCTCATCAAACACGATGCGCGTGAAGTCAACCGGAACGAGTTCCACCGGACGAAACTCGCCGCCCACTTGACCCCATACGATCTCCGCGATCGCGATATTCCGACCCAAAGCGAGCGAAAGATGTTGCAACGCCTCCTCGAAGGACTCCATCTGAAGGATCGTTTCCCGACAATACGCAGCCGCCGCCTCCGCCAGTTCCCGATCCGCCTGCGGGCGCAAATCGGCGTCGCTGACAACCTCCCACCCGAGCCCGGTCAGCGAGAGGCGCCGCGTGTTGGCGATGGAAAAAAGATGGGGATCCTTCTCTTCCATCTCCTCGAAAAGCTGCATCGCGCTGGACAACGAGCCGTCATCGGCCTCGCGAAGGATCGCCGCGAGGCGCGACGGCGTCAGCCCCGCGCTGGGATAGTCGCGGACCGAGTCCTCTTTTCGCGTGTGCATCAACTGTCCCAATTTGGGTCTTGACGTCGGCGCGGCGCGAAACGGTTTGAGAATCCACTCTTTCAGACGCATGAAGTCATTCTCCTTTGCATGAAAAGGTGGGCAGTGCCCACCCAACGAGGTTGGAACGGTGGGCGGTGCCCACCCTACGGGGCTACCACGTCCCGGTTCTTGCGAACTGCAGCGGTGACACGGTCAGGCATTCCGCGGTTCCCGCCGAGCGCAGTTCCGCGGCGCGCACCGCGAGCGCCGCGGCCCAGAAGCGATCGGCGTGACTGCCCTCCACCCGCGGCGCGGAGAGCTTGAAATGCCCCGACTCCGTGACCGATCGTTCAATGGAATGCCAGTCCCTCCGAATCCGATCATCATCAGGAATCCGCAGCGTCCGACCCTCGACCGCGATGCGCAGCGCCGTTGCCATCTGCGACTTCACCACCACGCTGAACGTCACGCACTCCACGCGTCGCGGCCCGAAGCGCTCCAGACATTGCTCCGCCAGTTGCATTCCGATGCCGCCCGCGTCGATGCAGCATTTCCTCACATTCCGCAGCGCCAGCACGGCCGCGATCGCCTCGGATTGCTCGCGGAACGGCGTATGAGCAAGCTCGAAGAGTCCGACCGTCGACATCAACGCGCCGTCACGAGCGAGAACCCAAATGACCGTAAGATCACGAAGTCGACCGATGTCCACGCCGACGTACAAGTCGCGCGTTTCGCCCGAAAGCTCGTCGATGGTCCCATACGTCGACAGTTGCGGATCGACGCAGGCGTTGATCTGGTCGTAGGTGAGGAACGCCGTCGCCTCATCAAGAAACTCGCAAAGAAACTCCTGCCGAAAGAGTTCGTCGTCGCCCATCGCCACGCGCATCTGCTCGAGATCCACGTCCAAACCTTGAGCGATCGCATCCGGCAAGGTCAGCAAATTCGCGGAGAAGAGCGGATTGTCGCGCAACTGATAGAAGACGTTCCCTTTGCCCTTCGGCGTCGACGCGACGTCGAGCTCCCCGTTTCCCCTCAGGAGCGTGGGGAACATGGCCGCCCAAATGTCGCGGTCGAATGCGTGCATGGCGAATTCATCAAGGAACACGTCCCCGGTAAATCCCCGCGCTGTTTGCGGATTCGCGGGCAAACCGATGATACGCACGCCGCCGGGCAGTACGATTTCAAGCTGCTTGATGCTTAGATCGCGGAAAATGCGGCCGTCATAGTAGTCGCAGGCAATCTTCAGCGCCTGACAGTGCTGCCGCACTTTGAGCATGAGTTCGCGACTTTGCCGCTCGCCCGCGGAAAGGAAGATCTGCGTACGCCGACGAACGAGTCCTCGAAGCAAGCGACGCAGGGACTTCGTGAAGCTCTTTCCGGTCTGCCTCGCCCAACAGTTCCACGAAAACCGCGCTTCCGATTCAATGTCGCGCCGCTGGTATTCGAGGAGCGGAACAATCGCCTTCGGTCGGGCGGGCTCCGGCGTGTGTTCACAGGCAGTCACGGGCTTGGACACACCGCTTCTCCGATCCGCTTGGGTCGACCCGGTGGCCGCGTCTTCCGGGGCGCAGCGTGCGAAAGTGTCGACGCCTGAACGCCGACGGCTCGCGGTCGCAGGAAAGAACACGGCAGGTGATCGGAGTTGGAAACGAATACGTGGATCAAGAAGGAGGTCCGCGGCATTCGCGCGGCGGGCCCGCCGTGAACGTCGCGACGCGCGCGAGCGTTCGGTCAGGGAGACCGAAGCTGTTCCGCGCGGGAGCGGGCCTCCGCGGCGCCGACGGGATCACCGAGCGCGTCGAGCAAGACACTCAGAAAACCCTGCATCTGTGCATCATCCGGGGATATCCGAATCGCCTCACGGATCGACGGCAACGCGCGCACCGGATCGCCGGTCATGAACGTCGCCACGCCCAGGTTGTAGTGCCACAGCGCGACATCGGACCGTAGCGCCACGGCGCGACGAAGAAAGGGAATTGCTTCCGCCGTCTTTCCCTGCGTCAACATCGCGTAGCCAAGGTTGTACTGCGCATCGCCGGAATCGGGATCGATCTCGATGACGCGGCGAAGCTGGGTCACCCCACCGTCGATATCGCCCACGCCGAGCAGCCCAACCGCAAGGCGCGTTCGCAACCGCGCATCGTCGACCGACGCCGACCCCGACACGCCCATGGTCGCGGCCCGACGGAGCGTCTCACGCGCCCGCGACGCGTTCCCGCGCCTCAGAAAAAACTCGCCCAGAGCAATCGCAGGCCGCAGGTCATTCGGCTGGGCGACGATCGCGGCCTCAAGCTCGCGCTCCGCGTCGTCGAACCGCCCGACACTTTCGAGCACACCGCACAGTTCGTCGCGTGCTTCGTGAAACATCGAGTTCACACGCAGCGCGGCGCGATACTGTTCGATCGCTTCGTCGATGCGGTTTGCCTTTCGCAGCACACTGGCGAGTCCCCGGTACCCGGCCGGCTCCTCGGGCATCGCGGCGATGAACCGGCGAACCGTCCGCTCCGCCGCGGCGGTGTCGCCTTTGGCAAGATAGAGTCGCGCCTGATCCGGAAGAATAC
>ORJL011768352.1_pt1 | contig 12353 bp, 11 predicted proteins | sample 1779941 | NCBI WGS metagenome assembly ORJL01 (sample SAMEA104232317, study PRJEB22302) | groundwater metagenome | biome: forest; feature: aquifer; material: groundwater | place: USA | collected 2011-08-07 | depth 5.8 m
CTGTCGCGTTCGATACCCGAGTCGTCTCCTGCCTGGGACACGGTAGCCAAAGTGATCTATCGCCATGTACCGAGCGGTAAAACATTGACGTTCCGCCGCTTGGGCGCTGGACGATTTACCTCGGTGGTGGCGGCGGTGACACGAGGAATTCGCGCGGGTGTCGTTGTGCCGCGTTTGCTGACCTCGCCTGAATTCTGTGCGGAATGCAGCTGCCGGCCGGATTGCTTCAGTGGCGCAGGTGATGTGTTGGATGTGATGGACCCCACCATCGCCTTGCACGCCCAGCGCCTGCTGACCGTCGCGCAGACGGTTCGCGAGCAAGTCCGCTCATCACCACAAGCATCCGCAGTCTTGGCGGTGCTCGATCAGATCACACACACGATGAAGGCGAACGCGCCCGATGTGCAAGCCATGCAGCATGTCATGACAGTTGCTGCGGATACCGCGCGCGACGCCCTGCCCGCGTCTTAACTGGAGGAGTTAAATGAGTCTACCGACTACATATGACGAAGCATTGAAACAGCTGGGCGCACTGCGCCAAGAGCACGATAATTTCAAAGCCTATCACCGTTTGCTGACACGGGCTTTGGTGCACGAAATCCGCTCGGCGTTTGGCGCGATGATCGGACACTTGGATTTGTTGAACCTCGAGGGACTATCCCCCGAGGTGGTGGAAACGGTAACAGCAGTCAAGGGTCAGGGGTATCGCCTGTCGCGAATCATGGAGACCTTACACTGGACCAATCAGGTCGATCATCCGGATTTCTATCTCAAGGCTGAGCCGGTGAATACGCGCCAACTGATAGAGGAGTCCGTACAGGAGATACAAATCCGCTACGAGAATCACGATTTCGTAATGCAAATGCCGGAAGGCGTACCGCCGGTGTGGTGCGATCGCGCCCGCATGATGATGGCGCTGGTTTTCGTTTTGCAAAATGCGGTCCGCTTTACGCCAGAAGACGAGACGATATTAATCTCGGTGCTGCCCATCGCGTCGTCATCGAAACAGTTGATCATTAATATTGATTATGACGGAGCCGAGTTACCGCCCGAATTCAAAGCCGATCCGTTTAGCGTAGTCACCGAGCTGATTTCCAACACATCCGGTCAGGCACGGGCGATCCTCGGGCTGGGGCTGTATCCGGCGCACGAGATCGCCTGTCGCACGGGCGGCGATCTCATGTTGATAGAGTCTTCCCCAACCCACACGACATTCCAATTCAAAATTCCATTGGCGGAGATGCGATGAGCACAAAACGTTTGCTGGTAGTGGAGGATGATGCAGGAATTATGTCTGTTTATATTTCCATGGTGCGGGCGAATCGGTTTAATGCGGATTTGGCTTTGGATGGACGGCGCGCCGTAGAATTCGCCAAAGCGAATTTCCCGGATGTGCTCCTCTTGGATTGGGCGCTGCCCAACGGGATGTTGGGGCGCGATGTATGGGATGCTTTACAAGCATTGCCCGGCAAAAAAGAGTTTAAGACAATTGTGTGTACGGCAGAAAAAGATCAGCGACTCGATGACCATCTGCGAGTGATACAACCGGTGGCGGTAATCGAAAAAGCACTGCCGGAGACGATGCAGTTGGTAATCTCTACGCTGAAGGAACTGTTAGCATGAGTGGTTTGGACATTCTTATTGTAGAAGACGAAGTGCCTCTGGCGAAGTTGTACCGTTCAGTGGCGAGCGCCGACGGACATTCGGTCACCCTGGTGGTGACCGGCTTCGAGGCACTTGAGAAAATTCAAAGACGGCGTTTCGATCTCGTCCTGCTCGACATCAACTTGGGTTCCGGCCCGGATGGGTTTGACGTCTTGCACACGATCCGCGATCTGAATCGCGGTGAGCGCGTGGTGATGATTACAGCGCGCGGCTCGCCTCACGATATCGAAACGGGTTTGATCGCACTTCGCGCTGACAATTATCTAGTCAAGCCGATGGGCGAGAGTATGTTTCGAATACGTCTGCGAGCCGAAGTCAGGCAGGTTCGAAAAATTGCGCCTACAACGACATTTATTAACGGGCCGTTGACTGTTCGAATAGAGAACGAGACGTGTTCCTTGAACATCGGCGATCATATCAAGCTACTGCCCCCAAAAGATGGAGCTGTTTTATGTAAACTGCTCTCTGCTCCAAGCGTAATCCATACTCCAGAAATGTTAGCTCCGCTTATCTTGGGAATTTCAGAAGCGCGCCCGATAACCCTATCCGAAAAAGAGCAGATGCACATGGTCATCACTCGGATGCGTTCCAGAATTGACCGATTTATAGAACGGTCCCAAGTATCTCTGCCCAATCGTAATCAGGCTCAACTCTCTGCCATCAATATCATCGAGAGTGTTTATGGCAAAGGTTGGCGCTGCAATCTCGCGACAGCGGACTCTTGATATTATGCCGACTTTCCCGCCCTCTAAATTTAGCCAAATTCCCGCCAGCCGCCACCCGCGCACTCTGTTCGAGGTGATGGATGAGTATGATCGCGAACTGCACAGCGGCAAAATGGAACGCCTGCGCCCGGCGCCGTTGGGCTTTCCGCTGCTCGATCAGGCGTTTGGCGGCGGCGTGCATATGGAAGATCTGCTGCTGATCGGCGGGATGCAAAATGTGGGCAAGACGATTTTAGCGTTGCAGATCGCCCGCAACATGGCGCGTAGCGGCGAAGTGGTGCCGGTCATGGTGTGCTACGAACACTCGCCGCTCAACTTATTTGAACGCCTGCTGTGCCTAGAATCGGCAGACGATCTCGATAGTGATGAACCTCAAGGGATCAGTCTGGCTGAGCTGCATGGCGCGATCGTTTCCTATTACGAGCAGAAACAGAGATCGGTTCCCGATCTTCCGAGCGAGATTAATTTAGATTGGATCGCGGCGCGTTATCCGCATATGCGCCGGGCGATCCAGCGTTTCGCCGTTTATCGCGACCGGCTTTTTCTGGTCGGCGGTGATGGCGTTAGCACGACGGTTCAATCTCTGGCGACTTACGTCGAAATGATGGAATATCTGGGACATAAGCGGATCGCGCTGATCGTCGATTACTTGCAGCGCATCCCGGCCTTTTCGCTCACGGGCGGCGCGCATCTATCGCCGGAACAGATGATCGATCTGGTGACGCGAGCGCTCAAAGGCATCTGCCTGACGCACAAAGTGCCGGTGATCGCCGTCGCGGCAGCCGACGCCGATAGTTTGCGGCAACAGCGCGTGCACTTGGAGAATCTATGGGGGTCGAGCGTCGTGCAGTACGAACCCGACGGCGCTCTCATTCTGAACCGTGATTCGCTGGAGGACAATCAGCGAAAAATGACGCGCGTCGCGATTGAGAAAAACAGAAGCGGTCCCAGCGAGATCGAGTTCCGTCATCGGCTACACGGCGCACATTACGGATTGTCGTTGCGAGGCACGGTGGTTCCGCCATCGGAAAGCTTTCAGGCGGAACGATTGGCGCTCAAGACGCGGCAGATCGCAGGACCCGATCCGGGCGTCGCCTTGATGCTGATGATCGCTTTGAGCACGATAGATAAAATCACCGATCCCACCACGCGCGCCGAAAAATCCCGGCTGTGGAATGCTATTTGGCAGCGCGCCTTGCTGTCAACCGAGAACGGGCGAGAGATCTTGCCAGAACTTGCCGAATCGTTTTCCCGTGAGTCTTGAAACTCGCGTCTTGGAGTGTGACCGCTGACTTTATTTTGCAGTAGGACGGATTTATTTTGCGCTGATGAATAATTATTTGGTTAAGGCGACGTTCGCTTGGGTTGAGTCTCATTTAGACCTCAGTGCAAAATAATTTCTCGAGCCCCAAAACATCACTTTCTAGAAGGTGAATTCTAGCCGATCTCTTTTCTTCACGCGTCCCAGCGCCTATGACCTGAGGTAAAAATTGTGTCCAAGTAAAATAAGAATATCGCGCCAAAGCAGAAAGCGATCTTCGAAATAGCATTTCGCAAGTGAGTAGATAAAAGTTTGACCTAGTGCGTCTAGAGATTTTCTCATTTCCACTGGATACAATTTTCAACGCAGGTCACTAGTTTTTCGCAGATATAGAACATACGCCGAAACAAGATTCATAACCAATTCCGCAGTTTCATCTGACACGTTGCTCCCCTGTGGATTCCCATGAGCAACACCCTTTGCCGCCCCTCGATATCCATAGACTCTGATCATACATTCACCTAAGCCCTGGGGGATCTTGCCTGACACCTGCAACTGCTTTACAGCCCTATCGAAATCCTTTGCTACAGGTAATCCTGAAAAGCCCTCAAGAGACGCTTCCAAAGCACAGACTGCTTCCTTGATGCAATTCTCCGAGTCTGAATCAGTTGGGTCAATGAAAAACTGAGTTGCCTTTGAAAAATGCTTTTTAGCTTGCTTCAGTTCTGGTGTATTTAGCAAAGCAGCGATATTTTCATAACGTACTACCTGCCCACCTCTATCTGGAATGAGCGCTGAGATAACAAAGACGTAAACACCCAGAAGCCCCATCGTCATGAATACCATTAGCACCTGTATTTGATAATCTTGTAACCACGCATCTATATAAGATAAAAGGAGTGCTAAAACAAGTGTTACACCAGCTCCTCTAACAGATAATCTCAATACGTCGGGATTCCTTCTGAGAAAACCTCGAACGGCATTTGGCAAGCGATCGCTTAAGTTGTGTTTATCTATCGTACGCCAGATCTTACGAGCAAAGGCCAACATAACCAATAGGACGATTTCAAGAACAGCCCACAGCAATCCTATCTCAAGTCTTTGGGTTTTAATGATACCCAGTATCCCAAGCAGGGCTACTTGTATGAGGTCGCCATATAATCTTGGTGAATGTAAGGAGTTGAAGAGTCTCATAATAATATCGAAGATAAAAAAGTGCCGTTCTCGACACCTAACGAACGACCCGAAAACGATTCATCTTCTCCTGTCGTGCAATTGTATTGGTGTCTTTCGAGAACAAGCATCATGGATTACTCAGTTCGCGCCTACGCAACCTGCCGTGTTATCTACCTTTTGCCAAAATCCAATCAGCGATCATGCGATATGATCTATCAATATGAATCGGCTGAGTTTTTTGCCGAAATTCGCGCACTATCCTGTAATGACAATCCCTCAAGCGCTTTCCACTACCACACGGGCAGGGCCAATGGCCTTTAATCTCCTTCTTTCGCATTAAATCCATGAGTTTCAACACGACCTGCACATCCGATGCCGCCAATTTTTCAGCGTAAAACTCGAAGAGTCCTTTTGCGCCATGACTCCGTTGTCCGAAGGGCCATTTGCCAGTTAAATCAAACACAGTTTGACTAATCAAGAAGTTTCGAACAGGGCCATCCAGAAACCCCAAGAAGTCTGACCGATCTGGGCAAACCCAACTTGCCTCATCAGCCACAAATAAACAAAGCGCGTCATCTTGTTTGAAAATATGCCTATCAGCGTTTCGCGGTATCCGACCACCCAACTCCCTCACAATTGGAAGGCTATCTGGAAAATCAAGTGGAAACTCAACTTCGATCTGATAACGGTCAATGACACGTTCTCCGTCCGATATTGGGAAGCTACCTTTCAAGTAAACTATATCGTCCTGAGTTGAAAAGTACAAATTACGATATACCGCCTTTACCTCTCGTACGATCTGGGCATATAAAGTCGGATCTGCTTCATACCATGTCCTTCCCTTCATTCACTGCTGGCTCCAGGGTTTCGTCGGCGTTCGAACGGTTGCAACCAGTCGTGGCAACGAACCCCTTTTATCATCGTCACTCAAATTGCTGGCCTCGCCAAATATTGCCTCCCAGCCACTATTTCCCAGAGTGGACAGGGTTTGGCTTGCAACTGACGATAGACTTAACCGCGCCTCATCTACTACGCCAGATAAGTCATTTCCATCAGGGTTCGCCGGATCCTCAACAGCTAAATCATCGGCATGATCGCGGAATTCTTGCCATAGGTATTCGAGTTGCTTAGATAATGTGTCGGATTTTCGGTCTTGAAGAAGTTTAATTACCAACAACTCTAGAACAAATTGCCTGACCCTTAATCCATTTCGAACCCGCCATAGTTTCATTAAGCGAATAACGCTCACAACACCACTATTCTTCACATGATCAATATGGACTTCAAGATTAGTTTTGAGGCGTTCTTTTGAACAATTCTCCTGATGAAGAAATGTATCTTGCTTTTTATCATCCACGTATCGACCCGGCACCACGTCAACGTGAAAGTCCACTTGATAGGAATCAGCGTCTTTGCCCCTCAGACGGAGTGCCGAAGTCTTGCGCTCAACATAGAATTTCTTCTCAAGAGTTTTGCATACATCATTGTAGATAGATTCAAGTGTCTGACCGGCAACAGTGCTATCGTGTGGAAAATAGCAAATGATGTCCAGATCGTAAGATTCTCTGTTCATTGTCCCCTTTGCCTTGGAGCCGCCATATCGGATGATCGGAACCGTACCATATTTTTCTTTCAGAAGACTCTCGACGGACTCACGATGCGCCTTTATCCTCTTTAATTCATTGCTGGTATCATCCAGGTTCTGAGAGGTTAATACTTGTTGAAGATATTTATTTGGGTCCATTTTCATTAATCCTTATTGCAAGAGTAAAACCGCCCTTCGCTTTGTCATAGTCATAGACGTACAAGGCAGGGTCAACTTTTGGAAGCAATTCGTAACCGCAAGCTATAGCAATAGATGCGGGGATGGCCGGAAACAAGTGAAGAATTGATAACGGATTATGGTCCTTTCCAATTGTGCGCAAGCAAGCTTGATAAGCACTCTGGAAATTAACAAGATCCTGCTTTAAGCGGAGATAATTAGGGTTAGGCGCTTGACCATCAAGAGTAATTTCGTAAACTGAGTAGCGATCATCGATTTCGGGTGGAAGGTCAGCCAGTTGGATCGCGCCGCTTAGAGAAAGCATTAAGGCAACTGCCGATTGATCACTTCCAGTTTTGAGGCGCTGAAACATATAATTATCAGGGGTGCCTTTGGTTTTCCAAACCCAATTTCTGGTATCGCGATGTCGCTGGTAGAAATCAACTGGAATCTTGTTACTCAATCGGCTACCGAGAAACATCAGAACTGATATCGGAGCTAATGCAAACAGCGATATATGCTGTGGGCGGTTCACATTCATTCCAGTGGCATAGAGGTGATTAACATGTTGTTGGATAGTATCCATTGCCATCTGTATAAAGGTTTCTCCATCACCGGCAATTCCAGTTAGGTCGATGATATAGTCACGCGAATCAACAGGGTAACGGGGCGCTATCGCTTCTGTAACTTGGGCAACGGGGATATCAACAGGATGATCTCCGATATTTGCCTTTAACTGGACAATAGTTGTCTCTTGATCGGGCATTAGTCCTGTAACGTGGTCGATGCGCTGTTCATGACGATCTTTATATTTCCGAAGTGTGGCGACGGAATAACGTTCGGGATTTTCGTCTATGTGGTGATGGCATGAGTAGCATAGCAACATTAAGTTCTTAGGATTATTTATTATTTGAGGTCGGCGATGTGACCGCCCTCGCGCTCCCTTTTCGCTAAAAGCCACAATGTGGGCCATTTGGCCAGAATTGCTCGGCATTTTTGTAAGATGATGTTCCATAAGGTACTTATTGCAGGCATCAAATTCGCACCGACCCCCAGCGCGAACGTACAAATGTAATTGAGTCTTGTCTCGAATCTTACGGAGAGGAAAACTCATAACCGGCCCTGCTGAAGTGGAAATATTTTTCCTTGCTAAATTACTTTTTTTCATAAATCGCACCTTCTTTTAGATCGCAGCCTGAGAAACCTCGAAAATGGCTTTGACCAATACAGTTATCAATGATAATTGTAAACCCAGTGTCCCGCTTCTGTCAATGGAGTGATCAGCGACAACCAGAGTTGACAATCTATCTAAATTGGCATAGATTTACTCTAGACACGGGGTAATTTGTAGAAGATCTTCAAATTAAACATAGATGCATGGAAATGGAGACAAAGGTATGAACCCCCAAGAACTTGGCCATCGAGTTAGTAAGAAGAGAAGGGATTTAGAACTGAGTCAAGAAGTGCTTGCAGAACGTGCTGGTATATCTCGGAATTATCTTTCGATAATTGAACGCGGAGATGCTAATAATATTTCAATGGATGTATTGAACCGAGTCGCAGCAGCCCTCGAAACCACTTCAACCGAGCTTCTTGGAAAAAAAGGACAGGGCGATATTCTCATACCACCAACTTTGCGAGAATTTGGAGTAAAAGAGGGATTGAGTTTTGAAGTAGTAGACAGATTAGCCAGAATACCAAGAAGAGGGCAGGAACCAAAAACGGTTGAGGGATGGCGAAAGCTTTATCAGGTGATCAAACAGTATTTAGAGAAAGAAGGCTGACCTTATGGGTTGGGGAGAGTAGTATTTGGCATTCATACAACCAGGACGCTTGTTTATAGAACAGCATGGTGATGTAACCAGCCTCGAAGATGTAATGGGATTTGTAGAATTCTTGCGAAAAGAGGCGAGACTCGGGGTTAATCCTCCCCTCGATTTGTCACGTATTTACTCTAGATTTAACATACCCGCCCCAAAGCTGGCACCACTGGAGGATCAACAAGGGTTATTACTAGACCCCGAGCAGGGAATTGTGCTTATTAAAGATGATGACCCTATAACTCGACAGAAGTTTACGGAGTGCCACGAGTTAATTGAGTATCTGTTTTCCGCTTTGCCAGAAGGGAAAGGTTGGGCAACTAGACAAGCCGGTCAGTTCAAAGCCATCACCAAGGAGAAGTTGTGTAACCAAGGTGCTGCTGAATTGTTGATGCCCCGAGCTACTTTTCTGCCGCGTGTACTTGAACTTGGTGTGTCATTCCAGACAGGGCGGAGCCTTGCAAAGGAATACAACGTCTCTACAACTGCTGCTTTAGTTCAGATGGCACGACTCGCCCCGGGTAGTCATGCAGTAGTACTTTGGCGAATGAAAAACAAGCCAACGGAACAGAGAAGTAGCATATCGCCTGATCAAATTTCCTTGTTTGAGCAAACCTCCAATGAGTTACCTCCTAAGAAACTGCGTGTAGAGTGGTCTCTCGCGAGCTCAAATGCCCCTTTTATTCCTCCAGATAAGTCTGTGTCTGAAAGTACTTCAATTTATGCGGCGTGGGCAAGTGAAAACTTTATTATAGGAACAGACAACCTTAATTTAGGCAATACACACGGCCAATTCAAGTGTGAGAATCAGCCTTTTAATAATAATGGAGAGCGATTTGTAATTTCACTGTTACATTTGCCATCAGATACTCAATGTCCATTGCATAACAAATTGATTGAGTGAGCCAGGCTTCAAAGTTTGTGTAGTCCGGCGTCGCTAAAAGCTCGGTAATGCCCTAACCCGTACTGATATTAATTTGAACAAAAAAAACTAGCAGGGTGAACTGCCCCATAGACCAGATATAAAAAAGCACCAACGTGCCAACTGGACAGATACTTCGTTTGATATAAGGTGTCTGTTTTGTTTTCAATTGTATCCGTTCATAGTTATAGAATTGAATATACTCAGCAATCAGTATCGGGCCGAGTTTTATTGAACTGGGCGACCACAGCAAAATGGTTATGTGGAGAGCTCTTATGGCAAGTTCCGTGATGAATGCTTAAATCAGGAGTGGTTTCAATTGTATTGTGAAGCCGAAGTGATGATCGAGCAGTGGCAGTAGTCGTACAAAACGACCGCATAGCGCGCTTGACTAAAAGACACCATCGCAATTCGCAAGTGAACAGGTGAAAGTTTAACCCAGTGCGTCTGGAAATTTTCTCATTTCCCCTGGATACAATTTTCAACGCAGATCACCTAACCCTTCATTTTGCCTGACGAAATCCGATTCAAATTAATAGATTTCCTTTGGCTGATTCGGTTATAGAATGGCGCTTTTAGAATGTAATTCGGCTAAAATGCTGCGAAATAATTTCTCGCTCTACTACAAAATATAGTCGGCGGTAACACCGAGTGCGCTCTCGACGGCGTCTGGCTTTACGATGCTGAATTGAAAGGGATTGTCGTAATGACGACTTCGATTAGATCGTGGCAGCGTATTCAACGGAACAAACGCTAACCGAATCACTCGTTGGAGCGATAGGAACAGCGGCGTTTATTCTAACCTCACCGCCCTCTTCGCCACGATTGATGTTGTCACGCCTTTCGATTGCAGAGTCCCTTCGACGATCAAAAACGCCGCGCTCATCGCTTCACGACACTCAATAAATACTTGTGCCGGGATAATCACATCCACTAATTCGTTGCAATCTTCAAGTCGCAGGAATGCCGTGCCCTTCGCCGTCGGCGGTCGGCGCACACCGTCGGCAACTAATCCGCCTACTTTCACCTTCGCTCCAAGCCGCATCTTTTGTAACTCCACCAGCGGCGTGCAGCCCGCTTTGGTAAAGGCGTCACGCCGCACTTCGGTCAGATGCATCCCGGCGGTCACTCCCGTCGTGGCGAAGGTCGAGAGCGTGAGCTGTTCAGGCGACATTGGCGACAACTCCATATACTCATCAGGAATACCCAGTGGCAATGAAGCCGGACGTTTAGATATCTGCAACGCCTCTGCCAAATCCCACAACAACTGCCGGCGCTCGCTGAGTGAATCAAATGCGCCTGACAAAATCAACCACTCCATCACGCGGCGTACTACTTTCACGCGCTGCACGAAATCATTCAGTGAAGTAAATGGTTTCGTGCCTCTCGTTTGCACGATGGTCTCCGCCAATGACTCGCTAATGCCCTTCACATAAATCAACCCAAAACGAATTGCATTCCTCTCTATCGTCGGCTTGACCATCGAACGATTGATGTCGAACGGCAAGAATTTAACCCCGACTCGCTGCGCTTCACTTTCCAACACCCGCGCCGGATACGTGCCGAGCGGCGCATTGCGCAGTAGACCACAAAAATATTCGGTGGGGTAATGCACACGCAGCCAAGCTGACCAATAGACAATCACGGCGAACGCCGCCGCGTGCGCTTTGCTGAAGGAATAACCGGCGAAGCCAGCAATGCTGTTCCAAATCGCTTTGGCGATTTTCTCTGGCACGTCTTTCCCTTGTGCGCCTTGGATGAATTCCGCACGGAATCTTTTCACGGCTTCTGCCGCGTTCTTGTTGCCGAGTGCTCGGCGTAACAACTCGCCGCGTCCAGGGGTGAAGCCCGCCACGTCACGCGCCACTTTAATCACTTGCTCTTGAAAGACAATCACGCCGAGCGTTTCTTCCAGCGCGGGTTTGAGTAATGGATGAAGGTAGGTCACCGCTTCTTGTCCGTTGCGCCGACGGATATAAGGACGCACCATGCCACCTTGCAACGGACCGGGACGGATCAGACTGACTTCAATAACCAAGTCCTGAAAGCGGCGTGGCTGCAAGTGCGGGATGAGGGAGACCTGTGCCCCGCTTTCTACTTGGAAAATGCCAATTGTCCGCGCTGAACAAATCTGGTCGTAGACACTCTGTCCTTTGAAGTTGAGGCGGTGCAAGTCAATTTGCTTGTCATGAATCTCTTTGACTAACTTCACGGTGTCGCCAATCGCCGAGAGCATCCGCAGTCCGAGCAAATCAATCTTGACGATGCCCAACGACTCCAAGCCCTCTTTGTCGAATTGAACGACGGTGCGGTTCTCCATTGTGGCTGGTTCAATCGGCACAATGTCGGAAATCGGTTGACCCGTCACTATCATCCCGCCGTTGTGCAATCCTAAGTGGCGTGGTCTGCCACGCAATCGTTCGGCGAGTGAAACCAACCTTTGCCATTCCGCCGAAGAAAGTTTGCTGTGTTTGGTTATCTGAGAAATCGCCACTTCCACTTTCTCCACTCGCCCATCGTCATCTAACTCATGGGCACGGCGTTCACTTTCCAAGGCGCTGGCGATTTCGTCTAACGTATCTTGCTTGAAGCCGAGCGCGAAGCCGGCATCGCGTATCGCGCTCGCTGAGCGATAGGTAATGTAGGTGCAGGCCATCGCCGCGTGATCACGTCCATAACGGTTATACACGTACTGAATGACAATCTCACGCTGGGCGGCATCGATGTCGAGATCAATATCGGGCGTGCCGCCATGTTCGACGGAGATGAATCGCTCAACCACCAGTTGCTGAGCAATCGGGTCCACCGCGCTGATGCCGAGTAACTTCGCTACAAGACTATTAGCGGCAGAGCCGCGCCCGTGACAGAGGATGCCATGCTTGGCGCAGAAGGCGACGATGTCCCACACCACCAGAAAGTAGTTGGCGAGTCCGAGTTGCTTGATTAATGCTAATTCCTTCTCTAAAAGTGCCCTCGCTTCATTAGTATTGTGTGGATAATGGCGGGGTAAGGCTTCATTGCA
>ORJL011817455.1_pt1 | contig 12353 bp, 10 predicted proteins | sample 1779941 | NCBI WGS metagenome assembly ORJL01 (sample SAMEA104232317, study PRJEB22302) | groundwater metagenome | biome: forest; feature: aquifer; material: groundwater | place: USA | collected 2011-08-07 | depth 5.8 m
CGCATGGTCCACAGGCGGCCCCTATACATAGTGGGTTGCACGCCTCTGGTGAACGGGTACTCGCCCGGAAATCCCACGGTTTGCTGATAGTCAGTGCTTTGGACATCCTCTGGGGTATACAATGAAGCCACGTCGATGCCGGAATCGGTGGCGAACCGCTCTTTGCGCTCTGGAGAACGTTTGAGGGTTGGCCCCAGGACGTTTTTTTGCCACTGTTCTTTGTTATTGCTGGTCATAGAAAACCCTCTCTCGAAAAGCCTTCTACAGGCGCTGTAGCAAGCCCATGGTACATGATTGTACTTGCGGTGTCGACAATTCAACTTGACCCTTGTTTGTTCTGACGCCTAGAATGAGCGCAATCTGGTTGGCTCGATTGCCGCAGGAGGATTCATGATCTGGGTTCGGCGATTTCTAGCGGTCATTCTCATACCCATATTCATCGTCTCGTTAGTAGTTGTGATGGTTGCGAACCGTGTGAACGGCACGGTGCTATCAGCCAACTTCTACGTGAAAGAGCTTAGAAAGGCGGACGTCTTCAACTTTGCCTACGATAAGGCCATTCCAGCAGCCGTGGATGATTGGGCCAAGGACAACAAGTCTACGACTGTAGACTCCAAGGTGATCAAAGATAGACTCTTGCCTTCTGCCAAAGAGGTGCTTCCTCCCGACTGGCTAGAGAAGCAGTCGGAGCAGGTGATACTCCAGGTAGTGCCTTACATGACTGGAGAGGCCGACAGCTTTGCGATAAACATCCCAGTAAAGGATAGGGTGCAGACCCTGGGTGATGTCCTGAAGCGGGAACTGGGTAGCCAGGACAACTACAACCTGGTCTTCGACCAGATTGTTTCGCCAGCGCTGGATCAGGCTTTTAAGGGCGGCGACATGGGCAACTTGCCCTACGGCATTACCGTCACCAGCCAGGATGTGGTGGGTGCCGTGAAAGAGATATTCCCCTATTCCTGGGTTGGGATCCGCGTGAACGGTGTGGTGGACCAGGCGGTCCCGTATTTGACCGGCGATGCCCAGCACTTCACCATCACCATGCCGGTGAGCGATCGTATTCAGGTGGCGGAACCGGTCGTTAAGAAGCTGCTGGTGCGCTCCAAGGCGTACCAGATCATGTACAGCCAGGACTTCGCCAACGCCGTGGACAAACAGTTGAAGAACTTCGGCGAGCTTCCCTTTGGCATGACGCTGACCAGCCAGCAGTTGGTGAAGGCGCTCCAGGACCTGGTGCCTCCTGATTGGCTCCAGGCCAGAGTCGAGTCATTGCTGGATGCAGGAGTGCCGTATCTCTCAGGCACGAGCCAAACCTTCCAAGTCGCGGTGCCTGTGAAGGACAGGGTCCAGGTGGCGGGGCCGGTGGCAAAGCGTCTGCTGCAAGACGCAAACGCCTATAACGCCCTCTTTGACCAGGTCATCCTTCAGATGGTCCAGAAGAACATTGGAGAGATGAAGGACCTGCCCCTTGGCATCACCGTGACGTCCGATGACATCTCTACTCTTCTGAAGCAGGCGCTGCCTCCGTCCTTTCTCCAAGCGCAGACGGAGACGATGATCGACCAACTGGTGCCTTACCTGACCGGCGATGCCCAGAGCTTCAAGGTGGTGATTCCTCTGGGAGACCGTAAGGCCGCAGCAATTCAGGCTATCCAAGGCTTGGTGGACCAGAAGCTGCGGGAGGCGGCTGCAAAGATACCGGCGTGCACTGCCAAGGAGGCGCTGGATCTGGTGCAGAAAGGCTTCACTGGAGCTTTGCCTCCGTGCCTGCCAAAGGGCTACACCACACAGGAGGTTGCGCAGGCCTTGGGGATACCTGTGCCGCCCGGTGGTATTACCTGGGCTCAAATACAGGCTGCCCTGGGCGTTGACGTTTCCTTGCTGCGCGATGGCGTGACCCCTGACACTCTCAAGGCGAGCCTGAAAATAGATGTTGCGGGGCAGGTCAGCCAGTTCATTGGCAACGCCATCCCCAACGACTTTACCTTCACCGACGTCGATCTACGCAAGGCGCTTGGCCCCGAGAATGAGAAGCTTCTGGACAACGCCTTGAAGTACACGCGCAACGGGTTTGTCGTCTGCGACACCAAGACGACCGCAGCAGGATGTAACTTTGGCTTGCGTGATGCCCTGGGGGCGGACGATCAAAAGACGCTGGACAAGTTCTTGGGTTACACGCGGAATGGGTTTACATACACAGATGCCGACCTACGGAATGACCTTGGACCGAAGAACACCAAGACCTTGGACAAGGTTTTGGGCTACACGCGGGACGGCTTCACTTACACCGATGCAGATCTGCGAGACCAGATTTCCAAATCTCAGGACGGCCAGAAGACGCTGGATCAGATAGACCAGGCGCGTAAATACGTGGGCATTGGCAAAAAACTGGCCCCGCTTGCGTACCTTTTACCTCTGCTCTTGCTGGCCGCTATCGGGTTCCTTGGCGGCCGGAGTTGGAGAAGCCGCGTGGCCTGGGCCGCGGTGCCTCTGATCATAGCAGCGGCAATCGCTTACATTGCTTTCGGCCCTGTTTACAACGCCTTGCTTAAGCCCATTCTAGACAATGGCTTCACGGACGCAACAGAGGGGGCCACCGGCGTGAGCTTGCTTATGATCCAGAAAGGCACATCTGTGGCCCAAACAGCCATCAACGACTTCCTTTCGGGGCTGACCATCCGTGCACTGCTGTTCCTGATGGTGGGTGTTGTTGCGCTGGTGCTGGCAATATTCTGGCCCAAGGTGTCGCGTCTGTGGCGGCGGGAGCAACCGGCTGCCCAGCCCCCATCTGCCCAGACCCCAGCGTGATATCATACCTGGGTAAAACCTCCGGCGGCGTGAAACTATGACGGAACGGCTGGTGTCGGGCAAGGTAGGCGAAGAGGACGTCTCTCTGGACGTCAGCCTGCGGCCGCGCAAGCTGGCCGATTACGTAGGCCAGGACAAGGTCAAGGACAACCTGCGCATCGCCATGGTGGCGGCGCAGCAGCGCGGAGAGTCCCTGGACCACGTGTTGCTCTACGGCCCACCCGGCCTGGGCAAGACTACCTTGGCCAACATCATCGCCGCAGAGCTGGGCGTCAACATCAGGATCACCTCTGGCCCGGCTATCGAACGTCCGGGCGACATGGCCGCCATTCTCACCGGCTTGCGGGCCATGGACATCCTGTTTATAGATGAGATCCACCGCCTGGGCCGTCCGGTGGAGGAGGTCCTCTATCCAGCCATGGAGGACTTCTTTCTGTCATGGGTGATGGGCAAGGGATTGGGCGCCCGGAGCATCAACCTCAAGGTGCCGCCCTTCACGCTCATAGGCGCTACCACCAGATATGCCTCCATCAGCGGCCCTCTGCGCAACAGGTTTGGCATGGTGTTCCGCCTGGACTTCTACGACCCCCAGGCCATTCAGACGCTGCTACAGCGGTCTGCGGCGATACTTGGTGTGGAGGTCAAGCCGGAAGGCGTGATGGAGATCGCGCGACGCTCTCGTGGGACTCCCAGGGTGGCCAACCGCTTGCTGAAGCGAGTGCGGGATTATGCCCAGGTCAAGGGCGACGGCGTGGTCACGGGAGAGGTTGCACGCCAGGCCTTGTCTAACCTGGAGATAGACCCGCTGGGTCTGGACGACGTAGACCATCGAATCCTCAAGGCCCTGGTGGAGAAGTTCGATGGTGGCCCTGTGGGGCTGGAGACCATCGCCGCCTCCATCAGCGAGGAGTCGGACACTATCATGGACGTGTACGAGCCGTACCTGATGCAACTGGGTTTCATCAGCCGGACGCCTCGGGGCCGTGTAGCGACTCGCTTGGCCTACGAGCACCTGGGCGTGCCATACAAAGGCGGCGCTGAACCTGCTCAGGGGACGCTCTGGCAGGAGCCTGAGGACTCCAGCCAGTAGCTTGCCCATGCGTTGGCGAATATCGCTGATGGTTGCTTTGGTGGCCCTATCCCTGGGTTGCCGCGACGCCGCTCCTACCACGCCGGCTCCGACAGCTACCTTTAGGCCGGCTATCCCAACAGCCACGCACATGCCTATCCCAACACCTACCGTGGGCAGGACGCCAACGGTACCTTCAGGGCCCAGCGTTGCACTGGAGGGCGTAACGTTTACGGTGGAGTTGGCGGTGACCCCGGATGAACGGGCTAGGGGCCTCATGTATCGCGAGTCGCTGGAGCCACGCCACGGGATGCTTTTCATCTTTGAGTCGGACGGCATGCCTGGTTTCTGGATGCGTAACATGCTCATATCCCTGGACCTGGTGTGGATAGACTCGGACGGCGTGGTCGTGGGCGTCACGGCCCGCGTGCCACCTGCGCCCGATGGGTCGCCGCCGCCGCTCTACTATCCTCCAGAGTCCATCCGCTACGTGTTGGAGATCAACGCCGGCGAGGCGCAGGCGCTGCACATCGTCCCTGGAAGCCGGGCCATCTTCCAGGGCATTCCTCTTCCGCGACGGAGTTGGTAGACTAGCGCAGGCTAAAACTATCAGGAGGTCCACAGTGCTCTACGAGCTTCGTATCTACGACACGGTGCCGGGCAAGCTCCCGGCGCTCCATGACCGTTTCGTCAACCTGACCCTCAGCCTCTTCAAGAAACACGGCATCAACGTGGTGGGCTTCTGGACTGACGAGGTGGGCGTTAGCAACCGCCTTACTTACATCATCTCCTTCAAAGACATGGCCCACCGCGAGCAGGCATGGGGTGCTTTCCAGAACGACCCCGATTGGGTCCGTGGCCGCGCTGAGTCGGAGCGGAACGGCCCCATCAACGAGCGAATCACCAATACCTTCTTGCGGCCTACCAGCTATTCTCCTCTGCAGTAACTGTATTGGTGGCGTGTGTTCAAGGCCATTTGCTGGTTGGTTCTTGGGTTGGTGCTTCTTCTCTGGCTAGGTGGGTGGAGTGTTGCGGCCCAGGTGCAGCAGGGGGATCCGCCTGGGTGCCAGGACGTCTATGCAGCCACCAGTCGAGGAGGCGCGCAGGCGGCCCTATCTGAAGGTGCATCGTGCTCCCTGCGCACGCCTCCAGGTGAGGCCTCGGTGCAGCGAGTGGTGGATGGGGATACCATCGTGCTGGCCGGTGGAGAGCGCGTCCGGTATATTGGCATGGACACGCCGGAAGTGGGCGCCAGTCCGGAGTTCTACGGCCCAGAGGCCTCTGAGGCTGATCGCCGCCTGGTGGATGGGAAGCGTGTGCGACTGGAACGGGGCGTCTCCGACCGCGACAGGTACGATAGGCTACTCCGGTACGTCTATGTAGACGGCTTGATGGTCAATGCGGAGTTGGTGCGTGAGGGATATGCGCGGGCGGCAGCCTATTCGCCAGATACCAGGTATGCTGCGTGCTTCACCGCGCTGGAGGCGGAGGCGAAGACCGAGGGGCGCGGCATGTGGAAACGGTAGGATGCACATCTGATGTGACATGGAAAGTGGCTCAGGCCGCTGGGAAGATGTAATAACGTAGCTCAGGAGGTTAGTCCATGGGAGACCTAGTCCTTTACCAGGTGCAGGACAGGATTGCTGTCATCACTCTGAACCGCCCGGAGGCGCTCAACTCCATCAACCGCCCGCTAAAAGCCGATCTGGCGGATGTCCTCAAACGTTTCGACGAGGATGATAGCGCGTGGGTAGGTATCATTCGCGGGTCTGGGCGCGCCTTTTGCGCTGGCCGAGACCTGAAGGAAAGGGCCGAGGATAACGCCGCGGGCCGCAAGCCCAGGGGCATAGAGTCCATGGGCCCCGGCACCCTGTTCATGTGGTCGCTGCCTCAGAAGCCTCTCATAGCCGCTGTCCACGGCTATGCTCTGGCGGGAGGCTGGTCCGTTGTTCAGATGTGCGACCTGCGTGTTGCTTCGGAGGACGCCATGCTGGGCATCACCGAGGCGCGGGTGGGCCTCATTCCTCCCTTTGGAGTGCAGTTGAACAAACTGCTTCCAGAGGCGGTGGTGATGGAGATGGTGCTGGCGGGCCAGCACTTCCCGGCCAAGCGACTTCAAGAGCTGGGGTTCATCAACAAAGTCGTGCCTGCGGAGAAGCTTATGGACGCCGCCACGGAGATGGCCAGGGCCATACTGGCCAACGCCCCGTTGTCGGTGCGGGCCTTCAAGCAGCTTGTGATCCAGTGTCGGGCTCTGTCTGAGAAGGATGCTGCCGTTCTAACCGAGGCGGCGTATGACCGCCTGCTCGTAACCCTGGACTCTGTGGAAGGGCCCAAGGCCTTTGCGGAGAAGCGTCCTCCCCACTGGCAGGCACGCTAGTATTTGCTTTCGCAAATCAGCGTATACAAAGACGTACTCCCAAGTTTCCGCTCATGTCCTTCGGCGTGGCTTAGGATGAGCGGGACCTTTTCTCCGTTCGTGCTGAGCTAATCTGCCCTGGTGAGCCGAAGCCCTTGAGCCCTTCGTTCCTCAGGATAAACTCCGCGAAGGGAAGCCGAAGGGAACCACGAAGCCTTGAGTGGCAAACGTCAGAATTACTCAACGAACGTACTAACCAAAATACCAAGATGCCGTAGGGTGTTTTAATCCCTGCGGCATCTTTAGGAACAACCCTTGATTCATCGCCCTGGGTAGCACACCCGGGCTTCTTGTTCAGCGGCTAGCTGGCATTCAGCACAGGGTGCCGCTTGCCGTCGAAGTCCATCTCGATGGGATTCTTGTCCCGCTTGATCTTAGGCAGCACGTGCTCGGCAAAGAGTTCCATCTGCTGTAGCTGCAATCCCTTGTTGTCCAGTCCGCCGTACCGGTAAGAGGGCAACCACATGATGGCTAGGTCGGTGCCCACGGACTCCAGCCTGCGCATGTCCTCCACCACATCTTTGACGTTGCTCATATTGTACGTGGAGATGTATGGCCTCTCCTGTCCGTCCGGCATCCTGGTGGGGAGTGGTCCCTCCCTGGGCGCCTGGCCCTCTGGGGCGACGCCCTTGGTGACTCCCTTGCCAGTCGCATCTGCATCGGTGCTCAGGTGATACCTGATGAAGGCCATCTGGAAGGGTTTCCCGGAGCGGCCATTCGCCTTCCACAGCTTGTTAAGGTCCGTCATGTCGCTCTGGAACGCCTTCTGGGAGTCCGCCTCCCGCCCTGGTCCCTGAATGACTCCTTGGTACTGCTCAGCTACGCGGCGCCTGGGTCTGGCGCCATGCGAGCCGTACAGGACTGGAGGGTGAGGCTGCTGGGCAGGCTTTACTGAAATGGTCATCTCGTCGAAGTTGGTGAACTGCCCGTGGAAGGAGGCCACAGGGTGTGTCCAAAGCTCCTTCATGCACGACAGGTACTCATCGGTCAGTGCTCCCCTCTTGGTGATATCCAGCCCCAGAGCGGAGAACTCGTATTCCTGATAGCCGGCGCCCAGTCCCAGCATCAGCCTGCCGCCGGACAGAGAGTCCACGGTAGCTGCTATCTTCGCCTGCTGGATTGGGGGGCGGTACGGGAGCACGCAGACGGTCTGAGTAAGGATGGGCTTCCACCCCTGTACGTTGGTGATGGCCGCTACGTAGGACATGGCTGTCCAGATGTCCATGTAGCCGTTGCCCATTCCCACGTACTGGCGTGGGGTAATGATCACGTGGTCCACGAAGCAGAGGGCATCCAGGTTCATCTCCTTGGCTTTCATGCAGACGTCCCAGATGGCATCGCCTCGGAACCACCGGGCGTAGTTAGGCACCATCATGCCGACTTTCATCTCCACCTCCTGGTATTTTGAAATGTGATTGGCAGTATACACCCGTGTCAATAAATCGAAAAGCAAGGGCCAGTTCGTTCCTCTTGAGATTACTTTGAGGCAGTGCTTTTCGAGTGATGCAACTGACCGGTATGCCCGTTCCACGCCGTCTCTAGACGCTTGGTTTTTCCTTTGGCCCCGCGACGTCGGAAGCCAGGGTTCCCAGGGTGAAGTCCTCTTTGCGCACCCGCAGGTCGAAATACACCAGCGTTCCCCCTATGAACCAGACGGGCAAGACAAAGACGCCTCCCAAAGCTGACAGAAGGTTCCCCGCGAGTTGAGAAGTGGATACCAAAACCATCCCAGGCAAGGCGGCGCCGATAGCCCCAGTCAAGAGAATAGCCAGGAATACTGCGCCAATCCCAAAAACACGCCACCAGCTTCCTTGCACCAGTGCGAGACTCCGTCGCAGCGACTCCATGGGTCTTTTCCTCTCTACCATGATGGCTTGGATGAAGAAAAAGAACACCACTGATACGAAGGCCAGCAGAGGGATACCAACCAAGATGACAATCAGAGCTGCCGAGGCAACTACCGCGCCCACAAACACCAGTGCAGCTAGCAGCAAGGAGTTACCATTCTCAAGAGCCGCCACATAGCAGGACAGAGCGCTGGCCCTGCGGCCCAAGTACCATTGGGCTACGGCGTGCACGCTGGCTGCGCATCCCAGCAGGCCGGTGAACAGGCTTCCCACCGGGTATATAGACAGTGCTATGGCCTGGTCTTGTGGGAATACCTCCAGCAACAATGGGAATAGGAAGGTTGGTATGTTGGCGATCAGGGATATCCACCACATGGTCCAGAGGTTCTTGCCGTATACGCGGAAGGTCTCGCGGAGCAGATCGCCTAGGTTCTTGGGAGCAAAGGTTGGAGCGGCCTTCGGCGCTGTGGAAGTAGGCGGCTTGTCCTCTTGGCCCGGAGGCGGCTCGTTGGGATGTCCTGTCCCTGGCTGGTCCGCGGGCTGCGGACTCAGTCTGGTTCCGCATAGTCCGCAGAAGGTGGCTCCAGCGGGAATGTAGGCCCTGCATTTTGGACAGCGGACGGGAGATGCCATTAGCTTCGGTTCTCCTGTGACGGTTGGCTAGGCTGCCTCAGGGTTTGCCGGATAGCCACTGGCGTCGAAGATGGTGCTTGGCGTTAGACCACCCCTTCGGTACGCATGGCGGTCAGGGCCTCCTCGAAGGCGTCTATAGTGAAGTCCACGTCCTGCTCTCGGTGCGTTGCCGAGAAGATCAGAGTTCGGCCTCCCATGGTATCCACGCCTGCATTCAGGAGGCTGAGCTTCAGGGCTGCCGTCTTCTGAGGCGGCATGGCGCCGCGAATTTGCTGGTGGCTGAGCTGGCATATATGGCCGTCGCACTCATGGGGCACGCCCAGGGTGACGTGTACCAGCGACGCAACGCCGTTAATGCAACCCGGGACTTTCATTCCAGCCAGGAGGCGATTGACGCCATCTTTCAGCCGTTGTGCCATGGCATCTGCCTGGGCGTTAACGTTTGTGGTGGCCACCAGTTCCAGGGCTGCAGCTCCAGCCGCGGCGGAAAGAGGGTTGGCGTTGAAAGTGCCTGGGTGGGAGACGCGCTGGGCGCTATTCCACTGGGGATCATGACGGTGCTGAATCATGTCCAGGATATCCGCCTTGCCGGCCACTGCTCCGCCGGGCAGTCCTCCTCCCAGGATCTTGGCCAGGCATGTCAGGTCCGGCGTGACTCCGTAGCGGGCCTGTGCCCCGCCGCGCGCGGTGCGGAACCCCGTCACGACTTCGTCGAAGATCAGGACTACACCTTGCCTGCTGGTGGCCTCCCGCAGCTCACTCAGGAATGCAGGGTATACCGCCGACACGCCCATATGCGCACCCGTGGGTTCCAGGATTACCGCCGCTACATCTCTGTCCTGGGCCAGAGCCTGTTCCATCAGGGCGATGTTGTTGGGTTCCAGGACCATCATGCTGGCCCAGGTGCTGGCGGGGATGCCCGCGGCTGCGCGGCCAGCACCGGCCATAGCGTAGTCGTGCCAGCCGTGGAAGTGGTCGTTGAACTTGATCACCTTGTTCTTGCCTGTGAAGGCTCTGGCTAGGCGCATGGCCATGAGCGTTGCCTCGGTGCCGGAGCTGGTGAACCTTACCTTTTCCGCCGACGGAATGAGCCCGTTGACCAACTCCGCCCACCGGATCTCAATCTCGTGGGATGCGCCCAGGTGGGTTCCTCTGGCTACCTGGTTGGCCACTGCAGCCACCACCGCGGGGTGCGAGTGGCCCAGCAACAGAGCGCCATGTCCCATGACATAGTCCACGTACTCGTTTCCGTCCACATCCCACTTGCGAGGCCCTATGCCGTGAGTGGCGTAGATAGGAAATGGAGTGACCCATCGGGTGTCGTGTGTCACGCCGTCGGGGAAAAGGCCCTGAGCTTTCTGGTGCAACTGGGCGGAACGAGGATGCGTCCTGCGGTACCTCTCCTCAATGGTGGTCATGGGCGTCCTTGATGGGATGAAGTACGTATAGATACGACTCCGGCGACGTTATTGTAGACCACTGTGACGTCCCTGCAAAGAAGACCCAAGACAAGAGGAGACCTCGGCGGTTGCTTCTTCGGTACCCTACTAGCTTGGTGTGGGCTAGTCTGAGCGATATTGCCATAGTTGGGGAAAGGCTATGCTAATCGCCAGGACGATGGCAATACACAGTCCGCTGCCCAGCAGTAGGGCATGGGGTGCACCCAGGAGTTGCGCGGCGAACCCTGCTACCATGGCCCCCATAGAGTTGGTGCCCATGGCAAAGACAGAAATTAGACTGGCTGCCCGACCCTGCATCTGGTCGGGGGCCAGCATCTGGACCGTGGTTCGGCGGATTGCTACGCTAATAGCGTCAGTAAGGCCAAGGACACCCACTGCTATCAGGCCCATCCAGAACAAGGGGGAGGCTCCCAGTAGGGATAGACTGGCCCCAAAGACCAGGGCCGCGACTACCGCTACCGCTCCTTTGCGTCGGACGTTTCCCACCAGGAGAAGGAGTGCCGGGCCTATGATGGAACCCACGGCAGGGGCAGCGTACAGGATCCCAAGGCCAGTCGCTTCAACCTTGTAGACATCCCGAGCAAAGACTGGAAGCAGAGGCTGATAGTAGCCTGCCAGCACAGCTCCAAAGTCCAGCAGGAAGAGGGCCAGGATGATCCGCTGTACCCAGATGAACTGGACTCCTTCCCACAGCATTCGTGGTGTCACCCGCCTTGACGGCCCTTCGGGCTTGCCAGAGGTTCGAATGGCCAGGATGGTCACAATCGGAACAATGAACAGGAAGCCGCTGATGAAGTAAACGTTACCCAGACCGGCGTGGTCAATAAGAAACCCAGCCAGGACGGCGCTCACCAGCGTAGTGATCTGGCGAGTCGCTATGTTCAGTGTAACTGCATTCAGCAATTGAGTCTTTGGCACAATCCGCGGAATCATGGCCTGCTGCGCTGGCCCGCCAAAGGCACCCACAAAGGAGTTCATGGTGGTGAGAACGTAGATGTGCCAGACCTGGATTGCTCCTGTAATTGTGAGGATGCCAAGAGCAAAAGCGGGGACTACGTTGAATGCCTGACTGAAGAGCATCAGTTTCTTGCGGTCCACTACATCGGCCAAGGCGCCGCCGAAGAGGCCAAAGAAGACAAAGGGAAGGGACTGGAAGAGTCCTGTTAAACCTAGCTGCAATGGCGAGCCTGAGATAGCGTACACCTGGTAGAGGTTTGCCACCTGGCGCATCTGGGCGGACATGGAGGAGGACAGGCCAACCGACCACAGGAGACTATAGTCACGGATCAGCAGGGGCGACCAGGGCCGCACGGGTCTAACTGGTTCATCTGGTACAGCTTGAGCCTGGAAATGGTCCACTCAGGTAGATTCCTTTGCTTTCCAGCAGACGAGCCGTAGGTTGCCATCCACGGCCATTTCGCTCTTGGCCATCACCAGCGAAGCGCCTGCCTGGAACTGGGAGACGTCGGAGTGCAATGTATCTCAGCGGTAGGTACGTGTCAAACCAACGGTACTGTCGCTCACCATTCCTCGCCATCCTCTTCTTCCCCATACCACGGTGCACCGCCTACAATCTGGGCATGTGCTCGTCTATCCCGTGTCTGTGGAGGAGTTACCGCCCATTACGAGAATCGGATTCGTTTCTCCAGAAAAACATTTCATCTCAGATATGGCCTGGCTTCAACTATTAGATATAACGTCTGAAACGAATCCTAACCCTTATGCCCTCATGCCCGCATGTCCGCCACACACAATGTGGCGTATTGTTTGCCTTTAGGTGTTGGGAGCACGCGAGTAAGATTGGGGGTGGGCTGAGAACTAGCCAGCACAACAGTGGTTAGCTTGGGCTTCAGGGTACACAATTCCTAGCATATTCACTCTGGAAGGGTGCCGCAAGGGCCAAAGGTACTATTTGTCCCTTATGTGGTAGACTAGCCAATGTTTTTCTTTTCCGGGGATGGTGTCACAAGAGCGCAGAACACTATGGGGGATGGAGGATTGGCATGAGTCTACCTTTATCAGGAATCCGAGTGATAGACTTTGCGACAGTACTGGCTGGGCCCTTTGCGGCGATGCTTCTGGCGGACCAGGGGGGTGGTGTGGGGAAGATCGAGTCA
>ORJL011174027.1_pt1 | contig 12350 bp, 13 predicted proteins | sample 1779941 | NCBI WGS metagenome assembly ORJL01 (sample SAMEA104232317, study PRJEB22302) | groundwater metagenome | biome: forest; feature: aquifer; material: groundwater | place: USA | collected 2011-08-07 | depth 5.8 m
AAGGGGCTGTCCAAGAAAGCCAGGGGCGCAAGCCCCTGGATCCCACGCATTCACCGTGACGCGAGCCCTGAAAGGGCGACCCATGAAATGTGTCGCCCTTTCAGGGCTTCCTCTCCCCCGGTCGGGAATGCCCCAGGGGCTGCGCCCCTGGCTGTCTTGACGTCGCCCCTTCGGGGCTGAACTAGCGTTGTAGGACTAGTCGTCGACCCTGGTCATCGTCTCGTCCTCCAGGGAGACCCTACCTCCCCATGCCTCCGTTCGCAAGTGCAGGGCGCCTCCCTCCGTAGTGACTTCCCATCTGCGCGGGGGTACGATGATGGCGTGAATCGGTCATCGTCCACTCCCGATCTGAGCGAGTACCTGTACCCGGGGTGCAACGCCCTGGAGACGGCCGTCCGCCTGTCGACCGAGCAGCTCAGGATGTTCCGCCGGGTGCCGAGGGAGTACGACATGCTCGAGGCCATGAAGGACGTGATCGCCCGCCTGGAGCAGGCGGGCATTCCCTTCGCGCTCATCGGCGGCCTCGCGGTCGGTTACCACAGCATCCCCCGCGCGACCAAGGACGTCGACTTCCTCGTGAACGAAGAGGATGCAGAGCGTGCGCGGCAGATGTTCGCAGGAGAGTACCGCGGCGGGATGCGGGACTTCCTGCTGTTCGAGCATGCCGGAGTGAGGTTCGACCTCGTCGTGACCCGCCTCCGCTGGCATCGCGATGCGCTCGCGCAGGCCAAGGATGGCGTCGTCGAGGGGATTCCGATCCGCGTCGTCCCCGCCAGGGATCTCATCCTCCTCAAGTTGATCGCCTCGGTCGAGCGGGCGAATCTCGGCGCCGCCTCGCAGGACCGCACCGATGTGATTCGCGTGATCGAGCACAACGCCGATCTGTCGAAGACCGAGTTCGACTGGATGGCCCGCACGCTCTCGACCGCCTACGGCATGTTCGGCCCGGCGGGCTTCGCCAAGTACCGCCGCGCACTCGAGTGGCTCAACGAAACGCTCGATCAGCTCGGCCGCACTGACGCGAAGTGCGACCTGCCGTAGGCCGCTACACCGCCTCCAGCGCCTGCGCCAGATCCGCGATAAGATCGTCCGAGTCCTCGATGCCGCAGGCGAGGCGTACGAGCGAGTCGGTGATCCCGTACCGCAGGCGCTCCGCAGGCGGCGTGTCCCAGTAGGACATCACCACCGGCATCTCGATCAGCGTCTCCACCCCGCCCAGGCTCGGCGCGATGTACGGGATGCGACAGCCGTCCACGAAGCGGATCGTCTCCTCCAGCGTCCCGTCCACCTCGAACGTCACCACCCCGCCAAACCCCTTCATCAGCCGCGAGGCGACCTCGTGGTCGGGGTGCGACTCCAGCCCGGGGTACCACACGCGCCTTACGCGCGGGTGCGACTCCAGCCACCGCGCGACCCGCAGGCCGTTCTCGTTGTGCCGCGCGACCCTGAGCCCCAGCGTCTTCAGCCCGCGCAGCAGCAGCCACGCGCTCTGCGGCGCGAGGACCCCTCCCAGGATCCCCGCCGCCGAACGGAGCGGCTTGATCAGCTCCGCCGACCCGACGACCGCGCCGGCGAGCAGGTCGTTGTGCCCAGCGAGGTACTTCGTCGCGCTGTGGATCACCAGGTCCGCCCCGTCCGCGAGCGGACGATGGTTGATCGGCGTCGCGAACGTCGCGTCGATCACCACCTTCGCCCCGCGCGCATGCGCGAGGCGCGCCGCCTCCGGGACGTCCAGCACGCGCAGGTACGGGTTCGTCGGCGACTCCGAGAGGAAGAGCGAGGTGTCGTCCCGCAGCGCCGCGTCGAGCTGCGCGAGGTCCGACGGGTCGATGACCGTGACCTCCACCCCCATCTTCGAGAGGAACTCCGCGCAGAACTGCCGCGTGCGCCGGTAGCAGTCCCGCGTGAGGATGAGGTGCCCTCCCTTCGGCAGGAGCGCGAAGAGGGTCGTCGCCGCCGCGCTCATCCCCGACGCGAAGAGGACCGCCTCTTCGCCGCGATCGAGCTCCGCGAGTTTCCGCTCCGCCGCGCGCCAGGTCGGGTTCCCGTAGCGGCCGTACTCGTCGCGAGGGACCTTCCCCTCCTGGCACGCGATCGCCTCCGCCGAATCGCGGAACCAGAAGGTCGCCGTCTGGTGGATCGGCACCGTGATCCCCAGGCTCTCCTGGTGGTCGCGCTCGCCCCCGTGGACCGAACGCGTGGAGTCGCCCGCCAGATGGGACGCCCTCTCAGGGCTGCGATCCGGGGGTGCCGAGGGATCCAGGGGCTGCGCCCCTGGCTGTCTTGAGTCGCCCCTTCGGGGCTCGCCGGCATGGACCGCAGGCGTCGAGTCGCCGAGGACCTCTTCGGCGCCCTCACGGGCGCCAGTCCGGGTTACCACGCGGGCTGCGGACATGACGTCACCTCCGTCTTGCAGGGGACCGACACGGACGCCGCGTCCAGCGCCTGCGCCAGGTCCGCGACCAGGTCGTCCACGTGCTCGATGCCGATCGACACCCTGACGAGGTCCTCGGGGAGGTGGCGGCTCCGCCTCACCTCCGCCGGGATGCTCGCGTGCGACATCCTCGCGGGCAGGCTGATCGACGACGCCACCCCGCCGAAGCTCACCGTAATCCCGAAGAGCCGCACCGACTCCACCAGCCGCGTCGACAGCTCGACCGAGCCCGTCTCGAAGCCGAGGACGCCTCCCGCCCCGCGCGCCTGCGCGAAGTGGGCATCGCGGTCGGGGTGCGTCGGCAGGCCGAGGTAGTGGACCCGCGTGACGCGCGGGTGGACCGCGAGGAATGAGGCCACCTTCGCCGCGCTCTCCTGCTGCCGGTCGACGCGCAGCGCAAGCGTCTTCACGCCGCGCAGCAGCAGCCACGCCTCGAACGGGGCGAGCGCCTTGCCAACTGCGTTCTGATGGAAGAGGACCCGCTTCCCCAGCTCCTCGTCGCGCCAGACGACCGCCCCCGCCGTCACGTCGCTGTGCCCGGAGAGGTACTTCGTCGCGGAGTGCACCACCAGGTCCGCCCCGTGCTCGAGCGGCCGCTGGAGGTACGGGGACGGGAGCGAGTTGTCGACGGCGAGGAGACCTCCCCTCGCGTGGACCAGCGCCGCGACCTCGCGGATCCGCGTCACGCGCAACAGAGGGTTCGTCGGGGTCTCGATCAGCGCGAGCCGCGGGCGGTCGCGGTCGAGCGCCTCGCGGACCGCCTCGAGGTCCGTCGTGTCGACGTACCTCACGCCGATGCCGAGGCCCTCGAGCACGCGCGTGAAGAGGCGGTACGTCCCGCCGTAGAGGTCGACCCCGGCGAGGATCGTCTCCCCCGTCTTCACGAGCGAGGTGACCGCCGACAGCGCCGCCATGCCGCTCGCGAAGGTCGCCGACCGCAGGCCTCCCTCGAGCCGCGCGAGGTGATCCTCCAGCACGCGCCGCGTCGGGTTCCCCGAGCGCGTGTAGTCGTACTCGGGCTCCTCGTCGAACGACTCACGCTTGAACGTGGCCGTCTGGTAGAGCGGCGTCACCGTCGGCCCGTACGGGTCGCCGGGGGCCGCGTCGAACTGCACGAGCTCCGTCTCGAACCGCATACTACACCCCACCAAGCTGGCACTGCCAGACCGCGACCGAAAGCTGCCGACGCACCACGTGCGAGAACACCTCCTCCAGGTCCGCGACGACCGAGAGCGTCGTGGGCCAGCGCCCGGCCCCCTTCCCGCGCACGAGGAGCGGGTCCCCGTGGTCGCTGTGGAAGAGAACGCGGTTCTCCTCGTTCCGCGCCCCCGCGAGCGGGTGCTCCGCGGGCAGCGCCACGGGCCGCACCTCCGCGCGGACCCCCTGCGAGGTGCGCTCACACGAAGCGACGAGCTTCCAGACGCAGCCCGTCGGGGGCGCAGAGAGCCCCTCGATCCCGACGCAGGGGATCTCCTCGGGCGTCAGATCGGCCCCGAATGCCCGCCTCGCGAGGACCGCGACCTTGTGCGCGGAATCTCCCCCCGAGAGGTCGAGCCGCGGGTCCTCCTCGGCGAACCCCAGCTCCTTCGCCCGCGCGACGGCCGCGTCGAACGACTGCCCCTCCGCGACGCGATCGAGGACGAAGTTGCACGTGCCGTTCACCACGCCCTCGATGCGGCGCCAGGGGCCGCACGCGTTCTCCAGCACCGGGACGGCCCCTCCCACGCTCGCGCTCCCCGCGAGGCGGACGCCGTTCTCGCTCGCGATCGCCTCGAGAGACGCGCCGCGGTGCGAGAGGACGTCCTTGTTCGCGGTGACGACGTGACGCCCCTGCTCAAGCGACGCGCGGATGAGCGCGAGGGCCGGCTCGCGGCCGCCGATCAGCTCGACGACGATGTCGGCGGGGCGATCGAGGAGCGCCCAGGGGTCGTCCGTCAGCAGCCCCTCGGGGAGGCGGACGTCGCGCGGCTTCGCGAGGTCGCGCACCGCGACGCCGACGATCGTGTACCGGTCGGGGCGGGCGGCGAGCCTGCGGTAGACCCCCTGCCCCACGGTGCCGAGGCCGAGGAGGGCGACGCGCACCGGCTCGGGCGGCGGCGGGAGCGGGACGAGGACGGACGGGCCGCGGCCGATCTCGGTGCGGAACGCCTCGAGCGGCGCGGCGACGGAGAACTCGACGCCGTGCTCGCGGGCGTAGCGGATCGCCTTCGGCTGGACGAGCTTCCCTCCGACGCGGAGGGCGTCGTCCCACGTCGCGGTGCGGTAGACCACGCTCGAGGGCCCCTCGACGCTCGGGTCGCAGGGGTGCAGGGCGGAGACGTCCTTGAGGAGGCGGCACTCGGCGCCGAGGCGCTGGGCGACGAAGATGGCCGTGAGGTCGGACCCGCCGCGACCGAAGAGGGCGACGGCGCCGCGGGCGTCGAGGCCGTAGAAGCCCGGCAGGACGAGGACGGGGGCGTCGGCGAGAAGCGCCTCGACCGCATCGATGTCGAGTCCCGCAGGCACCGCGTCGAGGTGCGGTCCGGAGGCGGCGAGGCCGACCTCGGCGGGGCCGACGACGCGCACGGGGACCCCGGCCTGGTCGAGGGCGATGCCGAGGAAGGCGGCGGAGGCGGTCTCGCCGGTGGCGACGTAGCTCGCGAGCCGCGCGGGGTCGGGGCGCTCGAAGGCGCGGCTGGCGGTGCGGAAGAGGAGGTCAGTGACGCCGGGGAAGGCCGAGACGACGGCGACGACGCGGCGGCCGGAGCGGACCTCGCGGTAGATCTCCTGGACGCAGTCGGCGAGGCCATCGCGGGGGTCGAGGACGGAGCTGCCGAACTTGAGGACGACAATGGGGGTGGAATCGAGCGGGGCGGACATGGGGCTCTCCTTGCAGGTGACGCTGGAATGGAAAACACCGCCAGGCTTCCGCCGGGCGGTGTCGCGTCACGTGAGGAGAGGGGTCGTCTGCTCTAGGCCTCGATCACGAACGCGGCACAGCCCGGCCCGGGCATGAGCATGCGCATTCGCATTCGCGGACAGATGAGCAGGAACGACATCGACTACCCCGAGTGAGAGTTTTCCGAGAAGGGAGCTTGTACCGAAGCCCCCTCCCCCGTGTCAAGCAAGAAAACACGGCTCTTGGAGAGGCGCGCGTAAGCGCGCCGTGGCCTGGCCCGCGTGAGCGGGCCAGGGTTGCGGGCACCTCGCCTACTTCTTGGGCCAGAGCGCCAGGGCGGTCTGGAACTGTTCCTCCGTCAGCGCGGAGACGGAGCCGGAGAAGAAGAGCACGTTTCTCGTTCCGTCCGGGTGGGGCTTCTTGTCCCACGCGATGGGCCAGTGAGGCTGGGTCGTCTCGTCGAGCTGCTGGTCGATGCACTTGTAGCTGGTGCACGCGGAGTCGTCGCCGCGAAGGGCCTTTTCGTGCGCATCGTCCCAGGTTTCGCCGGAAGCCTTGCAGAGGAGGAGGCCGTAGTTGCCTGCGCAGATGGCTGTCTCCTTCGTCGGCAGGTTGAAGAGGTCGGTGAGAATCTTGATTCCCGGCCCCGGCCAGTAGCGATCGCTCCCGTACTTGCCCGTGTACATGACAGTGTAGGTGCCGAGCTGACGAAGGTTGTTCATGCAGTCCCGGACCTTCGCGGAGTTCCGCGCCGGCGTGAGGTCGAGCTTCCAGACGCCGTCCTTCCTGACGAAGGCGAGCTCCTTCTTCGCTTCTCCTCGGACCTCGATCTGCAGCGTCGCCTTGTCGCCGTCGGTCTTGCAGGAGTTCGGGATGACGCTGGCAACCTGGACCGAGGCCGCCGTGGTCTTCTCCTTCAGCATGACCGCGGCGTCCTGGTCGGAGAAGTCGAGGATGCACTCCTTCAACAGATCGGGGTCGGACGAGACGGTCGCGAAGCGGAACTTCGCGAAGGCCCCCTCGGGGGTGTTCTCGAAGGTAACCTCCTCATTCCCGCAGAGGGGGCACTTGTGCTTCTCCTTGGGCCCGTCCTTGGCCTGGAGCCCGGTGCGCGACCAGAGAGCTGCGCAGACCAGGATGGCGACGACGAGGACGGCGGACTCGAGGAATTCGCGGGTCCGGCTCATGAGCTCCTCCCCTTGCAAGGTGGACTTGCGGCGATTGTAGGCCGCGGTCGGAGGACCGTCCAGGCATACGTGCCTACGTCACATCCAAGCACGGATCCTCGGAAGACGACCTTCAGTTCGGCTTGTCTGCCCACGGCGCATGCAGCCGGAGGGGCAGCACCTGGGCGAAGCGAGGGAAGTTCGCGTCCGTCGTGAACACCTCGAGGTCGGATCGCATGGCCACGGCGGTGATGAGGACTCTCATCCGCGCTTCCGCCGTCGCATCCGCTTGTAGTCGTACCCCGGGTCGTATTCGACGGTCCCGAACGCATCGAGGATGCCGAGCTGCTGGCGATATGCGATGTACTCCTCGAGAGCCGCCGTGCCGGCCGCCTTCCTGGTCTTGTGGCGGCCGACCCTGCGCGCTCTCTCGATCAGCCCGTCGTCGATAGCGAGATTCGCGACCACGATCGCACCTCCATTGCAGGCTCCATCCTACTCCTACAACGCTACTCCAGCCCCGAAGGGGCGGCATCGGGGCGCCCGCGCAGCGGGCCGGCCCAGGCCGCAGGCCTGGGAACCACGATGCACCCGAGGATTTCGAGCCCCGAAGGGGCGACATACACCATCGCGGAGTTGTATGCCGCCCCTTCGGGGCTGCGATTGCAGTCTGGCCACTGAATTCCCAGGGCTGCGCCCTGGGCTGGTTCATTCCGCCCCTTCGGGGCTGACCTCCAGAGTAGCGTTGTAGGACTACCCATCCCCATGTGTGGCCGGAAACGCCCCGTTTCCGGCGACTCGCCCGCCGCCGGGACCAGGCATAACCGGCAACAACCGGCCCGCCGTGCTGCGCCGCGTCGAGCAGAAGCGCGGGCGCCAACCGAGGAGCGAAGAGCGAAGAGCGAGTCCTGCGTCCAGACCCTTCGCCCTTTGCTCCTCTCTCTTCGCTCCTCGGTCCATGCATCCGACTGTCTGGGAATCGCAGCCGGTCTCTTGGTTGACGTTCTTGCCTGGTCACGCCCGCCGCCCTACGCCCCTCCCGCCTTCCGCATCCGCTTGAGCTTCATCCAGTACCTTCCCAGCGGCCCATCCATCAAGTCCGCCGTGAGGTCGAACTCCTCCTGCATCTGCCAGGCCTGCCCGACCTCGGGGGCAATCACGTCGGCGAGGCACCTCTGGAATGCCCACCGGCCCCGCGCGATGAGGTCTCTCACCTGCTGCCGCGTGACGCCGAGCCTGGCCGCCATCTGGTCCTGCGTCTCGACGTCGTCCCCGCCGATCTGCAGGTGGACCTCGTCGAAGATCCGCCAGAGGTCGGATTCCTCGCCGAGCTTCCCGCGCAGAAGCTGGAGTGCGCGGTCGATGCGCGCCTGCGTCACGCGCATGTCGAAGATCGCCTCGGCCGATGTCCCCCGGCTCCGCGCGTGGCTGGCCTCCGGTGCGTCCTCGAGCGAGACCGCCCGCCCCCGGGACCGTTTCTTTCTCAACGTCAGGACGGCGAACTCGACCCAGCACTTGATGAAGTTCCGGAGCCCGCCCTTCTGCTGGTCCACGCGGGTGTAGACCTCCGCGTTCATGAAGGCCAGGCAGAACTCCTGCACGATCTCCTTTGCGTCCTCCCGATGGCGCATCTTGTCGAAGGCGAGGTTGAACACATCCTTCATGTAGAGCTTCACGAGCTCCCCCCGCGCCGCGGAGCCGGCGTCCCCAGGGACGACCGCGCGCAGGAAGATCTCGCGCGGAGTCGGAATCCCGAACCGCGGCTTCCCGTCGTCGCGGAGCCAGTACCACGTCTCCGGCTTCGCCATGCGCGACATCCTACCGGATCGCGGCCACGCGAGGCACGATCACGCGTGATCAGGGTCCGGTCGCCGCCGCGCCGGGTCTGATCACGCGTGATCAGGGTCGACGCGGCGCTGCGCGGGGTGTGATCACGCGTGATCACCGTCGGATCCGCTCCGCGCGGGGTCGGATCACGTCTGATCAGGATCGGATCGGCGCCGCGCGAGGCACGATCAGGCGTGATCAGGATCGGATCGGCGCCGCGCGAGGCACGATCAGGCGTGATCAGGATCGCCGCGACGCCGCGAGGGGTCGGATCACGGCGGATCACGGTCCGCGCGGCGCCGCGCGGGGGACATCGACGGTTTTCGCAGCGAAGACCCATGCAGACGGCTCAAGCGGCCCGTCTTCGCCGACAAGAGGCACCCCCGCAGCTCTCGTGCGAATCGTGGATTGAAGGAATCTCTCCCTGAATCACGGAATTCCCCCCCCAAATTGGAGGGAAGCGCCTTTCGTTGGTGTCGGGACATTCGGTCGCCACCCTCGAGACGAGCGGCACTGTGCAACTCGCATCGCGGGGGACCGCGGTTCCACTGTTAAGGAGTCCTCCGATGAGGATGCCTTCTTTGTCGACGTCGGCTCGACGTCTGGTCCACAGCTTCGGGCTGTATCTCCTGGCGTGGCTGGGGGTGCACCCGGAGACGGTCTCGCTCGCCGCGGTCTGGCGGCAGGTCCTCGACGCGCTGAAGGCCGCGCTCGGCGTGTCGGAGTCGGCGGCGGAGCGGCTGATCCTGGCGCGGGCTGCGCTGAACTACGCCGACATGCGCCTGGACGACAGCGTCCGGGTCGTCGCGGCCGCGGCGAGGACAGACCTGGGCGGTCGCGCGGAGGGGCCCGACTGGGAGCGCCTCTTCCATGTGATGCCCGGCGAGGTCGTCCGCCTGCCGATCGCGGAGGAAGTCGCGGAGGTGCGGCGGCTCGAGGCGGAGGTCGCCTCGGGCGCCGTCTGGGTCTCCGCCAGGGCGCGTCTCGCCGACCTCGCCGCCGCGCGGCAGGGCGTGGAGGACGCCGATGCGGAGCGCCGCGCCGCGGAGGAGGCCCTGGAGATGGCGGACCGGCGTCTCCGCGATGTGGTGGGCCAGTGGAGGCTGCAATACCGTGCGATCTTCGGGAACCTGACGGAGCGGTTCCCGGGGAAGCCGGAGCTCGTCGAGGGCTTCTTCTACCACCCCCAGGATGGGCCGGTGGAGGGGGCGCCGACCCCGACGACACCGCCCGCCGCGCCGCCTGCGACGGCGTAGCCGTTCGCACCGCCCGCGCCCGAGAGTTCCCTCGGGCGCGGGCGCGCGGCCCCGCGCACGCCTCGTTGACGCGGGCCCTTCGCGACAGTACAGTCCACGCCCGATCGCGTCTCTCCTCCGGAGCGAGCCCGTGCCCGAGATCGTCGTCGTGCGCTCCCCCATCCCCCGGGCCGACCTGGCCTCCCGCACGCTGGACGGGAACCTCGTCAAGGCGGTCGTCGACGTGGAGCGGTCAATCCTGGCGGTCGGCGGCGACATGCACTCCGACGAGGAGGAGGTTCTCCTGAACGACGGCTCCCGTCAGCGGGACCTCTGGGGAATCAACCTCCTCCTCGATCAGCCCGCGGCACAGTGGCTCGAGTTCGACTCGATGATCAACCTCCGCCCGAGCCAGGGGAACCGGAGCCGGGGGGTCGACGACCCCGCCGTCAGGACGAGGATTCGATCGGTGGTTGATGCGCTAGTGCAGGGATGAGCTCGCCCATCCACAAGTCGCTCGCCGACGGACGCTGGAGGACGTTCAGCCTCTTCGAGCAGCTCGGAAACATCGGGAGCGAGGTCGGCCGGGCGAACATCGCCAGGGCCGGGGGGGACCGCGAGCGGATGGACCAGGCGCTCACGCGCGCCCTCGAGCTGCTCGACCTCACGATCGACGACCCGAAGAACCGCAAGCGCCTCCGCGAGATCTGTCGCGCGCGCGAGGTCGTCTGCGACTTCTTCTGGGGCGACAACGAGTGGAGCTCGACGGGCGAGTCGCTCGACCGCTGGTTCCTTCCCTATGCCCTCGCCGCCCGACGCGCGAAGGGGCGCGACTGAGCGCGCGGCGGCGACGCTTTTGCTTGCCGCCCGCCGCCCCCCCCACTACGATTCCGCCCCTTCCAGCAAGCTGGCTTGCCAGTCCAGGACAGATTTCACTACCAGGAGGGAACCATGGCTGTTGCACGCGTGACCGAGATCGTCAGTTCCTCGCCGAAGAGCGTCGAAGACGCCATCAACGAGGGAATCAAGAGGGCAAGCAAGACGATCCGCGGGATCCAGGGTTGGGAAGTGAACAAAATCAACGGCAAGATCGAGGGGAACAAGGTCAGCGAATACCGCGTCCACCTGAACATCACGTTCATCCTGGAAGGGTAGCTCGCGCAGCGGATCGGGAGGTGGCCTAGCCAACCGCCTCCCGCTACTCGCCCCGGTCGTCGCTGTCCTCGATCCAGTAGTTCGGCGCCTCGCGCGTGATCACGATGTCGTGCGGGTGGCTCTCGCGTACCGAGGCGGAGCTGACCCGGATGAACCGCGCCTTCTTCCGCAGCTCCTCGATCGTCCGCGCCCCCGTGTACCCCATCCCCGCCCGCAGGCCCCCGACGAGCTGATAGGCGAAGTCCGCCAGCGGCCCGCGGAACGGCACGCGCCCCTCCACCCCCTCGGGCACCAGCTTGTCCTTCGTCCCGACGTCCGCCTGCGCGTAGCGGTCCTTAGATCCCGCGACCATCGCGCCGAGCGAGCCCATGCCCCCGTACACCTGGTCCGCCCGCCCGCGGTAGTTCATCTGCTCGCCCGGGCTCTCCGCGACGCCCGCCAGGAGCCCTCCCAGCATCACGCAGCTCGCCCCCGCGGCGATCGCCTTCGTGATGTCGCCCGAGTGGCGGATGCCGCCGTCGGCGATGATCGGGACGTTCGCCTTCTCCCCCGCCCTCACGGTCTCCATGATCGCCGTGATCTGCGGCACGCCGATCCCCGCGATGATCCGCGTCGTGCAGATCGACCCCGGCCCGATCCCGACCTTCCCCCCGTCCGCGCCCGCGTCGATCAGCTCGCGCGCCCCGTCGTAGGTCGCCACGTTCCCCGCGACAACGTCCACGTCATGCCGCTTCTTGATCTCGGCGACCGTCTTGAGCACGTTCTCGCTGTGCCCGTGCGCCGTGTCGACGACGATCACGTCGACGTCGTTCTCCAGGAGCTTCTCGACCCGCGCGAGGTCGTTCACGCCGACGGCCGCGCCCACGCGAAGCCTCCCGCGCGCATCCTTGCACGAGTTCGGGAACAGGAGCGTCTTGTTGATGTCGCGGATCGTGATCATCCCGCGGAGCCGCACGTCGTCGTCGATGAGCAGCAGCTTTTCGACCTTCGCGCCGTGGAGGATCGTCTTCGCCTCCTCGAGCGTCGTGCCGCTCCGCGCGGTGATGAGGTTGTCCTTCGTCATCACCTCCGCGATCCGCCGCTCGTCCCCCTTCTGAAAGCGGAGGTCGCGCCGCGTGAGGATCCCGACCAGGCGCCCCTGCGAGCCGACGATCGGGATCCCGCTGATGTTGTGCTCCGCCATGATCCGCCGCGCGGTCCCGATCGTCTCCTCGGGCGGGAGGACGATGGGATCGAGGATGATCCCGTTCTCCGAGCGCTTGACCTTGAAGACCTCGCGGGCCTGCGCCTCCGCGGAGAGGTTCTTGTGGATGATCCCGATCCCCCCCTCCTGCGCGACCGCGATCGCCATGGTCGCCTCGGTCACGGTGTCCATTGCCGCGCTGACGATCGGGATGTTGATCGGCACGCGGCGGCTCATCCGCGTCCGCGTGTCGACCTGCGAGGGGACCACGTCGGAGCGGTCCGGCAGGATCAGGACGTCGTCGAAGGTGATCGCCTCGCCCGCGAACTTCCCGGCGGGGCCAGCCTGCAGGTCGGTCATTGTTTCCCCCGAGGTTCGTGCGAGCGACTGCCGCCCTCACGGGCGGCGATCCACGGCGCCCTCACGGGCGCCTCTCCACGGCGCCCTCACGGGCGCCTCTCCATGGCGCCCT
>ORJL010676796.1_pt1 | contig 12349 bp, 8 predicted proteins | sample 1779941 | NCBI WGS metagenome assembly ORJL01 (sample SAMEA104232317, study PRJEB22302) | groundwater metagenome | biome: forest; feature: aquifer; material: groundwater | place: USA | collected 2011-08-07 | depth 5.8 m
CACCATGCCCTCGGTCCTGAACGAGCCCGAGGAGATCGTCGCCGCCATGTAGGCGCCGCCGTGCACGACCGAAGCGCGATCCCGCAGCTCCGCAAGGGTCAGGCCCGTCTCGTGCTCGACGGTCTGCTGGCCCCACTTTGAGAGCACCAAGTGCGTCTCGACCTCGGCGGCGCGCAGCGCCTCGATCAGCCGCACCCCGAAAATGGCGCCGGTCGCGCCGGTGATTCCGACCACGATCCGTTTCACGTCGCCGCCTTCGCGCCCATTGTTCCTCTCCCGGTGTCGCGCGCATAATAACATCGAATAACATCGCGCGGCCGCTGGCCGCAACCAAAATGACAAAACCATTCGCGCGGATGAGTGCAATTGTTGCGGAGTAATTGCATAATAAGCGCCGCAAGCAAATTAGATCAATCTCGATTCTCCAATCGACGTGGCCCGCATCGCCGCCCCTCGCCGCGACCTTCTGCGCCAGGCATCGCCGTCGCGGCGCCAGAGTACGCCGGCGCGGCCGAATCTATCCCTTATTTATGTACCATTCTGCGATTTCATCACTGGTCGGCAGCCAAACGTCGCGATGGCTGGTGATGTAGGCAAGCGCCTTGTCCAGATATTTGCTGCGGAAGGGGAGTCCGGTGATGAAGGGGTGCAGGGCCACGCACATCACTCTTCCCGTATGTTTCCCTTCCTCGTACAGCACATCGAACTGATCGACCAGCAATTGGTAAAAATCTTCCCCCGAAAAGCTTTTTCCGACAAACAGCGGGATGTCGTTCACTTCGATGGAATACGGCACGGAAATCATTTTTCCGCGTTTCGTGTTCAATTTGAAAGGCTGGTCGTCGTTGCACCAATCGCAAATATAGGTGATCCCCAAATCTTCCAGTAAGTCAGGCGTGTTGAACGTTTCCGAAAGCGCCGGTCCCAGCCAGCCCTTGGGTGCTTTCCCCGTGGACTTTTTAAGTGTCGTGACGATATCGGTCAGATAGGCCCGTTCCTGATCGATGTCCATACCGGCCTGGAGGGTGGAATTGTTCTTGCCGTGCGCCAGCCAGACCCAGTTCCGCTTGTTGCCCTCCTCGATGATTTCCGGGTAATGCTTGCAGACGTCCGAGTTCAGCAGGACGCTGGCGCGGATTCCGTGCTTGTCCAGGATTTCCGTCATCCTCCACAGGCCGACCCGCGGAGCATAGTCGCGCCAGCCGTAGTTCAGCGGGTCGGGGACCAGACCGGCCGTTCCGCCGAAAATGCTGGTGGACGGTTTGTCGAGCTCATAATGCTCGATGTTCAGGCCGATCCAGAAGGCCACTCTGGCGCCGTTGGGAAACTGCAATTTGGGGCGCCGAATGATGGGGGAATGGGCATACAGTTTGTTCTCCATGGATAGCGCTCCTGTTTACGTTTTTGGGCTTGGAAATTTTGACAAATAGGTCAAGATATCGTCCACCGGCACCACATCGGCATATTTCGCGTTCAGATCAAACAGGCTCTGCTCGTGGGCCGGTTGCGCGCGGTCGCCGACTGCTTCCCGGGCGACCATCACGCGATAGCCGTACTGCAGTCCGTCCACCGCAGTCGCCCGTACGCAGCCGCTGGTCGTGCAGCCTGTGAGGATCAAAGTATCGATCTTGAGCGTGTGCAGCCGCGTGATGAGGTCCGTTCCAAAGAAAACGGAAGCATATTTCTTGACAATCAGCGGTTCACCCGCCCTTCGCCCCAGCCGCGGATCCGCTTCCACTTCCGGCGTTCCGGCGCGCAGCGTCATCAGGCCCGCCATCTTGATCGCCCAGATCCCGGCGTCGCGCAGGTCCTTGTCCTCGTAAGCGACCGAGCTGAAGAAAATCGGCAGGTCCGCCGCGCGCGCAGGCGCGAGAATGCGCCTCGTCTGCTCGATCACCTTGTCCAGATTCGCCCCCAGCGGTAAGTCCGGGTTGGTGAACGCGCCGATAATGTCGATAACGATGATCGCCGGGCGCTCGCCGAAGCCGATGGCGCGGCCGAATCCCCGCTGGCGGAAAAAACTTTCCATGTCCTGGCTATTAGTTTCTGCCATTTCCTTTTCTCCTTTTTGATGCGCAGGCGACGCAGCTAGCGCGGTTGGAGCAGTCTGTTCGCTTTCCGTCGCTCGCGCAAGTGGGGGGATACTGGTCATGCATGGGTGAATGCGGCAGGTGCGCGGAGCCGCGACAGCCCCGCGCACTCCTTACCCGCTCACTGCCCAGCAGCCTCCAGTTTGCCTAAGGTTACATCGTTGGCTGTCCAGTTGCTGTTGGTCTTGACGTCCGGCGCGTTGACGAAAATCGTGGCATGCCTGCGCTTGAAGTCGATCGTGTGGCCCTGGCCGGAGAGGAAAGTTTGCACACCGTCCTCACCCTTCACGGGACGCCCCGAGAAGAAAAACCATTTCCAGAACTCGCCCTTCTTGTCGTAGGCCTCTCCCATGTAGATGCGCGGATAGTCCACGTCCATGTACAAGATCTTCTTGCTGTAGGGGTGTTCATCGGGCGCGACGGTCTCGATGACATGCACCTGACGCGGCTCCCAAGCATCCAGCGGGTTCCAGTAAGGCGCATGCTTGAGATCAACCGTGGGCCACTCGTCAGGCGTACCCTTCTTGCTTAGGTCCGTCGAATTCGACTGATGTGCGACCGCGAGTATCCAGCGCTTGCCTACATACTTGAAGGATTTATACCAGCTCGGACGCGCATTCCATATTTCGATGTCATCATTGAGTTGATCGGTACCGCCGATCGGATCCATCCATGCGCCACCCGGCAGGCGGCGGGTGCGCCGGGCACTTTTGATGTACACCCAATTGTCCTCAAGTTGTGGTCCGTCGTAACGGATCGTAAAAAGCCCGACGCCCTTAATATCCTGCGGGTAAGTGAAGTAGAGCAGCGTATTGGTGAACACGGTTCCGTCACCGTCCACCGGCGTGTTCTTGCCTGAAACGCGGTTTTTCATGAAGTAGCGGTAGAGCACCCCCTGTTGCGTGCGCTCCAGTCCCTTGTCGCCGTCGATCAGCAGATAGTTGAACTTGTGGAGATTCATCACTTGGCCCACCGGAGAGGCATAATAAAAATTCCATACCAGCTTCGCCGCGTAGTTGGGGTCCGAGGGCGCGACATCCGGGAACGGCAGCCCCGCCTTATAGCCGCTCACCTCGTTTTTCGCCGCATCATATTTGACCTCGCCGGCGTATTTCTTGGTGGCCTCGATCATCTTCGGGTCCATCGCGATAGGTTCGGACTTGCGCAATTTAACGGTGAGCCCCCAGTTGCGGATTTGCATCTCGACTTTCTCCGGCAACATGCTGCCGATCGTCTTGCCCTCGAAGGTGTCGCTCTTGACCTTGTCGATGTTGCCCTTGTCGATCACCGTCCCGGGCGTGAGCTCGGCGGCCGCGGCCACGGCGCCGAATGCGGCCAGCGCCACGGCCGCGAAACTCCTTAACAATTTCGGATTCATCTTGCCTCCTTATGATTGCGATTCAATCGGGTCTGTGTGCGTCAGAACTGGCGGGTCAAGCGGAAAACCAGTTGGTTGTTGTTGGCGAAATAGCCCATCAGGCCGGTGTTGCTTTCGACTTGTCCGGGCTGCTTGTTGTGGCCGCGGCTATAGAACAGATCGACCTCCGCCTTGAGGCGCCATTTATCGCCCATGACGAACTCGACACTCGGGATGACAAAGCCGCCGCCGTAGGTGGCATCCCAACCGGCCGCGATCGTCGGGTTGATGCGGTCGTTGTTGTAGTTCATCGCCAGGATCATGGTCAGCAGCGCGCTGTCGCGATGGCGCGGCAATCCAAAGCCGGCCAGATAGACGATATCGTCGTTCCTGTCGAAGCCGAGCACGCGCGTGTTGAACAGCTGCACCGAGAAGAACGACGGACGGCTGGTGCCGATCAGCTTGCTCAGGTTGATCTGCTTGTCGATGCGGAACATCGTCACCAGCGTGTTCTTGAGCTTCACGCCGGCGAAACCCGGCAGAAAGCCGCCGCCGAAGCTGCTGCCATAGTTGAAGGGCACGTCGCGGTTGTAGACGACCTCGGTGCTGAGCACGGCGTCGAGCGCCCCCGAGTAGCCGCTGACAGTCGCACCGTAGACGTCGATCTTGGGATAGATGAAATCGCCCAGCAGCCCCTTAGGGGCGACCTTGTATGGCGTGCCGCCGATCAGCGCGCTGGGGTTGACCACCGGATCGTTGTTGAAGGTCTTCATCGCTATGGCCGAATAGTTGAGCCCCGCCGCCTCACCCGCCCAGCGCAGGCCACCGGTGGCGTCGTTGATGTCGCCTTCCGGGTGACGGTAGTCATAGTTGGTGAGGTTCAACCCCGGCGCGGGGCTCGGGCCGAAGAAGTTGACGCCCTTGTTGGGTTGATTCGCCCAGCGCCCGCCGGTGAGATCGTAAGTGTTGCCGATATCCTTGCCGCGATCCCAACCCGGCCGGACAATCGCCTGCAGCGAACCCTTGGCCTCAGGGACCTGGATACGCATGTTGGCCAGGATCAGCGGCTTGCGCAAATCCTCGTTCTCCACTTCGAGGAACGAGCGCCAGCGGTAGTCAAAACCGTGCACGACGTCCATGGCGCGGAAGAAGTCCGTTTCCCCCCATACCACCTGCTGCTTGCCCAGGCGGAAGTTGAAGCGCTCGCCGACGGGGAAGTCGATGTAAAGCTCGCGCATGTCGGCGTTGCTGTACTGATCGAACAGGTCGCCGGATTGCCCCGGCAAATTGTCCAGGCGCTTTAAGTAACTCGTCTTCACCTCGCGGTCGAAGCGTGCGATCGCCTTCAGCTTCGCCGCGCTGCCAAGCTTGGCGTCGGCATCCAGCAACAGGGAGCCGCGCAGCATGGATAAATCGTGCCTGTCGTTCTCCGTGGTCTCGGGTGGGTTCCCCAGATTGAACGACGCCCAGCCGCGCAGATAACCACCCAGCTTGAGCGCCGGCTCCGATCCTTCGCCGTCGGCGGCGGCCACTGAGCCCGAGATCGCCGCCAGCAGCATCGCCGCCGCGATCTTCCGCATTCTGGCGGGACAAACGGAATCTTTTCTTTCACTCATGACTCTCTCCTCCTGATCGTTGCCTGTCAAAAAAATAACACTCCTTTGCCGCAAATCAAGCAGCAGGCGCGGCTACAACGCTCATCTCTGCGCGTTTCCGCCCCTCCCGGTTGAAAATGAACGCCGGCTTGAGCACGACTACGAGCGCCGGCATCAGCAGCAGCGAGCTTGCTGCCGAAATAAACAGCCACAAGGCCATCAGCATCCCCATCTCGGCCTGGAAGCGTATCGAAGAGAAGTACCAGATGACCACGCTGACGATCAGCGTCGCCGCCGTGACCAGCACGCCCCTGCCGGCGCTGAGCAGCGAGTGCTCGATCGCCCCGTCGAGCGAGCGGCCCGCGCGCAGTTCCTCGCGGATCTCGTCGACCACGTAGAACGCATAGTCCACCCCCAAACCGATGCCGAGCGCGGCGATCGGCAAGGTGTTGATGTTCATGCCGATGCCCTTCCACGCCATGAAGGCGAACGTCAGCGTGTTCGACAATATCACCGGCACCATGAAGAACATGCCGGCCGACAACGAGCGGTACACCACCGCGCAGCAGATGACCAGCACCAGCAGCGCCAGCGCGATACTCTCGATCTGCTTGGAAAGAATAATCTCGTTGACCGCCGCCAGCACGCCGATCAGCCCGCCGGCCAATCGAATTTTCACCGGCGCGCCGACGTTTTCGCGCGCGAATTCCTCGATGCGCGAGACGGCAGTTCGGATCGTGGCGCCGGTGTGATCGCGGAAGAATAACGTTACCGATGCGTCCTTGTATTGCGGCTCGACGAAGCGGTCCATGTCGCCGGGGTCGGTGCCGGAGGTAAACAGGTACAGCACCTCGCCGTTTTCGTTGGCGCTGGCGCCGAATTCCTCGTAGCGCGGATTGCCCTCGCGCAGGCTGCGCTTCATCACCGGCACCAGATCGGCGACCGACAAGGTCGCGCCGACTTCGGGTTGGCTTTCCATGAAGGCCTGGAATGCCGCCATGGTCGCCAGCGCCTTGGGCTCCTTGATCGCGTCGGTACGCTCGCCCGATATGACGACGAACATGCGGTCCGCGCCGGGGAAGCGCTTGTTGATCTCCGCCGCGTCGAGGTTGTAGCGAGAGTCGCCCCACAGGATGGGCGAACCGGGGTTGGCGTCGCCCACCTTGAGCTTGAAGGCGTAAAGCCCCGAGGCGACGAAAATCGCGGCGGTGAGCGCAACGACGAGGTAGCGTGCCCGCGTGGTGGCGACGCCGATGCAGCGCTGCAGCAGCCAGCGCAGCCCCGGCTGGACATCGAACGGATGGGCGTAACGCCCCGGGTTGCGGATCCACGACAGCAGAACAGGCGTCAACACGCAGGCGCTCACTGCGATGGTGCTTACCCATACTGTGCCGATGATCGCCACTTTCTGCAGCAGCGGGATCGGGGTCAGGACAACGACGATCATGCAACCGGCATCGGCAATGACCCCCAGCATGCCGGGTTTGAACAAGGCGGACATCGCCGCCTTAGCGGCCGCTGCCGAGCTCGGCGCTCCCTCGGCCAACTCGTCGTCGAAATGGATGACCAACTGCACCGAATGCGAGATGGCCCGCGCCGTGATCAGGAATGCGACGACGATCACCAGGGGGTCGAGGGGCAGCCCGGCGAGCCGCGCCGCGCCCAGCGCCCACACGGCGCTCACCACGCCCGCCAGCAAGGGCAGCAGCGTGCCGCGCCAGGTGCGGGCGGTGACGAACAGCAGGGCGATCAGGGCAGCAATGGTGATGAGGAAAATGCGGCCGGTTTCCGGCAAGTAGTGATTGACCCAGCCATACAGCATCGGTTCGCCGACGACGCGCACCTTGACGCCGTCGTCCGCCACCGTGGCGGCCAGCTTGTTGATCTGGTCGAAGATGCGGTCGTAGCGGACTTCCCGGTCATAGAAGTCCACCGTCACCAGCGCCGCCTTCAGGTCGCGCGACACATATGCGCCGTAAACGAGCGGGTTGCGCAGGACGGCGGCCTTCAGGTCCGCGATCGCCCGCGCGTCGGTCGGCGCCTCGGGCCACATCAGGGGCCGCACGTCTATGCCCTCGGTGGAGGCGCGCACCTCCTTGATCTTCTTCGCCGCCAGCGAAATGATCTGGAACTGGTTCGCGCCATCGATGAACTGCAGGTCGCGCGTCACCTTTTGCACCTTGGCGAGCACATCCGGCCTGAATATGTCGCCGTCCGTCACCTCGAGCATGATGCTGACGAGATTGGAGCTGCCGAAGTTCTGCTTGAACTGCTCGTGCACCTTGATGTATGGGTGATTGCTAGGCAGGAGGTCGTCGAAGACGGTCTTGATCTCGATCCGGACCGCCAGAAGCGCCATGATCGCGGTCACCGCCGCGATCGCCGTAACCACCCAGACACGGTTCCGGATACAGAACTCAACGAAACGGAGGAGACGGCCCGGATTCTCATGCGAAGGGTTCATGTTCGGCTCGCGGGGAATCACTTGAACTGCTCCGGCTTGTTGTCCAGACCGAGTACGGACAGCGTCGCGCCCGCCAGATAGAGACGGCCTGCGTGTGCCTCGACGTCGGTATGCCAGGCATAGCTGTTTTCCGACAGGCGACGCGCCTCCCATGTCTGCGCGTCCGCGGGTGCCCGCAGCAACAGCCCTTTGTCGCCTACCGCCGCCCAGCCGGCGCTCGTGGCAGTGACGCCGAACAAATGCTCACGGGTGCCGGAAGACACGGCGCGCCAGCTTCGACCGTCATCGGCCGACAGCAGCACGACCCCTTCCAGGCCGACGGCCACCGCCAGCCGGCCGTCGGCCGAGACAGCCACGCCGAGGAGACTGCTCTTGACCGGGCTGGCGACGTCCTGCCAGCTGCGACCGCCGTCGGCGGAGCGGCGGACGCGGCCGAACTCGCCGACCAGGATGAGCGTGTGTCCACTAGCGGCAATATCGTTCCAGGCGACGTCCTCTTGCCGGCCGAGGCTTTCCCAGGCACCGCCGAAGCGCGGCGCCGAGAGCACCAGACCGAACTCGCCGACGGCGTAGGCGCTGCCGTCGGCGGCGCGCCTGACACGGATAAGCTTGCGCCCCTGCGCCTCGCTGGGCAGGCCAGCCCCGGCTTGCCAGGAGCGGCCGCCGTCGGCGGAAAGCAGAACCGTCGCGTCGTTGCCCACCACGACCGCCCGCGCAGCGTCCCAGGCGGCGATGGACTGCAGATTGGCGTCCGTCGCCGATGGCTGCCGCGCCCACTTCCTGCCGCCGTCTTCGCTGCGCACGATTTTGCCGCCGCGGCCGACAGCCCAGATCACGTTTTCCGCCGGGCTTGCCACCCCGTAGAACGCGTCGCGCGCACCCAGTACCGGCACCGGCACGCTGTCTCCGTTGGACTTCGGTTTGATGAAAACGCCGGCGTAGAGCAGCGCGCCGATCACGACGAAAGGCAGAACCGCCGTCGCTGCGCGCACACCACGTTGCAGCTTGTTCAGCACCACCGATTCCTCCTCACGCCGCGCGCGCCTGACGCGCCCGTTTTTCTTCCTGTGCCTGCAACCATGTCGTCGTGCGCCCCCCGACGGCGCGCCCGCTTAGCGTGCCTGCCAGCGCAACCGCCTGTCGCAGCCGTTCGAGATCGATGCCGGTGTCGTAGCCGCACCGCTCGAACATCACCACCAGATCCTCGGTCGCGGCATTGCCCGCGGCGCCGGGCGCAAAGGGGCAGCCGCCGAGGCCACCGACACTGGCGTCGAACTTGCGGATTCCCTGCTCCAGCGCCGCCCACGCATTGGCCATCGCCATCGCCCGGGTGTCGTGAAAATGCGCCGACAGGCGCGCCGCGCCGAAAAGCGCAACGCACTCGCGCAGCAGGCGCGTCACCGCGGCCGGCGCAGCAGCACCGATGGTGTCGGCGATCACCACCTCGTGCGCGCCGGCGGCGAACATGGATTCGGACAGGGCCAGCACGCGCGCGGGTGCGACCGCACCCTCGAACGGACACTCGAACGCCACCGCGACATACGCCTTGGCGCGTACGCCGTCGGCCACCGCGGCGCGCACGGTGTCCACGCACACCGCTTGCGCTTCATCCAGGCTCATGTTGATGTTGCGCCGGTTCATGGTGTCGGTGGCCGACAACACTACCGCGATCTCCTTGACGCCCGCAGCGCTCGCTCGCTCCAGCCCACGCCGGTTCGGCACCAGCGCGGAATAGGCAATGCGATCGGGGTGCGGCAAACGCGGAAACAGTTGATCCGCGTCGGCCATCTGCGGCACCGCCTTGGGCGACACGAAGCTCGTCGCCTCGATGGCGCGCACGCCCGCTGCGGCGAGCGCCTCGATCAGCCGCAGCTTGTCGTCGCAGGACACGTGGACCGGTTGGTTCTGCAACCCGTCGCGCGCGCCCACCTCGTTAATCAGCACCGCTTCGCGCATGGCAGGCCTCAGCTCACCGTACGGTCAGGCGCGGTTATCCAGCGCGCAAACTGCGGCGTGCGCGGCGGTTCGAAGCCGGTCTCGGCCTTGCACCTTGCTTTCAGCTCTTTGATCGTGCCGCCACGGTCGAACAGCGGCAACGGCTGCTTGCGCCCCGCCGCGATCTGCCGGCGCAGTGTCTCGGTGGCCTCCACATCAACGCTGAAGTCGGCACGGACCACGACGCTGTAGCGGCGCGCTCCTTCGATGCTCACCAGCCCGCGCGCGACATCCTGCGCCACCCGTTCAGCCGGTCGCTTGAGGGGGTCGCCCCAGCCGCCGCCGCCCCAGGTGTTGAAGAACAGGGTGTCGCCTTCCTCGACCTTGATTCGGTCGCACTTCGACGGCAGCCGCTCGCGCAAGCCGTTCTTGCGCACCAGCTCCTTCGTGCTGCGACCGCCGGGCAGGCCGCCATTGACGCCCCACGGATAGGTGAGCCAGCGATCGTCGTGGATGGAGATCTCGCCGGGTTCGAGAAACTCATAGGCGATGCAAACGCCGTTGCCGCCGCGGTGCTGGCCGGCGCCGCCGGAATCCGGAATCGATTCGTACTTGGCAATGCGCAGCGGAAAATAGCTTTCGAGAAACTCGTTCGGGACATTGGTAAACGCCGGCCATAGCGAATGGCCGTCCGGGCCATCGCCCGCCGGACGACCCGGGATGCCGCCGAAGCCGATCTGGTACAACTGGTACCACTCGCCGTTCTTGTCGTAGCCCGAATACATCAGGTGCGGGCTGTCCGAGAACCCGGCCGCATTCAGCGCCTCCGGCGCGCCCTGCCCGAGCAATCCGCCCATGATGTCGAAAATGCGGCCCAGCATGTGCGTGCGGCACGACAGCGCAGCGGGACGTTTGGGCTTGAGGATCGATCCGGCCGGAATGCGCACCTCGACCAGTTCGTAGAAACCGTCGTTGAACAGGATCTGCGGGTCGAACAGATTGATGAAGAAAGCGCCGAGGAACATCTTGAACATCTCTTCGTTCAGGAAGAAGTTCACCGAACTCTGCGACTGCGGGTCGGTGCCGGCAAAGTCGAACACCGCCACATCGCCATCGCGCCACAGGCTGCACGCCACTTTGTACGGTCCCATGCCGACGCCGTCGTCGTCGATGTAGTCCTCGAAGTAAGCCTTCTTCTCCGGGATTACCATCTTGATGATGGCGCTCATCGCACGCTTGTTACGGTCGAGCATCTCACCCATCGCGGCGATGTATTCGTCGACGCCGAAGCGCGCGATGATTTCGCGCACCCGACGCTCTGCCAGACGCAGCGCGGCAATCATGGCATCGAAGTCGGCGCGGTTCCAGTGCGGCATGCGGCAGTTGCGCAGGAGCAGTTCGAGCATGTCGCGATTCAACTGACCCTTGCGGTAGATTTTGACCGGCGGGATCTGGATCCCCTCTTCGAAGATCTGCGTGGCGTCGGTGGGCAGGCTCCCCGGCACTTTGCCACCGATGTCGGTCATGTGGCCGAACATCGCCGCCCAGCTCACCAAGCGGCCGCGATCAAAGATCGGCGTCAGGGTAAGCCAGTCGGGCAGGTGGCTCACCGCGCCGTTGCATGAATAGGGATCGTTGGTGAGGAAGATGTCTCCTTCCTCGATCTCGCCCTCGTAACCTTGCACAAAGCCGTAGATGAACGAGCCGAACTGGCCGACGACCATCTTGCCGTCGTTGTTGGCGATCATGGGAAAAGCGTCGTGCTGTTCGCGGATTCCCGGCGACATGGCGGTGCGGAACAGCACCGCGTCCATCTCGGCGCGCGCGTTGCGCAGCGCGTTTTCGATGATGTCGAGGGTGATCGAGTCGAGTTTGACCGTCTTGAACGGCGAACTGTCGCGCTGAATGATTTTGGCTGGCATGGCGGTGCTCTCCGATACGGCGGATCAGGGGTTCGGGCGGATGAGGATGTTTCCGACCTTGTCGATCTCGCCCGTGTGACCCGGCAGGATCAAGGTCGTGGTGTCCATCTGGGCGACGACGGCCGGCCCGGCGATGAGGTTACCGGCCTTGAGCCGGGCGCGGTCGTAGATCGGCGCGCCGTGCTCGGCGGCGTCGATGAAAAGCTTCGTCTTCTCGACCACCGCATGCGATGCATCGGCCGTGCCTTGCGGCAGTTGCTCGGCGCGCACCATGGTCTGCGGTCCTTGCACGACGGCGCGAAGGTTGACGAGTTCGTGCTCGGCTTCGATGGCGAACGTGTAGAGCTGCGTGTGCAACTCGTCGAAGCGCTTGACCACGCCTTGCAGGCCCGTCTTGGCGAACTCCTCCGGCGCGACGTCGATGGTCAGCCGCAACCCCTGGCCGCGATAGCGCAAATCGATTTGATAGGCGACCGACTGCGCGGACGCCGGCACGCCTTCGTTGCTGAGCGACTGTCGCGCCGTGGCCGCCAGTTCCACCACCTGCGCCAACACCTCGGCGTCGCTCGTCTTGGCCAGCCGGCGGATGAAAGTGCGCGAAGCCTCGTCGCGCAGCCGTGTGGTCGCGTCGCCGTAGGCGCACAGCACACCGGGCGCCGGCGGAATGACGACTGGCCAGGAGCCAAGCAGCTTGCCCAGCGCGTTGGCGTGCAACGGGCCGGCGCCGCCGAACGCCACCAGCGCGAAGTCGCGCGGATCGTAGCCCTGCTCGATGGAAACCAGGCGCAACGCACCGAACATGTTTTCGTTAACGATGTTGATCACGCCTTCGGCCGCCTCGTAGATCGTTTTGCCGAGCGCGTCCGCGATGCTCTGCACCGCCTTCTGCGCCAGAGCGCGGTCGATCTTCATGTCGCCGCCCAGCCGGGAGGACGCCGGCAAGTAGCCGAGAACGACGTTGGCATCGGTCACGGTCGGCTTGTCGC
>ORJL011868867.1_pt1 | contig 12349 bp, 10 predicted proteins | sample 1779941 | NCBI WGS metagenome assembly ORJL01 (sample SAMEA104232317, study PRJEB22302) | groundwater metagenome | biome: forest; feature: aquifer; material: groundwater | place: USA | collected 2011-08-07 | depth 5.8 m
CGCCTTCGCTTGCTCCGGATGCCACTGGAGGAGCGCCATCACCACGTCCGTCCAGTTCCTCATAAGCTGAATCCTGGGCCAGTCCTTCTTCTGGAACATGTAGAGGTACCGCTTCTCCGGGAATTCGGAATAGATGATAACGTGATTGACGTGCGCCGGGATTCCGGTCAGATGGGGGTGCCGGCCGGCGATGCTCTTGCCGAAAGGCCCGCTCAGGTAGTGCACGCACTGCCCAAACTCAGTATTGGCAATGAGGACGGCATCGCCGCCGCTCCGCTTGAGGAAAGGCATGGTGTCCACCAGCGCGGCGGTGGCTTCGTTGGCCCGGATGAAGGCATTGGCGATGACGATATCGTTGTCGCCGGCGCAGGTGCAGGCATAATGTTCTTTGGCCTCCTTCACTCCGGCAAAGTAGGCGGCCTCCAGGGCGCCGGCGAAGATGCCTACCGGCTCGCCCCACTTGTTCTGCAAGGCGTTGATCATGAAGTCGATACCGGCTATCTTGGCGTGCTCGATGCAATCCAGGGTGCGGGGATTGCCCTCGGCGAAGCCGCGGTTGTTTACGAATCCGGCCGCTTTCCTTCCCTGCTCGAAGGCTTTGTGAGTTACCGAGTGATGCTCGGAAACAGCTTCATAAGAGGACACTCCAGGCATCACCGTTTTGCCGCCGCCGCTGAATCCGTTGTTGCCGTGGGTGGTCATGCCGCCGATGGTGATCTTCAGGTCGCACGACATCACCTCGGAATTGACTTCAACTTTGCTTCCGTATTTTGTTCTTCCGAGCGGCGTGCAGTTCATGAAAGGCATATGGGCAAAGACCGGGAACCGGAACATGATGTCCTCACCCAGTTTCATAGCCAGTCCGCGCCGGTCCCATGACTGGTGCGTCCCGCCCGCGCAGATGAATTCTATCTGCTCGTCATCGATGCCGCCCGCGGCCAGTTCTTCCAGGACAGCGGGCACGATCCGGTAGGTCTGAGTGCTGCGGGTCATGTCATCGAAGATGATGACCACCTTCTGTTTGCCCCGGGCAAGCTCCCTCAAACGCGGCGATCCGATGGGTGAAGCGATGGCCGCCCTGATCTGCTCCGGCGTCATCACGGGCCGCTCAGCCCCGGCGGGGCTGTAAACCTTGACATCCCAGTTGTCGGGCAAGTGAAACTCGACTTCCTGGGGTTTGAACCACTGGTACTGGGGTAGTTTAACGATGTTCGCCAAATTTGTCTCCTGATCTCATTGTTGGGCTTTCACCTGTTGTTCTCACTTCATCAGAACTTTCCCCAATTGTAACAGAAAGGTTTTCCGCAGGCGCGTTGGACGAGACGGCGCATGACAAAAAGATCGAAAAGTTTTAGTATATGTATCCGGGGTGTCCAAGACATCCCTTTCCCTGCCGGATGAGCCGTTTTGAAAGGAGTGCCAAACCATGGGCGAGCAGAAAGCCAACTGGAGAACGATGTCAGCATCGCGGATCGGCCAGCTTATGAATGTGACGCTGGGCAAAGAGAAGGCGGACCTGGTGATCGTCAACGCGGCCCTTCTCAACGTTTATACCGGTGAAGTGCTGTCCGGGCATTCCGTCGCCGTCAGCAAAGACCGTATCGCCTACGTCGGGCTGGATGCCAAACACACCATCGGGCCCGGCACCGAGGTCATTGACGCCGGCGGCGCGTCTCTCATACCCGGACTGATCGACACCCACGTTCACCTTGTCTACTACTACACCCCTTACCAGTTCCTGCGGCATGCCATGGCCGGGGGCACCACCACTATCATCACCGAGTTGCTGGAATTCGTCTTCTACACCGGCTACAGAGGCGCCGTCACTTATCTGGCAGCCCTCAAGGACCAGCCGGTAAAGATACTGGCCACGGCGCCGCCCCTGGTGACCATCAGCCCGGCGGCGGAAGCTCGCGCCTATGGCCGGAAGCAGCTCGCCAAACTGCTGAGCCGTCCCGATGTGGTCGGCCTGGGAGAGACCTACTGGCTCCAGGCCACGCAGGGACATCCCCGCCTCCTGGACAACTTTGCCGCGACCATCGAGGCTGGCAAGACCATCGCGGGGCATGCCTCGGGGTCCAGGGCCGAAAAGACGCAGGCGTACGCCGCCGGCGGGGTTTCCAACTGCCACGAGTCGGTCTCGGACGGGGAAGCTTTAGATAAGTTGAGGCTGGGGCTGTATGTCATCGCCCGGGAGGGAAGCATGCGCCGCGACCTGGAGGCAGTTTCCAAGATCAAGGACGCCAAAATGGACCTGTCCCGGATGGTCCTGGGCACCGACACCGTATCCCCCGAGTTCCTTCTTCAAAACGGCTACATGGAATACGTTGTCCAACGCGCCATCGAACTGGGATGGCCGCCGGTGCAAGCGATCCAGATGGCCACCATCAACGCCGCGCAGAGCTTCGGCCTGGATGACGTGGTGGGGGGCATCGCCCCCGGGAAGTTCGCCGACATGGTGCTCATCCCCGACCTCCGTACCATCAAAGCGCGGTTGGTGGTCAGCAGCGGCAGGGTCATCGCCGAGAACGGGCGGCTGCTGGTGCAGCCGAGACACCACCGGTTCCCTGCCTACGTGAGCAACATCTTCAAAGTTAGCCGGCCTCTCACCGCCGGGGACTTCATGATTCCCGCTCCCGCCGGCGCCACCGAGGCCAAGGTCAGGGTGATTGACTTCGTAACCGAGCTGGTGACCAAAGAGACGCAGACCGTGCTGCCCGTTCAGCAGGGCATGATCAAGGCTGATGCCTCCCAGGATATCGTCAAGGTAATGATGATGGATTCCTTCAGCGGGCTGGACCGGAAGTTTGTTGGCCTGGTCAAGGGCTTCGGGTTGAAGAAAGGCGCTATCGCCTCCAGCCAGGTGTGGGACTGCGCCGGCCTGATCGTCCTGGGCAGCGACGAGGCCGAGATGGCCATGGCCGCCAACCGGGTCATCGAGCTCAAAGGCGGCATCGTGGTGTGCGCCGGTGGCCGTGTCCAGGCCGAATTGGCTCTGCCCCTGGCCGGTTTCATCTGTGACCTGCCGGTAGAAGAGCTGGCGCAAAGGCTCGCGGATATTCAACGCGCCGCCGCCGGCCTGGGGTGCAGTTTCCCCGACGCTCACCTGTCGCTGACCGTACTCACCACTCCCGCCATTCCCCACCTGCGCATCATCGAAGCGGGACTGGTGAACATACGCGACGGAAGCATTATGGAGTTGCTGGTCCGGTAGTTCTGTATCCCCTGCGCTTAGCCGCGCCGTCTCAGGCGCCTCAACTTGCTCGGTGCGTCCGTTTGCCTCGGGTCCAGGCTCTCCAGTCCTTCAGCCTTCATCACATGCAGAAGCTCATCGTCGCTAGTGAAGGGGATGACAGTCGCCAACTCAGTCCGGCTGATGCGCAGAATAGTTGCGACATGGACCGCATCCGAGGCTCGGAGAGCGTATGCCCTGGCGAGTCTAGCGGCATCCTGAATCAACGCGCCGGATATTGGCTGTATGACCACAGTTTCGACCAGGTCTACTGAAAGTAGCCCCAGGATAGCTTGATACGCTTTGCTTTTGAGCAAGCGGGCTTTCAGTGCCCTCGCTAAAGTCGCCTCTATTTCTACCAGGGTAAATTGCGAAGTAATAAAGATTTCGCTAGGGGACTTCCCCTCGAACAGCTCGGAAACGAGTTCTGACCCCAGTTCTGTCTTGTAGCGCTTTACCAGCGCCGAGGTCTCAAGATAATATACTGCCATCAGGCAGATTCTTCACGCATCTGATGAAGTATCCCCGTAAGTGTCTTGGCGCCCATGGATTCATCAACAATGCGTCGTAGTTCTCGTGCCGGAAGCGCGTACTTTCCGTAGGCGGCTTTCAATTCGCGGACGTATTCCGAGATTGAAGGGTCGCTCAGACTTTGCAGCTTCAATAGCAGTTGGGCAGAATCGCTCGTCTTTTTCTTTATCATTTGTTTTTGCACAAGGGTACTCCAATTGAACAATCGTCGATGGTTACGCCTAACGATGGCAGTATCCCGCAAATTACCTAGTGTGCAAGGTCAATCCAAGCCAATTATAGCAGAAAGCTGTATTGCCGGCAGTTGGTTTCAGAACGGAGCGCAACCCATTATCATTCTTATTCCCAACACGGGCCCCCCGGTTATACGTTTGTACCAGGACTGACTGGTGGAGACGGGGTAGAGTGAATCTCCTCCTTGCCACCATGTCTAGAAGCTTCTCAGGAGCCGGGGAGCCCTGTCGGTCTCTGTTGTGAGCAGATGCAGGACCCGACCCTTCTGACTCGGCCGGCCTACAACTCCCGCACCGCCTGCCGCTATCATACCATGGGCAACGATGTAACCGCGACACCCGAGCATTTGCCGGAAGGCTCCCGCCACTTGTTCTGACAGCACTAACCGGCCCGGGATTGGTCAGGCCGGAAGAAATCCCCTGTTGAACATGCGGCGTTGCCCCGGCAGAACAGATTCACTCATCTTGGGATCTTCATTCCGAATCACAGATCCTATCCTGCCACCATATCCTGCCCCCTATTTCATCTTATCAGAAAGGAGAATGCGGAAAATTCTTTCACAATCCTCAAACTTCTGGCCCGAAGCTATATCAAAGTAATGTTTCATTTTGCCTTTAACCGTAAAGGAGCCTGCGCCTTGACGATAGTAACCTATTATAGAACTATCCATTTCGATTTCGAGCATATCTTGATACAGTATTTCAAAATTATATTTGTCCTTCTTCAACAGATCATCTCTTGATATACTACTCAAACTCTGAATAGTTGCACTCTTCCTGCTTTGTAGCTTCCCTCCAACAAAAATGGCAATAGGAAGCGGAAGAATCAAAAGGCCACCTAGTTGGCCAATCAGTGTGCCAAGCCAGCCGTATCGACTGCCGACAATCCCCCCCACGATAAAACCGAGTAACGAGGCAACGGTCACAGTAACTGTATACAAGACTCCAAGTAATCCTTCTCCAATTCTGACAAAAAGCAACCGGTCTTTAAGGAATAATAAAACATAACGTATATTGGGTTGCCCTGTTCTTCCCTCTACGACTTCAAAAGAGCCTTTGATATCTAACATTCTAAATTTTAACTGCCGTAGATTACCGTCATGCCAACTTGAAGACCACCAATAAATCTAGCTGGACACGAGGCACCGTAAAAGAAAACCAGCGAAGTAGCACAGTCGACCATGTCGGAAAGTACGCATGGAAGGGCAAACATCCCGAAGATATCTTGGCATCATCCTCATTTCAACGTGTCGCTTTATCATTTACGGTCTTGGCAAAGTCCGACCTAAGAACCCGATAATAATCCCAGATATTGTCTTCAGAACCGTTTGTTAGCCGCTTATGTGCTCTGCCGGGGGGAAAAATATCCGCGTCCAAGACCCTTAGCGTTATGACTGTTCCTGGATGTGCCGCAGTCTCCAAGGTCCACTCGCCACCCCACCTCTTTCGAATTACTTCTCCTATATAACCGCCCCATATCTTTGACATCTCCCAGATTTGCTCGTCTGATGGCTTCCGCTTGAGCAGTCTGCCCAAACCTCTCGGGATGGTACTTGAAACACGATCAAGAATCCTCTCAACCGCTCTTAGGCTGTCCTCTGAAAAGTCTAAGGTCTCCCCAAACTCTTTGTTAGCCATGTCCACGGCATCTTCGGAATAGGCCTTCATCACATCAGAAATGGTAGGCTTATCCATCAGTAACACCTCCTCTTCCTAATTGCACTTATCAGCCCTGAATTATCAGGGTTTCCGCCGCCTAGATTGGCAACCCCATCTACGGTCTTACTTCGTAACATTTCCTGCCAGAAACGCACTCATGGAACGGCAAACATCCCCATGTTTGTCCGGATTAACCAATTGCCTGGACGTCTTCTTTTCGAGAGAGATATAGGTGGCCTGAACCCAAACCCGATTTGACTCTCGCCACTAATTCGCTGGGCATTCTTTACAGGCCAGATAGATGTTGGCAAACAGCTTTTCTATCTGGTGCAATGGCGTTGACGCGAAGGCAATTCTGAACAGGGCTTTCTCACTGTAACAGATCACGCCGGTACTGTATTTGCTGAGGAGCAGTTCCCACACTTTGTCCGGGTCGGACCGTTTCAGCCTGACGCACATGAAGTACCCGGAATTGAAGGGAAGGTCCTCAAAATACTGCTGGTACTCCGGATGCGCCTTCAGGACTGCCTTGACCTTCAGGTAGCGTTCCCGTATTTTCTCTTTGTTCTTCTCTTTTTCCCGGTCGTGCGCCTCGGAGTTGAGAGCCCGGAGAGCGACGGACTGAGAAAGGTGAGGCGCATTGGAGATGTTCCCTCTCAGGGCGCCCGCGGTCTTATCTTCCAGGGCCTTGTACAGCGCCTTGCTGCCGTTCTTGATGCCATAGGTCATGAAACCTACGCGCAAGCCCCAGGCGTACTCCTCTTTGGTTATTCCATCTACTTTGATGGCGAGAAGGTTCTCGTGGCAGCCAGCCAGGTCGGAGAACAGAGACCCGGTCATCACCCCGTCTTCGAAAACCAGGCCGAAATAGGAGTCGTCCAGAATGACAGCCAGCCGGTTGCCGGCGTTGGCGGCCTCCTTCAAAACCCTGGTTATCTCTTCCCCCTCTTTTCGGGTCAGAGTGTAGCCAGAAGGGTTGTTGGGGAAGTTCAGGACCACGACCTTCTTGCCAACCGGCCCCGAGTTAAGCGCTTCCCGGAAGGAACCGATGTCAAAAGCCCGGTCCTTGAAGAGGTTGAAGAACTTGAGCCGCGCGCCGTAAGCGTTGAAGAACACGAGGTCGTAATTCTCCCAATAGAGGTCGGACACCAGGATTTCATCCGCTTCCTCGACGAACAGGTAGCCCAACATGCTGAGACCGTTGGTGACGCCGCAAGTGACCACGGGCAGGCTGATTTCCTGTCCGCCGAGGGCAGGGTTCTTGGCAGCAATCAGCTCTTTCCACTTGTCTCTCAGCGGCTTGATACCTTCACTCGGGGCGTAGGGGAAGGCGTCTTTGCTGTCGATCCCCAGGAGGCCGGCCATGCTGGGTATCACCATGGGTTTGCCGTCATCCTCATACGCGGTGCCTATTGTAGCATTGATCTCTTTGCCCTTGGCCGCGGCCCCCTGGGCCAGGATTCCTTTGGCCGGGAAGTAGATTTCCTTTCCCTTCCTGGACAAGAGTTCGTACACGACCGGGTTGTGAGTGCGCAGTATCCGGTTAAGCTCTTCGGCCTGAGGATTGATAGTTTCCATGGGTAGGACCTCCAATGACGCTTTTCTAAACCAAGACATTATACCGTTTTGCGAAAAGTCCGGCGTGTCCCCATTGCCTCCAATGAAAAAGGGCCCCGAGGGGCCCTTTTTCATTACTGCGGTGACTGAGGTGGTCCAAGCCCACCTTGCCTTCGACCCTATTTCTTCTTGAAGTTTGCCATGATATCGGCGATTACCTTATCGACCGTGCTGCCACTATTGGCCCCTGCTTCGACCAGATACCCACCGTTCCTGGCATGCTGGTTAAAGGACGCGAGCGCACCGGCCTTGTCTTCGTTGATCATTTCGGCCCTGTGACACGAACCACAGGCTCTTGAGCCGGGACCGGAGACATAAGCCGGCACGGCGCCGATGTTCCTGTCCTTGCCCTTGAGGGTACCGGACGCTGAAAATAGGCCAGGCAGCGACTTGGACTGGTCCGGCACATCGTACGTACCACGATTGTGGCAAGACTCACAGTCTGTACCATGCTTGGGATACGGAGACTCGATATGATGCTCATACCCCATGGCTGCCACCGGATCGGCGAAATTGATGGTGGCAATATCAAATGCCTGGAACGCATGGATCGCATGGATGTAGGAGTCAATTGACCTCGACTGCATTTCCAGATGCGAGGAACCGCTCTTCGGGGTATGGCACAGTCTGCAGACGACGATATTGCCGCCTCTGTCCGGCGTATGGAAGGTGGTGGCCAGCGCATCATGGCAGGTATTACAGCCTTTAGCAACCTTCACAATAGGGCTAAGGTATTTGTCATCAAAAGCATTACTGGCAAGGTTGAAGGTCCGGGAAGGAGCATTGAGTGCAAGGGTGACCTTGTAAGCATCCGTCAGAGCCGGCATGACGCCGATTTCTACTCTCTTTACGGTCTTATCAGTAATCAGGTTCGCCCACTTCGACAGGTCTGCAACAACCTCCCAACGGCCACCCGCTGCCGACACCGCGGTAAATCGCGGGTGCGTTTCACCCCAGGCATATTCCAGAGCCCTTTTATCATTAGCATCGATTTTGCCGTCGCCGTTGTCGTCCGTAAGCCTCTCGTGAGGACCAATGATGTAGTCCTTGGTGTCATAGCCGTACAATCCGACGAGCACGGTTGGCTTAATGTCCGCCACACTAACGCCTGGAATGTCTGGAGACTCGGCCGCGCTAAATTGAATGCTAAGTTTGTTGTTGGCTATAGATGCCTTGTCGATCTTGACGGTTATGGCATCGGAATACTTCTGCCCGCCGGCGGTATAGATCTTCTTGTCATAACCGCTATGAATTCTGCTGAACCCCGAAGCAGCTTTTCCCGCCCCATGGCAACTGCCGCAATTCACCGTGTTTAAGTCCATGCCGGCATGAAGCTGCGGCAATATGGTCTTCAGGGCGATCTTGTCAGTGCCGACCTGTTTGGACCCGGTTACCGGGTGACAGCTTTTGCAGGTCTCAATGGTAAAATTATCGTCAGTCAATATCCTGTCAAGCTTGCCTTCGTGGCACGTTACACAGTTCGACATTGACTGAGGATAGGCGAATTCCATGGCATGTGACATGTGCACGTCATTCATGAGCCGTGTTTTGTAAGCGTACTTGTCTTGCTGAGCAGGCGTCAATTTAGTGCTGCCCGCCAGATACGAAGCGGCCAGACCAGGATCTTCAACCAAAAGCTGCCATTCGAAATGGCCGCCGGCTCCGTTGTCCAGGTGGCAGACTTTGCAAATAACGAAATCGGTCTTGGCATCATGATTGACCTGGCCATAAATGTAGCCGTGTTTAAGGAAAGGCACTGAATGGCATTTCTCGCACCCGGCATTATTGGCAGTGGAAGCGTAATTAACGCCCGCTCCCATGTTCAGCAGGGCCGCGAAGGGGTATTTATTTTGATTGACGCGGGTATTGGGTATCGTACCGCGGCTCTCGTCCAGGCCATACAATGCTAAGAGACCATTCGTCTGACTCAAATCGACATAGTTATAAAAACCGGTGTCTCTGGGGCTCTTCTCGACTAGGGTACTCGTGCTCACTCCGGCGCCATCATAGGTTAGAGTCCCTTTCAGGGACAGTCTGGCGTCAGCCTCGAATCCTTTGCCAGCATAAGGTACAAAATAGATATTCAGTGAATCTGCTTCTCTGGCATCAAAAGGCGCGCCATTCTTGGTCATCTTAAAGGTTATCCTGGTTGTGTCTGGATTCGTAGAAAACGAATAGGCCAGATTTGTTACCTTAATGACGCCATCCTGATACAACTCGTCATAGGAGGCCTGATGTTTGGCGCCGGCTTTGCTATGACAAGTTGAGCAAGACTCAGGTTGAACAGCGCCTGTAGTTGTCGCCTGAACAGGACTGGCGGGTCCGGCAGGTCCAGCAGCACCGGCTTTTCCGGCTGGGCCCTCTTTCCCGGCAGGTCCAGCAGCACCGGCTTTTCCAGCGGGTCCGGCAGGGCCGGCGGGTCCGGCAGGGCCTGCAGAACCAGCGGGACCGGCAGGGCCTGCGGGACCGGCACAGGCTGCAAACACGAGAATCAACACCAGTGTTATACCTAAAGCTAACAGGGACACTGCAGGGCATCTAGAGTTTTGTTTCATAGGGAACTCCTCTCATAGATACGTTTTTGGTGCCATAATTCGGAAACTTACGGGATACTAACACAAGATTGGTTGGGTGTCAACGCTTTTTGCTGTTCGCTTTTTGCTGTTCTTGTAGATGTTCCCAATTTTGGCTCAGGAATCCCCAAGGCTTTGGTCTACGACCGGGGTTTCTCCGCGGCGGCGTTGCGACCGGCAATCCGTCCAAAAGCCAGGCATTCCGCCAGGTTGCCTCCGCCGTTATAGAGGAAGCCCCAGATAGACCCCAGTTCCCCGGCGGCATACAACCTCGGTATCGGCTTTCCAGCGTAGTCCACTACCCGTGCCTGCTGGTCACGGCGAGGGCCTCCCTGGGTATTGAGCAGGCTGGGCCACAGCTCAATAGCATAGAAGGGAGGCGTTTCTATCGGCCTGGCAGTTTCTTTCGACCGGCCAAAATCAGTATCGGCGCCGGCCTTGCAGCATTCGTTGTATCTTGTCACTGTCTTTTCCAGTGTATGTTCGTCAACCGATATCTTTCCAGCCAGTTCGCGGATTGTACTAGCTTGAGCGATCCAGCCTTTGGCAATCTCTTTGGAATTGTCCGGGCTCCACTTGTAGTCGCGATTATATCCCATGGGGTTGTTTGTCCTCGTGAGCGGTCCCTTGCGTCTGGTGACATCGTCGAATACCCCGTATGCCGGTATGTTGGGATAACAGGGACTCCAGACTTCTTCTCCCGAATCAACCCACGAGGCCACTCTCCAAGCGTCGTGCAACTCCGGCCCGGTTTCATCGCAAAACCGATTGCCCCGGCGATTCACGTAGATAAACCCCTCGTTGCAAAAACGAATTGAGAACGATGCCTGATACTCGGGGGCCTTGAAGCCGAGCAGTGCTGCCACCACGGGCATGTGCCATAGGGCCGCGCCGGCTTTTTGCGCCATCATGATCCCATCCCCGGTGTTACCCGGGCTGCCTTCGGCATGAAATGGCTTGCAGGGCAAAAAGGCCTCTTTCATGGCCTCGTTGTACTCAAAACCTCCGCAGGTAAGAATAACTGCCCTTTTAGCCTTGACCAAAAGCTTTTCACCACTGTGTTCCGCTGCAACGCCTACTATTTCACCCTTTTTGTTGGCCACCAGCTCTTTGGCCGATGTTCCGGGCATAACCTTGATTCCCCTTCGTTCTACGTTGGTAGAAAGCACTTTCCAAAGCACCTCGCCGCTGGTCTCCGTCCCGGTGCCACTGACATGGAGGGTTTTGATATGTTCCGCTCCGGGAACGCGGGGGAAAGTGGGCAACGACACGCGAGGATAGAACGCCGGCGACCCCTGGGCGGTGGTGGTTTCGCCGCCTATTTTTTGGAACCAATCCTCGGTCCGCAAGGAGCTTTCTACAAAAGTTTGAACAATCTCCTTTTCCGTGGAATCAAAGCAGATCGCCTGGAAATATGTGACGGCCTCCATGGAGGTCGGCAGGGCTATGGCGCCGGCCGATGTACGCGTATTGCCGCCCCCGGCAGGCATTTTCTCCAGGATGACGACTTTGGCCCCATTGTCATGAGCGGTAATGGCCGCGGCCGCACCGGCGCCCCCGTAACCTACCACCGCTACGTCGGCCTCGATTTCATGGCTACCAGCAGTTCTTGTATTCAATGTCTGTACCCCCTACTCATAGATTCCATCCGTGGAAGCGAATTCAGGAACTCCAGCATCTGTTCAAAGGTAACGGTCTCCCCCGGCCGGAGGACTGCAAATGCGCAAGCCTTTTCGTTGGGATGCTCTAACATCATGGCCAGGTGCGCCGGCACGGCGGGTGCCCCAAGGCAGACGGCAAATTCTAGTCCGGGATGGAGACCGGTGTCAACAAACAACACAAACCTCAGACCTTGAGGCGATTGGATCGGAGAACGCTTTGATCCACCGTGTCAACCAAAGAAGATTAGCACCCCGGTGAGGAAGACTTCTTAGGACTCACCGTTGGGCCTTTCGGTGTCTAGTTGAAGCTGTCGTCCTTCAGTCCGGCAGTGTATTGGGCAATAAACAAGGCGTCGGCGATGGTCAGCTTTTCGCCCGTGGTCGTCGTCTCCAGTTTCACGCTGGCGCCGTTGATGGCGTTGGTCAGGTCAATCCCGTCGCCGACCGCCCGCGAGCCCGCCAGGGCCTGGGCAATGAACAGGGCGTCCGTGATGGTTATAATGTTGTCCTGCCTGGCATCGCCTCTTCTCACCGTGTAGTTCTTTGCGCCGTCTGAAGGGATGTTGGCGCCGTGAGCCACGTCAGCCAGGGCATCAAAAGTCAGGGTGATCGTCTGCGACACGGATGACGAGCCGATGATCCTGGGGGCCACCCGCGCCAGGGTCATCGGAGGCTGTGGGGCCGACCCCGTCTGGAAGGCGTTGATAGCCAGTGTGCCGGAGGTGCTGGGCACAACGCCCGTCGTTGGCGAAGCAAAGGTCCCGGCGCCTGTAACGGCCATCAAATTGATGGCGTTGCCAGTGATGCCTCCCGGGTAAGTCAGCGTGAAATCGTAGGCGCCGA
>ORJL010452418.1_pt1 | contig 12344 bp, 11 predicted proteins | sample 1779941 | NCBI WGS metagenome assembly ORJL01 (sample SAMEA104232317, study PRJEB22302) | groundwater metagenome | biome: forest; feature: aquifer; material: groundwater | place: USA | collected 2011-08-07 | depth 5.8 m
CCAGCTAGGGAAGGCTGTAGAAACGGCTACGGGGGCGTGCTGCACGCCCAGCGCGGCGATGATCTATCCTGCCATCCGCGAGCTGATGGAGCGAGGGTTCATCACGTGCGAGTCGGAGCGCGTCGGGGGGAGGGAGCGCAAGGTGTGCGCGCTGACGCCCAAGGGAATGGAGGCGTATCGAACGGCGGCGAGGTCGTGGCAGCGGATTATGCCGTACTTGCAGCGCGCCGTGGATGGGGCGTTTGTGGGGGTAGGGGATGCACCAATGGATGCGTGTTGTACGTAAAGGAAACGAGTGGGCACGACATGTCGTGCCCCTACGACAAGGAACGCCAATTCGGAAAGGAGACAGGCATGGCCAAGGCTAAGGACAAAGAGATCAAAGAAGTTGTACGAAATAGGTATGCTGCGAGGGCGAAGGGGGCGGTTGTAGGGGCTAAGGACGAGAAGATGGCCGTCTGTTGCGGCACTGTGGACCCGTCTACAGGGGCATATCCGGGCATTTACCTTGGCACGGAGCTGACCGGCATGCCCAACGAGGTGCTCATGGCATCGGCAGGGTGCGGCAACCCCACGGCGCTGGCGGACCTGAAGCCAGGAGAGGTAGTGCTGGACCTGGGCAGCGGAGGCGGCATCGACTGCTTCCTGGCGTCGCGCGCGGTGGGGCCATCGGGCAGGGTGCTGGGAGTGGACATGACGCCGGAGATGGTGGAACTGGCCAGGAAAAACGCGAAGCGGCTGCGCCTGGGCAACGTGGAGTTCAGGCTGGGCGAGATCGAGGCGCTGCCGGTGGAGCCCGCCACGGTGGACGTGGTGATTTCCAACTGCGTGGTATGCCTATCGCCGGACAAGGACGCGGTGCTGAGAGAGGCGTCGCGGGTGCTGAAGCCGGGCGGACGGCTGCACCTGTCCGACATGATGCTGGTGGGAGAGTTGCCCCAGGCCATTAAAGACGATCCGCAGAAGTGGGCGGAGTGTGTCAGCGGGGCGGACCAGAAGGATACGTACCTGGCTCGGCTACGGGCAGCGGGCTTCCGCGACGTTAGCGTTGAGGGCGAACAGGCCTACACCTCGGAGCCGGGGCTGGAGAGCCTGCGCAGCGTCCATGTGCGAGCACTGAAGCCGAAGTAAGGGGGCGGCGCAAAAGCCCTCGACCTCACCCCCTGTGTCCCCCTCTCCTACAGGAGAGGGGGAAAAGAAAAAAGAGATAAAAAAGGGGACACCCCCTTTGACCCCCGGCGGGAACCGAGGTTCCCTGCACCTTCCTGACACTAGATGCAACGACTAGCTCCGAACCTGCCAACTGATCTACCTGCTTCTTGCTCTATTTACCGTTCAGCGTGTACTTGGGAGGCACCATTTTGACGCGGCCCTCTTTAGCCAGCTTGGCCAAGTGGGTACGGACGTTGCGCGCCGCTGCCTCTCGCAGGCGCTTCTTCAGGTTGCGCGGGTAGACCGCTTTCACGATGTCGTAGACGTCGGTGAGGCCCTTATCCAGGGCTGCGACTATCTGTTCCTCCCGCTCTTGCCGATGGCTGATGTAGAACTGGACACGCCGCAGGCCGTTGTCCACATACGGCCCGTGGGCTGGGCAGAGGATGGCAGGCTTGTAGCTGGCCAGCAGCGCCAGGGACTTCATGTACTTGCTCAAGTCGCCCACGGTAGCGGTGGAGCCGCCGAGGATGGTGTCTCCGGTGAACATGACCTTGTCGGCGGCCAGGTAGTAGCAAACGTGGTCAACCTCGTGGCCGGGGGTGAAGAGCGCGCGCAGGGTGACGCCTGCGACGGTGATGACCTCACGTGAGCGCAGCTTGACGATGAGATCAGGGGAAAGTATCTGGCCAAGGCGCTTCTCCAGTTTGGGGTGGCAGCGCACGTTGCACTGCATGGCCTCCTGAAGCCTGTCCAGGCCGCCTGTGTGGTCGCCGTGGCCGTGGGTGATGAGGATGCTCTTGATATGAGGCCGGCCCAGCTCCTGGTAGAACTCCAGGATACGCTTGGTCCAGGCGCGGTAGTGCTCGCCTGTGTCGATGACCACCATCTCCTGGGCTGGATCGCCGACGAAGTAGATACTGGAGCCGCCCGGGTGCATGACGCCGAACTCGGCGACGTCTTCCGAGATGTGACATCTATATACGTGTGGGGCGACTTGCATATTACCTCCATCGTCTTTGATCGTGAGAGCCAGAGTCGCGCATCGGCAACTCAATACATACTGGCTCGCCCTTCGACAAGCTCAAGGCGAACGGATAAACCTTCAAGCTCCGCTCATTTCCTTCGATCCCGATTGCATCGGGACTCAGGATGAGCGGAGCTTGTGACGCTCTTTTTCGGAAGCAGATGTTAATGCTTGCGTACGAACTTCTGGATACGCTGGCCTGTGAGGACTTCGGTGACGTAAAAGTCGCCATGCTTGTCGGCCCAGATGCCGTGGGGGCCAAAGAACTTGCCGGGCTCGGCCTTCCGGTCGTCCGGGCTGCCCCAGCGGGCCAGGATTTTGCCCTTGAGGTCGACTATGCTGATGCGGCCCTGGAGCTCGGCCACGTACATGGTGTCGTTCTTGTCCACGAAGATCTTGCAGGGCTGGATGAAACCTTCCCACACGCCCCGGTAGTTGCCGCCTGGGGTGAATATCTGGATGCGGTTGTTCTGGCGATCAGCCACGTAGACCAGACCCTTGTGCTCCCAGACGCTGTGAGGAAGGTTGAACTGGCCTGGGCCTGTCCCTGGCTCGCCCCAGGAGAAGAGGAGGTGGCCGTCGGGCGTGAACTTATGGACGCGAGCGTTGCGATAGCCGTCGGAGACATAGACGTCGCCGGTGGCGGCTAGAGCTATGTCTGTAGGGTGATGGAAAGGCCCAGCGGCCCGCAAGACCTTCGGGTTTTCCTGAGTGTAGCCCGTGTCCGATGGCTTTCCTCGAGTGCCCACCTCCCACATCTTCTTGCCATCGGCGGTGTACTTCATGGCCACCTGGGACTCGCGATCCACCATGTACAGATTGTCCTGTGCATCAATGCAGAGACCGTGAGCGTCCTTGAGGACATCCTCGCCCCAAGACCTGATGAACTTGCCGTTGCGATCGAAGACCATCAGAGGATGGTTAGTCCTGGTATAGACGTATACCCTGTCCTGAGAGTCCACCACCACAGAAGCGATCTGCCCCCACTGCCATCCTGCCGGTAGCTTGCCCCAACCTTCCGCCAACTCGTACTTGAAACTGCCGCTGCCGAACTCCATGACCCACCTCCTTTTCGCTATCTCTTGTGCGGATTACCCACGTGTCCGCCATCCGGACGCCGTCATTATACGTGGAAAGGCTGGAAGGTCAATGGCGAATGGGCCTACGCTTATGTTGCGCTCAGGATGGCTCTGCCTGAGCCGTTCGCCGAGGCGCGGAGGGATGGCGAGCCAGGAATATGAAAACGGTGCCCGCAACCAGCAGCACAATGAAGCTGGTAAAGGCTATCTGGTAGCTCCTGGTGGAGTCGTAAATCCAACCTGCATAGACTGGGCCCAGCACAGTGGCCGGTATCAGGAAGAGCTGCATGAAGCCGCGGATGGTGGCGTAGTAGCGGCGACCGTAGTAGTCACCAACAATGGCGAAGTATACGGGGATAGCGCCACCGTAACCGATACCGTAGACCACCACAAAGACCCAGACCTGGGCCATAGAGGTGGCCCCCGAGAGAATGTAGATGCCCACGGCCTGGAGCAGGTAGGCCGCTATGAGGACATACCGTTTGTCCATATAGTCTCCCAGGATACCCATGCTGAGGCGTCCCGCCAGGCTGACGATGACCATGGCCCCCAAGGCGGCACTGGCCTGCAACAGAGGGATGTTTCGGACGTCGGTGAGGTATACCACCTCGTGGACTACTATGGCAGTCATGGCTATGGACCTGGCTGCGGAGCCCAGAATAAGCATCCAGAAGGTGAAGGTAAGGAACGTCTCTTTGAGGGTGAAGTCGTAGTAAGACCCGTTGTGAGGGGCAGATGAGGCTGACAGTTGATGGACAGAGGCGCTGGCATGGGCGACCTCTGTCCCGAGCGAGGGCCCGCCGGGTAAGCTGGCGGGACTCTCGCGGGGCGGGTCTCCGTCGGGCAGATACCCGTACTGCTCCGGTCTGTGTCTGAGCACCAGCGCGAGAGGGATAACTATGACGAAGATGCCCACGCCGGCCAGGAAGGCGGCTGTTCGCCAGCCGTGGTTCTGCACCAGGAGACCCAGGAAGAAAACGGTCACGCCGCTGCCGCCGGCTCCCAGAGAGAAAAGGGCGAAGGCCCGTGACCTCTTCCTCACGAACCAGGAGTTGACGGCTGCGTTGGAGGTCGCTCCAAAACCGGTGTTGTATCCAACGGACATCCAGCCCGCGTACAGGAGTGCGAAGGCAAGGAAGGCGCTTATGTGAATGGGGCCCAGGCTGAAGGCAGCCACCCGGCTCATTAGGAAAAATCCGAGGCCCGTGATGATGGCGCCCACCACAGCCAGCTTCCTAGGGCCAAACCGGTCCACGAGCCATCCGATAACAGGCCCTTCCAGTCCACCTTCCAAACGGGAAAGGGAGATGATGGCGGCCCCGGCAGCGGCGCTCCAGGCAAACTCGTCCAGGAGGGCTTTATAGAAGATGGGGAACCCGTAGAACCAGACTCCTGCCCCATACATGTTGATCAAAGCTGCGGCCAGGACAATCCACCAACCATAGAAGATGCGCTTTTTAGGTTGCGGCTGCTGTACCGCTGCTGGATTCATGCAGGCGTCTCTTGGGTCAAACTCCAAGCCATTGGCCCGCGGGAAAGCTTACCATAAGAGCGTGGTAGCGCATACAGAGAACGTTTCGGCCTTCAAAGCTCCTGATGCCGGAGTCCACGCCACGCACCCAGGACGCAGGCCACCACCAGGACCAGACTTACCGCCAGGGCAGGCCACCGCGTTTGATCCTGGCCGGCAACAAGGGCGTAGGCCCAATGCATCAAGGAGCCTGGCAGGTAAGGCTCAAGAACAGAGAGAGTGCCCAAGAACCCCACGCCTATCACTGTGGCCAGGGCCGTGACGGCGACCAGTACCTGGTTCCGCAGCAGGGCGCTGAAGAGCAGGGTCACGGATATAACAAACAGCAGGTAAACGCCGACCAGGAGCATAGCACCGGCGAAGATCGCCGGGTCAGGGCTGCCCAGCAGGACGGTAGTGTATGCATAGAACCCCAGGGCGCTGGCCGCCAATCCTGCGGCCATGACTGCAGCCAGTCCCAACAGCTTGGCCAGCACGAAGGAGGCGATGCCCACGGGCTTGGACAGGACCAAGGCCGCGGTGCCGTGCTCGCGTTCCTGGGCTATTGCGCCCATGCTAATGAGGATGATGGCCAGCAGTCCTATCTGGCCCATGGAGTCCAAGTAGCTCTTCACTGCGTCGGTGGTAGTGAACTGGGGCAACTCTATGGGCACATTCTCTCCGGACATCGACAGGATCTGCGGCATGTACACCAGTAGCAGGGGCGTGGCCAAGCCGAAGGCCAGCAGCACTCCCATCACGATGAGGAGCTTGTACGTCTTGAGGTGCTCAGCCAACTCTTTCTGGAGGAGGACGATGGTGGTCATGAGGGCTTGTCCTCCCGCTCCACCAGACGCACAAAGACGTCCTCCAGGGTAGGGAGCACCTGCTCGTAACGGCGAAGAGTAAGGCCGGAATTGACGATTACCTGTGGTAGCTCTCTCCTGGCCCGCTGGGAGTCGCGGGCGTGGACGCGCAGGGTGCAATCATCCTGCCCGGGGCCGGCGTTGACCTCCTGAACCCACTGGCATGACCTGAGGGATGCAGCCAGGGCTGTGGCCGGCTCCTCGAACTCCATCTCGAAGACCGGCGTGGCATACCTTTGCCTTAGCTCGTCCACCGAGGCCTGGACCAAGAGGCGGCCCCTGTCCAGGATAGCGATCTGGTCGCTGACACGCTCGGCGTCGGCCAGGATGTGCGTGGAGAGGAAGACAGTGGTGCGCTGTGCCTTCAGTCGCAGCAGGGACTCCAGGACCTCCATGCGGCCCACAGGGTCCAGGCCGGACGTAGGCTCGTCCATGAGCAGAACCTTGGGCTGGTTGATGAGGGCCTGGGCTATGCCGAGGCGCTGCTTCATTCCACGGGAGTAACCCGCGACTCTGCGGCGGGCGGCATCGGAAAGCTCTACCAGGGCTAGAAGCTCTTCTGAACGCCGGCTGACCTCTTGTTTGCGGAGGCCGAACAGCCTGCCTATGAAGGTAAGGTGCTCCCGAGCAGTCATCCAACCGTAGAAGGCGGGCTGGTCGGGCAGGTAGCCGATGCTGCGCTGAAGGGGCGGCGAGTACAGGGCGACGGGATGCCCTGCGACCCACGCCTGGCCGCCGGTAGGGTGGCTAAGCCCGGCCAAGATGCGCATGGTTGTGGTCTTGCCGGCGCCGTTGGGGCCTAGGAAGCCGACGATGCTGCCTTCAGGCACTGTCAGGTGAAGGTTGTCCACAGCGGTGATCTGCCCAAACCGTTTGGTGAGGCCCTGGCATTGGATGGCTGCGCCGTTCTGCAAGGACTAGACCTCCTTCTTGCCCATTGCAAAGTAGAGAATGGTGCCCAGAAGACCACCGAGGAGGATGACTGCAGCCCACAACCATTTGTTGTTGCCGGACACTGACTGCCTTTTGGCCAGATCCCGCAGGGCCATGACCTGCAAGCCCAACTGAATGGCTACGAGGGGGACGAGCAGAAGGAGCAACTGAGTGGACATGATGATCTCCTCGGAGGGGTTTACCGCTGGGGAGTATACAACATTGCTTGAGTGGATGGTGGAATGAGAGGGATGGAGCCTGCCCTGACATCCTAGGCGGTGGCTCCGTTATATACAGTGATGGCGGTGAGAAAGTAAAGCCGGAGGAGTCTAAAGAGACATGAACATGAAGCGAATCGCGGCGGTACTGATTGTGGCGGTCCTGGGCCTGACCGCCCTGGTTGGCGTAGCCGCAGCAAACGGCAAGGGCTCGCCCACGGCGCAGAACGGCACCACCGGCAGCCAGCGTGCGTGGTTGGGAGCTGATATAGCCAACATCAGTGAGAATTGGAAGGCGGGGCTCAATCTCACTGTGGACACCGGCGTGGTGGTAATCAAGGTAGCATCGGGCAGTCCTGCCTCTGTAGCGGGAATGAAGGTTGGCGACGTTATCCTGGACATCAACGACACCGCTGTGCAGAACGTGGGCGAGGTCACCAGCGCGATTCAGAAACTGGACGCCGGCGCGGCCGTGACCATCAAGATCATGCGAGGCAACGCCCAGATGTCTCTGACGGCCACGATGGGGATGCGCCCGACGCCTCCTGCGCCTGCGGTGCCGGAATATCTGCGCGGGCTGCTGGGAAGTGGCTTGTTGAGTAACTTGCTGACTGCCCAGGTCCAGGTGCTGGGACAGGATGGCAACCCGGTCACGGTGGGTATTACCCTGGGAAAGGTCCAGAGCGTGAACGGCGCTGCGCTGACCATTGTGCGCAAGGACAGCCAGGCGGTGACATTCCAGACGACGGCCGATACCCAAGTCCTGGTAGGTAAGCGAGCCATCAATCTGTCCGGCCTGAAGGCTGACACGCCTGTGGTGGTAGTGGAGAAGGCCGGAGCCGTGGCGCTGGTGGTGGCATGGCCTGGAGACGTGGTGTCCCGATTCAAGCCGCTGGCTCCGAAAGCGGAACGCCATGGAAAGCAGGACGACGAGAGGCCGGCCATATGGCGGGCTGGAAAGGGCGACATCACGGGCCAGCTAAAAGGCCTGAAGGAGCGTGGAGACAATTCGACGCGGGAGATGATGAGGGATCTAATCGGAGAGGGGCAGGAAGACGAGGGTGAGGAAGACGAGGGTGAGGATGACGAGGACGAGGCTTTGCAGCCAGTGCCCTACGACAATGGTACAGGGACAGCAACGGGATACGTTGGACAGACCCTCTAGCGGCCCTCCCCGCTGGTTATAAGCGCCCCGAGGTACCTCGGGGCGCTTATCGTTTGTGGCCTGAAGGCATAGGGCAACTGCCATCTCCTTACGGCGCCAGTTTGAAGCCCGCCAGCCTGGCTGTCACAATTAGGCGATGATCGTAGGTAAGAGCCGGGACACAGGTGACCAGGGTCACAATAGGCTCGTTGGTCTCATAGAGGCGGAAGTCTTCTTGGGGCACGACCTGGGTCTTGTACACTTCGTACAAGTACGTGACAGCGGGGGTATCCAGCACCACGTATACACGCTGGCCGGTCCGTAGGATGTCTGGAATGCTAGGGAGGTCACGGAAGACTGCCCCTTCGCCGCGAATGGGGCTTTGAAGATGGCCAAAGAGCCAAACGTTGCCTACCTCGCCGGGATTGGCGCTTTCCGGTATATGGCCCACCACGTTCTTGGGAGTGTCGTATTGGCGAGAGTCTCCCAGGTCGATGATCTGGAGTTCTTTGACCTCAGCGTCCAATTCAATAGCCTGGATGCGGATGAAAGTGGTTCTCGAGAGCGTTCCCTTGACGCCCGGGGCAAGCCGATCTGCAGTAAGAAACCCCTCCGCAAGCTCCTGGCTTGGCGGAGGCGGGGGTTGGGCCGACGCGGGGTCGGCCCAGTAGTTGAAGGCCAGAAGTTCTCCGGGATACAAGCGCATGGTAGCGGGATCAGGGAGAAGAGCAGCAGTGGGAAGTGACCCTGGAGAGCCTTCTGCCGCATCTTTCAGGCCCTCCAGGGTCATGAGGCTAGGAGTATGAGTAGTAGGAAATTGGCTATTGGAATCATAGGCCAGGGAACCAAGGCGACCCTCGGCTATCCAAGCGTACAGGAAGTAGCTGGAACCAGCCAGCACCAGCAGGGTACCCACGGCAATGAGAGCAACGCCCAGCCACCGAGGGCCACGTCGCCTCTTTGGGGGTGAAACGGGGTGATGGTCGGATAGATGTGGATGCACTAGACTGCCTTTCTAGGCCCGATGTCTAATGGCTGGAGGATGCCGCCAAACAAGCATTCGTCCTGTCACCGGTGCAAAGCCTGGCGACAGGACGAAGAAGGCTACGGATTTGGCTGCCGTGATCGGGAGCTAGCCAGCCCGCCAGGGCTCACCGCATGCGAGGGGCATGCGTGGCGCCGCTGGTGATGGGTTCGTTCAAATAGACGTCACCATTCCTGATCTTGATGTTGAAGCCGCAATCAGGGTTGGTGCAGACCCATGCCTTGTAGTGGATTGGAGCCCCCTGGCTCCCGAAATCCGAGAGTGGGACCAGGTCGCCGCTATTGCACTTCTGACACTTGGGGAATATGGCCTCCACAGAAACCTCCTCACTTACTTCCTTACGAGCAAACTTTGTGTACTATATCACAACCGACGGTTGCTGCCAAGATGTTGGGCCGTACAGGCGCCGTTTGCCGGTAGTGGGTATACGTACCTAGTGCAAAGCTGTAGCGGCTGAGACGTGCAGAAGCAAAGCGTGCGAAGTTCGTGCTGGGGAGCCACGTACCGGTGCGGATTTCGTCATTGCCGTAATCAGAATTCGTAATAGGCTTCCAGGGTATGTTAGCAGAGAGGCCACACTAAGAGAATGCGGATTACGATATGTGCTGTGATTGGCCTCACAATGTTGACAAACCACGCCATTGTGTTTACCATTCGAGGCGAAGGGTGGCGGTGGACGGGTGAGCTTCTTCCCTGCGGGGCAGGGAAGTTAATCTACGGACTCAGCCGCGGCGATGGGGTGGGGCGAGAGGGAAGTACCGGGGCTAGAGTCGCGGGTGGTGGGGATGGGGCGGAGCCAAGGCCGGTGAACCCACGTTGATTGGGAGCACCGGCCTTGTTTTTACGCGATAGCTTGCGATGCCGGCGAAAGGTGGCAGATGATAGCTATAGCGCCAGTTGACCTGGAAGGCCACGGCCTTTTTGCTGGACTGAGCAGCCAGCAGATCCAGCTTGTGAGCACCTTCAGCGAGCGGCTGACAGTGGAGAAAGGGGCCGCGATTCTAGAGCAAGGGCGGCCCTCCATTGCCTTGTACTCCCTGGTGCAAGGCAAGGTGGGCTTGGAGGCGCAAGCGCCGAAGCCCAACGGAGGCAGCACGGAGCCTGTGCTGGTAGCAGTTCTGGGCAGTGGAGACTCCTTTGGGTGGTCTTCTCTGGTAGAGCCACACGTGCTAACCCTTTCGGCTGTGGCCATGGACCGGTGCATACTGATAAGGGTGGAGGCCCCAGCACTGAGAGAGGCCATGCAGCGGTACAGAGACCTGGGATGGGTGGTGATGTACAACCTGTCCAGGCTGCTGGCCCAGCGCCTGGCCCAAACACAGCAGGCACTGATCTACGAGCGTGGCTGGGCCCTGGTGGGTTAAGTCAGTTGGCCTGGCAGAAGCACTCACCGTAACGTCCGGCCTTTTCCCGACGTCGAAACTCTCGACTTTCGGCCCAAACCAACCACGGCCAGGATTGTTCCTGTTCAACCCATCTGATTCGGACGGCCAGCGGCTGCTACGCACGCGGGCAACAAAGCTCCAGGCTATCCCGTTAACGCTCCAGCCGTGACCAGGCGCGTTGAATGTCTTTCCTTCCGAGACCAGTGAAGCGGTCCAGCGCGGCACACTAAGGGGTAATACTGTGGCGCTGCCAGGTGATTTCACCTGGCAGCGCGTGGTTTTTCTGTACTGAAGTGTTGACTTGAGGACGTTGGTGTGGTATAAAACTACCTCGGGCAGCGATTGTGAAGTTCCTCACCAGGTATCTTGTCTGGGGTAGGTTTGGGTCAAGTTTTGTGAATTGTCTCACAAGACGCCTCGCTGCCTGATTCTCTAGCCAAGTTTTGTGAAGATTCTCACAAGGAGGCTTGCATGGGCAGAAGAGCGGCCTGTTTGATGGGTGTCGTCGGATTGCTTGTAGCGATGACCATAGTAGCCATCGGCTGTGCGGGTGCTACGGGTCCTCAGGGGCCTGCCGGTGAAAAGGGCGCCACGGGCGCTACCGGCGCTGCTGGTCCTCAGGGACCTGCCGGCATCCAAGGGTCTACAGGCCCGCAAGGTGCAGCAGGGCCCCAAGGCGCCGCTGGGGCACCCGGCACCAGCGTAGGAACTGTGGAGGGCCAGATCCTTGCCAAGGCTACGGGCAAAGGTATCGAGAAGGCGTCGGTTGTGACGGTCCCAGGAACAACTACCGTGGCAACGGATGCCCAGGGCAAGTACAAGATAGAGAATGTACCGACAGGTTATTACTACGTCAAGGCGACGGCCGCGGGCTACAACGCCAGCGGTGCCGATGTATCCGTCACAGCGGGAAAGGCCGCCGCTGCCACCCTGTCGCTGACAGTGGAGGAGCCTTTCGCCATGGCGTCGGTGAAAGCGATCAGCTTCCGCACAGGGGACGCAGGCACGTACGCTGCGGGGCTGCACCGACTCACGACCCACTACCTTATCAAGGGCGAGGCTGCAACCCACAACGAGAACGACATCATCACCTCGGGGCTTCCGAACGTCGGCCTGGGCTCCTTTGTGTACCTGCAAGGAAGGGGCACAGACGCGGCGGAAAAGAAGATCACGGCGTGGGAATGGACCGTGGCAGGCCCCAGGGAGTTGCCTGTGACCCTAGAGGATTCAAAGACTCAGACGCCCAGATTCAGGGCTGACAATCTGGGGAAGTACGAAGTGAAGGTTACGACGACCAACGCGGAGGGCAAGAAGGCCTCCAGCGAGTTGGTAGTATACGCTGGCACCTACGTAGGGGCGGCAGTCTGCATCACCTGCCACAGCGGGAGCGTCAAGCCAGACAACTCCTCAGAGTGGCAACTGACAGGCCATGCCACTAAACTGATCGACACCTACGCTTCGTATACCGCGGAGAGGGACTACTGCATCGGCTGCCATACGACGGGCTACAACGAGGCGGACAAGGCGCTTGGCTTCGACGAACTGGCCAAGCAGGCAGGCTGGGACCCGTCCAAGAGCAGTCTGACCGGATGGCTAAAAGAGAACAAGTGGACCGTTGACCAGATCATGGCCTCCCCCATGGGCAAGCTGGCCAACATCCAGTGCGAAGCGTGCCACGGCCCTGGCTTGACCCACGAGGCGATAAAGCTGGCCAAGGAGACCGGCGCCCTTTATGGCCCAGGTGTCTGCAGCCAGTGCCACCCACAAGAAGCCCAGTGGAGGTTCTCCGGCCACTCTAATACAGGCTCCAAGACCATGCACATGGCAGAAGGGGCTTCCTGCGTGGAGTGCCATACCGGCCAGGGCTTTGTCCAGGTGAAGGTGAGAGGAGAGGCGGTGGTCTTCCCCAATATGGCGACGGATGAGCAGCCTGCCACGCTGGCTGAGCCCAGCCAGCAGCCTCCGGTGGCCTGCGCAACCTGCCA
>ORJL011661507.1_pt1 | contig 12343 bp, 5 predicted proteins | sample 1779941 | NCBI WGS metagenome assembly ORJL01 (sample SAMEA104232317, study PRJEB22302) | groundwater metagenome | biome: forest; feature: aquifer; material: groundwater | place: USA | collected 2011-08-07 | depth 5.8 m
TCGAAGGCCAGGCTCAAAGCGGACTGAAACCTTGGCGGGAGGGGGTGAATCCCCACAAGGACGTGGCGAGCGGGAAGTACCAGCAGGCGGAGTTTGCCGCTGACCTGTGGCAGGTGCATTTGGGCGAAGGTTCGGACGAGTATCGCAAGCCGGTGGAGTTCTTCCGGCGCACGTACCTGACGGAGAGCCTGAAAGGCCTGCTGGCCGGGGCGATTCAGCGGCTGAGCGGAACGGGGGGCGACCCGGTGGTGCAGCTCCAGACGAACTTTGGCGGCGGCAAGACGCACTCGATGCTGGCGCTCTATCATCTGTTTTCCAGGACGACAGCGGGGGAGTTGCTGGGCGTGGATGAAGTGCTGAAAATGGCCGGGACGACCTCGATCCCCGGCAAAGTGAAACGGGTGGTGCTGGTGGGCAACAAGCTTTCACCGGGCAATCCAGTGGTAAAGCCAGATGGAACGGTGGTGCATACGCTGTGGGGTGAGATGGCCTGGCAACTGGGCGGCAAGGCGGCTTACGCCAAGATCAAGGCGGATGATGAGCGGGCCACAAGTCCGGGCGACCGGATGCGTGACCTCTTCAACGAGCACGCACCGTGCATGATCCTGATTGACGAGTGGGTGGCCTACGCCCGCCAACTGCACGACCAGGGGGACCTGCCGGGGGGCAGTTTCGAGACGCATTTCACTTTTGCCCAAGCGTTGACCGAGTCCGCCAAGCTGGCCAAGCAATGCCTGCTGGTGGTGAGCCTCCCGGCGTCTGACACCACGGGATCGCCGCATACGCAGACCGACGATATCGAGGTGGGCGGCGAGCGGGGCCGGGCGGCGCTGGATCGCCTGCGCAACGCCATCGGCCGGGTGGAGGCTTCGTGGCGTCCGGCCAGTGCGGAAGAAGGATTCGAGATTGTGCGCCGCCGACTATTCGAGCCGCTGGTGGAAAAGGAACAGTTTGTGGCACGGGACACCGTGGCCAAGGCGTTCTTCGACCTTTACCGGACCCAACAACAGGAATTCCCGCCGGAGTGTCGGGATAGCGACTACGAGCGGCGGCTCAAGGCGGCCTACCCGATTCATCCCGAGGTGTTCGACCGGCTCTACAATGACTGGTCCACCTTGGTGAAGTTCCAGCGCACACGCGGGGTGTTGCGTCTGATGGCGGCGGTGATCCACAGCCTGTGGAAGAGCGGCGACCGGGGCCCGCTGATCCTGCCGTCGAACATGCCGATCGATGATTCGCGGGTGCAGTTCGAGTTGACGCGCTACCTATCGGACAACTGGGTGCCGGTGATCGAAAAGGATGTGGACGGAGCGAATTCCGTGCCGATGCGGATAGACAACGAGACGCTCAACCTGGGCAAGTATTCGGCGTGCCGACGGGTGGCGCGGACGGTGTATCTGGGGTCCGCCCCGACGGCCAAAGCAGCGAACAGAGGTTTGGAGGAGCGACGGATCAAGCTGGGATGCGTGATGCCGGGAGAGTCCGTGGCGATCTTTGGCGATGCGCTGCGACGGCTGAGCAGCGCGGCGACGTTCCTTTACCAGGATTCTGTGCGGTATTGGTACTCCACGCAACCGACGGTGACGAAACTGGCCGATGACCGGGCGGAACAACTGAAGAGCGACCCGGATGCGGTGGCGGAAGAAGTAGGGAAATGGCTGCGCAACGACCTGCGCAAGACGGGTGAATTTAGCCGCGTGCATCCGTTGCCGCGCTCGTCGGGCGATGTGCCGGACGACAAGGACGCACGGTTGGTGGTCTTCGGGATCGAGTATCCCCACACCAAAGACACCAGCAGCCCGGCGGTGGCTGCCGCGCAGGAACTCTTGCAGAATCGGGGCACGGCGCCACGCATCTACCGGAACACGCTGGTGTTCCTGGCGGCGGACAAGATGCGGCTCCAGGATTTGGACGAGGCGGTGCGGCGGTGCCTGGCGTGGTCCTCGATCGTGGACGAAGCGGAGACGCTGAACCTGGACCCGCACCAGCGCAAACAGGCGATGACGCAGAAGGAGAACGCCAGCAGCGCGGTGGCCGCGCGATTGCCGGAGGCGTACCAGTGGCTGATCGTGCCGACGCAAAGCACCCCACAGGCAAGCATTGAATGGCAATCCTTCCGGCTGACGGGGCAGGACGCGCTGGCAACACGCGCCAGCAAGAAGCTGCGCAACGATGAACTGCTCATTTCGGGCCTGGCCGCCAGCCGGCTGCGGCTGGAACTGGACCAGGTTCCACTGTGGCGACAGGACTTTGTGGGCATCCAACAGCTCACCGAGGATTTTGCCCGCTATCTCTACCTGCCACGCCTTAAGGCCCCGAGTGTCCTGGTGGAGGCAGTGCGGAGCGGGCTGGGGCTGCTGACCTGGTCGCAGGATTCCTTCGCCTACGCGGAGAGCTTTGACGAGGCCGCTGGCCGCTATCGTGGCCTGCAAGGCGGACGGCAGGTCTGGCTGGATGAAGAGAGCCCGATGGGCCTGCTGGTGAAGCCGGAAGCCGCTTTGCGCCAACTGACCGCCGAGATGCCAAGCACGCCAGGTGGCACAGTCCAACGGCCAACGGGTGGCGGTGGTGCAACCGAACCTACGGCGGGCGGCGAGCCCGCTAGCAAAAGGCCGACCGCACCGCCCGCTCCCAAACGGTTCCATGGCACGGTCACGCTGGATCCCACACGCGTTGGACGGGACGCCGGACGTATCGCCGATGAAGTCATCGCCCATCTGGTTGGTCTGGTCGGCTCCAAAGTCACGGTGACGTTGGAGGTTGAAGCCGAAGTCCCGACTGGCGCACCTGATCACGTGGTTCGAACCGTCACAGAAAACTGCCGAACGCTGAAGTTCGGCAGCCAAGGTTTCGAGAAGGAATAGAACACCGCAGCCGGGTGGTGAAAGATCGCGCAATCGCGCTTGCCCTACGGCCCTAACTTTCGCAAGTTCTTCCCTGTATGAAATCGCTCACTGACTACCTCTGGTTCGAAGTGCCGAACCGGAGGGGTTTCTTGAACATCACCGACACTGTGGAAGAATTGGTGAGGAAGAGTGGAGTCCAGGAGGGGCTCTGTTTGGTGAATGCCATGCACATCACCGCTTCCGTCTTCATTAACGACGCCGAGAGCGGGCTCCTGCACGACTATGAGGTCTGGCTCGAAAGGCTGGCCCCCCACGAGCCCACCTCCCAATACTGGCACAACCGCACGGGTGAGGACAACGCGGACGCCCACATGAAAAGGCAGGTTATGGGGCGGGAAGTTGTGGTGGCCATCACCGAGGGCCGGCTCGACTTTGGCCCGTGGGAGCAGATCTTTTATGGCGAGTTCGACGGGCGAAGGCGAAAACGGGTGCTCGTGAAGATTATTGGTGAGTGAGCCAAAGTCGGAGGTCATTGGTGGGGGAATAGCTCAAGGGCCTGAGCAAGTGCGCGGGCGGGCTTGGGGATACTTGGCCACGGCACATGAGACGATAGTGCCATTGGCTGAGACGTAAAACGTAGATGCTCTTTGAGGATCATGCAAGGCTGTTGCATAAGCCATAATATGAAAATCTCGAAGCACTTCTCAAGCAATTGCCAACCGGTCCGTTGGCTCTCGCCGAGGTCGGCTGGCCTATGTCTTAGCATCCTGGCCACCGCTGTCCTGACGGCGTCATTCGCGACCGCTGCGCCGGTTTACGTAAACCTGATCAGCCTCTTCGACACGGACACGATCCTGGAATCCGGCGGCTCTCCTTTGACCGATCCGCTGGACACCGCCCGCGGCCACATCGACGGCGGCACGCTGCCGGCCGCTTACGCGGACGGCACTCCGTACACCACCGGCGACGGAGGCGCCTCGTTCTCCTTCGCCCCGTTGCGAGCTTCCTCGCTGGACGCTGTCGCCATCAACGGCCAGACGGTTGCCGTCACTCAAGGCCAGTATGAATCGATTGATCTGGCCTTACTCGCCGCGCCGGACAGTTACTTTGATCCCTTTACGGCGTTGAAATTCAATTACACGGACGGCTCCAGCGAGGAAGGCCGCCTGGGTCCTCTGGAGGGTTGGATATCCTCCCCCACCGCCTTTGATCACACATTTTACTCCTATGTTGACAGTAGCACGGTGAAATCGATCGTCTCATTCAAAACCGATTGGAGCGATAATGAAGCCCCTTACCTGGCAGAAAGCGGGGGCAATGGCAACGCGGGTGGAAACCGGTTTGTGGATGGGAACGGGTACGCCCTCTATAAGATCACCGTGCCCACGGACCTCACAGCGGCCACCCTGGGGATCACGGTGGGCAATAATTTCGATATTTTCCTGGCCAGCTCCTATGCCGATCCAACGGCCTCGCCGTTGGATGGTTACACGGAGATCGCCAATTCCATGACCCTCTACGGGGTGGAGCATAAGGCCAATGGCAATTTGAAGCTATACGAGTTCGATTTGGCAACGTATCTGGCCGCAGCCACAGGCGAACTCTACATCCTGTTCAAAGACGCCACTCCGAGCAACGGCTGGGGCCCGTTTATTCAAAATATCAGTATTTACTCGGGCACCAACCGGCAGTACGCCGCGGAGATCGCGCCCACGGTCAACACCAGCCAGGCCACCGTGTACGCCCAGTTTCGGACTGACGGCGGCGCCGCCGAGAAACCTTATCTTTACGACAATAGCGGCTCCGGCCCCCCCCGCCCCAAGAACCGCCTCGCCGGCGGCTCGGGCCCCTCCAGCCGCAAGCACCGCTTCGCGGACGGCAATGGCTCCCTGACCTATAAGTTCACCTTTCCGAGCACGGTGACCGATGCCAAGCTAACGGTGGACATGGCGAATAATTTCGTCGTCTCCCTCTCCGGTCCGCTTGGGGTGACACGTTACGCCCAAGCCACTCCCGGCGCCACGGATGAAAGGACCTATTTGGTCGATGAGGGCGGCAGCATCCTGGGGGGCAGTTTCCGGTTCGCCGACGCCTCCGCTTACATGATCTATCAATTCGACCTGCCAGATGGCGTGACCATCGCGGTCGCACAGATCTCCGTCGGCAACCAATTCGTGATTGCAGCGGCCGCGGGCACCAACGGGGATTTTGTTGTGGAACGCGATTACGTCGCCGAAACTGGAGATGCAGTCACGGACATCAGCAATTTGAGAGTGTACAATGTTCAACTGGATCGGTATTTAGTTAACAATCCATCAAAAATCATACAGATCCGGCTTTCGGATGGTGTCCCAAGCGACGGCTGGGGTCCGTACCTGACGGGCATCACGATTGCGAACAAGGCGGACACGGGCGGAAGCACCTTCACCCCCGTTCTCAATTCAGCGAATATGTTCGGTGGGTTGGATCTCCGTACCGAGCTTAACAAAGGATATTACACGCTCGATTTGTCATCGGTGCTCAAGTCAAACAACCCAAGCAAAGAGGTCTATGTGAAATTCACGGATGGCAGCACCGGCGACGGCTGGGGTCCGGGAGTTTTCTGGATGGCGGCGTATTCGGGAACCCTCGATATTCAAACTGACAGCTTGGTGTTTCAGGGATTGAAAACCATCAACGGAGAACCGGATGGCTTTGGAGCGGATCTGGCGCGCCGCCGCTATCCGCTCAATAGCGCGAAGACCCTGAAGGAGATCGTGCTGCCCGCCCAACCTTCCGTGGAATCCAATCGCGCCTATCTATTGGCTGCCACATTGAACACGGCAACCTCCAGGGTGGCACTGTCGGCGCAACGCGGAGCCAACAACACGATCGAAGTGTCCTGGCCTGTCTCGGCCGCCGGGTACACGCTACAAACGGCTGAGACGCTCACCGGCTCATGGTCTGCAGCGACCCAGAGCGCCGTCGTACAAGGCGACCAAAACGTGGTCACGATTCCGATCATAAGCGGGAACATAAGTTACTACCGTTTGAAGAAGTAGCATGCTGCTTAGGACGTTCTCACGCATGAGCGCGCCGCACAATCGGGTTCGGCGCGCTTAACCATTTGCCGGGAAATACGAAAGAAACGCGAAGAAGACAGCGAAGCTGAATTCCCCTACGAGTTTCTGCCAATCACCCGTTCGATTTCTTCGTCACTGGGCCACCCGCGCGCGGTAAAAGAGGAACGGGGCGTGGGAGTCGGATGTGTCTTGGTAGCCAATGACGCCTGCGGTGTCGGTCGTCACCACCGGTCCCGCCCAGTCCGTCAGGTTCGTGGAGGCTTCCACGAAGTAGGCGGCGTCCCGCTCCCCAGTGAGCTGAAGCCGGAAGCCATCGGTAGGAGAATAGCTCAACGGCCTGAGCAGGGCGCGAGCGGGCTTGGACGCCGGGAGCCGGGCCGTGATCTCGGGGAGGCTGTCCGCCTTTAGGAGGAAGTAATCGCATTCGATCAGGGCCATGCTCCCGCTGCCGGCGACGAGGCCGCTCCAGCCCGCACGCGCGCTGGCCGCAGGATAGTAGTCCCACCAGGAGGTCCAGGTGTCCGGCTCCGCGGTCTCGCCGTCCGCGGGCCAGATTCGCCCATAAAGGTCCGGGTAGTTGGTGATGCGGTTGGTCTCATGCCGCGCGCGAAGCCAGTACCAGGTGTTGGTCCGCCAGACAAAAGGTGTCCTCGGGCCGGCTGGCAGTTGCGTGCCTTGCCAGGCTGCCTGCATCTCCCCCTGCGCGGAGGAGGCCAGGCCGAAGTCCAGCCTCGTCCCCGAGGTCGTGTCCATCCCGAATCCGATCCCGCCAAGCACGGCGTTCCCTCCGGCGAAGCCCGCCACCCGGACCCTCGCAAGCACCTCCTGCACAGGCGCGTCCGCGCCCCGCACGGTAAGCAGGAGTTCCGGCGACATGGCGGCGCCGGGGGTGATGCCTGCCATCCCGTCCTCTTGACGGATTGCCTGGGTGCCAGGCGGCATCGCCACCCAGTTGGAGCCCAGCGGTTCGGCAAAGTCCTGTTGATAGCCGTGCAGGGCTTGGCCCGCCTCCGTTGGCACGCCCGGACGGATCACGCGCACGAGTCGGATGTAGAACGGTTCCGCGCTGACGGCGAGGCGAAAATCGGCTCCGCCGTTCTGGGAGTTGGCAAGGTGGGCGTCGTTAAGCCGGAGTTTCACCTTCTTCCAGGTGTTGCTGCCCCCGAGCTGCACACGGGGCTTGGCGGACGTATAGGCCCCCTGGAACGGCGCGGTGGGACCGCTGCCGTCGAACTCCAGGGAGAAACTTCCACCCGCCGAGTCGAAGTACTCGATCTCCACATCGGCGACCATCAGGTCAGCCCACTTGAACGACTCGTCGATTCGAAAATAGATGTAGCGTCCGGGATTGGCGGTGGGGGCGGTGGTTCGGCACGTGCTGCCGCCCGCCTGCGCGGCGGCCGTTGCCCCGTCGGCTCCTTCAAACTGGATCAAGCCGCTTTCGATGTTTGTGGCCTGGAGGGTTACGCTGACCGATTTCATATCGGAGTAAGGTCCGCGAGGACGGGGAGGGCGCACGCCCAGCTTGAATTGGTCCGCATGCTTGCGGTTCAACTCGATATACTGGCGTCCATACTCCCTCGACGCCGCCACGTCCGTGCCTTCGTGGTACTCGTTCCACGTCTCGATCATCACCAGCTTCGACGGACGGCGCAGGAAGCGAACCCAGTTGAGCTCGAAGAAGGCGCCCCCCTCGCGGCTGACGACCAGCGGCACGCGGCCAGGGACGGCCGAGTGGTCATAGCCGGGACCGAGCGAGGCGACGCCGGGGTTCTTGAGCCCGAGGGCGCCGCCCCACGCATAGACGTTCTCGGTCTGGACCTGCCAGGAGATCTCGCGCACGACGAACGGCGCGCGTCCACCAAAGTCGCGCGCAAACGCCGTCCGCAGGTAATTGATGCAGGTTTGGTCGTGCTTCGCCGCGAACGACGCCGCATAGAGAAACACCACGGGTTTGCCGTCGATCATCGCCCAGTGCTTTGGCGGCACCAGGGAGAAGAAATCACGCACGCTCTCGTAGAACCACTCCCGTCCATAGTCGGTGGTAAGATCGATTTGCCTGTTGGCGACATTCCACTGCAAGGTGGAGGTGTCATAGAACATTCCGATGGCGGGCGGATGTTTCCCTTCGGCGAGCAACTCCTCGCGCGCTTGAATGAGTGGCGGGATCCCGGCATAACTCCACGGCTGCGCGCCTACGGGCCGGTTTGGAATGCGTTCTGACGGTTCGCCCCAATAGACCGGCATCAGCACGTCGATTCCGGCGTCGATCATGTCCGTCAACTGCGTCTTGTGCCACGCGTGGGAGAGGTAGGAGAAACCGGTCAACGTGGGCGGGTGGTCCGTGAGCGCGTCGGAGCCGTTGCTGTTGACGATGTGGGCCTGCGAATAGACATCGTACCAGTAAAAGTAAGGGGTGAGGACCACGCGGTCGTTGGTCGTAAAACTGGACGCGCCGGCGAAGTCCGCGGGTTTCAGGTTTACGTAAGGTCCGAGGGGCGGGTTGATCTCGCTTGACCCGGCGGCGGGGGCGGCCCAGGCCAATACGCCTATGAGGATGGTAGCGAGCCACAAGACTGGAATTCGGACGTTGCCGGTGAACGCTGGGAGGCTTCGGCGCGTTGTCTTCAACCCGACTCGCCGTTGAGTGAAAAACTCGGATCTCATCGTTCGGCAGTATCCGGGCGGCGTCCCGATGGTTCAAGCGATTTTCGGCCAAAGGTCTCAGGAATCGGTCTCTTCGATCGCCCTGCGGACTTGGACGTCAACGACACGGCGAGTTTGGGACCCCGTGCTGCCGGAGCGCGCGCCACCCGCGTCTCGTGGCGCATTGACCTCCGAGTCTGCTGTTTCGCAGGTTTCCAAACCTGCTGGGCGCTCGAAGGAGGTGAGGCGCTCGAAAGTTCGAACCGACTCGCCGTGCCGCGCGCCCTGCCGACTTCGAAGTCGGCGACACAGCAGGTTTAGAAACCCACGGGGCGCTCTCCCCCTACCCGCCCCCTGGAGGCGGGTCGGATCGGCGCCGGTTTCGCCGCTGTTCGCGCGCCCGAAAATGGGTTGGGCTGCAACCGTAAGTGCGGCGGAAGATCCGATTGAAGAAGGACACCTGGCTGAAGCCGGAGGAGAGGGCGATCTCAAGGATGGAACGGCTGGTTTCGGTCAACTCACGGCAAGCGGTCTGGAGACGAATCTGGGAAACGAAATCGCAGAAGGTCTTTCCGGAGTGCTGTTTGAACTGCCGCGAAAAGGTCGGCTTGCTCATCCGTGTGAGCTTTAGGACTTCCTCCAGCCGGATTCTATCCCGGAAATTGGCGAGCAAGTAACGGACGGCCTCCGCCATCGCCTGCTGGTGTTCAAAGCCCGCGGGCAGCGCGAAGGCGGGGGTGGAGAGCAACCTACATTCCTTCTCAGGGGCCGACGCCATCCGCGCGAGCAATCGGAACAGGAGTCCGAGCCGGTCCGCGTCCGCGGTCAGGGCCAACTCCTGCAACCCGGCCCGAAGCGCCTCGGCCGTTCGTCCCGAGTAATGGAGTCCGCGGACCGCGCTCTTGAACAAGGGGGCCAGCGTGAGCGTTTCGGGAAAGGTCCAGAACGGATGCCCGTGGGGGAATTCCCACTGGACGGATAGGCCGGCCGAGGGGCCGCGTGTGTGCCAGTGGTGCGGAAGATTCTCTCCAAGCAGCACCAGGTCGCCCGCCTCGAATGGCGAGATCTGGTCTCCGACAAACCGCGTGCCTTCGCCAGCGGTGAAGACCGTCAATTCCATTGCCACGTGGTAATGCCAGTGCGCGCCTTCGCCCTTGACGGGCATCGTCCGCCCGGGGCCGAGGACCATTTCCACGTCGCCGACGTCTCGCGCCCAACGCAGGACGCGGAAGGAGTGTCCGCTCGGAAGCTGAATGTGTTCCCGGGTGCCGCGCATGAATGACTCTGGCGTTTTCGGGCATGCCGGGTCAAGCCGCATGAGACGATAGTGCCATCCGCTGAGACGTAAGGCGTAGATGCTTTTTGAGGGTCATGAGAGGATGTCGCACAAGCCATAAATAGAACCATTACACGAATGTTATGAAACCCTCGATTCTCATCTCAGGGCTGCTGATACCGTTGGTGGCCACCGTTAGTCTCTTCGCCCAGACTGGGCCCTTCGATCCGGAGGCTTGGCCAACCACAAAAAGCGCGACAAAAGTCGTCCACTACGTGGCGCTGGACTCATCGCTAACCCCCCCAGGCGACAGTTGGATTCCCGATGCGCTCCAAATCCTGACCGGTGGCGACCAAGTCACCGACGATTTTACGATCGGGGGCCACACGGGCAAGAAAGTGACGGGCAACTATCTCAATATCGCCGACGCAACCTTTGCGTCGTGGGCGGAGTCGGACTTCATAGATATCCTGATGGAGGTCTATGGCGATGACGCGCTCCTTAACGCGCAAGGCCAGCCTCGCAACTTCAATTTCCTCACCGGCACACTTCCCGAACTGGCGGCTCCCTCCGGCGGCCAGATCCCGGTGGAAGCGAAGAACAAAAAATGGAACTGGGTGCTGTTTCGCATTCCCAATGGAGTACGAGGCTCTGACGGCACGCGGTTCGTAGGTTCCATCCCGGCCAACGCACAAGGTGCTACCGCCAACGGCGGCGTCAACGGCGGCACAATCCGCGTCGAGGGCGTCCCGAACCTCATTGTCCGGGTGATCGCGTTCGGCCAGGAGGGTGCGTTTGGCGAGCCGGAGGCCGTCAACCTGTTCTTCCCTGCTGACACCTGCGATCCCGAGCCTCAAACGAACCTGGCTGGGATTGATTTCGCCGCCGGAACGAGCAACCACGTGCAGGTGCTCAATGACGGCGACCAGACGGTGACATTTCAAGCCAGCGTCGGCCCAACGGGCGACAAGCGCCACGCTGTAGTGCCGGTCGGCACCTTCCTCAACTTCGGCATTACCGACAACTACCTGGGCAAGCCCTGCAACGACCCGCGCACTGTCAAGGTTTGCGTGGACTTCTATGATGACCCGGCCTTTGCGGGCCTGGACGTTCGTTTTGGGCCGGAGGCCTACGCCACCGACGACAAGGGCGGCATTGCCATCTATGCCGCAACCTCGCGCCAGGTGCTGGCAGGCACCGACAAGTGGATTCGTCGTTCGTGGGTGGTACCTGCCGTCAACCTCAAGGGTGTCAACGCAGGGACCCTTACAGCCGGACCTCGCTTCGCGTCGGAGAACGGCCAGGTAGCCGTGTCGCGCATTGACATCGCCGTCCTCCGAGTGGGAACTCATCCGCTGGCCGGGCTCGACCCGCTCGCCGATTGTTATTCGGACCCGAACATCTGCACGGACGCTTACGGCAGCTTCGCAGAATTCGATCTCGGCAAGGACATAAAGAACGGGCTCGACGTCGGCACCAGCGCCGGCGACCAGGAAATGATCGTCGCCGAGGCGGGGCCAATCGGTGATCGTCGCCAGGCGGTCCGGCCCGCGCGGGGAGACGGGACGCCGGGGTTTGCGCACCAGTACCTGAATTTCGCCATCCAGAACGAGGCCCTTGGCCCCAACTCGCAGCCGCCCGCACACCTCGCCATCTGCATGACTTACTACGATGATCCGGCGCTGACCGGAGCTCAATTCCGACCGGAGGTGTACCAGACTGAAAGAAACGGTGTGCTAACGCTTGGTTTCACGGATAACACTTGGCTCGTCACGGTCGAAGGCACAGATAAGTGGCGGACGGCCTACTGGGAAATCCCGGACATGAAGTTCAACGGCGTCAACCAGGGGCCCCAGGCCGCCGCGCGCTTCTTCGTCTCCGACAAGGTCTTCTTCACCGCAGTCAAGTACGCTGTGATCCGCCCCTGTGGACCGAAGGCGAACGTGAACCTCCTCGAGAGCTGCAAGCCCGTCACCGACGTGACGCTCGGTATTGTGCGCAACGGGAAGGACGTGCAGTTATCATGGTCGGCAGCCGCTGAGGGATTTCAACTCCAGGAAGCCTCCAGTTTGACTACGCCGGATTGGAAGGCCGTTTCGACGGCGCCCGTGGCACAAGGCGGTCAGAATGTCGTCACGCTGACCCTCGGGACCGGCACCACGTTCTATCGGTTGGCGAAGTAACCTATCGACCGCGCCCTCCCAGCCAAGTCCCTGGCTGGGAGGGTCCGGTGGCGCGAAGTTCGCCTACCCGGCGCGACTCGTGCGAACCCTTCTTTTTCATACTCCGGTGCAACCTGGCCCGCAACGAAAGTCGTCGTCTGACCTGGCGTTCACGCTCATCGAGCTACTGGTCGTGATCGCGATCATCGCGGGCCTGCTGATCCCAACGCTCCACAGGGCCAAGGAATCCAGCCGCCGGATGCACTGCACGAACAACCTCCGTCAGATTGGCCTTGGCATCCAGATGTACCGCGAGGACAACCGCGACCGTCCGCCCCTCTACCTCGTCAA
>ORJL010010311.1_pt1 | contig 12342 bp, 6 predicted proteins | sample 1779941 | NCBI WGS metagenome assembly ORJL01 (sample SAMEA104232317, study PRJEB22302) | groundwater metagenome | biome: forest; feature: aquifer; material: groundwater | place: USA | collected 2011-08-07 | depth 5.8 m
AAAACGTTACACGGCCATTCGCGACTGCATTGCCGCTCGCTGTTTCGACCACCCGCGCGGTTACTCGGGCGGTGGCGACGCCGTTAGCGGCGAGGCTGTCCTGGTCGGACTGAAGCGTCAACGTCACACCGCGCAGTCTGACGTAGAGCGTATCCCGATGACTGCCTCCCGACGTCGAGGCAACAACCCTGAGCGAGTCGTCTTCGGCAAGCGCTGTTCCAAACACTTTCACCGTCCCCGAACCATTGCCGTCGGTAAGGATCCGGCGCGAGGATATTCTACCCCTGTCGACATTGAGGTCGATCCTGACGCCGGCAGCTCCCCTCCCCAAACCGTCGGTTGCCGTAATCGTGACGATCGTGCTATCTAACCCATCGGCACGAATCGACTCCGGGTCCGAGGCGAGATCGATATGGTCGATCAAAGGAACAAATATCACCGAAGCGCTGTCCGATATTGCCGGGCCATAATGAACGATTATCGCGGCTGTGTCGGGCAGATCCGCCGCGGTCAATGTCGCGATCGCAACGCCGTCGTCCCCGGTCTGTGCAGAAGGAGTTATTGCCCCGCGAGTCGTGACGAAATCGATCCGGCGACCGGCAACTGCAGCGCCGTCTGCGGTGGAAAGCCGCGCCCGGATTTCCATTTGCGAATTGCCATCGGCGAGAAGTCTAGCGTCGGGAACGGTCAATGTCAGCCGGGCGCCTCTCAGCAACAGCCTCCATGACCCTTCGGCTCCTCCGCCGGTCGCGGTCAAGACCGCCCTCACATCGCGCTCGGACGCCGAGGATGTAAAGATAGCCGATGCCGTCCCATCCCCCAAAGTTTCTGCTTCTTCGGGGCGGATTTCTCCGTCGTCCGAGGCGAAGGCGATCTGCACGCCGCCGGTAACGGGATTACCATTGGCGTCGGTCACCAGCGCTAACAGGGCAGACTCCTCCGCGCCGTTGGCAAGCAGGGTATCCTCGGCCGTAGCGAGCCTGATTGCCGAGGGGTTCCCAGGCGACAGCCGCAAGTTACGAGAAACGAATCGCGCCGGAGCTTCAGCGAGGGCCGCCTTAAACGTCACCGTCCCGGCGACCCGGCCTGCCGTCCATTCGTCCTCTACCCTGCCGTCCTCGCCGGTGAGCGATTCGCTGAGGATATGGCTGCCTAACAAACCCACCCTCACCCCGGCGATCGAGAAGCGGTCTGGAACACCGCCAACATCGCCTCCCACGATCTCAATTCGGTTGACGCCTTCGAGAAGCCGGTCGGTTGGCAGGGCAAGCGTATAGTCACCCCAGAGATCGTCTTGCGGGAGCGTTATCCGGTCGAGCAGCGTTCGATTGAGGAGTATTTGAGTTTGCTCGCTCTCTACGCCTCGTAATTGTGCCAGAAATCTCAGCGATGTGACAGCTTCCCTATCATCAACCCGGAAAGTGTTTTCATAACGGATGACTTCACGGCTCTCCTCCGAATCGATCAACGCCCAGAGCGCTCCCTCCAGAGTGAAGACCACACCGATCCCCTCAGAGGGCGCTCCGTCGCTATCGACGACTCGTCCAAGAAGGTGAATACGTTCGTCTGACCCAGCCGTTGCCTCCAATGGTTCAAGTTGAAAAATAAGGCTCTGCCTTGCCGGATCGGGAGTAAATTCGAGAGTGTCTGAGGCTAATAGCAGATCGCCGTAGGCGGCTCTGACGACGCAGAGACCGGGCACGACCCCTACCGTCAAACTGTCGGTAAAGGTGCCGTCATTGCGGGTGACGCCTTCGGCAACAATAGCTCCACGGGTCGCGCCGATTCTCAAGGTGGCTGCCGCTATCGCCGATCCGGTTGTCGATTCTCGTAGTTGGATGTCGATGCCCGCCCGTCTTCGGCCATCGGCGCGTATCGAGTTGGTCGATGCGCGCAGGGTCAGAGTCACACCGCGAGTCTCCACCGATACAGTATCGTGCACGTCATCGGTTCTGGGCCAAATGAGTTGCGGGCGGGGTGCTGAAGCTTGCTTCAGCGGGTGGAGTGCTGAAGCTTGCTTCAGCGGGTAGCCCGCTGAACTCCGCTCAGCGGGTTCCTTGGACTTCCGCTGCAGACTCCCTGTAGTCTGCGGCAAAGGCGGCGGGCTGCCTGATATCGGGGTGTGTGGCTCGACCTGCTTGTCAAGCTGGGTATCAAGAATTGAAACCCCACTTGCGAGCAAGTAGGGCCACCCATCGCCACCCGCCGGTTCCTCCAATTCGGCCGCTTCCTGGACGGCGGTCACGAAAATTTCGGCGCGGCGGTCAGTTGTGCCGGCGGCGGATTGATATTGAACGCGGACCGAACCTGTCGAGTCGGTAAGCGCCGTCTCGGGCGAGACCGATCCTGAATTAGTCCTGAAACTTACCCAGACTTGCGGAGCCGGTTGGCCGAGGATATTTGAGACGGTCGCGGTAACCATGGTCGTATCGACCCCGTTGGCGAGGATCGAGCGGCGGGCGATCCTCGTGACGACATGATCCACAGGCTCAACCAGCGCCAGGTGTGTTGTGTCTGGTTTCAAAGCGCCCAATTGGCCGATCACGATCGCCTCGCCCGGATCTCTGCCGACTCTGAAGGTGGTGACGGCGAAGCCTTCGCCATTGAGAACCGCAAAAGGCTGCACGACGCCTCCCGCTGCCGAAAACCAGATCGTATCGCCGGAGACCGGTCTGCGGGTTGCCGATTCAAATGCCTGAAAAGTAATGGATACCGGTCGGGCGCTCCCGCTGGAGAGGCTGTCGGGATCGGCAAAAATCAGGCGTGAGATTGCCCGAACGCCGACTCTGAGCTCCTCGGATATCGTGTCGGCGGCGGCGGTTACCCGGAAGGCGCTGTCCGCTTCAAATGGTGGCGAGGCAACGGTGTAGGCTGCCAGCCCTTCGTCATCGGTCACTCGGCGGACAAATTCACCGGGACGATGATCCGAACTGAACGTGACAGCAATATCGGGGGCCGAATTCCCCAGTGGGTCAAAGAGTTGAGCAGAGATTCGGGCCGAATCAATCCCGCCCGATCTGATCGTTGGGCGGTCGTGCGTGAGGGTCAAGAAACCGGTTAAAGGCAGCAATTCGACCGAGGCATCCACTCGATGAATCGTGCCATACCTGGCGGTAATGAGAGCTGTCCCGACTTCATCGCCAGCCGTGAAATTGGCTTCTGCCACCCCGTCGGCGTCAAGTATTGCCGAACCAGGCACCGACCCAAGCGACGTGGCAAATCTCACTGTATCGCCCGCTACGGGATTGCCGGACGTTGTCTCGAAAACTCGCACTCGCAGCGCACTTGAAATCCCGGCGCGTGCGACCAGCGAATCGGGATCGACCGCGAGCCGCATCTGGATTCCCCTGGCCGCCACCGTTACCTGAGATTCAAGGGCGAGCGTTCCGGAAATGATCGAATTGGCAGGGCGTTCTGATAATGTGGGGGGTAGATTATAATAGTCTCCTGGAGGGCGGGCTTTTAGTCCGCTCTTGTCGGGCTGGAAGCCCAACCAACGCGAGGGCGGACTGAAAGTCCGCCCCCCAGGATCACTATTCGGTGCACCGATTATTAATGCAACGCCTTGATCTGCCGATTGAACCACATCAGGGGCAATGGGCTGCTCCAGCCCGATAGTGGCATTCTGAACGACCTCGCCATGGACAGTTATCAACAAATCATTCAGACTTCCCGGTCCGGTGAGCCTGGTGACGGCGCGGCCATCATTGCCGGTGATGACTCGCTCCGGGAAGACGAATCCCGTATCGGTTGCGAACAATACTTCGACGTCGGGAGCCACTCTGCCTGTTCCGCCTAATACTTGCGCGGTGATGGTTACGCCATTCTTGCCATTGGCGAGAAAACTGGGAGCGTCAGCGCCAAGAACTATCCGGCCAACGGCGGCGGCGTAACTGACTTCGACCGAGTCGGCAAGCTCGGGTCCATACCGGACAACGACCCGGTCGATTGCCCCTGGCAGCGAAGCAGAAGTCAGATCGACCCGTGCAACTCCGGCGCCATCGGTAAGCCCCTGCACGGGAATAGAGCCGAGCCTTGCCGAAAACGTTACCCTGGCATTAGGAACGGCCTGGTTATTTTCCTCTTTGACAAACGCTTTAATTTCGGAGGTAGCTTGACCGTCTCCGGGTATCAGTTCGGGGGTCGCCTCAACGGAAATTCCCACGCCGCGGAAAGTGATCGGGATCGAAGCTTCGGCGTCCTCCGCAGCCGGAGTGTGAAGTCTCTGTTTTCGATCAAGAATCGCTGAATCTCGACCATCCCCTTCACCTGCTCCAATAGGAGTGATAGTCGAGACGTCCTCGACCGTAGCAGTGATCGTGGCAGTGAGGGTCGTATTTGACGAAGATGAAGTGATGATCGCCGACGCACGCCCATCGATATCGGTCTGAGAGAAGGTCACTCGCTGGCCGGTGAAGGTGCCGGCCGTCGTTTCAAAACGAACCGGTATCCGGCCCAAAGCCCCACTCCGACCGACGAGAATGGCGGTGACGAGTGTTGTATCGATACCATTCGCCAGAATGGAAATGTTGGAGAGTCGAAGGGTTAATTCTGCCGAGGAGCCGGTCAGCGTGATGAAGAGCGCCGCTGTTTCGTTCTCGACCGAGACGATGACTGTGTCTGTGCCCGGCGCGTCGCCGGCGATGTAGCGGACGGAGAAAGCTCCGGCGAGGTCGGTGGTATCGGCGGCGTCAATCGTCCCCTGGCGAGCTTGAAATGCCACCCGCAGACCGACGTAGGGTTCATCGTCCTGGTCGATCACCACGCCGCTGACGACGCTCTCTCCGCCTCCGGCCGAAACCCGGTTTGGGTTGGCAGTGAGTTGATCTATGCGCATGGTCCTTACCGGCGGACCGACCGGATTGAAGGTGCCTTTCTCCTGGCACTGCAATGACAATCCAGCGGCGGCGAGGATCAGGATCGTGCGCCAATGATGAAGGAATGTCTTCACTTTATGATTTCTTCCTGTTTGCCGCAATCAATTGCGGCAAACAATGAGATTATCATCGTTTCGTCAAGACCGCAGACATCTTGCCCTTTTGCGTGCTAATATCGGGATCGATGTCATGTTCGACTTTGACCGGACCGACGTCGCGTGCATACCAGACCAGCTTCTTTTTCTTTGCCTTCGATTTGTCATCCGGATTCCACCAAAGCGTTTCGACCCGAATGCAATCCCGGTACCGGCCGTAAGGTAAAGTTACACCTTCTCGGCTGACGATTTTCTGGCGTTGATTGACCCGCCCGACAGAAATTCGCTGTCCGGCAATCCCGTAGGTTGTCCAGGTGTAACCTGTCTCATACTCGCGGCCAATTTCCATCTGTGCAGGAAGGATATATCTTGCCGGGCTGTAGGTCAACGAATCCCTGCCGGGATTAACCTTGTAAAAATTCACCAGACCGACGCTATCCCATTTGTAGCAGCTCCTTGAGAGCGATTTGTACTTTCCATCGGGAATCGTCTCCACTGAGTAGGCAAGTTCACCGTCGCGCTTTGAGATGAACATATCGCTGATCCATTTATCGCCTTGCGCCTCGACCCAATCATACGTCCAGCGAGCGCCGGACGGCAGTGGAAAATAGGAATGCAGATCGACTATTTCAGGCAGTTGAACAGCTGGCCCTGCAGAAGTCTCGATCTCCGCAGGGGCAGGTTTTTCGACAGAGTCGGCAAGTGTAGTGTAATGATCTTGAGGCTCTTCGAAAGGGGAGGGGGCGTTCTCAGCGACAATGCGCGGAGTGATAAAAATGGAAAGATCTGACCTTTCGAGCGTCTCGATATTGTGCCGAAAAAGATAGCCGATCAACGGTATCGAACCAAGCAGCCAGACTCGTTTCTGGATTTGGATTTTCTTGTCTTTTAACAACCCGCCGATGATGGCGGTCTCACCATTCTTCACCTCAATACGAGTATCGGCGGTTCGCGACGAAATCTGTGGAACGCGCTGGCCTTGCGCCCCAACCTGCCAGCCGATAATCTCACTGACTATGGGTTTGATCGAAAGCAACACCCGATCACCTTCGAGAATGTGCGGGACGACTACCATCTCAATGGGGACATCGAGTGGTTCGAAATTGCTTTGGATAGCCCCCGTCGCGGGATCGCTGGATCGGGACTCGATGTACACCGTTGTCGATATCGCAATCCTCGCGGGCTGGTTATCCATGGTGGCGATTCTTGGCTGAGACAGCAGTTTGGCGCGCTGATTCTGCATCAGCATATCGAGGATCAATTCGAAATGAGTCTGAGTCAGTGAACCAAACGCTATCTCGCCAGTGCTGATGCCGGTTGGATCAGCCTTGCCTAACAGCCAGTCCGTTTTACCTTTATAGGCGCCCCGCATTTTCAGCAATTGCTGCCAGTTTATGCCGATCTGTTGATCTTCGGAAAGGATCGTTTCAACGAATTTAACATCGATGGCAATCTGCCTGACGGGTGTATCGATGCTGTTGATCAGCGCTGCGATGTCTTCGAGGTTTTTCCGAAGATCTGTCACGAGCAAGACGTCCGATCTGGCTCGCTGCGCAATGTTGGTGCGTGAAGCAGTTTGACTCGATGTGCCGGCAGAAGCACCGGCTGAAGTACCGCCGAAAGCCGCGGCAGATGTTTCGAGATTGATTGCTCGTGAAAAAACGGATGTAAATCCCCATGGCGAGAGGACCCGCGCTGAGTCTATCGCCGCTTTTATGTCGCGGGCGTCACTGTTTTTCAGTTTAAACATCTTGCTTTCGAGGCCTATTCCGCGCAGCTTTTCGAGCGAGTCCGGTCTGTTGACCAGCATGATGTTATCGTAAAGCTGATATTGAAAGCCCTTGGCGCGTAAAATCGCATCGAGTGCCGCTTTCAATGTCACTCCTGAAAAACGAAGCGAGATGTTTCCCATCGAATCGGGGCCGATTATCAGGTTTAGATCGTTTTGCCGGGCAAGAAGCCTCAGAATATCGGTGATAGGTGTGTCGTAAAACTCAACCGATTCTACGACATTGTCCAGAGCGTCGGTCGATGGTTTCACTTCTTCAGCCGCAGCAAAGTTGTAAGTTGTAAGTTGAAAGTTGTAAGTTGAAAGTGCAAACAGGATCGCCAAGGGGAGCGGCGACATTTTTGTCGCCGACATCATTGGCATAATTGCTCTGATCGACTTCACCGCCGTCCCCCCATCAAGGTGTAGGTTTGACCGCCTTTCGACAGCATTACTCTGTCTGCTTCGATGCGACTGACAATCATCCCTTCGATGGCGTCTCCCGTTCGAACGATCTGCTTGTTAATCAAAGCGTAACTATCGTCTCCTTTTACCGATATTCCACTGAGTTTCAGTCCGGAAACGGCCTGGGCGTCGTCGATGGTCTGCTTGGTCTGCACAAACGGATCGCGTCCCCAACTGTTGAAGACGACTGGTTCGCGTTTCGGCCGATTATCTGGGGCAGGCTCCGCGGCTTGCTCATGCTTCGAGCCATGGTTAGATTTGGCTTGCTTTGCGGGAGCTTTTTCCGCTTTGGCATTATCGACTTTGGCTTTCTCACCGCCAGTCTTTGCTCCCTTAGCCGGCTCTTCAGACGTTGTCTCAGGCGGATCCCGGTAAATAAAGTAATAGGGATCCATAGCGACAAAGACGACTACCATTACGCCTATACCGGCGAGCATTAGTTTTTCGTTTTTCTTCAGCGGAGGCATGGAATTATTCTGGACTCATACTTAAGTTAACCGTTCCGTTTGCCGCAATTAATTGCGGCAAACTTTGATGGTGGGTGTCCGCTTAGACTTCGCAGGGCTTTTTCAACAGACTCAGAGTCTATTGAGTTATAAATGCACATACAGGAAAATTCGTAATTTAATATCAAGCTCAGGATACCTTTTCGGAACCGGCGACAAGGCGACGTCGGCCACCGTCGCATTGAATGGAAGATTGGATACGTCTTCCAGCATTTTGCCAAGGTCGAGAAACCTCCCTTGAAAATGACAGCTTATCGGGAGCTGCATAGTATAACGTCCGCTGACGCGGGCGCCGGCTTTCTCCAGCGCGTAAAGCTCAAACAACGATGGACGCATCTCGATCAGCTCAAGATTGTGAAGCGCGCCAAAATTCAGTATCTGTTTGGCAAGACTGACTATCTCTGTTCGCGCCGGAAACCGGGTGTCCCAATCAGAGATTTCATTGTTGAGATCATTGATCTGAAGTTGCAGATTCGCGGTGTTGGCTTTGTATTTCAGCACGGCCTTAAGTGAATCTTCCTGGCTTCTCAATTGCTCTTTGATTTCCTGGGTTTGCGAAATAATTGGCTGGTAGAGCATAAAATCCCATCCGACCAGCGCGAGCAGTATCACGACGCCTGCCAGTCCGATCTCTTGCTTTGGTCCGAGTTTCTTTTTTAAGGCCATAACCCGCTTAAAGTAGGATTGTTTGCCGCAATTAATTGCGGCAAACAGGATTGCAATCTTACAATCCGCACAGAATACGAAAATTCACTTTTCCATCGTCGGTGGTGGATATCGAATCGACGGCAACATCTCTGAAGTGTCCTGAATTCTCAAGATTGAAAACATAATCGACAAGCTGCACATCGGTCAACAAACCTTGCGGATAGACCACTCCTTCAACCTCGATCACCCTCCCGTAAATTGGTCGTTTCACCGGTGGAGCCTGCGCCTTCTCTTCGCGCGCGGCGGAAAGTGGATCGCCAAAAGACTTGGTGAACGAACTCATAACAGCTTCCATGTTTAACATGGAAGGTGCATTTTTTTTCTCTTTTTCTTCAGCCTCTTTCTCTTCATCCGTCTCGCTGAGGAATTTCGTCGCCAGCCTATTCAAATAGACATTTTCTGGTGTAAGATTGGAAAATGTTTTCAGATAACGCGGAATCTCAGGCTCGCCCATACGGATCGAGTCAAAATCGGCCTGTCGCGCCTGTAATTGCTCAACTAACTCCTCGTATTGCGACGTTGAAGAGAAGTATGTTGCCCGGGATTGGTCGAGGTCTTTGAGTTGATCCTTGATCTTGCTTATCTCTTCTTCGACGTCATTGCGGGACCCGATCGCCAGCATGTAAGTAAAGATTAATGCCACGACCAATCCCAGCGCCACCGGAGCTATTACACCCTGTGCCTTGCGCAGTTTCAGTGTGCCTTGAAGCGATTTCGGCAGCATGTTCAATTCTTTGCCGTCGTCAAGTGCAACCGCCAACGCGGCAAGAAAAATTGGCCCGCTCTCCGTAGCCTGCGTCTCAAGCAGTTCCGATGCTCCTCCGGCCAGAGTCAGCCTCGCAGCCGGCGTTCCCATGACAATATCGACGCCGGTATTTTCGGAAATGAACGCGGGCAGCCGCTTCATCAAGCTGCCGCCACCCGCCATGATAATCTTCTTTATCTCCCCACCGGTGCGACCCCGGCGATAGAAATCGAGCGAACGGTTGACCTCGGTCGAAATACGCTCGGCAATCGGACGTATTTGAATGGCAGCTTTCATCATCCCGGCGTCGCGTTCTGAGGGCAATCCGACATCAATCTTATACTTTTCCGCCTGAATATCGGTCAGCTCCTCCCCGTTGGGACCAAGCGCCACGCCGGTCAAAGCGCTGGTAAAATCATCGCCTCCGGTCGCAACCGTTCGGGAGAGAACGACATGGTTCTCCTCGACGATGGTAATGGTAGTATGGCTGGCGCCAATATCGACAACGACAACAGCGCCTGATCCAGCCTCTATCCCGGTGTAGTCCTTGACCAAAAATCTCGACGAAGCTGATGGGGCCGTTATGACAGTGGGCAGTACATTAATCTCCTCGAGAATTATCAACGAACTTTCGATGGCTCGCCGGTCAACTGCCAGTATTTCAATATCTTGTTTGCCGGGAAGCTTGGCGTCAAATCCGCGGTAACTTATCTCACAGACGTCGAGTGGAAATGGAAGATCCTTCTTTATCTGGAACTTGATGGCGTTCACTAACTCCTTGGCGGCTCCGCTCGGGACACTCACAGTCCGAGCCTGGGCAAATTTGTCGGAAATGAGAAGATGAACATCCGCATTTTTCATTCTGGAAGCCGGCAGCATCTCACGAAGCAGCTTGGTTTGCAGAACAGTTAGACTATCCGGATTCTTCCGCATACCGATTGGTATAGGGCGAACTTCCAGTCCTGCGATCACTGAGCTGTGCCCATGCTTAATGAGCTCCACCAATTTTATCGAGGATGTTCCGATATCGACCGTAATGATCCGCCTGCCTTTGACGCTAACTTTTGGGCGAGATTGTCGGTTTGCCGCAATTGATTGCGGCAAACGATCGGTGGAGCGATCTTTCTGTCTGGTTGATGTTGCCGACAGGAACTTGGACTTGAACCTGCGAATAATCCGTTGCGGCAAAGGGAGCAGAGCATCTGGAATTTGTAGATCCAGTATTGAAGTCTCAGGGGAGCGGCGACTTTCAGTCGCCGACCTTATAGTAGGCGACAGAATGTCGCCTCTCCCCGGAGCCTCAGCAGACGCTGGAGGAACAGTTGGCGATGAGATATAGGACGAGACAGAAGTTGGCGCCGTAGGACGGGTCTCCGAACCCGTCGCCCCAGCTCCTCCGGGCGCCTTGGGAGTCGCAGAAGGCTTGCCGAGCGCTTTGTCGAGCAGCCCCATGCCGGGACGGCGGGTCTGAGTCGGCTCATCCGCAGGAGGCGCTTTCGGCGGATAGGGGGGCGGATTTAAATCCGCCCTGCCGGCCGCCCCACTAGTTGCACTTAGCGGCGCTGGAGGCGGCCTTTGTGCGTTACCAGCAGCAGCGACTAAAGACTCAGTTTGTGGAGTAACGCCTGGTTCAGTGGGACGGACAGTTGTCCGCCCTACCGCTGAACGTTCGGCAGACTTCGCCCCTTCGGCCGACTTTGCACCGGCTTCCTTGCCGCCACGAATGATCTCCAGTAGTCGATTAGTGGCGAGTTCCCGCTGCCCTTCATCCGCCATAAGGCACCTCCGTGGCGACGATGTGCTGGACAATATCTTCATCGATAACAGGCGTCTCAGTCCGCAGCATCTCGATAATACAGTTATGGCAGACATTGGTCACGCGGCGGGGATAACCTCGTGTGACAAAATAAATTTCTTTAATAGCCTCCGATGTGAAAATTTCGGTTTCTCCATCCCAACCAGATTGGGTCAAGCGGAAATGGATCATCTTTCGGGTCTCTTCTTCGTTGAGGGGATTTAGCATATAACTCGTCGTAATGCGGTCTTCGAAGTTGGCGTTTCGCGCCAATCGCGGCAAGAAATCGAGCTGGGCGAATACCACCAACTGCAATAACTTAAATTCATTAGTTTCATAATTGAGCAGATTACGAAGCGCTTCGATATAGGTCGGAGTCAGGTTCTGCCCTTCATCGATTACAAGGACGATAATTTTCCCATCCTGAACCCCTTTTTGAAACAGAAACGTCTCGATCGCGTTCTTGCATTCGAATACGGATCTGGCTTTCGACTTGATGCGGAACAAATCGATGACATTTCTCATAAAGGCATACTCCGACGGAAAAATCGGATCGATAATCAAACCGAATTGATATTGTTCTCTTTCCTGAAGAAACGACTGAAATAACGCCCGACTAAGCGTGGTCTTGCCGGTGCCGATCCTGCCAAGCACAACAGAGAGCCCTCTCCTGAGACGAATGGCAATTTCGAGGCGGTTGAGACATTCGAGGTGTTCGGACGACTTGAACAGGAATTTCGGATTGGGCGAAGAGGAAAACGGCTCCTCGCGCAAACCGAGCAATTCATAGTACTCCATTGCGCTTCCTCGCCAGGATTTCCCTTATCGATACATCGTTGCTGCGCAATTCGATAATTCTCTGCAGATCGCGCAATGTCGATTCACCAAAAATACGAAAACCGGAGCGTTCGGCGCGTCCGGTTGCCTCGACCAAACCAAGCTTCAGGTAGTAATTGATCGTATGAATGGAAAGACCGGTTCGAGACGCCAGGTCTCCGATCAGAAGCACGTCCTTCATTCCCTTTTGCCCGTTTAGATATTAGGGATGGGACGCTCTATGGTTATGGAGCATCCCCAACGGTCACTCTATGGTTATAGAGTAGGATTCCTGCACAATATAGGACATGAATAGCTGCCTGTCAAGGGGGGGACTAAAATAATTGGAATAATTGATGTGATTGTTGAGAAATTACGAGTTAATTTGTTATTGGAACAGAAGGAATGAATTGTAGGAAGGCAAATTCTGACTTATATTGAGTCTGTCGAAAAAGTGAGTATTGGGTGGTAGTGGGGCGGATTTTCAATCCGCCCTGCCATCAACCATCTTAGGCTCAAGCTTGAATAATTGCGACTTCGTCGCAGGCGGATTGAAAATCCGCCCCA
>ORJL011655609.1_pt1 | contig 12342 bp, 9 predicted proteins | sample 1779941 | NCBI WGS metagenome assembly ORJL01 (sample SAMEA104232317, study PRJEB22302) | groundwater metagenome | biome: forest; feature: aquifer; material: groundwater | place: USA | collected 2011-08-07 | depth 5.8 m
GGCTTGGGGAACCCGGGCGTGTCCAGCGACGCGGGCGCCACGGCGTTGACGCGGATATTCGACGGCCCGCACTGCAGCGCCAGCGACTTGGCGAGCTGGACCAGCCCCGCCTTGGCCGCTCCGTAGGAGACCCCTGTCGGGGCTCCGATAAAAGCCCCGCCGCTGGTGATAAAGATGATGGCGCCCTGCTTCTGCTGCTGCATGACGGGAATCACCGCCCTGGAGCAGAGGAAGGCGCTCTTCAGGTTCAGGGCGATCTCCTTGTCCCAGGACGACTCGCTGATCTGCCAGCCGGGCACTCCCGGCTCACGGAACTGGCCCCCCGCGTTATTCACCAGAATGTCCACCCTGCCGAACTCAGCCTGGACGCGTTTGACCATTTCCTGAACGGCGCTGGCCTGAGTCACGTCCGCTGGCACGGCCAGCGCCCTTCTCCCGCGGGAGCGCACCTCCTGCGCCGTCGCCTCGGCTGACTTGGCGTCCAGGTCCACGATCACCACATGAGCGCCCGCCTCGGCCATGCCCAGGGCGATGGCCTTGCCGATGGCCCGTCCGCCGCCCGTGACGATGGCGATGCGGTCAGTGAGCCGGAACATGTCGAGAAGCATGGAGTCCTCCTATCCGTCTATTTGTGCTCCACGGGCAACCTGCGCATTTCGTCCAGTCCCTTATCGGGCGGCGCCAGAATGGCCACCGTTTGCGCGACGCCTGAGGAAAAGATGTGACGATGCCTGACGCCGGGCGGAACGAACAGGATGGAGCGCTCAGACATAACGTGGCGCTCGCCGCCTTCGACCTCGCACACCGACTCGCCGCTCACCATGAACAGCATCTCTTCCCCTGTCCGAGCGTGGAACGGGCCTTCGTACGGCCCGTGGACCTCGTTGTAGAGGACGGCGGCGTTCTTCGACCCGGTCCTGTCGTCCACCATGAAACGGTAGCGGACGCTCTGACCGCCCAAGTGAACAGGCACGTCGCCGGGCGCGACGACCTTGACCCCCGAACTCACGGCATTTCTCTCCCGCTGTCCGAGTCCCGCCGCCGCGAAGGCGTCCCGCGGCGCGTTCATGCCAACGAGCGGCATTGTATGGCCGTTCCGCCATGGGTGTCAACGACATCCCGCGGGGAGACATCATGGACGGGGCATGGCCTCTCCCGTATACTTGGGAAAGCATACGGAGGTAGGACATGGACTTCAAGGAAATCATTTATACCGTGGAAGACCAGGTCGCCACCATCACGCTTAACCGTCCCCAGGCCCTGAACGCTCTGACGCCAGAAATGGCCGAGGAGTGGACGAAGGCGCTGGAGATGGCCCAGTGGGACCCGGACGTCCGCGCCATCATCCTGACGGGCGCTGGCCGCGCGTTCTGCGGCGGGGCCAACCCCCGCCGGATTAACGTGGAGCGCCAGGGCATGCGGGAGGGCAAGGAGCCGCCCCTGTCGCAACCCAATGTGATGGCGTCCAGGGTGCTGCAGGCCGTGCAGGGGGTGGACAAGCCGTACATCGCGGCGGTGAACGGCGCCGCCGCCGGAGGCGGGCTGGACCTGGTCTGCGCGGCGGACATCCGCATCGCATCGGACCGGGCTCGTTTCGTCAGCGCCTACATCCGCATGGGCAACGTCCCGGGCGGCGGCGGCGCATGGCTCCTGCCGCGCCTAGTCGGCTTGGCCAACGCCTACGAACTCATCTGGACGGGCAAGGTCATAGACGCGCAGGAGGCCTATCGCATCGGCCTGGTCAGCCGCGTCGTGCCCAGCGACGACCTGATGCCCGTCACCCGTGACTTCGCGCTGCAGCTCGCCAAGGGGCCCACGGTGGCCATCCGCATGTCCAAGCGCCTGGTCCGACGGTGTATGTTCCTGGACCTGCCCGCCGCGCTGCAAGCGACGGACGAGATGAGCCACATCACCCGCACTACGGATGACGCTCAGGAAGGGCCGCGCGCGTGGGTGGAAAAACGCGAGCCCGTGTTCAAGGGGCGGTAGTTGGCGCAGTACAATAAGAAGGTATGACCGATCGCCGCAGACGCCTGCTAATCCTTGCGCTGGTGGTCCTGGCCCTGGCGGCCCTGGGCGGGCTGCTCGGCTGGGCCGTCGCCAACAACGCGCCGGCCACTGCGGGCAGCGGCGCCCGGCGCGTGGGCCGCGTTGCGCCCGACTTCACTATCACGAGCTTCGACGGCGCCAGGTTCCGCCTGTCGGAGCAGCGCGGCAAGGTCGTTGTCATCAACTTCTGGGCGTCCTGGTGTATCCCCTGCCGCGACGAGGCGCCGTTCCTGGAACGCGCGTGGCGCGAGTATAAGGACAAGGGCGTCGTCTTCGTGGGCGTGGACATCCAGGACACGGAGAGCGCCGCCCGCGCCTACATCAAGGAGTTCGACATCACCTATCCCAACGGGCCCGACGTAACGGGCGAGATAACCATGGACTACGGTGTATCAGGCATACCAGTGACGTTCTTCGTGGACAAGGAGGGACGCGTCGCCGGACGATGGGTGGGCCCCGTGGACACGAAGCTGCTGACCGGCAGCATCAACGACCTGCTGCGAAAATGAACGAGTTCGTCCCTCAGATAGGCATCGGCCTGGCGTTCGGCGGCGGCATCCTCTCCTTCTTCTCCCCGTGCGTCGCGCCGCTCATGCCCGGCTACATCTCGTACATATCCGGCGTCTCCATGGACGGCATGGCGCGTCCGGGCCGCGCCGAGACCCTGCGCGTCCTGCGCGCCTCGCTGCTCTTCGTCCTGGGCTTCTCGCTGGTGTTCGTGCTGCTGGGGGCGTCGGCGTCGTTCGTTGGCGCGCTGCTGGACGCCTATCGGCGCGAGCTGAACGTGGCGGCGGGCGCGCTGATGGTGCTGATGGGGCTGGCGCTCACGGGAGTCCTGCGGGTCCCCTTCCTGTTCCGCGAGATGCGCGTGGACGCGAACAGCCGCGCGACAGGCGTGGCGGGCCCGGCGCTGCTGGGGATGGCCTTCGCCTTCGGGTGGACGCCGTGCATCGGGCCGGTGCTGGCGGCCATCCTGTACTACGCCAGCCTGTCCGACTCCGTGGGGCAGGGGATGCTGCTCCTGCTGGTGTTCTCGCTGGGCATGGGCATCCCGTTCCTGCTGACCGGCCTGTTCTTTGGACGGGCGCTCGGCGCCATGGGCTGGGTGCGGCGGCACTACCGGGCCATCAACGTGGTGAGCGGCGGGCTGCTCATCATAGTGGGGCTGCTGTTCCTGACCAATCGCATCTTCTATCTGAGCATCCTGGCGCAGAAGGCGTACTACACCCTGTTTTATTAGCGTCCCTCACCCTCTTGGTCTCCCTCTCCCTTTCTGAAGGGAGAGGGAGAAAGAATGAATCTGGGGGATACCCCCAGACCCCCGCCAGAGGGGGTTGCCCCCTCTGGACACCCTGAATGAGGTGTGCAAGCCATCCCTGGGCCTTACGTCAGAAATACATGGGAGAACCGAGCAGGTGCAGGGGCGCAGCCCCGCCGGAGAGCCTAGGAGGTGTCCTCCCAGATTCGCTTTATTTCTCCCCCTCCTCCTGCCAGGAGAAGGGGGACAGCGGGGATGACGTATCCGCCGTAAGCAAAGGCGTGAAATCCGATCAGAGAGCCGCCGGAATTGTTCACGGGATTAAAAAAGAGAGAAGAGACAGGATCCTAGGCTCTGTTGACAGCCCTGCGCAGCTTCACTCTCCAATTCCCGCCCTATTGAACTCGCCTTGACCCTCATTTCCGCTTTTTGCTATACTCTCATAGCGTGGCCGAAGGAGCGTAGCTCAGTATGGTAGAGCAGCGGTCTCCAAAACCGCGGGTCGGGGGTTCAAGTCCTCCCGCTCCTGCCATCGCAAACCCCGTTCTGGCGCGAACGCCCGGGGACACCAGGCGCCCGTAAGTCCGCGTGCCGAGGTGGTGGAACTGGTAGACACGCCATCTTGAGGGGGTGGTGGGCGAAAGCCTGTAGGAGTTCAAATCTCCTCCTCGGCACCAGCTCATTCCGAGTCCGCTGGCGTGGGCGCGCCGGCCATGCGTGGGGCGACGTAGCCAAGTGGTTAAGGCGGGGGTCTGCAAAACCCCTATGCGGCAGTTCGAGTCTGCCCGTCGCCTCCAAACTCTCCCAGGACGCGGAAACGCAGGGCACTCCCAAGTGTCGGACATTCCAGGCCGGAGCCGTTTCCACCCGTACGTCGGCCTGCGCGCGCAAACCGGGTCAGCACGTGGCGTTCACTCACGGGCCACGCCAGGGCCTTCGACATGCAACCGCGGAAGTTGTTGGTGAACCCGAGCAGGGACCCAATCCAATTCCCGGGAGGTCGCTCATATGAAGGCAATCCTTCTCGATGGTTCGCAAAAGAACGACAGCACGGGCGAGCGCGTCCGCGCGGCGCTTGTCTCAACGCTCCAGACACGCGGCTGGAACACGGAACACATCGTCCTGCGTGAGAAGAAAATCGGCAATTGCGCGGGCGATTTCTTTTGCTGGATCCGCACCCCGGGCATGTGCAACGTGGACGACGACAACCGTACTATCGCCAAGGCCATGATCACCAGCGACCTGATGGTCTTTCTCACCCCTGTCACGTTTGGCGGGTATTCCTCGGCGCTCAAACGCATGGTTGACCATCAGATTCCGACCATCTCACCGTTTTTCACAAAGGTCAGGGGTGAAACGCACCACGAAAAGCGCTACCCAACGTACCCCGACTTCCTGGCCGTTGGCTGGATGGACGCGCCCGACGCGCACGCCGAAGCAGTGTTTCGGCATCTTGTCCAGCGCAACGCTATCAACTTCTACGCCGAAAGGGCTGCCAGCGGGGTGGTGTTGGCTGGTCAATCCGACGGGGAAATTCTGGCCTCGGTGCAAAAGTGGCTGAACGACCTGCGGAAAGGCCAACCATCCCAAACGGTGGAACTGCCGATGCGAGGCGAGACAAGCCGCGAGGCGTCCCAGGTCCGGCGCGCCCTGCTGCTCGTGGGCAGTCCGCGCACGCGTAAGAGTACCTCGTATTCGCTCGGCGGATACCTGTTTGAGCGGTTGAGCGCACAGTCCGTCCACACCGAAACGGTCTACCTGCACACTGTCTTGCGCTCTCCGGAAAGGATGAAAGCCCTGCTGGATGCCGTGGATGGAGCAGACCTGGTGACGCTGGCCTTCCCGCTGTATATTGACTCGCTGCCCGCCCCGGTGATCGAAGCACTCGAGCGCATCGCCGCGCACCGGCGGGGCCGGGAACAGACTCACCGGCAGTTGTTCACCGCTATCGCGAACAGTGGTTTCCCCGAAGCGCATCACAATGCTACCGCGCTGGCTATCTGTGAAACGTTCGCACGGCAGGCTGAGTTTGAGTGGGCGGGTTCGCTGGCTCTGGGCGGCGGCGAAATGGTCAATGGCAGGCCGCTGGCCGAGATGGGCGGACGCGCCATCCCTCTCAGAAAAGCGCTGGACATAGCCGCCGAAGCACTGACGCGGGGGCAAGCCATTCCGAAAGCGGCGCAGGAAATTCTGGCGAAGCCGGGCATCCCCAGATGGCTGTACCGGCTGATCGGTAACTACGGCTGGAAACCACGGGCTAAACGCTACGGCGCGGAAAAGTCGCTGAAGCGGCAGCCGTATTCGGCACGGGCCGCGTGACCGAGTCCACGAAGGTCCGACTGGTTTTCTTGCAAGGACGAGAGCGGTCGCTCCAAGTTCGGGAACGAACTCCGAGAGCCAGGAAGCCTCCCGGGAAAGTACGGCTGCCCAACCCGCGTATGCACCCGACTCGCTCCGCGCGCGGGTGACGCGCCACTGATGTCCGACGTTCCTTTATAATGGCTGTACGACGCCGAGGTGGCGGAACTGGTAAACACCTCTGATCGGCCAGGCTGACCATACCTGGGGCACACCGCCTTCCTATGGCTGCACACAAAAAGTGTGTGACTTTTGTCATGGCGACCCGTGTGCGCCAGGGACAATGATGTCAACACTACGCGACATGACAAACACACTGGAGGTCATACAATGGGTTTCAACGCGGCGCTGCGAACAAGCCTGGGCATCATCGCATTGAGCGTATCCACCCTCTTGGCGGCTTGCGCGCCGTACGCTGCTTCCACCGCGCATCCGTCCGCTCCGACGGCCAATTCCCACGGGACACCTCATCAGCAGGACCACGTGGAATCGCTCTCTTCTCCGGCTGACAATCCAGAACCGTCCAGGGCTTATGCTCTGGATACGCACTTCTCCGGCGCCAGTTTCACATTCGAGGGCCACGATGAGGTCTCCAGCGGCGTCATGAACCCCATCCTCAAATTGACCGTCGGGGACGTCGCTAAGATAACGCTGACCAACGGTGATGGAATCGAGCACGACCTTATTATCCCGTCCTTGGGAGTCCACGCCGGACATGTCTCGTCCAAGGGTCAGAACCGGTCCGTTGTGTTCAGCGCAACCAGGGCTGGTGAATACGCGTATTATTGCTCCGTACCCGGCCACCGCGAGACTGGAATGGAAGGCAAGCTGGTCATTGAGTCGTAACCGTCCGCTCAATAACCAGAAAACGACTCGGCGCATTTCGACGCAGGAGGGCCGCGAAACGGTCTCCTGCGTTCCTGTATAATGGCTGTACGACGCCGAGGTGGCGGAACTGGCAGACGCGGAGGACTTAAAATCCTCGGGACTCCGTCCGTGCGGGTTCGAGTCCCGCCCTCGGCACCACCGTGGCCGACTCTGTCCACGAACCGGCCCGCTTGAGGAAGTACCGCCTATGACTCCACCGAAAGACACAGACCCCAAAGTCCACCAGGCAGTTGATTCCCTAGAGCTCTTCCGCGGCCTTGACGCAGGAACAAGAAACAGTCTCGCCCAGACCGTGCGTGTCGCCCGCTACCCCGCGGGCGCGACTATCCTCAAGGCAGGCGACGTTCCCCAGGCGTTCTATGTCCTCGTCCGCGGTCGCGTTGGGGTCCAGATACCGTCCCAACGCACGGAGTCCTCTTTTTCAGCTATGACGGATATCCTTGAGACGGGCGAGTGCATAGGCCTTGTCAGCCATCTGACGAACACGTCGCTCGTGGGGAACGCCCTCGCCGTGGAAGACTGCGAGTGCCTCCTTGTCCCGCCGGACGTCTTCCTGGGCCTCGCCCGCACGAACGCCGACATCAGCCTCAGGCTCCAGCGCGACCTGGCAAAGCGCGTGCATCACGCCCGCACGTGGCTGACCAAGCTCCTGTAAAGACGCGCCGCTCTCCACGACGTAGAGGAAACAAGAGAGTCCCCGGCGCGGTCCGGGCAACAGTGGACCAGTGAGGCATCCGCAGCCCCGCGAGAAAGCAGGACACGTGGCGGACCACGACATCATGGACGGCTATTCGCAGGCCGTGACGCAGGCGGTGGACAAGGCAGCGCCCGCGGTGGTGAAGGTGAGCGTCGCGCGCGGGCGGCGGGACGGCGGCACGGGGTCCGGTTTCCTCATCGCACCGGACGGCCTCGTGCTCACCAACAGCCACGTCGTCCACGGCGCCAGCGCCCTTGAAGTGATCTGCTCCGATGGCCGCACCTACCCGGCCCAGCTTGTCGGCGAGGACCCGGACACGGACCTGGCGGTCCTGCGCATACCCTGCCAGGGGCTTCCGGCGGCGGAACTCGGCGACTCCGACGCGCTGCGCGTCGGGCAGCTCGTCATCGCGCTGGGCAATCCGCTGGGATTCCAGGCCACGGTCACCGCGGGCATCGTCAGCGGCGTGGGGCGCGCCCTGCGCAGCTATGCGGGGCGCCTGATAGAGAATGTCATCCAGACGGACGCCGCGCTGAATCCGGGGAACAGCGGCGGGCCGCTGGTGGACTCGCGCGGGCGCGTCGTGGGCGTCGCGACAGCCATTATCGCGTTCGCACAGGGCATCTGCTTCGCCATCCCCATCAACACGGCCAAGTGGGTGGCCGCGACCCTCATTCAGGAGGGACGCATTGTGCGCGGCTTCCTGGGCATCCAGGGGCAGCGTGTCGTTCTCCAGCCGGAGGCGGCCGCCGCGCTGGGCGTTCGCCAGGAGGCGGGCGTCCTCATCATGGGGGTCGCGCCGGACAGCCCGGCCCAGAGGGCCGGCGTGCGTCCCGGGGACGTCATCGTCGCCCTCGCGGGAAAGGCGGTGACCAGCGTGGACACCATCCACAAGATACTCACGAAGGACAGCATCGCCCTGGACCTCCCGCTGATTGTCCTCAGGGAAGGGCGCTTGACCGAAATGAGCGTGCGCCCCGCGCCAAGCCCGGTCACAGGCTGAGCCAGCATGGCGACACCGACCTCCAGCCGAGGGGCTTCGGATAAAGGGGCCGCGGAGAGAGCGCGCATTCCCTGGCTTGTGCGCCTGGACAACGCTCTGCCCATTTTCACGAAGGTCATGGGCATGGTCGTCGTCCTGACCCTTATTCAGGCAATTGTTCTTGTCGCCATCATCCTCAGCGCGGAGCATGACGCTATTCAGGCCCTTTACGAGGAGCGGGCGCTGGCGATGTCCCGGCTGGTGGGGTCCGTCGTTCTGAACGGAGACCGACTGGAGGACCAGCCCCACGCCCAGCGAGATGTTGCGGAGCTTGTCCAGATCAACCCCGGGCTGCTGAGAGTGAACGTCTACACCGCCGAATCAGGACAGACGCGCGTGTGGGTCAGCTCCACGCCCGACCGCGTTGGACAGGCCGGGGATGCGGAGGATGCCGCCCCCCTTCTCACTGGTCAGTCCACCGCCAGGGAGACGCACATTGACGGACAGCCTGCTATCGAGGTACTGGCGCCGGTGCTCAACACCAGGGGACAAATCCTGGCGTCGGTGGGTGTGTACATGTCCACCGTTCCCCGCGAGGCGGCCCTCCAGGCGCTGGCCGGACGGGTGTACCTTATCACGGGCATAGGGCTTATCGCTGTCGGCATCACGTTCTACTACCTTCCCTACAGGCGCGGCCTCAAGCGGATTGAACGGATCACCCGCGCCGTCCGGCAGATGGCCCGCGGCAAGCTTGACACACGTGTAAACGAGCCTGCATCTCCCGGCACGCGCGACGAAATCACAATCCTTGCGGCCGGATTCGACCAGATGGCCAGCGCCATCCAGGAACTGCAGAAGAAGACAGAACAGCTCGCCACCACGGATGGCCTCACCGGCCTGTACAATCGCCGCTATTTCGACGAGGCGCTGCGCCGCGAAGTCCAGCGCGCACGACGGCTCGACTATCCATTAACCCTGTTGTTCGTGGATATTGACAAGTTCAAGGACTTCAACGACAGGTACGGCCACGTGGCGGGAGACGCCGCGTTGCAGAACGTGGCGACTGTCCTGCGCCGGGCCGTGCGCGAAGTGGACATGGTGGCGCGCTACGGCGGCGAGGAGTTCACCGTCGTCATGCCGGGCTGCGCCTATGACGCCGCGGAGAGGGTGGCTGACAAGCTCCGCGTCGCCGTCGAGCAGGCTAGGTTCGCCATCCGTCCCGTGAACGCGGAGAAGGAGGCAGAGGCGAGCGTCACAGTGAGCGTCGGCGCGGCGACGTACCCGGACACGACCACGAGCGCATGGGACCTGGTCTCCGCGGCGGACGCGGCCATGTACCAGGCCAAGCAGGCGGGGCGGAACCGCGTGCGCGTGGCGCAGCCGCCGGGTCACGCCGGCCCTTCGACTTGACGCTTGGCAAGGGGCATGTTACCGTTATCGTCACAAAGGCTGTGACGGAGACACGCCGGAGGACAGCACCAGTCCGCCCCAGCGAGTCCGAAGAGTGCAAGCGGACGCGGACGCCCCTCTGGACATCCCTCCCGAGCCGCCCGCCGAACTCGCCGACCGGATACGTTCCGATAGCGAAAGTAGACCGGGCCGGAGCCGTCCCCCGTTAGCCGGGACGCGGGCATATCCTTCCAGGGAGGATGCGCCTGAACGAGTTGCCCCGGCATGGCCGGGGAACAAGGGTGGCACCGCGGGCTATCGCCCGTCCCTTATTGGGATGGGCGTTTTTGTTTGGAAGGAGGAGAACGCCTTCACCCCCTCGGTCCCCCGCTTCTGGCAGGAGCGGGGGATGAAAAAAACGCACTCGGGAGGTGTCCTCCCGAACCTTCCGGCAGGGAACCACGGTTCCCTGCACCTTCCAAATAAGCTGACATTGCCTGACACGTAAGATGCCAGCAGATGCAGTCCTTCCGCGGAAGGACGCCGGAGGACCTGCGAGAGCCTTCCCTGTCCACATCCGCGCCCCGACGCGTCGGGGCGGCATTTTGTGCAGGGAGCGAGGTCGAAGGGTGTTATTCCAAATGGGTCTTCTCCTGCAGAAGAACACAGGAACACTATAACGCCTATATAAAAGCGGGTGCAGGGCCGCAGCCCCGCCGGGGTCATAGGGGTGTCCCCTATTTATTCAGCTCCCCCTTCTCCTGCAGGAGAAGGGGACAGGGGATGAGATATCTGTCCCAGCAACACGCAGAAACTAATAACCAGACACACGGTGGGTTCCCCCCAGCCATAGCACGAGCACAGGACGCAGCGAGGAGAGAGCATGGGCTTCAGGCAGGTCAGCAGCAAGGTGGACTTCCCCCGGCAGGAGGAGGCCGTCCTCCAGTTCTGGAAGGAGCGCCGCGTATTCGAGCGCAGCGTTGAGGGGCGTAAGGACGGGCCGCGCTTCGTTCTGTATGAGGGTCCCCCTACCGCCAACGGAAAGCCGGGCATCCACCACGTCCTTTCGCGCGTGTTCAAGGATGTTGTGCCCCGCTACAAAGCCATGCGCGGCTACTACACCCCGCGCAAGGCCGGCTGGGACACCCACGGCCTACCCGTCGAGCTGGAGGTGGAGAAGGAACTGGGCATCTCCACCAAACCGGAGATCGAAAAGTACGGCATCGCGCCGTTCAACGCCCGGTGCAAGGACAGCGTCTTCCGTTATGTCAAAGAATGGGAGCGCCTCACCGACCGCGTCGCGTTCTGGGTGGACATGGAGAGCGCCTACGTCACCTTCACCCCCGGCTACGTGGAGACCGGCTGGTGGGCCATCAAGCAGCTCTGGGACAGGGGCCTGGTCTATCAGGGCATGCGCGTCACGCCCCACTGCCCGCGCTGCGTCACGACCCTCAGCTCGCACGAGGTCGCCCTAGGCTACAAGGACGATACGAAGGACCCCTCCGTTTACGTGAAGTTCGAGGTGGACCGCGACCACCCTGACGCGAAGCCCGCCGTTCAAGCCTTGCTCGCCATGTCCGAGGGGATGCCGCTGCACCTGCTGGCGTGGACGACCACGCCCTGGACGCTGCCCGGCAACACCGCCCTCGCCGTCAAGGCGGACGCCGACTACGCGCTCGTGGAGCTGCCGCCGGACGAGAAGTCGGGCCGGCGTGCGGAGCGCCTCATCATGGCACAGGCGCTGCTGAACACGGCGCTGAAGAGCCCGCACCGTGTCATCACCACCGTCAAGGGCGCCGACCTGGTGGGCCTGCGCTACAGGCCGCTGTACAACCCCTTCGACTACGGGGTGGAGGTCCGCCGCTTTGCGCCCGACCTCACGCTCCAGCCTGTCCGGGAGCGCCCCGCCGGGTACGGCTACGCCGTCATTGCTGGCGACTTCGTCTCGCTGGAGGACGGCACGGGCATCGTGCACATCGCGCCCGCCTTCGGCGAGGACGACTACAACGTCGGCAAGGAGAACAGCCTCTACTTCGTGCAGCAGGTGGACGTGCAGGGGAAGCTCGTCGGCTCGTACCCGTTCGCCGGAAAGTTCGTCAAGGACGCGGACCCGCTTGTCATGGACGACCTCAAGAAGCGCGGCCTGCTGTTCCGTCGGGAGACCATCGCGCACACCTACCCGTTCTGCTGGCGCTGCAACGCGCCGCTGCTCTACTACGCTAAAAGCTCCTGGTACATCCGCACCACGGCTGTGAAAGACCGGCTCGTGAGCGCCAACAAGGAGATCAACTGGTACCCGGAGCACATCAAAGAGGGGCGTTTCGGCGAGTGGCTCCGCAACAACGTGGACTGGGCGCTCTCCCGCGAGCGGTACTGGGGCACGCCCCTGCCCGTGTGGGAGTGCCAGAGCAAGACGTGCGGCCACCGCGAATGCGTCGGCGGCGTCGCCGACCTGCGCGCGCGCCCCGGCCTGCGGACGCTCGACACGTCGGTGCTGCCAGACGCCACGCTGCGCGGCGGCGAGCTCGACCCGCACCGACCCGTCGTGGACGCCATCGCCTTCGCCTGCCCGAAGTGCGGCGGGACGATGCAGCGCGTGCCGGAGGTCATAGACTGCTGGTTCGATTCAGGCATGATGCCCTTCGCCCAGTGGCACTACCCGTTCGAGAGGCCGGACTACATAGACAAGGGCCTGTGGTTCCCCGCCGACTACATCTGCGA
>ORJL010083175.1_pt1 | contig 12340 bp, 15 predicted proteins | sample 1779941 | NCBI WGS metagenome assembly ORJL01 (sample SAMEA104232317, study PRJEB22302) | groundwater metagenome | biome: forest; feature: aquifer; material: groundwater | place: USA | collected 2011-08-07 | depth 5.8 m
TAACGCTGTCCAGGCCATAGCGGGTGGCCCGGTCATGGCAGTCGAAGGCCTGGCCGACGTTGTCCAGATCGGAACGCAGACCGTAGGAGAGCGTCGCCACCAAAGGGCACGCCGCCCAGAAGGGATGGGAGCCATCGGGCCCATGTACTTCCACCACGGACTTGTCGCCCGTCAGGCAAGAGGCGCAGGCCACGGTGGATAGCTTGATCTTCCGGTATTCCTGGGGGCCAAAGCGCGCCACGGCCCGTTCCTCGGGATAGACCTGGCTCCAGTTGCGATAGATGAGATGTCCGGCCTTGGCCCAGACGGGCACGACGAAATAAAGGCTGTCCCGGACCCAGCTCTCCCGCAGCGGGTCTTCCCGGGCCTCTTTGGCCAGCCGGTCCACCAGCTTCATGAAGGCGGCCTTGCGGGCCACTTTGATGCCGCGCGTGCCCTCCACCACGATAGCCTTCAGGTTCTTGGAGCCAAAGACTCCCCCCACGGTCCGTCCCAGGGTGCCCGACTTGTTCTCCATCAGGATGGCGATAGGGGCCTGGCGTTCCCCGGCCGGGCCGATGGTGGCGATGGCCGCGCCGCCGCCGCATTCCTCACGCAAGGCGTCGGTGGCCTGCACCAGGTCCAAACCCCAGAGATGGCGGGCGTCCCGCAGGCTGACCTGGTCGTCCTGGACGTGAAGATAGACGGGGCGGTCCGCCCGGCCGGTCACCACCAGATGGTCGTACCCGGCCCACTTAAGCCTCGAGGAAAGCCAGCCGCCGCTGACCCCCGTTCCTACTACGCCGCTGCTGGGGCAGCGGGTGGTGACGAAGGCCTTGGCTCCCGCTCCAGGGCAGGGGGTGCCCCCCAGCAGCCCCGCGCCGAAAACGATGGGGTTTTCTGGAGACAGGGGGCCGACCGCGGGCTTAATGAGGTCATAGGCGAGGCGCGTGTTTAAGCCCCATCCTCCCAGGTACTCCCGGGCGAGTTGCGGGTCCAGGGGCTCGGCCTGGCTCTTGCTACCGGTCAGATCAACACGCAGGATGCGCCCGGCGTAGCTCATTCGTAGCTCCCCTGCGCCAACGGCTTCCTGGATAAGACCACCGAGCCTAGCGCCGGATAGTCGCCCCTTTCAAAGTGGTACAACTGCCAAACACACCGTGCAAACGCATTCCCTACCTGGGGTTTCATCATCACTCCTTCCGCCGCCCAGTAATGGTCAAGGCCCCGTAGGCACAGTTACGGGCACAGACCCCGCAGTAGTTGCAACCCTCGGTGAAATGCACTTCGTTGGACACGCCGTCCTGGGGCCATTGCACCGCGATGTACGCCCTGGACGGATTGAACTCCCCAAAGTAAAGCAGGGAGCAGCGCATCTGGCAGACCAGACAGGAGGCGCACTTCTCCGGCTCTATCCGTATGGCGTAACCCTTCATCCATTCACCCTCCGCCGCTCGCCGGGCCTACATCATGCTGTAGCCGCCGTTTACGCTGATGGTCTGTCCGGTCAGGAAGCTGCTCCGGTCCGATGCCGCGAATACTACCATGTTGGCGATATCCTGAGGCTTTCCTAGCCGGCGCAGGGGATAGGTCTTGGCCAGCTTCTCCCGCGCCTCTGGTGGAAAGAGCTGACTGACCATCTCTCCTCGCAGCATGCTTTCCTTCCCCATTTCTTCTTCCGGAGGGAAGGTCACGCTGGGGCAGATGGAGTTGCACCTTACTCCGAACCGGCCAAACTCCCTGGCGATGTTCTTGGTAAAGGTTATGACGCCGCCCTTGGCAGCGGAATAAATGCTCTCCCGGAACTCCCCCATCCGGCCCGCATCGGAGCTGATGTTGACAATGGCCCCACCCCTTTTTTCGCACATGGCCGGAAGCACCGCCCGGGTGAAGTAGAGGACGTGGCGCAGGTTCAGGCTGAGGTACTTTTCATATCTCTCCACAGGGATTTCCAGGAAAGGAGTGAAGTCGTCCCACCCTACGCCGTTCACCAATACGTCGATAGCGCCGAACTCATCCAGGGTGTTCTTGACCATCCGCTCCGCTTCCGAGTACTTGGTGACATCCGCCTTGTTGACCAGAGTCTTGGCTCCCTTGCTCCGAATCAGCTCCGCCACCTTCTTGGCGTTTTCCTCGTCCAGGTCTACGATGGATACATTGGCGCCTTCTTCTCCGAAGGCGATGCTAATTGCCCGCCCGATGTTGGAAGCGCCGCCGGTGACAATGACGGTCTTCCCCTTGAGTCCCAAGTCCATATTTGGCCTCCTTTTTTGCTCATGTGCTAACGATATCTTCTTCCCCGTGCGGGATCTCGAGTCAACGGTGTTCCCGCTTCGCGGCGCGCGTCGGGCAAAGGAGGGGATTAATTTTAATCACCCAATCACGAATTACCGAATGACTAACCCTATTCGTCGCTGCCGCGCCCCATGCCCAGGGCATAGAAAAGGAAGTACATCAACTGGCCCATCGCCTGGAGCAGCGCCGCAACGTAGGTCAGAGCCGCAGCGGAAAGCACGGCCTTGGTGGCGTCCATCTCCTGGATGCTGACCAGGCCGGTATTGCTGAGCATGGCCCTGGCCCGGCGGCTGGCATTTAGCTCCACCGGCAGGGTGACCAGGGCAAAGAGGACGGCTGCCGTGAACAGGAGGACCCCTATCCAGAAGAAGCCGGCCCACCTGAACAGAAATCCCAGGATGAAGAGGACAAAAGCCAGGGTGGAGCCCAGGTTGGCGAGGGGGACCAGGCCGCTCCTGAGCCGCAGGGGTAGATAGCCACTCTGGTCCTGCACGGCATGGCCTACCTCGTGGGCGACGATGCCCAGAGCGGCCACCGACGGGCTATCATAGACGCCCTGGGATAGACGTATGGTCTTGGTTTGGGGGTCATAATGGTCCGTGAGCCGGCCTGGGATCCCCTCAATCTTCACGTCGTGGAGTCCTTGAGATTGCAGGAGGGACCTGGCCGCGGCGAGACCAGTGAGACCCCGCATATTCCCAATCTTAGAGTACTTGCCATAAGTACCGGAAATCTTCATTTGGGCGAAAAGGGCTAATAGGAGGGCCGGGCCGGCAAACACGAGCCATAACGGATCAAAGAACAAGGTAGAATCACCTCCTTGAGCGATTCTAGCACGGTGGTTTTCACCCAGTCAAGGCGAGGTTGGCGCGTGCTACATCTTGAACCCTTCCACCGTAGACGGGGCGAAGAGGCTCTCTGCCTCGAGTTTATCCTCAGCCAGTCCCTGCTCATAGGAGTGTTGGACCAGGGCCTCGATGGTGACACGGTTGGCCTCGACACCATAGGGCCATAGATCGTGCCCAAGCACCTCCCTCTGGCTCTCCAATTCGGGCAGAAACCAGGGAAGCGTGTAGGCGAGAGCGGCGGTATCCACCATTCGTCGGTAGCAAGCCGCTTTGGCCTCGCAGAAAGCATAGTAGAGGCTCGCAGCTATCCAGGGATGTTTTCGGTGCAACTCCTCTCTTATGACCAGGGTGTGCATGATCGGGAAAATCCTGGTCCGGTTGAAGTAGTCGACCTCTACTGCCCGGTAATCCGGGAAGAGGCGGCGGACAACGGGCGACCCATGGTCAAAGCACGACGGGGATCGGGGCGTCACCAAGGCATCCAGCTCGCCTACCGCGAGCATCGCGCTCAACGACTTGCCCGCAGGAGCAGGTTGAATGCGGATACTGGCGGGAAGGCGTAGCTCCACTTTCTCCTCACGTCCGGGGTCTTCGAGGCCGCCGTTGATCCAAAGCACCTTGTCCGGCGTGACGCCATAATCGTGTTGCAAGAAGCCGCGAACCCATACTGCCGCGGTCTGTTGGTATTCCGGCACGCCGACGCGCTTACCGGCCAGGTCCTCTGGGCGCTGGATGCCTGAGCCGGTGTTGATGAAGATGGCGCCGTGGCGGAACATCCGGGAGGGGAAGACGGGAATGGCGATGAACCGGTTAATCCTCCGCGATCTCTCCAGGATGTAGGAAGAGAAGGACATCTCGGAGACATCGAACTCCTCGAACTTCATCATTCTCCAGAAGATCTCCGAGGGCTTGTAGGTAATATACGTCAGGTCAATGCCTTGAGCTTGCACCGAGCCATCCTTCAGATCCCTAGTTCGGTCGTAGTCCCCGCAAGCCAGAGTAAGACGTAGCTTGTTCACCGCAAAACCTCCTGTTGGGCATGCCGCTTGTGGTACAGAATAGGGTGTCGGTTGCCGAAGGTCAAGTTATTTCCCCTCTCTGATATTTTGTATCCATTCGTTTACGGTGCACAGTTACAGTGCACAGTTTGCGCGGCCTTGACGCGGTGTATCCCATTGTTTACAATGAAGGATAATGAGATTGCTTATGGATGCCGACGCTTTAATTAAACTGACCAAGTGCCAGGCCAAAGAGCCGGTTATTGCTTTTGCCGAAGTAAGCATCCCGATCCCAGTTAAGGCTGAGGCCGTAGACCAGGCCAAGGCCAGAGGCTATCCCGATGCGGTGGCCATCGAGGAGAATATCCGGAGCGGCCGCCTGAAGGTAGTGGATATTGGCAGGGTAGGGGATATGCCCCAAGCCGAATTATTCTCCACCGGCGGGGACCGAGCTCTCTTCCTCGCCTACAACCAGGCTCGGTGGGATGCCGTCGTGAGTGATGATGGCAAGTTAGTACGCCTCTTGCGCGCTCTCAGCGTTCCGGTACTCACCCCGGCTACCCTGTTGGTGCTCATGGCCAGGGCAAAGGCCGCAACGGTTACCCAAGTCAAGGATCTCTTGGCAGCCCTTGCCCCGCTGGTAAGCGGGGAGGAGTACGCGACCGCTCGCTTGACAGTGGAAGCGTTGGGCACCGAGGAGGCCAATCATGAAGGCTAAGGCGGTCCGATTACCCGATCCGTTAGTCCAGGGCGTGGAGATGATACAGCGTCGCGAAGGCCTTGACGCCTCCACCGCCACGCGGAAGCTCATAAAGATGGGATTGGAGCGGTACGTAGCCCAACTCTACCGGGAGGGAGAGCTTACCTTGAGAGAGGCGGCGGTGCTGATGGAACTGCCCTTGCGAGAAGCACTGGACAGGCTTAGCCTGCTAGGGGCCGCGGGTAACATCACGACGGACCAGAGCCTGGGGGCCTTGGCACTGGCCCGCCGTCTTGTCGACCAGGGTTCTGCTGGAACTCTTCCTGAAGAGGGCTAGGCACGGGATGCGGCTCACGTCGCTGGACTAGCTATCTCAAGCCTGGGCACAATCACAGTCTCCTGGACCATCTTGACCATGATGTAGACAAGAGGGCCGGGTTCCTCGCCCGATTGCCTGGTTAGTCTTTGGTTCCTCTCCGCAGTTGTCTTGGCTTCTTCGTTGAACCAGCGATCGTTCGGGTCCAATAAGACGAGAGTGGCCCTGTCGGGTAGCTTGTCAAGGAAGTCCGGGTGGTTGAACACATAACTACCAAACACTTTGGTCAATTCCAGGGTCTTTTCTGAGACCTGGTCAGCGCTCATGGCTCGTGTTTCCTTTTTGGTCACCTTCAATGAGTATGACACCTGCCGTCAGACCGAGCTAGGTGGTTTCTGATGCGAACTGGTCTGTCCGGAAGGCACCTCAGCTTGACGCGGACGGCGGGCCTCCCTACCTCCTTGACGAGCTGGTGGTTAATGCGGTCGAAGCATTTTGCAATGTCAGCATCCAGCACAATATTCTCTTTATGGAAACGCGTTTCCCGTTCTGGATGTAAAGTGAACGGACAAGCTAGTTCATGCCATGCCTTGCCCTGCCAGCCCTGATGGTATATGATTGCGCCCGGAAGAATACCCCCAGAAGGCGCAGGGACCACAGCGCTTGATTGATCGGTTTGCGAATAAGCGATGAGTTCGACATAGTACACACGGGAGAATACAACCATGAATACTCCAGAGGAGATCACTTTCGAGCAATTTCGCGAGCAATGGCTGACCGACGTCATCGAGGGAACTCCTTCGACGATCGAGCTGGGGAGGCGCTTTGCCAGCAAGCTCCTCACTCAATGGTTGGACATCGGTACTTCCTCAGACGATCTGGTCTACTGCGATGGGAGCGGGGACGGTGGAATCGACGTCGCTTTCCTAGATCGCGGTGATGCGGGCGACGAGGTCTCAGAGGGTGTCGTCGCAGGGGATACCTGGTACATCGTTCAGAGCAAGTATGGAAAGGCTTTCCAGGGGACAAGCACTCTTCTTGAAGAAGGCCAAAAGGTCATTGATTCCTTGGATGGTAAGCGCCAGCGTCTTTCCTCCCTCGCTGAAGGACTCTTGGGGCGTTTGTTGAACTTTCGCGGTCAAGCAACAGAGCGGGACCGCCTAAGCCTCGTCTTTGCAACCGAGTTGCCTCTAACAGAGGACCAACACAGGGCACTGCAGGATGTACGCGCCGTGGGGCGAGAACGGCTGGGCTCCCTCTTCGATCTTGAGGCTGTCTCGATTGAGACGATTTACCAGAGAACGTTGGGGGAGGTCGGGTTCGCGGCTGAGCATCTCAGTGTTTCTGTCCGGGGAGCCATGGCCAGTTCCGGTCAAGACCTCCTTGTTGGGTCGGTAATGCTCCTGGATTTGTTCGCCTTCCTCAAAGCGTATCGCGACACGACAGAAGACTTGGACCAGCTTTACGAACGCAATGTACGGCGGTTCCTTGGAGGGCGCGGGCGGGTGAACAAGGCCATCCAAGAGACGCTTCGAACAAACCCAGAACGTTTTGGCCTATATAACAATGGCATTACAATAGTGGTGACGGACTTTGAACCTAAAGAGGGTAACCTGACTCTGCTCATTGACCCGTATGTCGTAAACGGATGCCAGACGACGAGGAGTATATGGGATGTCTGCTATCAGCGCCTGGAAGCCGGGGGGCATGGTACATCACCTGAGCTCGAGGAGTGGAAAGAGCGCGCGAGGCGAGGCGTAGTGGTTACAAAATCGCGCGGGTCGGCACGGACGGAGAAGCGCTGGAACAGGCAATTACTCGCTACACAAACACACAGAACGCTATCCGCGAAAAGGATTTTCTGGCGCTAACAAACGATTTCCGCCAATGGGCACAACAGATGGGAGACAGACACGGCGTGTTCCTGGAGACGCAGCGTGGAGGCTGGGAGTCGCGGAAGGCGTTTCAGAAACAGAGGCCCGAAGAGAAACAGTTTAAGGACTACGCCAACGCATTCGATCTTCTGAAAGTCTACGGCGCTGGCTGGATGCAGGAGGCAGGCATTGCGTTCGGCAAGAACCCTCCTTTTCTTCCCAATGGCTCGGTGTTCAAGCGAGTGATGGCATTCGAAGGCAGCAATGGTGAAGAACCATTCGGTGTCGAGGATCTCTACGCAGCGTACAGACTTCAGCAAGCTGCGGATGGTTATCGCTTCGGCCGAGGAGCAACAACGACCCGTAGACAGACGCGGTTCCTATTCTATATGGTGGTGCTCGACTTGTTAAGGGACGTGATGACACGCGCCGCCATGGAACCATCGAACAAAGCATATACCCGGGCGCTCCTCGACCTGTTCACGCCGGGGCACGAGGCCGCAAGTGGAGCTCTGTTAGATTCCGCTGTCGAAGTGATTGACACTTACCTGACTCAAGGCCAGGATGACTCGGTCTTCGAAGAGCCTGCTTACAAGAATGTGTTCAACCTTGACCTGAACGGATTCTTAAAGTGGGAAAAATTAGGCAAGGGAGAGCAGCATTGTCCGCGGCTCCGGAGTCTACTCGCGATCAACAAGGCTGCCATGGGAAAGGCCTCGGGTGGACAGCCGTCGGCCCGACGAGTGATTATCCAGACGATCAAAGCCTAAACGCGTAATAGCACAGCAAACATATGACCCGATGTTGCGCTCGCCGTGGCTGACGGCGAGGTAGGGTAAGCTCTTGTCTGTAGCAGTGCTTCCGAGGACGCCCCTTATAGGAACGGTGGGTAGCTGATAGCCATAACATCAACTTAGGGGTCTTGTTTCGCGCGACGGGCCTCCCGTCGAACTTGTGCAAGCCGGAGGCGCTCAGGTTCGGTGTAGATGCGCTCTAGCAGCGCTGTAGTGAAGTCGAGAAGATCCTCAGCGTCTGACCTCTTGAGGGTCCCCTCGTGCGCTCCGTCGTTTCCGTCCTCCTTCACACAAGTGGAAAGTCCCTGCAATGCAGTTGGAAGGTGACCGTGCTGGAACAACCAGGGTAGACGAAGACCGAGGTTGCGTCTCACTTTGGAATTCAGGGCCTCGGCTTCCCCGCTCGGCAGCATTCCGCGTGTAGCGATGTCTATGCAAAGGCGGAACATCGTGGCTGCGGCATTGTAGCAAGCGACGGATAAGCAGGTAGCAGCCTCTCTGAAAACAGCGTCGATTTGAACTGGGAGCAATTCCGGAGGGGAGACAGTCGCATTATCCTTCTGGCTAACGATGCCGTCGATATCCATGAAACGATTTACCGCGAAAGGGAGGTCAACGGGCCTGGTCTCCCTGAACTCCGCGGGTGCGTGGACGCTGTAACCAAGCACGAAGATTGTTGACTTGTTGCATAGGCGGCAGGTACAAAACGCTTCGTATCTTCTCTGCCAATCATAGCGTCTTTCAATAGGCTGGTCTTGCGTTAAGTCGAAGGTGATCTTGGCCGATCCGCACCGCGGGCAATCGGCTACTAGCTCAGACATATGCGCACTCCCTTGATGGTCCACTAGTTCGGCATTCGTGATACCTAACAATAATTGGATCGCTCAAATGGTGGCCGTGAGGCACAATTGCCACTTCACCTACCTGAATAACAGCTGCAATACTTGGCGATGATTATAGATGCCAATGCTGCGGGAGACAAGCCTGTCGCCAACGGTACCAACACCGCCGATCGCGACACCCTTCCTTTTGTGAGAAGGCTCGGGTCCAGGCCCCCCTTCGCGGCGTTTATGAAGACCATCATCACGGTTAAACTGAGCCGACCGGTCGCCTGGCCGACTCGTCTTCAAAACCGAACATGACAGTTCCCGTCACCGCACTGGTTTGGCCCAACGTCATAGGGTGCCCGGCGCGGAACTATCTCCCGCCGTTTTCTTATCGTGGCAATGTTGGTGGAGGAGTTGCTGATTTCGATGGTCACCCTGCCCGCCTCGGGCGATAGGGATGATGTGGTCGACCTCCCAGTGGTCCGCCGGATTGAAGTGCAGCCCGCACCAGGCTCATTTGGGCCCTTGTCGCTTCAGCAGGAAGACGACTCGTTTTGGTATTTCCGGGTGCCTGCAGAGCTTGGCGCTCCAGTAGCTCCAATCACCGTAATAAGGGCTGGTGCGAAAATCAGAACCTGCTCAACCACCTCCCAATCAATGCAATGTCAGGGACTGTGCACTTCTAGCGGCGCAGTAGAGAGACGCAACCGGAATTGTCCTCAAATCCCCTCTGAATAGCGAAGCGGCCCGTTTTGTGCAAAGGGCTCGTGCGTCACGAATACGTCTTGGCAACCCTGGGATGAAGGCGCATAATCGCTTAGATCTGATCCATATTATTGCGAATTGTCTCCGGAACAAATGCCTTATAGTTCCCAGTTGCAGCTACGTGCTCACTCGAAATTCCCCAACAATGTGTCACATTACCGGCCAATTGTAGCACAACTGCTTTTCCAAAGAGAAGTGGATCTCGCGGTCCTTTCCGTTGATTCCGCCCTTAGGCCCTGCTATACTGTGCCTGGGATGGGGTGGATGTTATGCGCAGAGAGTTGAAAACTACCGATATCAGTAATGTGCCAGAGCTAATACGCCTAGCTGAGGAGGTGCGAAGGACGGCGGTGCCGCGCCTGCTGAGGCGAGATAACGAGGATTTGGCCATTTTGATGCCAGCCAAGCCCCCCGTTCCACGTAAGGGAAAGAAGCTCATGGGCAAGGCAGATTATGATGCGTTCCGTTTGGCCTTCGGGGGTTGCAAGGGCATTGTCGATGCCGATACCCTTAAGAGCGACTTGGCCTCCGAGCGCGGGTCCGATCGACCTCCCGTTGGGCTATGAAATACCTGGTCGACACAGACTGGGTTATCGATTATCTAACTGGACAGAAAGCAGCCGACGATCTTTTGACATCCTAATTGCCGCTACCGCTCTAGAACACGACCTGACCTTGGTCACCCGCAATCTCACTCATTACGACGACATACCCAGCATTAGACTCTACCAGCCGGGAAGAGCCGCAGACTAGAAACCGTTGCGTGGGCTCTAGCCCCATCGGGGGGGGGGTGCTGATAGGGTCGCGTTCTCCTTGAGTGAATGAAACGGCCCCGTTGTAGCGTATGAGCCACCGGTCCCGGCATTGGCGGTTACGTGACGGAGTAGGCTACCTCAAGCTTCGGCACGACCACCGTCTCTTGGACCATCTTGACCGTGACATAAACGATAGGGGAGGATTCTTCCCCCGATTCCCTGGTTAGTCTCTGGTTTCTCTCTGCGTTTCTCTTGGATTCCTCGTTGAACCAGGGATCGTCCGGGTCTAGAAAGACCAGTGTCGCTTTGTCGGGCAGCTCGTCAAGGAAGTCCGGGTGGTCGAACACATAACTGCCGAACACCTTGGTCAATTCCAGGGTCTTCTCTGAGACTTGGTCAGGGCTCATTGCTGGTGCTTCCTTAGCCATTGTTCGTACCTCCCCCGATAGAACCGGTGCTTCAACTTGACGTCTGCGATGGCTGCGCTTAATGCTTCGTTGTAACGAGGAAAATGCAGGAGCTGTTTCTGCAACGTACCATCGGGATGGATTACGTCCCGATGGATAAAGCCATGCGTTGTGTCGTATCTCAGTATGGGCTGCCACTCCTCCTCAATAAGCGCCTCTTGCTGAACGGTGAAACCCAGCACCAGGCCCTTCTCGTTAAGAAATACAACCCGGCACTGGTTGTCACCGGACAGCGGGATGATGAATTCTTTCTTGGTCACCTCCCATGAGTATAGCATTGCTGTAAAACAGGGGCCACTCAGGCAAGTCCTGCGCACGCTTTGACACGGCTACCTTACCGCAGATATACTACGAGTTAAATGATTGACCTGCACTGCCACATCCTGCCGGGGCTGGACGATGGCGCTCAGACCCTGGAGGACTCCCTGGACATGGCGCGGGTGGCCGCCGGGGACGGCATCCATACCATCGCCGCCACGCCCCATGCGGATCTCTGGGGCGCAAACCCCGACCAGGCGGACCTGGAGGACCGGGTGGCCCAGCTCCAGGCAGCCCTGGATACGCAGGGCATCCCTGTCCGGATTGTGCCGGGCCTCGAGAACCACCTGACCCCTGAGCTGGTCTCTGGCCAGGTGGTACCCCTCAACCATACCGGCTTCATTTTGGTGGAGCTACCCTTCGAGGAGTTCCCCTTCTATGTGGAAGAGGCCCTCTTCCAGCTTCAGCTTAAGGGCTACGCTCCCATTCTAGCCCACCCGGAGCGCAACGCGGTCTTGAGATCAACCCATGATGTCCTGCGCGGGCTCGTGGAGCGGGGCATCCTGGCCCAGCTCACTGCCGCCAGCCTGTTGGGGGTCTTCGGAAGGAAGACCCGTGAGGCCTCCGAGGACTTCCTCCGAGATGGACTGGTCCAGGTGCTGGCCACCGACTCCCACTCGCCATCCGGCGGGCGCCGCCCTGTCCTCACCGAGGCCCTGGCCGTGGCCTCCAGGCTGATCGGGCCGGAGCGCGCCCAGGCGCTGGTGACATCCACGCCGGAGCGGATACTGAGAGGAGACCCCGTGGAGGCAGAGGTCCCCGTGGCGGCTCGGCCCCGGCGCTGGGGTTTCTGGAAGTGACCGGCAAGCTGAAGGGCCTCATACTGAGCGGTGGAAAGGGGACGCGCCTGCGCCCCTTCACCTACACCGGGGCCAAGCAACTGGTCCCCCTGGCCAATAAGCCGGTCCTCTTCTACGCCATCGAGGACTTGGTGGAGGCGGGCATAACCGAGATTGGCATCATAATTGGAGATACGGGCGACCAGGTCAAGGCCGCCGTCGGCGACGGCAGCCGGTTCGGGGCCCAGATAACTTATATTTATCAGGATGAGCCCAGGGGCCTGGCCCACGGTGTTAAGATCGCCCGCTCCTTCCTCGGGGATAGCCCCTTTGTAATGTTCCTGGGGGACAACTTCATCCGGGATGGCATCGTCCCTCTGGTGGAGCAATTCCAAGGGGACGACATTAATACTATGATCATCCTCAGCGAGGTGGAGAGGCCCCAAGACTTTGGTGTGGCGGAGCTGGCAGACGGGCGGGTGGTACGCCTGGTGGAGAAGCCTAAAGAGCCCAAGAGCAACCTGGCCGTGACCGGCATCTATATGTTTGACAGCAACGTCTGGGAGGCCATTGACTGTATCCAGCCCTCGGCCCGGGGTGAACTGGAGATCACCGATACCATCCA
>ORJL010551759.1_pt1 | contig 12340 bp, 14 predicted proteins | sample 1779941 | NCBI WGS metagenome assembly ORJL01 (sample SAMEA104232317, study PRJEB22302) | groundwater metagenome | biome: forest; feature: aquifer; material: groundwater | place: USA | collected 2011-08-07 | depth 5.8 m
GCCCCGCACGGCCCGCGAACAGGCCCATGTTGGCGCTCACGTCGCCCGGGAGGATTTGCGGGAGGGGGACTTGGTATTTTTCAATACCAAACGTTCATTCGGCCACGTGGGCATCTACATCGGTGATAATAAATTTGTCCATGCCTCGTCCGGCAATCGGGTAATCAAGATTGACCGTTTGGATGAATCTTACTTCAACAAGCGCTTCGTTAAGGCCGTTCGCTTGAAAGGCGATGCGGAAATCCTGTAGGGGCCTGGGTCCTCTGGAAAAGTTTATAACGCTTCTACTGACCAAACCCCTCAAACATCTTCTCGGTTAAGGGCCGAATGTCTGGAAAATCCTTGACGTTTAAAGTTTTTTCGGAAGGTAGCGGTACAATTAAAACTGGCTTTCTGGTTCTTGCCAATAGAGCGGCAGCCACACTACCAAGAAAAGTTTGCCTCAAGAACCCCTTGCCATGTGTTCCTATTATAATCATATCGCAATCTTCTTCATCTGCTGCTTTCAAAATCTCTTCTACGGGGTGGCCTATGGGAATAAGAATTTTGGATACCAACTCAACGCTTGGACTGCCCGTTTGAGTCTCTATGCTCTTATAAAATTCTCGAAGTCTTTTTCTGATTTCCTCAACGTTTGCGTCTTTCAACGCCTTTTCAACTAGAACAGCGGATACTCCTTCATGTCCCTTAAAACCCTTGTTTTCAATGGAATGTAAAATGACAATATTTGCTTTGTTTTCTTTTGCCATCCTGACGGCATAGAAAAAGGTATAAGCTGAGTTTTTCGTGAGATCCGTAGCAAAAAGTATCTTTTTAATTTTTGGAATCATAAGTTTTCTCCTTTATCTCTATGGAGCGGACAATAGCTAGTAAACTACGGGAGAAGCCACCCCCCCCAATTAGCTATTATGTAATCATAATATATCTTGTTGTCAAGACGATTATATATATAATGACCGCCTTTAAAGCCTAAGGAATTTGAGCAGATATGGAAATTTCCATGACTCTCCATCTGCTGACTTTGTAAGTTATATAGGTTCGGGGCGTTAGAAATAAAAGGTTAATGGAAAGTTAAAGACGAAGGAGGCAATTCTGACGAAGATTGATCCATACCATTATCGATCAATCAGGTGAAGAAACCTGGATGGATATAATCACCCAATTATTCCATTGACATACAAGGTAGTTTTTTCTTATCTTCTCTCCCGATAAAATCGTGTCCCCCGGAAAGGTAAGCGGAAATGAAGAGGCATCGAAAAGCTGATGAATCTGTCTGGGAAATAAAAACATGGGGAACGTCACCGTGAAGATTTTTGTGGCCTGCAAAATCATCGCCCTGGGAGCCTGATGGGAAAATCAAAAAAAGCTTTGTTTATCGAAAACACGATCTTGAACATCTTCATGCTTCTCGTGCTCTTCGGCCTCTACGGATGCGGCGATAGCCATGGAGAACAGGTGTCGGCGGTGGAAGCAAGGGCGCTTCAGCACACTGCCTTCCTGTCTGAAACGATCGGCAAAAGACCGGCAGGATCTGAAAATGAGGCCAAGGGCCGCGATTACATTGCCGGCGAGTTTCAGAGACTCGGTTATGACGTAACAATCCAGCCTTTCAGTTTTGAGCGGAACGGCGTGACGATGGAATCGGCTAACGTGATTGCCAAGCTCAGGGGCAGGAGCAACAGTGAAATGATTGTGGGCGGTCATTATGATTCCGTACCAGAGACTGCAGGAACGGGGGCTTCAGATAATGCCGCGGCTATCGGCGTGATCCTTGCCCTTGCACGGGACTTAGGCTCCTCCTTGCTGCCTTATACGGTGAAATTTGTTGCTTTTGGCACCGAGGAAACCGGTCAACAGGGATCGGAATACTATGTTTCCCAGATGACGGCAGATGAGATTTCCCAAACGGTCGGTATGATCAACTTAGACACCCTGATAGGGGGCGATAAAATTTACGTATATGGGACGGAGGGCCCGGGCGGATGGATCCGCGACCAGGCCCTGTTCATTGCCTCTGCGCAAGGGATTCCTCTGGAAACTAATCCAGGGTGGAATCCCGCATATCCAGTGGGAACTACAGGTGACTGGAGCGACCATGCTTCGTTTAAGCGAATCGGGATTTCTTATGCCTATTTTGAAGCGACAAACTGGGAAATCGGTGATTTGGACGGTTATAAGCAAACAGTAAAACATGGTGAGATCTGGCACACTGATAAAGATACGATTGCCTTTATCGAAACCGAGTTTCCAGGAAGAATAGCATTTCAGTTGAAATCGTTTATCACCGTGCTCCGAGAATTGTTGCTTCATCTCGATCCTCCCGCACAATCCTCTGGCCCTTTAAACATTCTGCGGAGCGAAAAGAAGGCAACCATAATCCGCAAAACAACCAGAGATGGAAAATACATCTTTTGACCTTTGCGGCCTTTCCAGCGGAACATAGAGAGGGCTTCATGCCACTAATCTTATATATCATAACCTTAGAGGACTACATCCATAATTTCTCTTGTAAAAAACGGGCTTTTTTTGATGAAAAAATATTTTTACATTCAGCATACCTTGGCATACTTTTTTTCAAACAGTTGATAACTTCAATGATAACACATGAAGTATTATAATTGTATAACAAAAATGTTTAACATATTAATAATACATAATATATTTCTAGTGTCTAATCTTTGTTCAAACCGATATAAAGTGACCTGTTTCCAATATTTAGCATATCTATCAACAGAGTTATCAACAATGATCTCAACAAAGTTGTTGATACCCATTTAAAACAAAAAATCATGACGGGTACTTTGGAACCAAGTTTTCAAGCCCGGGGGCAAAACGTGAAGATTAACGAAAGTTAATGGCAGGTTAACAACATATCTTCCCAAAAAATGGCAATTTGCTAATAAAATGGCGGAAGTGCATGGGAATCGAATGCATGCGGATGTTTTCAAGTATGCGCTATCATTATCGATTATTGACATCTTTGTTCTTACGTTCTTACTTTGTTCTTACTGCTATATCAAAGAAATTCGATTCGATTATTAAAATCATCCCGCGATGCCACGCCTATTTTCTTCAATAGCCTCCTGAGCGTCTCTCCAATCGGCAATTGCTTGGAGACAATAATTCCCCAATGCACTTTGTCTTGCGCTGCATACTGGTTATGCAGAAGCACGAAGTCCCGGACATTAAGGTCACTAAACAGCGTTCTTCCTGGACGGCAAAGGCGAGTTTGCTCGCTGTCGGACCTGCCTTTTCTCGAGGTCCTGGGCATGAATAACATCAAATCCTCTTTGCTGCAAAGCATGAGTAAGGCCAGCATGGGTATCCTCGTCTAAGAACAATTTTGGTTTCATCGGCCGCGGCCATCAATGTCCGGGATGTGATTGTATCTGGCTTTTCCAGTGTTCGATATCGGCTTGTTCCTCTACATCCAAATTAATCTCGTTCCGATGGTCGAAATAGTAAGCCAAAACTGAATGGACCTGGGAAGGTGTCAAATGAAGGAGACTTTCGAGAATTTCATCGATGCTCATGCCAAGCTGGTAATAACCGGCAATGCAGTTGACAGTAATTCTCGTCCCCTCAATAACAGGCCTCCCGCCGGCGATACCGGGATGAGAAACAATATAGGGATATTTAATCTTTCGAGCTGCAAGCGCCATATTTAATAGCCTCCCCCTCATCTTCTATGAAAGTATAGATTGATTAATCGAGCACTTCCGATTGCAGAATAAAAGGAGACCAAGACAAGAGTCAACTTGAAAATTGTAAGCAGCGCAGTCTCATCGACTACTAAGGTCTTGATTCTTATGTTCCCGCTCCGCACGCATCGATAGAATCTTCCCCTGAATCCGCCGCTTTGCCTCTAACCGCACTTCGGCATATTTCATAACGCTGTCACGCCGGGCATGGTCGGTAAGCATCTGAAGTTCATCCAGGAACATCGGCCAATATTTTGGTGGCTAAAGTATCATCTTCGGAGGCCATCAGAAGCAATGGCCTTGCATCGATGTAATTATTTAAGGGAAACGGATGCCTTCGTTATTAAAAGATGTTTTTCAAATAAGCAACTGGTGGAATATACCAAGACCAAGAAACAGCATATTATTCCTTGCCATTCAGAATTTAAGAAAAATCATGGCAAAGATGCCGGTCAGAATAGACAGCCCTTACTTTTTCGTAAATCCTCATGGAAAGCTGGAGGAGAACCGTTGATATCCCCTTTTCACCTTTCATATTCATTTTGAAAACATTATACTTTTAGGAAATATACTTAATTATAGCTGCAAATACCCTCCTATTTAATTCTCATTGCCTTCCGTTTGTCCTATATTTATGCTCTTTTTATAGGAGCTGTTAACTTGGTAATATGACCGTTTCAAAAAGAAGGCATATCTCGAGATCAGTAGAACAATATACTGAGGTTATAATGGAAAAGATGGCAGAAAAAAGGGGGGTCATAATGGAAAAGACGACGGAAAAGGCGGAAAAAAAGAATGTAGAGATTTTTGAGACCTGGATGAAGATGCAAAAGGAATACATGGACACCATGATGAAAAGCCAGAAGGAACTCATGGACAACTGGATGGAGGCCTCAACAAAAATCCAGGAGTCTCTGTCTACCTTTGATGGCAGGCAGATGGCTGGCAAACCGGGAAAAGAGATGCTCAATGTCTTCAGCACGTGGCTTAACACGATGGTTAATTCTTCCAAGATATTAACCGAGGAAGGGCTGAAGATCCAGGAGGCATGGAAGACCTCCTTGGAGAAACAGATGTCAGCTGGCAAGGAAATATTTAAAGGTTTTGCCGAACATTCCAGTCATGTGACTGGCTGGTAGTCTGCGTAGATTGCTATAGCTGAATGGGAAAACCTATTGCATATGACGAAAAAATACTTAATTGTAGATGATAATGATGAGATGAGAGAGCTTTTATGCATTATGTTTTGCGACAATGCGGACATTCTAACGGCTAGAAACGGCCAAGAAGCTCTGGCATTGATAAAATCACACTATGTAGATATTATTTTAACTGATTATAATATGCCTGTTATGAACGGCATCGAATTCTTGAAACAAGCCAACAAAACCGAAAGTGACATATACTTGCATGCGATACTTTTGACCGGCAGCATAGACAAAGAAGTCAGGTTATTTAGCGAACGGCATAGTATACCACTAATATATAAACCTTTTAGAGAGTCTAAATTAAAGGAAACGATAAACACGTTGTTTGAGAGAAGCAGGGTAATCCGCCCAAGCGATAATGGCTTGACTATAGCACGTTGACCTTTCACCAAAAACCCGATTTGTGGTGAAAGGAATAGGTTTATCCCGGCTCCTTTTCTTTCTTTTTAGATGAAGAGAGGGTCATTACGAATAAATATCACAACTCGGGAAATGATTTACTATTGCTGAAATCCTAGTAAGTTCATTACCAACATTCGGACAGTAAGCTCTCCATTGGCTTATATCGTCTCCATCTCTCTTCTCAGAAAGTGAAAAAACATGGATAAATATTTCGTTTTCGGTGGATCGTCGTAAATAGTTTAACAAAGCTTCAATGAGATCTAATACTACTAGCTCCTTGCTTTTATATTTAAGAAGTTCTGAATTTATCAAATTATCGACATATGAAAATTCACTTGAATCGTTGAGATATAGGACATTTGTCATCCATAAATTCTTATTTTTCAAAATACCGAGAAGGCCTTCTTGCGATGTGTAATGGTAAAGACATTTCTTCTTTTCATCCATAAATCATGATCCTTTTTTTCTTTATTCCACAATAAGAAAACCCACAACCATTTTACGGATTGTGGTCTGTGTTCTTTAGAAATCGTTCATCTGCTACCGGCAAGGATAGCTTGTGACAACAAGACCGATAGTTGTATATGCCAGCCATCAGAAAGACATGACATCCCAATCTCAAAATTATCCTTTAATATCTTGGGAGGCAGCATCTCAGCAAAAACAAGAAGTGAGTATTACCATTTTTGATCACGGATATTAAAATTACTTGCTAGCAGGGATAGCACATTATAACCTACTTCATTCATCAATATATTCTGGCCTTCCTTGTCCTCAATCCCCAAGTATCTCACAGTGATAGCCGGGCTGGAGGCAGCTGCACTTTACAGGATAGATTATTCTAAGGAGCAGATGCTTTCCTTATCAGGAGAACCTTTTCAGCAAGAAAGCTGGTGGACACACTAAGGCAAAAAACAGCATCTTATTCCTTGTCATTCGGAATTCAGGAAAATAAAGCAAAAGATGCCTACCGGCCTTGATAGTCCTTTCTTTTTTTGTAAATCCGCATGGAAAACTTGATGGGAGGCATTATGCCATTGCCACCATGTAAGAGATTTGGAATACGGCATGCCAGAAGGTTGGGGAGGACATTGGCATGTATTCTGGGTTAAGCATTCATCATGCTCCCAATATATCAATGCAAAACACTATTCCTTGGATCAATCGCAGATGATTACTGACCATCAACGGAGGGAGAGTGTTAAGAAGTATGCAGTGGTGCAACTTGATGAGAAGCGGAGATTGATGGAGGGAACATAAAGAGGGGACGGTGGGTGGCCAACTTTGGGGGGTAACCACCCACCGTTTGAAAAGGTATAGCTATTATATAAATACAATGTATCTTCTTGTCAAGAAAGTTCTTTTATAATGTCACTAATCACTGTCTCGTGTTCCTAAGAAAGAACCCAGACCCGCTCTATAAAATCATGCAAAATATTCCCACAGTGCATGCAATATTTTGATGTGGCAAGATTTTCACAGCTACAGTTATTGCACTTCTTTTTTTGTAGGTTGTTTCCACATTCAATGCAAAATTTTGCATTAGAAGGATTCTCATAATGACACTTTGGACAAGAACAAGTCATTTCTGTACCTCTTTATCAGTCATTTAATGGAACCAGCCGCTGCTTTAGTATTTTAAGAGAAAGCTTTTATCAACTCAATACGAACAAATTACTTGATTAGTACGGGGGCAATTATGATAGATACTTTAAAAACAGAAATTTCAAATCCGGTGCTGGGTCTAAAACCAGAAGGTTAATGAAAGTTAATGGCAGGTTAAAGAAATATCTTCGATTAAAATAGGAATTTGCGGAGATTGATGGAAGGAAAATAACAGGACCCATAAGAGCAAGAAGAGTGTGGGTGGCCATTTAGGTGAGAACCACCCACCAATGAAAATAGGCTAACTTGTTATAAATATATATATTTATTGTCAAGGCATTTCTTATATAATGTCACTATTGACCGAACTCCTTAAACATCTTCTCGGTTAAAGGTCTAATATCTGGTAAATCATTGACGTTTAAAGTTTCTTTGGCGGGTTGCGGTATCACTAAAACCGGTTTGCTGGCTTTTGCCAATACTTCAGCAGCCACACTTCCAAGAAAAGTCTGCCTCAAGAACCCTTTGCCATGAGTTCCTATGACAATCATATCGCAATTTTCTTCATCTGCTGCCCTCAAAATCTCTTCTACGGGATGGCCTATGGGAACAAGAATTTTGGCTACCAACTCAACGCACGGTCTGCCCGTTAGAGTCTCTGTTGTCTTATAAAATCCTCGTAGTCTCTTTTTTATTTCCTCAACGTTTACGTCTATCAACGCCTTCTCAACTAGAACAGCAGGCACTCCTTCGTGACCCTTATAACCCTTGTTTTCAATGGAATGTAAAATGACAATACTTGCGTTGTTGTATTTTGCCATCCAGGCAGCATGAAAAAAGGTATAAGCTGAGTTTTTAGAGAGATCCGTAGCAAAAAGTATCTTTTTAATTTCTGGAATCATACGCTTCCTCCATTTCTCCAAGTTTGTTCTTGCTCGCTGACATAACCCCTTATCTGTATGTAGAGGGCAGTGGGGTAGTAAACTAATGTGGAAGCCAACACCGCATTATAGCTATTATGTAATTATAATATATTTTATTGTCAAGACCGTTATAAAAAGACTGGCTTTCAGCAGCGTAGTAAATTGGACGGAAATATGCAGTGGTTCAGCTTGATGAGGAAGACAAATACTTAATTAATACGAGGATAATACTAGATAAATATTTCAACTACCAACATATTTTGGCATACTTTTTTCCTGGTAGTTGATAACTCAATGCATGGCAATATAAGTCTTCAGATTTACATGATGTTAAATTTTAACATATTGAAATTAAACAAATATTTCAAATGCCTAATATTTATTCAAACCGGTATAAAATGACCTGTTTCCAATATTTAGCATATCTATCAACAAGTTTATCAACAATGATCTCAACATAATTGTGGATACCTGCTTAAACCCCAAAAAAATCATGATGGATACTTTAAAAACAGAAATTTCAAATCCGGTGTGGGGTCTGAAAACCAGAAGGTTAATGAAAGTTAATGGCAGGTTAAATAAATATATTAGATAAAAATAGAAATTTGCTAATAAATTGGCGGAAGTGCATGGGAATCGAACCCAAATGAGATAAAAATAATATCTGTGAAATCATATGCTTATAATGGTTAATGAGGTTAAGGTTAATGGAAAGTTAATGGCCAAGCAACAATCCACCTGATACATCCCTCCTATCGAGATTGCATATGAAAAGGTTCTTTTTTCAACACAATACCAGTGTCAGTGTTGGACGTCCATATGTGCCCTATATCATAAATAATGAGTGAATAAATTCACTTAGATATGAGCATTTATCATTGACACAGAAATTGTTCGTCTTAAACTTAATTAAACAAAAAGTATTGAAACATCGGGTTGTGGGTTATCAGAAAACTTTAGAAAATTTTTCTTAAGCGGTAGTAGCCGTATATTGTTTTTAATATAAATTTTCTCTTAATATGTCGTTACAGAATATCAAATTCTTGGTAAAAAAGGAATAAAGAGGGGGTGATACATGGCAAGGATAGAAATTGTTTTATGTCCACATAGCACCAATGGTTTTTTTAGTTGCCGGGATTGCGGTGAAAAAGGGCAGATAAGTGATGGTAGTTTTGGGACCCGCCAAGTTGCACGCCCAGTCATGGAAGAGGGGCATTATTTTGCAACCAGTGCCTGTGAACAGGCCAAATTGAAAGGACTACTTAGGTGGAAAAATAAGAAACCCCAGTAAGTTCATTATTCCAAGCTCTTCCTTGCATTTAGGACATAGCTGGTCAACATCCCGTAGTTTTGTACTTCTCTGAAAAATCTCTCCTAACTCCTCTGCTGGTGTATGTGCCTGATTGTCCTCAAATTTTTTAAAGCATCTTTGGCAAATCATGATTTCACCCTCCCTTCTTAACCAACCTCATTCATAGTATATTCTGTACCTAACTGCTTAAATTCATAAACAATACACATAACCAAATCATTTAATTCATCAAGCTCAAATTCAAGCCCTAGATCCATCAATATTTTACTTTGGACATCATCTATTAATTTACCTAATAATATAAATAGCTTATACTTACCATCTACCTTCTGATCCATTGCTTTCATAAGAACCGCCACGTCATAACCATATGAAGCTGCCAGCTCTGATATCGTTATATCCTCAATTTTAATAAGACCCGAAATGGAGGACTATTGGAATCAAGCTTGCCAAAAGGTCGGTGAAGATATCGACATGTATAGTGGGCTAAAACACAGTTCATGCAGTCAGTATATAAATGAAAAGCATTATTCCTTGGATCAATTACAGATGATTACGGATCATCAAAGGAGGGAAAGTGTTAAAAAGTATGCTGTTGTGCAGCTTGATGAAAAGAGAAGACTTATGGAGGGAAAATGAGTCGGATTGATTTACAAGATAGCAAATTAGTATCAAAAATCAATGTAGATTCAATATAGACTGTTTTTATCAATCATCAATCCTATGGTAAGTGCCGGTATTACTTACAAAATTATCAGACTATCATCGGTAGAAAGTGACTTTATGTCATATAATAAGATAGTTATGTATTGGCATCTGATATGCTTGCATATCTACAATAAGTATAACCGTTATAATTATCAATCTTGACAACGAAGGTGAGGGTAAAGAAATGAAGAAAGTATTTATTCTTACATTGTTACTGTGTACTTTCATTGCTGCATCAGCTTTTGGGACTCCAATGAAGCTCACTCTCGAAAGCTATGCACCGGCTATACTCCCCACTGTCAGTGAAGTATTGGATATCCCCGATATTAATAATCAGTTAGAAATATCAAGACAAGCATCTTTATTTGCACTTTCACCAGATGGCTGGAATTTGCAAAGCCTTGGCGGTGTATTATGGCATGAAGGCCCTCCTTATTGGTCTGATGATGCTTATGGTGTTAACATGCCAGATCCTAATAACACTTTGGCAAATACCTTTGGCTATAACTTTAATGATGAGTCAATGCAGTATGGCAAAACGAGAGCTTTAGTTTTCCATACAGATAGGAATGTAGCGAGGGGTGAGCACGATATAGGCCCAAACATTTATGGGGTAATAAGTGGAACAGCAAGCGGTATATGGGCTCAGTGCCCTGTACCTTATTGGGGTGAATTTTCCGTCCAGGATGTGACCACTGTTCCAGAACCTACCACCATGCTTCTTCTTGGGCTTGGGCTTGCCAGCTTAACCGGATTAAAACTAAAGCTACGGAACTAAAAGGACTTTTACATATTCATAGATGGAAAGGCAGAGTAAAAATGGCTCTGCCTTTTTTATTCAGTTTACCCTATCCGTTTTTCAAATCCGGTGTGAGGTCTGAAAACCAGAAGGTTAATGAAAGTTAATGGCAGGTTAAATAAATATATTAGATAAAAATAGAAATTTGCTAATAAATTGGCGGAAGTGCATGGGAATCGAACCCACCTGGGACGGTTTTAGCGCCCCACACCGGATTTGAAGTCCGAGAGGCCCACCAGTGACCTTGGCACTTCCGTGCAGAGAAGCAATTTTTATTATTCAGAGGAATTCCGGCGATGCCGTGCTTGCCAATGAATTATCGAGCAACTGTACTTTCACCTTTGTACCCGCTTTGACCAGCACCGTATCATCAGCCGGCAGCACGATCAGGCCGTTGGCCCGGACCATGGATTTCAAGATGCCGGACCCCTGTTCACCCGTGGTCGACGCAACATAACCATCGGAGCCTGCGGTCACCAAGGCCCTGACAAAATGGGTAAGTCCCTTCCTTTTCTCCACATCCTCTTTGAGGATCGCGGGTACCATTTTGCGGAACAGGTTCCGATGCCCCATCATTTTCAGGATCGCCGGCCTGACGAACTCTTCGAAGGAGATCATTGACGACACCGGATTACCCGGCAGGCCGAAGAGAGGAACATCGCCGATCCTGCCGTAGGCCAGCGGTTTCCCGGGTCGCATCGCCACTTGCCAGAATTGCATGCGGCTGCCCACTTCCTGCATGATTTCTTTGACCAGGTCATAGTCCCCCACGGAAACGCCGCCGGATGAAATAATAATATCGGCACGCATGGCGGATTGGAACGTGGCAATGAGGTCTTCGCGTTTGTCCCTGGCGATGCCCATCTGCATGATAGAGGCGCCGCAGTCCATGGCCAGGGCCGCCAAGGAGTAACTATTGCTGTTGACGATCTTCCAGGGCGAAGGGGTTTCGTCGATATCCACGAGTTCGTCTCCCGTCGCCAGGACGGCAACAAGGGGACGTTGATAAACGCTGACAAAAGAACGCCCCAGAGAGGCCAGCATGCCGATTCCCGCCGGCCTGACGATACTCCCCTTGGGGATGACCACCTCGCCAGCGCGCACATCCTCCCCGGCATATCTGATGTCCTGTCCGGCAGGGACGGCGGCCTTGATCTTGACCCGCTTCCCGTCCTTTACCGTATCCTCCATCTTCACGATGGCATCGGCGCCAACCGGCAATGGGGCGCCGGTCATGATGCGCGCCGCCTGACCGGGAAGAATGCTTTTTTGGGGGATGGCGCCGGCCGGAATGTCTTCGATTACCTCAAGAACGACTGCGTGTTCTGCACTGGCGTCGGCTGTATCCTGCCAGCGTACGGCATAACCGTCCATGGCGGAATTGTTCTTCGGAGGAATATCACGCCACGCCACCACATCCTCGCCCAGAACCCTTCCCAGGGAAGCAAAGAGATTCACTCTTTCCAGACCAAGCGGTTTAATATTCTCCAATATCTCTTCTGTCGCTGCCGCTACGGTAATCATAATCTCTCGAAATAGATGAAAATTATCCAGCTATTGTAGCTGCAAATGGCGAGCCATGATGGTTTCCAGATACTGCCGCTGCCTCTCTCGCTCTTCCTGGTCTTCTGTAAAAGCGAGCCTGATCATTTCGCCGAAACGGATTGTGTCACCCGAAAAAA